>Ga0160490_100149_pt1 | contig 42209 bp, 54 predicted proteins | sample DIDnMG_7_FD_108210 | JGI IMG/M metagenome (GOLD analysis project Ga0160490, IMG submission 108210) | Enriched soil microbial communities from UW Madison campus, WI, USA - DID2934_E24_Lignin MG | ecosystem: Environmental > Terrestrial > Soil > Unclassified | place: USA: Madison, Wisconsin...
ACGGAAAAGGGATTGAGAAGTGGTTGAGCAAGCTGGCCAACCACCCCGGCGGCGGTATCGCCCTGGTACCGGTCAGCATGGAGACGGGATGGATGCACGACTGCGTGCTTTCCCACCCCAGCGCGACGGCGATTCTGTTCACCCGTGGGAGGCTGAGGTTTGTGCGTCCAGACGGAACCACCGGCACGGCAGCGCCGTCGGGATCGTTGGTGGTGGCTTACGGCAAGCGCGCCGCCGGTCACCTTCAGCAAGCGCAGGCAAGCGGTGTGTTGCGCGGGAAGTTCTTTGCCATCCAGCGGGTGGCGCAGGTGGCCACTGCGAACCAGGGGAGTGCGAACGATGAGTAACCAAACCAAGGCAGCCCTCCATATCCTGCAGAGGATGAGCGATATGGAAGGCAGGATTGAGGGTCGCGATGGCCCAGTCAATGTTGCGAAGGCATGGGAGGAACGCGAACTTCAAAAGAAGGCGCAGGCTTACAAGCGGCTGGTGAAGGCCGTCAACTGTATTCCTGCCCTCTCGCCTCGCGAACGCATGTCCAAATTCGTGGCATACGGTCTTAGGGCGGCCGTTCACAAGCAGCTGGAAAAGCGCAAGAACGGGGTGGGGGTATCGGTCTTGCCTTGGATGGACGTGGGCCTGCTCAGCGACGTGGATCTTGAAGACGGGGATTGGGGGGCAGAGGTGGCCGACGCCTACATCGCCGCCATCGAAAGCGCTGAGCCGTTTGAGTGCATCCTGGGGTGGGTGTTCAACGAGCTGGCGGGATCGGGTCAGAAGAAAAGGGATTGCCAGGACTTCACCCCGTGGGCCCTTGCTCGGGGCGCGATGAGGTTTCTTCCCAGGGGTTTGGGCGATGGGTGTCAGGAACCGCTGTTCAACGATTTCACCTGCGGTGCTGGAACGCTGCTTCTGGCCCGTGTCCATGCCCTTCTTTGGAGCCAATCCAACGATCCGGACGCGTTGATGGACCTGGTGGTGTCGGCCAACGACAGGGATCCGCTCTGCGCTGCAATGACCGCTCTCCAGCTGTTGATCAATCAGTTGGTCTGGGAGCGCCCCATCGGAGCCGTTCACGTGGAATGCAAAGACATCATCGCTCAGCGTCACCTGTTGGTGCCGGTGTTTGCGTCGGAGTGTCGCGAGGATTGCCCCTTCGAACTCGTGCGGGACGATTTGTAGCAAGCAAATGGTTGCGGATAGGGGCAGTGTCCCAGTCAAAGCTGCCGTGCGGTTCGCCCAGGGCTCAACCCTTGCCGGGTGCCAGTGACGGTTAACGCCGGTGGTGCCCACCCGGGCCTATCGCTATCGCGCCGAAGGCGGAGTTATTCACTTCCAAACGGGCTTTTAGATTTTAGAAGCCGGCGCGAAGCGACCGGCAGCTGCGTGCGGGTGTGCGGAAATTTCTTTGTCATCCGCGAGTGACGCCGATGGCGAAGAGTGATCTTCTCGGAGACGTAACAAGCACCCGTTACACCCGTCACAAGTGCTTGTTACGGCAGTTTGTCCAATGGATTCAATGGCTTTGCAGAGTCGAAGGCGCGTGTAACGGGTGTAACGGGTGGGTAGGTATTACTTGCAGCTGCATCAGAGATTTTGGCGTCAAGGCCAATCACTTTTTTCAAACCAATGGATCTACTTGTTACACCTGTTACACCCGTGACAACCCTTGTCTGGTCAGGGTTTCAGCCGTAACAAGGGGTGTAACAAGCACCTGTTACACCTTGGCTGAAAAGCGTGAATTGCCTCTCGTTTATGCAAAAAATGCTGTTGAAGCAACAGATATTGGTTTTAGTCAAGAAGTCGGTCTGGACAAGTTCGTGAGCTCTGTTTGGATGGGGTTGTGGCCACAACGGGACCACATCAACCAGGAAACGAGCAATGACGAACTCCCCCACATCGAAGAAGGCGACGCAACCGCGAGACGAAATGCTGAAGGCGCGGGTGAGTCGAGCGTTCAAGCGGCGGCTTCAAGCGGCGGCTGATGCCCAGGGCAAGACTTCATCGGAAGCCATGCGTCAAGCGCTGGTGGAATGGATGAGTCGCGTCCAGCAGGCCGCGTAATCAACAAAAAACCCCGGCGCCAACCGGGGTTCGAAAATGGACATCACACACATGAACGATACAACACCAACCTCGGGTGTCAACGGGCGCCCCAGCAACGTCCTTTCCTTCCGTGGGAGTGCGGCCCCCAAGGCGGCTTTTGGAGCACCAGCGCCTAAGGCAACCTTGAGCGATCAAGCATTCGAGGCCGATTTTGCCGATCACCTGAAAGCGACGGAGGAGTATGCGATCGGCGGCAAGTTGCCGGATGGCGACGACGACTGCAGCTTCTTCCGCTGGCTTCCTGAGCAGGGCTACTGGGACCGTTGCTCGGAGAAGGACATGGCAGCCAAGGCGCTTTCCTGGCTTCGATTGGAGCGCAAGGACAAGGCGAACGCAGGTCATGCAACCAGCTGCATCAACACAGCGGTGCTTGAGCTGATGGGGGATCGGAAATGCTGGTTGCCCAAGAAGTCCGATCGCAGGGCCATCGTTCCCCTCAAGGGGGGCTACCTTGAGATCGTCAAGCCTGACGAGCCGCGTTGCGCTCGCGCAGCGGCGGATGGGGAAGAGGTCGTTGATCAGGACGTTTTCTCTGCGACCTATGGACAGGCTTTGGGCCCGCGGCAAGCACTCCTGTTTCAAAACGACGAGACGCCGTCTAGGACGCGCATTCGGGTCCTGGCGGCCACCAAGGAGCATGGAATCACTTACCAGGTCCCTGCCACGCTGCGGATGGACCAGGTTGACGGCGATGGCTACTACACTCCCAAGCCGCTGGATCCCAACTCGAAGTTCGGTCAATACCTGGATCTCTTTCAGCCCGACCTGGAGGTGCGTGCACTCCTTCAGGAGGCGGTGGCCAGCTCGTTGATGTCGATCTGCTTTGAGAAGGCCTTCTTCCTGGTTGGGTCGGGCAGCAATGGCAAATCCACGTTCCTCCACATCCTGCGCGCCCTTCACCCCCGCAACGTGTCGCTGCGTCTGGAGAAGTTGGACGGAACCTTCGCCATGGCCCCGCTGGTGGGCAAGAGCGCCTACATTGTCACGGAGACGCCAAAGGTCCTTGCCGCATCCATCCAGGAAGTCCTGAAAGCGCTCATTTCCCGTGACCCGATCCAAGTCGAGGCCAAGCGCAAAGACGCATACACCACGCTCCCGATCGGCACCCTGTTCGCCAGCGTCAACGCCTGGTTCACGGTTTCCGGGCATGAGCACGGGTTCTGGCGAAAGGTCCTGGCCATCCCCTTCAATGTTCGGATGGGCGAGAAGACCCACGACGACGCGAAGGGTGGAAATGGAAAGAAGCGTGAGCCTGACTTCCACCTTCAGATCACCGAAAGCGAGGAGGAAATGGCCCAGGTGCTGGACTGGGTGCTGGAAGGAGCGCTGCGCCTCATGGAGCGTGGCGGGTTTTCCGAGAAGCTGCCCGACGCCGTGCTGGCGCTGGCCGAGCAAAACCGAATGGAATCGGACACGACCATGGCCTACATGGCGGACCGCGACGCTTCCTACGACAGCGGTGTTTGCACCGACAAGACGGCCATTTACGCCGACTACCGCCAATACGTGTTGGAAGAACTGGGCAAGAAGCCTGTCAACGCGGAGGACTTCTGGAAGCGCGTTCGCGAGAAGTTCCGCGAGGCCGGCATCTACCAAATCTCCCATGGGGGCAAGAAGCCACGTGTGGCCGAGATTCGGATTGCTGGCATCAAGCCGCTGCGGGACATGGCAGATTTGGAAACGCCTGTGTGAGCCAGTTCCACAACAACCGTTTTGCGGTTGGCTGGCTTGTAGAGAGGCTGGGGCTCAATGCCGTCAACCGCAGGCGGAAGCAGTGGTCCCATTTCTCATCCAGCCCTAGAGGCGCCCTGTCAGCAGGTGAGGTCGTGGCGGGGGCTTGCCAAATCCTTATCCTGTCGCATGCTGACACCATGACCCCTTCCGATGCCTTTGTAGACGACAGCATGGACCGCCAGGACGCCCTGGCGGCCTCCCTCCGTTTCACCGTGCACCGAACCCCCGAGGGCATCCGGGTGCAGCTCCAGGAGGGCGACACAGACCCCGGCACCGGTTTGGCCATCGGCCGGGCCTTGGCGTTGCTGGAGAACTTGTTGGAGCAGGGACGCGCCGTCACCATTCACGATTGAAGTTTCCAGCCTAACCCCCTTGGCGTTGCCGACAGGCGCCTTTCCTTGCCTTTCAGGAGAGCCTGTCCGTGTCCGATGCCACCCCCAACGAAAGCTTCCTTCAGCGCCACTCCCGCGACGTCGTCGAACGCCTGATTCGGCAAATGGAGGAGGGCACCGGTCCCTTCCTCAAGCCGTGGGACGCCCGAGTGGACCTCGGGTTGCCGATGAACCCGACTACCGGCAAAAACTACCGGGGCGGTAACTTGCTCCACCTGTGGGCCCTTCAGAGCGCCTGGGACACCCAGGACAACCGGTGGATGACTTACAAGCAAGCCGCGGCCGTGGGCGCTCAGGTTCGCAAAGGCGAGAAAGCCAGCGTTATCGAATACTGGGATTGGTCCCCCGGTCGAAGAGGCAAAGAAGAGCGGGGACCCAGAGCTCATCGCCAAGGCCCACCCCAAGGTCTTCTTCCCCCGGGTGTTCAACGCGATGCAGATCGATGGGTTGCCGGCGTTGGTCCTGCCACCCCCGCGCGCAGAGCCCGATATCCATCAGGCCTGCGAAGCGGTGCTCAAGGGCAGCGGGGCTGAGATCCACCACGACGGGGGCAACCAGGCGTTCTACCGGCCGATGACGGACAGCATCCATTTGCCCCAGCGCAACACCTTTCACTCGGCCAGCGGTTACTACGCCACCGCGTTGCACGAACTGGGCCACTGGACCGGCTTTCCCACCCGCCTCAACCGCGATCAGAAGGGGGCCTTTGGGAGCATCGACTACGCCAAGGAAGAACTGGTCGCGGAGGTGTCGTCAATGCTGATGGGCGAACGCCTGGGCATTGGCCACGATCCAACCCAGCACGCGGCTTACGTGAAGTCCTGGATCCAAATCCTCCGAGACGATCCCCGGGAGCTCTTCCGAGCCGCGGCGGCGGCCGAGCGGGTGGTGGAGTTCCTGAAGGTGCCCGAGTTGGTTCGCGAGCCGCTCCAGAAGGTTGAGCAGGAGCGGCAGTCAGTGGCGGCCAATCTGCAGGAGGTCGAAAAACATGCCGCCAACGACCAGCCGCGATCCCGCTTCAAGGCAAGAGGGGGGCGTCTGAACCTGGCAGTTTGACCCGCGAACAAGCGACTGAACGCGCACCCGCCTGTCGGGAGGAAGGGTGCGCGACAGTTGCTGACAAATTCTGGTTACTTATTCTTCGACAGCACGTCCATACGCAGGAGCATTTGCTTGAGAACGTCGATGACGGAAACCTCGTCAGCATCCTTGGCCGGAGTCAATGCAAGTGCCCAGTTGCGGACCGAAGGGCTCAAGTCCTCTCCGAGTTCCACCACCAAGTCCTGAAGGTCATCCAACGGCAGATAGGCCGTCGCAGCCAGGATCTCATCGAGCTTTCCCGACAAGTTTTCTTCGTGTGCTTTCCGAAGGTCTCGCGCGGTGGCTCGGCGCTTTCTAAGCTCGGCGGCGTGCTCTACCTTGATCTCTTCAATCTTTGCTTTCGCTGATTTGCTCTTCTTGCGAACGGCGCCGCGAACAATGTCGCGCACCAGCTTGGCGTCGTGCGTGTCTGTGAGACTGGCAATCAGTGTGTCACTCTTAACGCGCGCCGGTCGGTAGATACGGACCTTGCTGACCTCATCCCCCAGCACTCGCTGCGTCCACTTTTCCATCGTCTCCTTTGCCTTCTTTTGACCGGTTAGAGGCGACGGAACGTTCTTGAGGCGTGGTTTACCTTCGAAGTCCACCAGCAGGCCATAAGTCTTGAGGATGCGGTGGCTGTAGGTCGTGTCGGACATCCAATTTCCCCCTGTGAGTGATCCTGCAATTTTGCCACTTTCGTAGACGGTTTGGCAGGTTGAGGGAGAGCGTTCCCACATCATCACAGGTTGAATGTCGATCAGGAACATTGCACGACAGGAGAGCTTGCCGGTTTCAGATTCCTTGCCAGACGCGGAGGGGGAGAGAGAAAGGGGAAGAAATGGCCAGTCTGATCTACGTGCAGTAACAGCAATTCCGATCCGTGCGCTGCCTCATTTTTGTCGCTTTTCCGTCAATTTAATGACGCGGACTGCAGTTTGTGTAACCGCGCTCCGAAGCCCCCCTTGCGCATTCCCAGAATCGATCTATGCATAGGTGAACCTACTCACGAAATGGAGGTGCACCTTGAAACCCATCGTTCTGGCCCTTGCATTGGCGTTGTCTGCTCCGGCCGCCTTTGCCGGCGATTCCACCTCCGCTCGCCGTTACGGTTCGTCCGAGGCCCTATCCGTCCAGGACGCCCGACTGGGCGAGGTCCTGATGGTTCGCACGCTTCAACTGAAGTCCGACCAGCGTCTGAACGCCGGCTCCGCCATCGGGGCGGCCGTTGGTTATGGGGCTGCTAACCAGGTCAAGAACCGGGACTGCCGCAATGCTGCCCGCGTGGCCGGTGGCGTCATCGGTGGGGTTGCCGGAACCGCGGTTCAAAACGGCCTCAGCGGCCGGCGTGCGGTGGAGATCTACGTGCGCGATCTGTCCGATCGCCGCCAGCGCGTCCTGGCGGTAGTCCAAGACGCCGACGTGGACGTGCGCGAAGGTGATCGGGTCTTCTTGGTGGGGAAGGGTAAGAAAACCCGGGTGGTGCCGCTTGATGCTTCGCCGGAGCGCATTGGCGATTACTCCCGGGCGGTGCCGCTTGATGCTTCGCCGGTGCGCATTGGCGATTATTCGTGCGGAAGCCCTTGTGCCATAGGCATCAATGCCCGGTCGGATAACAGCGCTCGCGTGGGGCCGTAAGGATGCACGAAAGCGAACACCTTGGTGGAGGCGTGTATTGCGAAGGCACGGCTTGCGGGCTTGTGGTTGAGCTCATGAAGCGGCCATCCGTTGCCCACCGCCGCTCCAAAGTCGCCCGGATGTTCCGAGAGGGACACGGCCGCGCCGCCATCGCCCAAGCCCTGGGCGTTCCGTCGCCCGTGGTGAGCGCCGACCTCGCTCACCTGGGGTTGCGTCAAAAGCCCCGGCGCCCACTGGCTGACCAACACGCCCTGGTGGTGGGCCTTCTGGAGCAGGGGAGCAACGGCCCTGCAATTGCCAAGCGCCTCGGCGTGACCCGCCAGGCAGTCCACGCTTACCTGCAGGCCCATGGCCTGCTCCCAACCCAGAGGAGGATCCCATGACCGTTATTCTGGTGGTCGTGCTGTTTGAGCTCGCCATGTTTGCGATCACCTTCGGAATCGCGTGGCTGTGCGCCTCCAAAGCCCGCAGCGCACGCAGGGGCTGGGAGGCGTTTCAGGTCGGCCGAGAAGACGCCCCATCCGTGGCTGCGTTGCTGTGGCGGTTGGCCCTGTTCTACGCGTGCTTGGCATTGCTGGCCTACCAACTTCAGCACCTAGTGGCCGTGGTCTGGTTGGATCCTTCCAACCCATACCTGTCATCTTCGCTGGCTCTTGTCGTCTATTCGATCACGTGCGGGATGCTTCACGGCAGCGGACTGGCACGGAGGCGAGCATGAATACCAGCCACGGGCGGTTACGCCAAGACCCCGTCGACGCCCGCCCTCGCCACGACAGGCTGTTCCAGGGCGAAGGCACGGGCGAAGAGGTTCACCAAGCGCGCGACCCGTTGCTTCAGGCGCTTTACACCGAATCGCTCCATGCCCGCGGGGACGTGGACGCCATTGATCGCATGCTGGATGCCCACCGGGAGGCGTTTGGGGAGCCCGAGCAAGTCGCCTATGCCCGTCAACAAGACGAACGCCATGATCGGGCGTTGCCTTTGCCGAGCGGTGGCTTGCCGTTGAAGCCGTCCATGGGGCGCTACCTTGAGGAGCATCGGTCGTGGAACCCTCCGACCGCCAAAGAGGCCGCCATCGCACGTTCCAGAGGTCCCACCATGGTGCTCGAAGGGAGGGCATGGCGTGCTGCAGACGACGTTGTCGAGGTTTCCCTGGAGGCGCCCAAGGACGCCCCATGGCAGCGGATGCGCTGAGTTAAGGACGGCGGACTTTGTGTCCCAAGTAGCGGCAAAGCACCCCTGACAAGCCCACGATCAGTTCGGCCTCTTCCAACGACGGATCACCGCCCTCCTTAAGGTGGCGCCCGTTGTTAGACGCGAATCCATAGACTTTGGAAACTGCTTCTCCAAGAGGCGAGGGGAACAGGCTGGGGTTGTTTTTCACCAACGCCCCCAGCGTCTCCTTGTCACCACCCGTTAAATCCTTTGCCAAGCATTCCAACGCAGCCATTCCGTGTTGAATGGCGCCGGTGAGCTCGGGGTTGGGGCGACGAGACAGGTCGCGCAAAGCCTCGTGCAGTTCATTTGCCGTCGTGTTTTTCCCAGCGCTTCGCAACTCGCTGGTGCCCTTCCTGATAGCAATTTCAAACGCTTCTGAACCGCGAAACTCAATGCGGTTGCCCAACAGCTGCCAACCGATTCCGTTCTTCCGAAAGACCTTGTTGATTCCGTCCGAGAAGACGTCCGAAGGTGCTTTGGGCTGCCCATAGGCAGGTGGGCGACCTTGAAGGGACGCTGCTATGCTTTCGATGACGTCATACACCTCAAACCATTCGCACTCTTCCAGGTGATGCTGCACCTCCGCGATCACGTTGGGTTCGCTCCAGTTGCCCCGGGTGTCTGGTGCCACGCCAAGCGCACCGCAGACTTCCTTGCGCAGGGTTTCGTATCCAATCCCCGCTTTGCCAGCGATGGCAACAACGGCTCCGCGCAACACCTCGGGCGCATCTTCACGAATGGTGATGTCTGCATCGGGCGAGCTGTAGTTGTGGCGTTCTGAGAACGTGCTCATGTGCTTTCCTTGCTGTATGTAGGGTCCAAAGTAGGCGCGGGCGTTGCCGTCTACTTGCCGGTTGGGAACAGTTTTGCGTAGCGAAGGGCGGGCTCGTCCGAATGGTTGTCCACGATTGGCTCAGGTTCGCCGCCCAGAACCTCTTGGGCCACGTTCTGCGAAGCGGGGTTGTTCACGCTCACCACCGCTTCGATGTAGAAGGGCGGATGCCCGCGAAAGCCGTTTTGGAGCTCTGCAATGCCCGTCGCAAGGATGGCTTTGGCGCGCCCCTGGTTTCGATAACGCTCGGGAACCGCGTAGCCAACCGCTAGGTTCGCATGGCCTTCAAAGGTTCCATTGGGAACGAAATTGGCAAAAGCCGTGACGGTCTTCCCGTCCATCTGAACGTAAGGGAATCGCGGCTTGCCTTGGAGGTGATCCACGTGCAGGTAGACCGTTGGATCGATGCGGCCCCGCTCCAGCCGAAGGCCGCCCGCAGCCAGGGCTTCTTGGAAAGAGATTAGGGCTTGATTGGGATCGGCCATGTTGGACATAGGGGCCTTCGTGAGAGGACAGGTCGTCCCATCGTCGCTGTTCCGACCGAAGCTCTCAAGTTCCCGATGGCTGGCCCACTTGGGAGCAAAGGCCAGTGCCGGAAGCCGCCGCCGGCCGCTGCGCGCCGGCATCTGAAAAAGCATCCGCATGGATGGCAAGCACCAACGCCTTCGGCGCGATAAGTGATGTTAGGAAAAACTGCGGCCTAGCTCCGCAGTTTTTACTTTTAGTCAAAGTTTTGTCCGCTACAGACGTGGACAAATTTTCAGCGCGATCTACCTTGGATTCAGGGGTAGGCACTGCCGCCGACCAAGACAAGAGGTGGCAAATGAGCGGAACCTTCACAGTCCACGAAACCAAGATGATCGCGTTGGGATTGAATCCCGGCTTGTTTGAAGATTATGCAGCGGTCTCGTTGGAGCCCGTCAGCTTTGAAGAAGAGGACAGCCTGGGCTGGGCGACCACTTGGAGTGCGGTTCATGCCGTCGAGCTCCACAACGGCGGGAAGGTCTACGTTAACGGCCGATCCTTCCACGTCACCCAAGCCAAGTCCGGTTACAAACACTTGCTCAAGTGCTGGCGAGAAGAGCAGGGGCGGCGAGCGGAACTGGCTAATGATGGGTGACGTCACCCCTCGAATGAACGGTCATTGGGGAGACGGCGAGCTCGGAAAGAGTGAGAGGGCGACCGTGCTTCACGGCATCCATTTCATCAGTCCCTCGGTGGGTTGCCCGCTATTCAACACGGTGTGGCTTCCCACGCTGGCCGACTTGCGGGCGCTGCTCACTGACGCCGAGCTCTGCAAGGCAGCCGAAACCGAGGTGGGCGCGTTCATTGACACGCGCGTTGATCCGTTGCCTCCTGAGATCGATGAGGTCATTTACCAGCCATCGATAAGGCAGATTTCCAGCCTGCCGGATAACTATGGGATCGGCGTGGGCGTTTTTGTGACTGACGCTTTTGCGTTTGTCCTCCAGCGCATGATTAAGGAGGCAATGGCTCAGCACCGGGCGCGTGAGCTGGATCGGGTATGGGAACAGTCAGCCACCGCAGGTGGCAAACGACCCAGGCTCTGACCGCTGGCTCAATGGCCCCCTTGCGCGTTTTCAGATTCGAGGTATCGGTAAGGGGATGGCCCTTTTGGGGGCTACTCATCCCCACTCAATCCCTCTCAAGGAGACGATACCCATGACACGCAAGACCTTCCTTCGCGCCCTTCTGCCCATCGCCTTGGCTTCGCTGGCAGTGCCCGCGTTCGCCGCCGACACCACCGCGGATCTGACGATTCAGGGCACCTTGACCAACACCTGCCAGCTGTCCGTGACCTCCATCGAAGGGATGGACTGGTCGGGCATCTCTGAAGCTGCCGCCCGCACCTCCGGGCTGAGCATCGTGTGCAACGCGGGCACGACTTACTCCATTTCGCCGGGCCAGGGGCAGAACTTCGGCCTGCTGTCCGGGTATGAGACCTACCGGGCTGTGACCAACGGCGCCGGAGCTTACATCCCCTACGGCTTCTTCAAGGACCCGCAGGGAAGCCAAGTATGGGGGGATGACGCCGACGCGTTCACCGGCGTTGGCGACGGCACTGTCCAAAGTTACAACTACGCGGTGCGCTTCTTGGCCCTCAAGCAGGCCGTGGGCGGCAACTACACCGACACGGTCACCGTCACCGCCACTTACAACTGATCCCCTCGGTTGTCCCGAAGCCCCCGGCTTGCCCCCGGGGGCTTTTTTGTTGTCGAAAAGGTGAGTAGGTATGGGTTGACGGAATTGCATTCCGATCTAGCTTGAATGGAGACCCCCAAAGGAGATCCCATGACCCATTCCCAACGTTTTTTGGCCGTGGCCGCCGCGTCCTTGCTGTCCTTTTCGGCGTCCGCCGGTTCCATCTCCGTGGGCCCCACCACCCTGATGGCCGATACCTCGGCCAAGCACGTCGCCGTGACGCTGCACAACAGCGGGGACGCCTCGGTGCGTTACCAGGTGAAAGCGGTGGGGTGGGATCAGGCCACGGGGCAGAAAGTGTTTTCACCCACCACGGAGATCGTGGGGGCGCCGACCTTCGTGGACGTCCCGCCCCAATCCAAGCGCACCGCCCGGTTGATGAGGGTGGGCGCGCTGGGCGAGCGGCGCTACTACCGCGTGCTGCTGATGCAGCTCAAAGACCCCAACGCCCAAGGCGTCCAGTTGTTGGTCAACCAGGACTTGCCCGTGGCCTTTGAAGCCACCAACGCACCCATCCCCCAGGTGACCGTCCAAGCGGTGGCCAAGGGCTACCGTCTGACCAACCACGGCCAAACCGCGGCCCGCGTTTCGTCCATCGGCCCGGCCGGTGGGAAGCCGTGGCGCGACGGTGCATTGGGTTGGACGCTACCGGGGGCCTCGATGACTTACGAGACCCAGCCTGGCCAGCGTGCCGAAGTGCTTTCGATCACCGTCAACGGCCAGTCCGTCACCGTCCCCGTGGGGCGGTGATCCATGCGTGGCCGGGCCCTGGCCTTGGTGTTGCTGGCTGCTTCGTCGGCCAGCGCAGCGGTGCCCGACGGCGTGGCACCCGCGCTCCTGGTGCCGGTTATCGGCGGCAAGGCCAAGGCGGATCCGCTCACGTTCTGGCAGCAAGGCGGTCAGTGGTTCGCCGACCCGGTCACCTGGCGCGAGGTCGGGCTCCAACTTCCCGCCGGTCAAACGGAGCCGATGAGCGCCCAGGCGCTGGGCGTGGGCTTTGCCGTGGACGAGGCCACCGCCACGGTCGCCCTGGATCTGCCGGGCGATCGGCTCAAGGCCCAACGCGTGGCCCGTGATCGCACCGAGCGCGGGCCCATCGCGCCGCCCGCTCCCGGAATGCTGGTGAACTACAGCGTGGCCGGCATGGTGTCCGAGCAACAGCAGGCGCTCTCGTTGGGCCACGAGGTCCGCAAGGCGGGGCGCTGGGGCGTTGTCAGCACCAGCGGGCAGGTCAACACCGACGCGTCCGGCACCGGCTACGTTCGCGGCGTGACGCGCTGGCAGAAAGACGATCCCAACCGCTTGGTGACCTACCAGGCCGGCGATGTGTTCGCTGGTCCGTGGTCCTCGCCGGTCAACTTGGGCGGGGTGCGCGTGGCCAAGGACCCGCGGGCTTTGGACCCGCTGACGCCCACGTATCCGGTCCCGGTGCTCGGCGGCGTGGCGCTCGATCCGGCGACGGTCGAAGTCCTGGCCAACCGCGCCCGCGTGCTGCAAGGCCGGGTGGGGAAAGGGCCGTTCACCGCCGATGGCGGCGCCTTGGGCACCGGAGCACAGCAAACCCAAGTGGTCGTGCGAGACCCTTACGGCCGCGAAACGGTGGTGAGCGATCAGCGCTTCTACGTCGCCCCCACGTTGCTCCGCAAAGGGCTCACCACCTGGGAGGTCGCGGCAGGCCGGGTGCGCCAAGGAGAGAGCGATTACGGGACGTTGGGCGCGACCGGGTCGGCGGCTTGGGGCCTCAACGACCGGTGGACCCTGCGCAGCACCGCCCAAACCTCAACGGATGGGAAGGCCAACGTGGCTTTGGGGGCCACCACGGTGCTTGGCACCTACGGCACGTTCGATCTGGAATTGGGCACTTCCACGCAAGGCGGCCAACGGCAGGCCGTGGCCTACGACTACCGCGGCCCGAGGTTTGGCGTGCGCCTGGAGCACCAGCGCCAACAGGACTACTGGCGCCTGCGCGCCCCCAGTGCGGTGGAGGTGGAGCAGCGCACCCGAGGTTCGGTGTTCTGGCGGCCCACGCCCCAGTGGTCCCTTCGGGCCAGCTATTCGGACGTGCGCACGCCACGCTTTCGCACCGCTTACGCCGACGCCGGGCTGACTTGGCGTGGCAACGGGCACACCGTGGCCGTCTCCGCCTTGCGGGACCTTGAGCTCAAGGAAACCCGGGTGGAGGTGGGCTACAGCTACGATTTCGGTCGGGGCAAGGGCGTGAGCGTTCGGGCCCGGCAAGCCCCGGATGCCACCGCCTGGGCCGTCCAAGGACGCGCCCGCCCCACGGTGTTGGGAACCCCGGTCGGCTTGTCCGCTTCGGTGGACGAGGGAGCGGCTGGCCAGACGGCCAGGGCCAACGCCAACTGGACCACCCGGGCAGGGTGGGCCCAGATCAACGCCGAGCACGGGCCCAGCGGCACCTGGGCTTCCGGTTCGATGGCCGGTGCCGTTCACCTGGACCGCCAGGGCGTGACGTTCCTAGGTCCGGCCGAATCCTTCGCCGTGGTGGACGTGCCCGGCCAAGCCGGGGTGCCGGTGAGGGTGGGCGGCAGATTGGTAGGGAAGACCAACGCCCAGGGCCGCCTGGTGGTGGGCGAGGTGACCCCAATGGTGCCCACCGAGGTCCGCGTAGACGATCGGGCGCTGCCACTGGGCACCCAGTTGGCCGAGATCGAGCAAACCGCCACCGCTGGCCGCCAAGCCGGCATGCACCTCACCTTCCCAGTCCTGACCGAGACCGCACGAACCTTCCGCCTCACTGGCCCGGCCATCGAAGCGGGCACGGTGGCCAAGACGGCGACCGAGACCACCCAGGTGGGTTACGACGGGGTGCTCTACCTGGAGCAGCCGCGACCCGGCCTGACGGTGGACGTGGAAGGGGTCTGCAAGGCCCAGCTGCCCGCGGACCTTGGGGCTGCGCAAACGGTGGCCGAGGTGGCTTGCCGCTGATGGGGAGGGCCTTTGGAAACAAAGGCTTGCTACGTCGCAGGTGCCGCGAAAGTGGCCCTCTACCATGGGGCTGAACGATACTTGGGACCTGCCTTTTGAGAGTTGCCGGATGTCATTGCTTCAACGTTACGTGGACTGCTCCCATCCTCCCTTCCGCCGTGCCTGTCACGGCGGGGCTTCGTCGTGGATCTTGGCCGTATGAACGCGGTGGAAATCGAAGAGGCCATCTACGAGCTGGCCCAGGCTCCCTTTGATTCTGCAGAGTTCCCCTTCCAGTTCTTGGCGGCGTTTGGCAACAACGAGGTCACCCTCAAGCGCCTGAGAAAAGTCGGGTCCGGCGGGACGAATCTTTCCGACGTTCCAGGGGCCATTCTTCAACGCAACCACATCCACTTGGCAGTGTGCGAACGAGGAAAGGTGCGTGAGACGTTCGAAGCGTTGAAGGCCAGCGCCAAGAACTCGACGTATCGGATCAAGCTCGTCCTTGCCACCGACGGTGAATCCCTTGAGGCGGAGTATCTGGCCACAGGGGAGCCTTTGGCATGCCCCTATGCCGAGCTGGCCGAGCACTTTGGCTATTTCCTGCCCTTCGCTGGCATCACCACCGTTCAGGAGATCAAGGAAAACCCGATCGATGTCCGGGCGACGGGCCGTCTGAACAAGCTTTACGTGGAGCTGCTGACCCACAACCCGGACTGGGACACCGACGAGCGGCGATCGGACATGAATCACTTCATGGCCCGACTGATCTTCTGCTTCTTCGCCGAGGACACGGACATTTTCCACGGAGATAGCTTGTTCACGCGCACCGTGGACCGGATGTCGGCTCCTGACGGATCGAACACGGACGCCGTGCTCGGAACGCTGTTCACGGCGATGAACTTGAAATCCGATGATCGTCCCAGCGCGGGCCTTCACGGTTGGGCGCTGGCATTTCCCTATGTCAATGGCGGGTTGTTCTCAGGCAGCACAGAAGTTCCGCGGTTCACCCGGGCTGCACGCTCGTATCTGCTCCGGATCGGTGAACTGAACTGGCGCCAGATCAACCCAGACATCTTTGGGTCCATGATTCAGGCGGTGGCCGACAAGGAGGAGCGCGGATCGTTGGGCATGCACTACACCAGCGTGCCGAACATTCTGAAGGTGCTGAACCCGCTCTTCTTGGATGACCTGAGATCGCATCTGGAATCCGCGGAGGACAACAAGGCCAAGCTGCTCAACCTGCGCAAGCGGATGGCGCACATCCGTGTGTTCGATCCGGCGTGCGGGTCCGGCAATTTCCTGGTTATCGCCTACAAGGAAATGCGCAAGATTGAGGCGGAGATCAACCGGCGGCGCGGCGAGGAGGATCGGAAGTCCGACATCCCGATCAACAATTTCCGTGGCATTGAACTCAACGACTTCCCCGCCGAGATTGCCCGGCTGGCGCTCATCATCGCCGAGTTTCAGTGCGACGTGCTTTACCGCGGGCAGCAGCAGGCGTTGGCTACCGTCCTTCCGCTCGACAGCAAGAACTGGATCACCTGCGGCAACGCCTTGCGCATCGATTGGCTCTCCGTTTGCCCGCCGACAGGAACCGAGGTCAACCTCCAGGGCGACGACTTGTTCACTGCTCCCGCCGATCAGTCCGAAATCGACTTTGAAAACGAGGGGGGAGAAACCTACATTTGCGGAAATCCACCGTATGTGGGAGATAAGTTCCAGACAGACTCTCAAAAGGCTGATTTGAAATCTGTGCTAGGGCCTAGGAGCAAACACAAAGCAATGGACTACATTGCCGGATGGTTCTGGAAGGCATCTCAATATATCGAAAGGGGCGGGGCATTTGCGTTCGTATCAACGAATTCAATTTGCCAGGGGGTTCAGGTTCCCATCATTTGGCCTCAAATTTTTGCTAGGGGTCAGGAAATATTTTTCGCCCATAAGGACTTTTATTGGTCCAATAATGCAAGCAACAACGCGAACGTAATTTGTGTGGTTGTTGGGGTTTCGAGTGGGCGGGTTGGTGACAAATGCATTTACAGGGATTCTCAGCGGCAGGTCGTTGGGAATATCAATGCTTATTTGGTGAATGGCCCAAATGTCATCGTGGAAAAGCACTCGCAGTCTATTTCAGGCCTGCCTGAGATGGTTGCGGGAAATATTCCTCGGGATCTTGGTAACTTCATGCTTAGTTCTAATGAAAAGGAAGAGTTGCTCCAAGGTCATCCGGAGGCTGCGGTTCTCGTAAGGAAAATTCTTGGCTCCATGGAGTTCATCAATGGGATTGAGCGTTATTGCCTTTGGATCGATGACGATAAGGCGGCTTTGGCGAACTCGATCCCATTCATCAAGAAACGGTTGGACGCGATTGCTGCCTATAGAGAGGGTGGTAGCGAGCGGGGCAAATTAGGGGTTGATACGCCACATCGCTTTGAGCGCACGATCACGGCTAAGGCCACTTCGATAATTGTTCCGCGCGTTTCATCGGAAAAGCGGCCGCACATTCCGGTTGGCCTGCTGGGTAATGATGTTGTGATATCCGACGCTGCCCAAGCTATCTATGATGCGCCGCTGTATGTGTTGTCGCTGATTTGTTCTCGAATGCATCTTGCTTGGGTGTCGTTGACTGCGGGGCGAATGAAATCAGATCTTCGCTACTCATCGGGCGTCTGCTACAACAGCTTTCCTGTTCCGCTGTTAACGGATCAGAATCGAATAGATCTAATGACCTGTGCCCAAGAGATTTTGCTGGCGAGAGAGGCGCACTATCCATCCACCATCGCGGATTTGTATGTCGCTGATCAAATGCCGGAGGATCTGCGCCAAGCTCATGAACGGAACGATGATGTGATCGATCGAATCTACATCGGTCGCAGATTCCGAAACGACACTGAGCGGCTGGAAAAGTTGTTCGATCTCTACACCAAGATGACGGCCAGGCCGGCCAAGCCCAAGAAGGGGGGAAGGGCGAAATGACCATGGAAACCAATCCGACCAATCGGCACACCGTGCCGTCCGTCTCCATCACGGCCGCTCGCACCGGTGAGTCGAACAAGGTCAATGCGCTGGGCATGCGGCCCATGCAGGAACGAGCTTACGCCTCGCGGGGTGAGCAGTTTTTGCTCATCAAGTCGCCTCCGGCCTCGGGCAAGTCACGAGCCCTGATGTTCATTGCGTTGGACAAGCTGGAGAACCAAGGGCTCAAGCAGGCCCTCATCGTGGTGCCCGAACGTTCGATCGGGGGCAGCTTTGCCGACGAAGAGCTGAGCAAGCACGGGTTCTGGAGCGATTGGGTGGTTCGGCCACAGTGGAATTTGTGCAACGCACCGGGCGAAGACAACGGGAAGGTCGCCAAGTCCAAGATCAAGGCCGTTGGCGAGTTTTTGTCCAGCGATGATCGGGTGCTGGTGTGCACCCATGCGACCTTCCGCTTCGCGGTGGACGAGTTCGGTATCGAGGCCTTCGACAACCGTTTGATCGCCATCGATGAGTTCCATCACGTCAGCAGCAACCCGGACAACAAGCTGGGCAGTCAGCTGGGTCAGCTCATCGCGCATGGACAGGTCCACGTGGTGGCGATGACCGGTTCCTACTTCCGTGGAGACACCGTGGCGGTGCTCTCGCCCTCGGACGAGGCACGCTTTGAAACGGTGACCTACACCTACTACGAACAGCTCAACGGCTACACCTACCTCAAGTCCCTGGACATCGGCTATTTCTTCTACACGGGCCGCTACCTGGACGCGATCATGAAGGTGCTGGATCCTGGCCTGAAAACCATCGTCCACATCCCCAACGTCAATGCCCGGGAGAGCCTCAAGGACAAGCACCGCGAGGTCGAGGAAATCATGTCCCGCTTAGGCACTTGGAAGGGATTGGACCCGGCCACGGGGTTCCATCAGGTCGAGCTGGCCGACGGACGCGTGCTTAAGGTTGCCGACCTGGTGGACGACACCGACGCTGCACAGCGCACCAAGGTCCTGTCGGCGCTGAAGGATCCGGCGCACAAGGACGACCGAGACCACGTCGACATCATCATTGCCTTAGGGATGGCCAAGGAAGGGTTCGACTGGATTTGGTGCGAACACGCGCTGACCATCGGCTACCGCAGCAGTTTGACCGAAATCGTTCAGATCATCGGCCGCGCCACCCGCGATGCACCCGGCAAGGAGCGTTCCCGCTTCACCAACCTCATCGCCGAACCCGCTGCCGACGAGGCCGCGGTCGTGGACGCCGTCAACGACACCCTGAAGGCCATCGCGGCCAGCTTGCTCATGGAGCAGGTCCTGGCCCCGCGGTTCGAGTTCACGCCCAAGAACGCCGGCAAGATGGACGGCTTTGACTACGGCGAGGACGGCTACCAAGAGGACGGTCCCAACGTGGGTGTCAATCCGACCACCGGCCAAGTTCACGTGGAGATTGGGGGGCTGGCCATGCCGACCTCGCCCGAAGCGGCACGGATCTGCCGCGAGGATTTGAACGAGGTGATCACCACCTTCATTCAAGACAAGACGGCGGTGGAACGTGGGCTGTTCGACAAGGAAAACACCCTGCCCGAAGACCTGACCCAGGTTCAGCTCGGCAAGATCGTGCGTGACCGATACCCTGACCTGACCGCGGAAGATCAAGAGGCTATCCGTCAGCACGCCATCGCCGCGCTCAACGTGACCCAACAGGCCAAGCAGCGGCTGGCAGAAGACGATGCCCAAGGGGAGCAGGGCAACACCTCGCTCATCGACGGGGTGCGAAAGTTCGTCAACGTGCGGGACTTGAACATTGACCTCATCGACCGGATCAACCCGTTCGATGCCGCCTACGCGGTGTTGGCCAAGGCCATGGATGAGAAGATTCTCCGTCAGGTCCAGGCCAGCATTTCAGCCAAGCGCGTGGCCATTCCTTACGACGAGGCCAAGGCGTTGGCCCTGCGAGCCCGCGCGTTCAAGGCAGAAAAGCAGCGCGCCCCCGACATCAACTCGCCAGACCCGTGGGAGCGAAAAATGGCCGAAGGCGTGGTGGCCTTGGCCAAGCACGTCCAGCAACGCAAGGCGGCCGAGGCCCGAGGTAGCGATCATGGCTGATTGGGACCAAGACGAGGCCTTGTTGGCCGAACTGGGGCAAGATCTGGCCCCGATCAAGGCCGCTGCGCGAACGCCCCAGGAAGAACGGCTGATCGCCGGTTTCGAAGAAATCCTCCGGTTCGTGGACGAGCATGGGCGTTCTCCGCAGCATGGAGAGGAACGCGACATCTTTGAACGCCTGTTCGCCGTGCGCCTGGACCGCCTGCGGTCGCTTGCCGATGCGCATCCGTTGCTCATGCCCTTGGATACGCACGGACTGCTCCAAGAAGCCCCCACCCTTGCTGCCACCGGGCGAGGTGAATCGGTAGACGATGACGCCCTGCTGGCCGACTTGGGTGTGAGCGAAGGAGGATCCGAGGACGACATCACCCAGTTGCGTCACGTTCGGTCCTATGAAGAACGCAAGGCGTTGGAAGACATTGCCAGCCGCACGCCTTGCGCAGACTTTGAACGCTTTGTGCCGCTCTTTGAGCGCGTGGAAGGGGATCTCAAGTCGGGGCTCCGGAAAACCTTGCGGTTTGGCCGCGACGCCAGCGTGGAGAAGGGCAACTTCTTCATTCTCGGCGGGCAGATGGCTTACGTCGCCGAGGTGGGCGAGCCGGTGCGCACACCCAATGGAGAATCCAACGCCAGGCTGCGGGTGATCTATTCCAACGGCACCGAGAGCGATTTGCTCGAGCGCTCCTTGCAGCGGGCGCTCTACAAGGACGATACCGGCCGACGCATCACCGACGATGATCATGGCCCTTTGTTTGGAGACACCCTAGAGCCCAATGACATCGTCAATGGGACCATTTACGTCCTGCGTAGCCTGTCCAACAATTCCTACGTGGTCGAGCACCGCGAGCTGATTCACAAGATCGGCATTACCGGCGGCAGGGTCGAGGCCCGCGTCGGCAACGCCGAGAAGGATCCCACATACATGCTGGCCAAGGTCGAGGTGGTGGCGACCTACAAGCTGTCCAACCTCAATCGTGCACGCCTGGAGAACCTGTTCCACCGAATTTTCCAAGACGTGAGGTTGGATCTGACGATCGAGGATCGTTTCGGCAACCCCGTGAAACCTCGCGAGTGGTTCTTGGTTCCTCTTCCTGTGATTGACGAGGCCGTCAAGCGCATCCAAGACGGGAGCATCACCGACTACGTCTACGACCCTGCCCAAGCGATGCTGGTTCGCCGGAGCTGATAGTGCTGACGAGCCCTCTCGATGATCAGGTGTTGGAGCGGTGCTTGGGCGCCGCTTACGTGCTGCTCCAAGAGAGCGGGCACACCGACGCGGCAGATCTTCTTCGCACCGCGACCGCAGTGATCCAGCACGATACCTCTGACAACTGGAACGGGGGAACGAACTACTGGAACGTCCTGCTGGAGGTGCCAGCGCCGGAGTTTGCGCGCTTGCGGCCCAAGCTCAAGGACGTTTGCGAACAGATCACCGAGGCATTGACGGAAGCCATTCCCCCGAATGGCCACGACTTGTTCGCCGCCCGGTTGATTCCCATCGTGGGCCAGAACGAAGACTGGCGCTCCTCCTCTCCAGTTGTCATTCCCCGTGCCGTTCGTCGGAACATTTTTGATGGGCTCCGATTGGAGCAGGTGAACGTGTTCGGCGCGTTGGACGACACCGAGTTTCTAAGCCGCATCTACGAGCTGCGGCGGTTGCCATCCACCGATTCGCGCTACAAGGACGCCGCGGGGGACATCTACCAGCACCGGGTCAACAATTTTGACTGGGACGATTACTGGATCTTCGACGACGACCGATTTCCGTTGCTGGATGGTCCGGCCGATACCTTCCTACGGTTCCTGGCGGAAATGGTCCACCCGGTGGTGAGGCCTGACCGGGAGGAGGCCGCCACCATCGTTGAGCACCTCAACGACCAATTGCGGCAAGCGGGTTGGCACTTGGTCGAAGTCGAGCGGATCGCAGGAAGGGCCCGGTATGAACCCCGCCCATTGACCTCCAATGGTCACCGATCCTTTGAGAGGGGAAGGTCTGCCGCCGATTCCTTGGACGCGGGCGCCATCGCCAAGCAGATACAGCGCATGGAATACGCGGTCGAGAAAGATCCCGAGCTGGCCATCGGCAGCGCGAAGGAGCTGGTGGAATCGTGCTGCAAGACCATCCTGGGCAAGATGGGGGTGGAGATAGGCAAGAGCGATGACATGAACGACCTGGCTAAGAAACTGGCCAAGAGCTTGGACCTGGTGCCCGAAGGGATCGATGACCAAGCCAAGGGTGCCGAGTGCATCAAGCGCATCCTGAGCAACCTGAACCAAATCGCCGGTAACTTGGCCAACCTTCGCAGCCTCTACGGCACCGGCCATGGCAAGGACGGCAAGCACCGTGGGCTTCAGCCCCGGCATGCGCGCTTGGCGGTGGCGTCTGCTGTGGCGTTTGTGGACTTCGTCACCGAGACCTACCGGGACCGCACGCAAGCACGGCCGCCCAAATCGGAGGTGGATAAGTGACACCTCGATCGGCAAGGAAGCCGAAGTCGGCGCAGCCTTCGGGTAAGAAGGGTCCTGTTGGGCGTTCCCCCAAAAAGCGGGTGTCTAAGAAGGGGCAGCCCAACGGGCCGATTGTTCTGACCCCAGCGCAAGAGAGGTTCTTGGAAACGATCATCGTCGAGGGAATGACACGCATGGGGTGGTCGCGTGCCTATGCGGAGCGCCGTGCGCGCATTTTTCTCCGCAAGGCCAATTCACCTTCGAAACTGCGCATGGTGGCTGCCAAGCTTGGCATGCTCGACGAAGCGCCGCCTGCACCGAAACCGAGGCCGCTTGAGAAGAAAGTGACGGGGAAGACAGAGCTTCCCAAGAATCGGTTCAAGCCCTCGACCAAAATGACCAAGGCTGAGATAGCCAAGCTACCGTCCATTGATGCCAGGCCAGCGCCCAAGACAGCGCTGCAGCGTCTAGAGCGTGCGCTGGGTCCGGACGATGGGAGGCGGCGGCGAGGTGGCAGCCCCGTGGTGCAAGGTGGCAGTCCGGGGCTGGGGAGGCGCCGATGAACGCTACTTTCAACCAAATTCTCATCGTGGATTCCCTCCCGGAAGGCCAACTCAACACCGCAGCCCGCCTGTTCGCGGATGCCCAAGACTGGGCGCGGGTGATCGGCGACGTTCCTCACATCGCCAGCGTTCGTGTTCCTTCCAGCGGGGCTTTTCTCGATCTGTTGGCCCAGCTTGCTCAGCAAGCATCCAGGGAGCCCTACGTGCCGTTGCTTCACATCGAGTGCCACGGTGGAGAGGACGGGCTGGAGTTCGCTGACGGGTCTTGGTTGACGTGGGATGACATGAAGCCGGCGTTCGTAAACCTCAACGTGGCCACGCGCTTGAACCTCATCACGGTGGTGGCCGCATGCCATGGGGGCGCCATCGCCAATTTTGTTCGTGCTGAGCATCGGGCGCCGTTCTGGGCATTCTTGGCCCCCAAACGGCAGATATCGGCTGGGGATCTGGAGACGGCGCTGTCTGCGTTCTATCAAGCCCTGCTGATGACCCGGTCCTCGGAGCGGACCATGAGTGCCCTTCGGGCAACGCAAGCTGGCCACGAGTTCTGGCAGTTGAGCGTGCAGACCATCTACCGATTGATCGTGGAAGGCTACGCGGAACACCACCTGACGGACGAGGCCGTGGGACAGCAGGCTGAACGTCTCCAGGCCCGCGCTGCGGAACATGGCGCTGTTTGGACGCACGCGCAAATCGAGGCGATGATCCGTGACCCAGGAATCTTTGAAGGGTTCCGCCGGGAGTTCTTCATGATCGACCTGTATCCGGAACACGAAGAGCGTTTCCCGCCCGTCGCGCTCTAGTCATCCCCTCGATTCTCCAGTGCCTACGTCCGTCCCCCGGAGGCGTCATATCCCTTCACGGGGCCAATCCCGATCTGAGCGTTCCATGGTTCAGCAGGTGAAGCAGGCACTCGGCCACGTCCAGTGCGGCGGCGGCCCATTCGTCATCATCGCCCAAATGCGGCTCTTCCTTGCCCCCGTGGAAGAGGTTGTTGCGCACGCGGCGTGCCGCTTCGAGCAATGCACCGGCATTGGATTGCTGAAGGGGCAGGCGCTGGAAGACAGCGTGGTTGAGGCCGTTGATCACCGCCACCTCCTGGACCATCGGGCGATCACGTGGAGGTGTGAGGATTTGCTCGTGCGTGCTGTCCGACACCCGATCGAAGAAGAGTGAATCGTCCAGCCGTGACACCGCCTCATCCACCGCGGGCCAGTTCACCTGGGCCATTCGGTAGGGACCGGCGCGAAGAAAGCCTGGATCGTTCTTGAGGCGAAACTCCAACTGCGCGAACGCCCGCAGCAGGTCGAACGCGAGGGGATCAGAGACGGGCATGGGCGCCTTCAAGGTCGGTGGAGGACGTGGGCTTTTGAATCTGTCGGCCAGAGGCCGCAGATTCTGAGTTTAGCCGTCCCGAAGCACTGGACACCGCGCCGCTCTCTGTTTGCATGGGGGAGAAGGAATGCAAACGTATTCCATGGGAGATGGGTATGGGATTCGAAGGAAGCGGGCTTCTTTCTCGAAAGGACGTCCTCCTCTACACCCTAACGGCCCCTATCTGGTTTCCTCGAAATTGGGTTGTGGGCAAGGTCCGGCGATGGCGGGACGACTTGCGGACGCCGCCGATCATTAGGTTGCTTGAAAGCTGGGAACGCGAACCTGCTCTGGGTGCCTTGAGGCATTTGATCGCAGAAGGCGCCGACGTGAACGCTCGGCGCAAGCAAGATCAGGAGACTCCGCTGCTCATGGCTGCGAGGCGTGGATGGGTCGAGGCCTGCCGCGTGCTGTGTGCAGCGGGGGCTGATCCGAATTCTCAACGGCACGATGGGTGGGTGGCTCTCTACTCGGCTGATCTCTACAGACATGTTCCATTGCTCACTGTGTTGCTCGAAGCTGGGGCAGACCCGGATGCCTTGGCAAGCACTGGGTCGCCAGAGATCAGAAATGGCATCGACGAATGGAAAGCGAAGCGGGCCGCCGCACATTTGAAAGTATCCCTCCCTGGCACTGATGAGCCCGTTCGGACGAGCAAGCTGCAGCTATGAGGCTGATCCCATGAACCTGCAACTCACATGCATCTGCCGGGAGGACGTGTTCGCCGATGGGTTTTCCTTCGCAGAACTGCTGGACGCGCCCTTGGCCGCGTTGCGCTGGGGTGGTGCGTGGTTGACCCAGTTGAAGCCCGGTGGGCCGGTGACCGAGGACGCCATGCGGCGCTTTGCTATGGGCCAGGAGCTCGATGGGCAACAGCGGTTGTGGGAAGGCGAAGACCACCACACCTGTGCGGCGGGCTACCGAGTCTCGTTGCGCCTGCCCAAAGGGTTCGCGGCGTTACTGGACGCCGACGGCGAGGAGAGGGCACGGCTACAGGCTGCCCACCGCCACGCCGTTGACCATGCGCTGTCGTCCCTGCCGTTCCAGCGTGATCACCGGGTGCTCTTCGTTGCATCCGATCGGTTGGAGGATGACTGGACGCACCACTGGTTGTTCGCCATCGCATGCGCACCGAACGGAAAGTGGGAACGGCTTGCGCTGAGCTTGCGGTTGGCGGCCAGCGAGGACGCTTACACCCACGCCATGGGTGCCTTCATGGAAGCGTTGCTGGAGACCAAACGATTGGAGCGCTTCTTCCGCCCAGCCCCTGTGGGCCGACCGAGGCAGAGGCTGTGACGCTGACGCCCAAGCCTCCCTTGACGGCCGTGCTGCCGAAAGTGTCCCTTTCTTCAACCTTGCGCCAGGCATTGGCCGCACGCGCTAGAGCAGCCGGGGTGAGCGAGAGCGAAGCCGTGCGCCAATGGCTCACCGCCTACCTGGCGCGCCCCCAGCTGCTGCGCTCTCCCGTCGCCGGCCCCAGGGACGACCGCTTGTCGCCTATCCAGGCTTCCCGAGACCTGGCCGACCGCGTCCGCCGCGAGGCGCAGCGGCAGCACGTGAGCGTGGCGGAACTCATCCGTCGGGTGGTGGCGTTCCAGGTGCTTTGACACGTAGTCTGGCCACCACCGGCGGGTGCCACTTCCCCTTCGCCAGGCGCTTCTGCACGAAGGCATGGTAGGCCTCGGGGGAGGGCGGCGATTTGCGTTTGTGCCGGCGTGTGTTGCAGAGCCAGCAGGCGGCAGCGATGTTGCCGGCCACGTCCTTGCCGCCCTCTTGCTGGGCGACCAGGTGCTCGGCGGTGCAACGGAGCGGCGTGGCCGTTTTGGCGCGCAGGCCGAACGGCTTTAGTTCATCGGGAGAGGCGTTCCACATCGGCACGCTGCAATAGCAGCACCGGCCCTTCTGGGCGAGGAAAGCCTCGGTTCTCAACCGTTGGAGTTTGGGCATGCTTAGATCTCAAAAGACAGGAAAAACCATCCCGTCGTCGCTAGTGCGATCGAATCGGGAACCTGTTGCCTTGAGCTAAGCAGGCAATACGCCGGGGGCATTTCCCCTCGCGGCAAGGGAGTTATCGCGCCCCAGGGTAGTGGGTGTCAAGATGGGCCATGACCACCTTTGACCAAACCAATGATCTGCTCGACGCCTCGGTAACGTTGTGTCCGGTTCCGGCCAGCGGGGAGGAGACCGATGCCTGAGGGCGGAGCAGCACCGGACGCATGGCCCGTTTGGTTGAAAGAGCCGCGCGTGCAGCGGGCACTGGAGTGGGCCGACCACGTGCGGCGTTGGAACGAGGAGCAACTCTATGGATTGATCCTGCATGGGCCGGAGCCAGACCACATGGCGGTCGTGGCTTTCGCGGTGGTGCACGAGCACCAATCGTCAGCCATGCTCCTGGTCAAACATGGGTTGTTGGGCTCTGCGACGGCATTGATGCGGCCTGCCTTTGAGGCGTTCGTGCGCGGGCTGTGGCTGCAATGGGCCGATGACCAAGAGCTGGCGCGGTTCCAGAAGGGCCATGACACTGCAACCCCAGAGAAGATGATCCGCAGGGTGATCCAGCGTTCCGGTGAAAAGCGTTACGCGGATTTGTTGGATACCTGGGAGCAGTCTCAAAAGACGATGCACGGCTACGTCCACCATGGCTACCAGTCCCTGATCCGTCGTTCCGGCGTCATCGACACGTCCCCTGACGAGGTGGTGGACCTGCTGGGATTCAGCGCGTCCATGGCGCTCCATGCTTCTCTCGAAACCGTGGAACTCGCCGGAAAGCGGGTGCCAGAGGAAGAAATGGCTACCCGGCCGCAGTGGGTTGCGGAGAAGAAACTCGAGATCGTCACCATGCTGCGCGACATGGGCTTGGTTCAGGTGTTGGGTGAAACGGCGCCTGCCCCACCGACCTTTGACGGTGGAGGGAAGGCGTAGTGTAGGGTGTTTCAGCGCGCATAATTGGTCGGAACCTTTTCTCGATCCAGGAGCATCCTTGCTGCAAGAGTTGCCGTTCTTGCAGCAGCCAACGGAAGCTTCAACTGTGAGAGCTGTAACCCTCACAGCGTTTAATTTGCAGAGAAGGGCTTGCCCGGCGCCCGTTCGAGTGGCCATGCCAGGGTCGATGGGCTATAACCTTTGAATTCCCTAATGGGGCGCTCCCTCGGCCCTGACCACCCTGAAGTCTCTCAACGCCGAAAGCAAACAGCTCGAAGCCTAGAAAAAGGTGGTCGAGAAGCGCGACGGTGAGGTGCCCAAAGCCCTGGCGGTCCTCCAGAAGTATGCGAAGGTCCTCAGTCCGGCCCAGCGGCGGCAGGTGGCCAAGCTCATCGGGGAAACGATCGACGCCAAGCCGGCGCGTGCCGCCAAGGCTGCCGCGGGTCCCCTCGAAGGGCGCAAGCCCGGGAAGGTGGCGCCGAAGTATCGCCTTTCAACCGGTGAGACCTGGGCAGGTCGCGGCTTGGCTCCCAAGGTCTTCACGCAATGGGGCAAGTCCGCACAGGGCAAGGCGTGGGCTCAGGCCAACCCCGGTGCGAAGTTGCCCTCGGCTGGTGGCACGGTGAGGAAGGCACACGCCAAGGTTGCCAAGAAGGCGGGCAAGACGGTGAAGAAGGCCGTCCAGAAGGCCGTCAAGAAACTTTCGAAGAAAGCCGTCGCCAAGAAGGCCAGCAAGAAGGCCTGATCATGCGCGGCCTGTTCCCCAAGAAGAAGAGCCGGCTCTCGCCGCAAGGCAACGCCATCGCGGCCGCCCACGTGCTGCTGGACAGTGCCGAGGGGCGATTGGACGAGAAGCCCGCAGGCAGGCGCTTGCGCGAGGAAGTGTGCCTAATGGCCCTACCTGACCTGCATCCAATGCCTGTCAGGGCAAGAAGCCTTGGTGGCCATTGAATCGCTGCCCAAAGGGTGGCAGGACAACGGGCGCACCCAGGTGCACCTGTTGGGGGCTGCGGTCATGGCTGCGCACACGGGGGCCAACCTGCGTCCGGACGGCAGCTCGCTATGCGCCAGCTACTTGCGATCGCCACACGACTTTCACGCCACTGTCACGCGGTTATGGCGATCTTCACCCCAAGCGAACAGGAGATTGCTGAGCGCCAATGGCCCGGGCGCCTTGACTTGCTGCCACCCGCGGGCCTGTAGGATCCCATCATGGAACTACTTTTGCGTCTTGCTATGGTTATCTTGGCCTGCGCAACTGGTCTGGCGCTGCTCCAGCTTGTGATCGCGCTCTTCAAGCCGCCGTCCTGCCGGGAATGGTTGCGCCGTAGGAGAGCGAGATGATGCGTTCGTTTCACTACGCCTACCGGAAGGCTCGCGATTGGCACAGCTCCGTAGCGACATCGATTTGGGCCGGAGTCCGCTATTCGTTTACGGGCGACACCGGCTATTTCAAGTCGCACGGTGGCTGGCGTCTGTCTCGCGTGCACCGGGGGCCTGAATCGGCGGAGCAATGATCGCTTCGGCTGAGCCTGGCGGGCCGCCAAAGGATTTAAGCCCTACACAACCCGCTCGGTTTGTTTCGCTTACAGATCGGCCGTTTGTGGTGCGGTGAGCCCATCTACCCGGACGGCCGAAATGACGGGCGGCGCGCAGGCGTTGCTCTCACCGCTGCCGCTGTCGGATACTGATCCTGTCCATCGTTCGTAGCTCGCAGTTCGCGCCGCCCACGGAGCCACAAGAGGGACGAAAGCCGCGGTTCTCGCGCACCTCGGGGCCGTGATCCCTAGCGAGGTCATCGCTCTTGCAGCCAACTTGAGTCGGGGACGGGGCTAGCGATGGAGCACTCTTAAAGGTTCAGGAATAGCGCAACTGAAAACTGAAATTCAAGCTGGCCTGCGTTTTGTACACAGCTGATCCACGTTGGCCGGCTTGCACTGGTGCCGAGTGAAAGGTAGCCCGTAATGTCTAAGTGTGCGGTGGTGTTCGTAAGCGCGGCTGTGGAAGAGATCGGTGAGGAGCGCTTGCCCGAAGTCATGCGTGCAGGCCGAGAGTTCAATGCCAAGTGCGGCTCGCGTGCAGTTGTATGCTTCGACGGCAGCAGGTTTTTAACGTATTTGGAAGGCACAGCGAGTGCGGTGGCTGCGAGCTCCGTTTACACCCAGTCCTTCACCCTGCATACCGAAATCGTTGAGCTGGCGCGGGGCTCCATCCAGCAGTTGCGGTTCCCTGCGCATGCGTTGCTCTTCCTGCCAGTGTCGGAGGCCGAGATGAAAGGGTTGATGAGGTCGGACTGGGTTAACTTCTCCCAGCGCTTCGGTGGGAAGTTCGTGCCTGAAACGGGAATGGAACGGCTTGCCGAATTGGTCAACAGTCGGATGAATGACATCCCGCGATGACGGGGTAGCGGACTTGCCTGTAGGTCCCGCGGTTGAGATCGGACAAGCGGAAGCACGGGCGTTGGCAATTTGGCACAGTCGATAGGGGCCTGCCATGCGGTTGGAATTCACTCACAGCCACATCTACCCTGGGGCCGCAGCGACCCTGAACGGAGAGCAGGCCGAATCGGGCGAGGGAACCACGTGCTTGGTCGAGCTCAGCGATGGCGTGGTCCTTTCGACCAATTGTCTGGTTCAAGACGGTGAGATCATTCTTTCCATGCCGAGCTACCTGACCGCCCGTGGTGCAAAGATTCCCGCTAAGGATTGGGTGCTGCGGAAGGACTTGGAAACCGGCGCTTGGAAGGCAAAATCAAAGGGTGCCGAGTAGCGCGTGTCGCTCTCCACGACCCGGCAGTTTTTTTGGTCTGAAGCAGTCATTGGAGCATGTCATGCCAAATCGTGCGGTGGTCTTTGTGAGCGAGGCCAGCCCCTACCTCTCCGCTGGCCGACTGGTTGAGTTGATGGCCGATGCTGAGCGGTTCAACAGGCAAGCCGGGGTGACTGGTGTGACCCTCTACGACGGGGCCCGCTTCCTGTCCTACATGGAAGGTGCACCGGACGGCCTTCGCGTTGCATACGCCAGGGCATCCGAAGCGCGCAGCCACCTGAACTTGATTGAGTTGGCACGCGGACGTGTCTCGCAACGCCGGCTGCCGCGGTGGCCAATGCGATTGTTTGAGGCCAATGAGGGCCAGCTGCAGAGCATCGCGATGGCGGGCTGGGCCGGCTTCGCGCAGCGGGGCGATGCGGAAGCAATGAATGCTACGGCGATGGATCTCCTTGTGCGATTCACAGGTGGGCCGGCTGCCTCGGTCTACGTTGGGCCCCTGTCTAGGCCACTTAGCAAAGGAGGGGCGAACTGAGCATTTAGGCAAGCGGTCTGCTACACAGGAACGAAGCGACGCTCGGAGTCACATTGCCGGCCGCCAGTGAGGGATGCATTGTTAGGTTGCAGTCGTCTGAGCCTGACTTTCCGCGTCGCAGGAAGGGCAAGCGTGGAACATACGGGATTGGTTGAGGCCAGCGGCGTTCGCGTGCACACTGCTTTTTAACAGTCAGGGTTCGAGGGCCATGGGTACTTCCAAGCCGGGCAAAGATTTAGAACGGGTCACCTTGTCGGTGGGAGAGCCCGTTTACACCTCCGAGATCTGGCGGCTCAGTGAAAGCCGTTGGGTTCTTCTCGCTGTCGAGGTCCACGGCGTGGGAGGGCGCTCGGATTTGAGCATCAAAGCGTCGTCGTGCCTCCATGCGTTGGACGCGGGAGAGCGGATTGCGTCTGAGATTCTCAACAACCCCAATGGCTGAATTGGCGTTGGAAGGTTCAATCGACTGAATGGATCCCAAGGACGGCAGATGAGCATTTTGAACGTGTTGCTGAGTGCCGATCACTTGGCTGTGACCGTCGATACCCTTGCGCAAGATGCTCAAACCGGGGCGCACTCAGAGGGCGCCAAGTTGCTTCTGCTGCCTCAGCACAACGCCGTCTTGGCCACGCGTGGGTCGGCCCAGTTCTTCCTAAGAATCTACGAGCTCTGTCTCCAAGCCAGTTTTCGAGCAGACTTCACGATAGAGCGGCTGTCCGGCGAGCTTGGCGGCGTGATTGATCGCCTCTGGCCAAACTACGTGAGCGCGGCGGCAGCCGCTGGCATACCCATCAGCGCTATGCACACCGAGTTGGTTTTGGGCGGCTGGTCGGCACACGCCCAGCGCATGGTTGCCACCGCTTATGCAAAGTCCGAAGATGGCCGTCCCGCCGTGGTCCAAGCGCTGGTGGGAGGCTTGGCGTCGCCAGGAGAGCCCTTGCGGAATCAGCCAGCAGGCATGGGACGGGCGGAGTTGATGGCAGCAGGACGCTTGCAAGCCGCTTACCTCAACGGCGACAGCGAGCGGCCATTAGCGGGCGGTCGTCTGTTGGCAGCAATTCTCTCAAAGGGCCAAGCAACCGTTCTCGATCTGGGAGGTCTCTAGGGGGCAGGGCAAAGCGTCGATTTGCTCGGCCACGGACCTCAGTCCATGACGCAAGCCAAGCAGAAAGTCTGCATTGGAGCGTTGGCTGGGGAGGCACATGGATGTCGACGATCATGGGCATCAGGTGGGCCCATGCAAGGCGCACCGTGGTGGGATTGGCAGAACTGGCCACCAAAGCCCTGACCGCATACTCCAAGGCATTGGTTTTGCCCTCAGCGTTGGGCAGGCGCCTCTCGCACTCGCTCAGGCTGAGCTCCAACTTGACCAACGCCTCCGTCTCAGCCTTGTGCATACCCCTCCTCCATTGGCTGGCCACCGAATCGCGGTCTGGCAGCAGGGTGGCCCCAAGCTCAAGCGTTGGAAACCGGTGAGCGTTCCGCTTGACTGCACCGTCAATCGGCCCTTTCGGGCCAGCACACAGCGGTCCACTCTTCAATCACGACTCCCCATGCGCGGGTGGTTAGGTTGGGGGCAAAGCTTTTCCAACCTCGCGCGTGCCACCGCCTAGCGGTTGTCACAGAGCGGGCAAGTGAGCACGGCGGCGCCGTCCAAGTCCAGCAGGTCACGCCCTGGAACCAATCGCAGTTGGCGGCCGCATTCCAGACAAGCGCAACTGATCCGCGTGACCTGCAAGAGCGAGCCGTCGGCCCGCCGCACACCCTCAACCTGATCGATGAAGAAACGTCCAATGTTGGGCATGAAGATGAACAAAAAGCTGAACAGAGCGGAATGCATATGATGCACCGCGACAACCCCACCGGAACCAGATGAGAAAATTGGATTCTGAAGAATTCATCTACGGGGTCGTCCGCGCAGTCCGCACGCCAGATACCGCTGTCCGATTCCTCTATTGCCGTCGCAGGAGCATGATAAAGAGGCGGGCTGCACGGCGACAGCCTTAGGCACAGGGAAGTCACCGAGCGGCGCTGTTGGAAAGCGCTGAGCCAGTTCGTTAACCAGCAAAAGGCCAGACCGGCGGCCAGTCGGTTGCGACCACTGCTGAGGGTGTGTGTCGCGCGTTGCCCTAAAGAGGCCGCCTGCTAGGGGTGCCGATCACGACGATGCCCTGAACTGCCGGGGCGTCACCTAGGGCGAGGGGGAGTCACCCCGTTGGTTCGGCGGCGCCAATTGGGGTCAGCGCCATTAGCGGAGTTTTTCACGATTGTCGCGTCCATCGGACGCACGGACATCTTGCTAGGGCGAACGTCAAGCGCCAGTGAACGCGCTCGGGTCGACCCGTGCGCGAGGGCTACCCAACTTGGATGGCGGCAAGCGCGTCTTTGGTTGAGAGAGGGCAGCCATAGTGCCACCCTTGGCCAATAGCCTCTGGAGCAATCCGGTAGAGCAGCAAATCTTGCGCCTCTGATTCGACGCCTTCTGCGATGACATCCAGCCCAAGCTCACGTGCGATGCGATACATCCCTGGCAAAACGGGCCGCAGGGGGGAGTCCTCGTTGATAGCGGCCACGAACATGCGATCGATCTTGATTCCTCGAAATGGCGATTGGGCGAGGTGGGAGAAGTTGGCGCTGCCGGTCCCGAAGTCGTCGATCAAGAACCGGTATCCCAGAACTGAGAGGGCCTGCATGTTGCTCTTTGCGGCAGCGGACACGAGTTCTTCCCGCTCGGTGATCTCGATGCGAATTTGCTCTGGCAACACGCCAAAATCGTTGGTGACGCTGCCGATGTAGCGAACGACGCACTCTTGGGCCATGTCCACGGGCTCGGCATTGATGCTTACGTAGAGGTTCCTATGCTCCCTCAGCGCGGGGGCGAGATCATTCATGGCACGGGCCAGCACGTATCGAAAAAGATCAGGACTCAGGCCGAATCGGTGGGCGATGGGCACGAAGATGGCCGGCGGGATTTCATCGTCTCCCGGCGGGCGCCAGCGGCTGAGCGCTTCAAATCCCACGAGCTCCCGCGTGCCAATTCGACGCAGTGGCTGGTAGGCCAGTTCGATCTCGCTGCGCTTCAGTGCAAGCACCAACCGTTGCTGGATGGTTTGCCGAGCCGTGATTTGGTGTTTGATCAGCAAGAACGCGAGCAACAGCCCTACCGAGGCACCCGCTGCCAGGATGGTGGTGAGCAACGCCGAGGGCAGTTCGGACACCACGTGCCTAGGGCTGGTAACGAACGCGCAAACGTCGGCCACCCGGCTGCAATGTTGAGCTTGGACGAGAGACGGGGTGCCGACGCGGCTGGTCGGGGACAAGGTGCGGAATGTAAACGATCGGTCCTTCGTTTCGATGCTGATGGAGCTGCTGCGCGCAGGGTCCAAGCTCTCGAAGGCAGACGGGGAGGACACGGTGAACGTGTCGCCTTGGGCGATCAGATTGGACCCGGTGTAGGGGGAGCCAACGAGATCCGACGCGTGCCAAAGCCGGACAGCGCCGCTGGAGAAGCGTGGGGCGGGGAGGGTGTAGGGGCGCGAGCGCCCCCAGAGAGCGCTGCAGACAAGGCGTCCGTCTCGGATGCGACCGATGTCGCTCATGTAGATGGAGCGGAACGCGATCTCCTTTAGTGAGTCGATGTCGGTGTCGGAGCAAGGCGGCTGTCCGATGCGAGAGGCTTGTTCGGCCGCTACGCGCCGGTTACGAGATATGGCCTCCGCGCGCGTCACCGCGGCTTCCGCCACTGCCTCCGCCCCTTCCTTGTCACGCACGTAGAGGATGGCTTGGGCGACCGCGAGCATCGCCAAGAGGCACACCGCCGTGGCTCCTATTACGGTCAAGACGTAGCGACGCCGATTTTCTCGAACGCTCAAAGCAACCCCCGATCTGAAACGCGCCATCGCTTCGCTTGGCTTCTCGCCTCATTTACCTTGTTACAGGTTTATCGGCAAGCTTTCCATGAACTTCAGCCCCAGCTCCACTGGCTTGCAAGCCTCGATCGAACAACCATGCATCTGCGTCTGAACTGTACAGCAATAGGCCGTGAGCCCGGCGATCGCCAGCATGGCCACCCAGGACCTGCTGGTGGCAGCGCAGCTCCAGGCTCGATACCTCAACGCCAGCATGGGGCGGACCGTCGCTGGCGGACGGTTGCTATTGGGCTTTTTGAAGCCTGGCCAGGCGGTGGTCAAAGACTTGGGCCCGATTTAGCCCTGCCAATTTGGTCACTCGGACCGTTCAAAGCATTGCCCCAGTCGAGCGCCGGCTGACGGGCAAGTGCAGCCGCGCCTGCAGCGTGATCGGGCTTTTCTCCCAATTTTTAGCTTTAGTCAAAATAACCCCCTTGTGGGTTTCGCGTGTCGGTGTATCCCAGATGTATGACGTTCGTGATGCGTGCGTCTGACACCGACCAACGAAATGCAAAGGGGGAGAGATGTTCATTGGATTCAGACTGACGAAGCGGCTTGTCGTCAACGTCGTGGTTGCCCTGGTGCTGGCGCGATTGCTGTTTATGGGCATGGACGGCTTGGACCGGTATTCCGACACGTGGAACCGCACCTTTGGGGCGAACATGCCCAACGCCAGCGGGTTGCGCGGGGCCGTCAACGGCGCACGCCAGGTGTTCCCGTCGGGGTTGGACGAGTATGCGCGCCAGGCCGAACTGGACGCGGCGCAAAGCACCAAGCTCATGGATGTTTTTGCCAGCGTGTTCGGGCGCGTGAAAAACGAGGAGGGGATGCTGCCCTCGACCATCAATTCCGCTGGAGGGGAGGGCTCGATCTATGACCGCTACGACCATTGATTTTGAGTGGCTGTCCATCCTCTCCGGGTGGTCCTTGCTCAACGACAGTGCGGCGCTGCTGCGCACCCCGGGCCAGCGCTGGGCGGGCTTGGAGGGATTGCTTATCGGCTACGGCCTCATCGCTGGACAGTGGTTCGTCCTGGCCACCATGGCCGGAGCGCTGGCATGACCACCGTGGGCGCGATGCTGGCCGCCATGTTGGCTGCAGCGTTCCTGGCCGCTGTCCTGGGCCTGGCCGGTATCCATTGGGTCAACGCCCGGCACGCCAGCGGGGCGCTTCGTGAGCGCTACCGCTTGCGGGCCCAAATTCTGGCCGGTTTGGCGTTGGCGTGGGTGCTCACCGTGGCGAGGCTGTCCACGTGAGCCGGCCACCTTATGTGCAGATGGCCGTTCGCGTGCCACGGCAGCTGAAAGATCGGCTGGAACAGGCGGCAGCCCGGGAGGGGCTGCATGCCAGCGAAATGGTTCGCTTGTTGCTCTGCGAGGGCTTGGCACGCCGTGCGGCGATCAATGGGCAGGGCGCTTCACGATCCGGTGGTTGAGCAGCGGCCGAATAAAGTTGGCCGGCGTGGACTTGTCCAATGGTTGGGCGCGCACCTGGTATTGCCCGCTCTCGCACAAGCGCAACAACTCAGCTTCGTCGTGGATCTCGCGCTGGCCATCCTTGGTGTTGCCCATCTTGGCCACCCGGAACGCCACGTTTCCCGTGTCTCGGTCCCTCATCCGCACCGGGACGATCACCCTTCCATCGTGGCGAACCAGGTGGAAGGCTCGGGCAAAACGGTCGCCGTTGGACGCCCTAGCTGGTGAAATCGGGTCTGGCGGCGTGGCACGCTTGACTGGTGCCGGTGCCGGTGCCGGTGCCGGTGCCGGTGCCGGGCGAGGCGGAGCTGACAGGGGCCGCGCTGGGGGCATGTGGCCCAACGCTTGGCGCGCCAGCCACTTCTTGCGGCCCGGTTGGGTGGCGGTGTCACCGTCGATCCAGGCTTGAAAGGTCCCGTTGGCCGGGCTGGGGTGCGACGCAAACACCCATGTCCGGCCTTGGGCGCTGAAGGCTACCTCGTTGATTTCTTGGAAGTCGTTGAATTGCTGGCGCATGAGCGCCTTGACCCCCTTCATGTAGGCATCGGTGGTCCCCAACAAGACCACGCGCTCCACACTGTCAGGCAACGGGTCCAGGTGGCGTGCCACGCATGTTTTCATGGCTTCCAAAGGCAACGACGAACGAATGGCCTTGGGCATGATGGTGCCACTGCTGACCAGCTTGCCGTTGTCCATCACCGACAACCCGCAGCGCACCAAGGAGGCGGCGCCCATGTGGCGGCTTTCGGCGGTCAGGGCGTCGTTGATCGATTGCCCACCCAGATCGATCCCAAGCTCGTGCAATACAGCTGCGAGGCGAGGGCGCATAGCACCCGCGAAGGCGACCCCATCGAAGCTCCCGTGTTGGGCGGCGGCAATTTGGGTGGCCCCCTTGGAAAACCCCAGGACCAAGGTTTTAGGGACGCTGGTTCCCCAGTAGCCGGGATTGGCACGGAGGTGCCAGCCTCCCTCTACACGCACATCAAGTCCTGGTGCATGGCATGCGCGGCACGCCTGCCAGCCGTGGTGAGTTGTCATGGGGCCTCCGCATGATCCTTGAAGGCCCATACAGTTAAAGCACGTGCGAGCGGTATGCAAGAGCTTTTTGTCGGCTAAATGTGGCGGAAAAATGGGATGGCATGGGATGGCGTGCAATAGCTGCATGGCAGCACGGTGTGGAGTAGCCTGACACCATCATACGAAGGTCAATGGCATGGATGATCCGGCTGAGTTGAACATGGAAGCGTGGCCGGCTGAGGTGGCCTTCGTGCCCTACGTCGGCCGCGGCTACTGGAAGGGAGTTGAAGGGCGCCGCGTCTTGCTACTGGGCGAGTCCCACTACCGGGAGGCTGGGTGGACCGACGACCCCGTCGTCACTCGTCCTTTCACCCGTGAAACGTTTGGCGACATGCAGACTTGCAACAGGAAAGGTGGTGGCAAGTTCTTTGATGAGCTGGATCGCCTGCTGACTGGTCAAAGCAGCCCAAATGTTGTGGATGCCGCCCACGCCTGGCAGCACGTTGCATTTTGCAACTTGTCCCAGCGCTTTGCCGGCACGAGAGCTGGACACCGTCCGTCAGGAACCGACTTCAGTCAAGGCGGGAAGTTGTTGGTAGAGGTGATCCTCCCTCTGCTCCGGCCAGAGGTGATTCTGGTGCTCGGCCGCACCGCTTGGCGAATGTTCGATCACGGGAAGCGGTCGGACCAGCCTACCTTCCAGGCTCGCCATGCAAACTCAGAGGGCAGGAGGCGGCGCTATCTGGAGGAGCGCCACGTATGGTCTCTCGATTATGGCAACGGGGGGGCGTGGATGACTTGGGTCTACCATCCATCTTGGAACGTAGATTGCTGGGAAGATCGTGCCGCAGCTCTGAGGCATCTTTTGAAATGCGCGAATGAAGGGCAAAGGATATGACGCACAATTCGTTGAAGGATGCGATCCGCGATGCGCTGGAGCCGCGTGCTGCCACGCGGCAGCCCACGGCGTTGGACATCGCACAGGAGGCCAGAGAGGCCAAGGCCAGCCTGGAATCGAACATGTCCTGCATGGCCCGCATCACTGTTCCCGCCGGCAGTGAGCGCCATCGGGTGACCTTCCAGCTGTTGCGGGCGTCAATGGACTACGGGCGTGCGTTGCTGTTCCTCCTAGAGACCCATCCCGTCGATCTTCCAGCGGTGGCCTTGGCAATGCACCGCTCCCAGATTGAGCAATTCCTGCGGGCGGTGTTTGTCCAGTTCCTTGCCGACGACGAACAGCTGGAGGACTTTCTCCAGGAAGATCGCGGCCCCCGAAAGAAGAACGAGAAAGGAAAGTGGGTGGCTATTGCCCTCAAAGACTTGGCCGCAGACGTGGAGCAGGCCATTGCACGCATCGGGCAGGACGATGGGCCTCAGAAGCTGGCTCGGACGGTGACCAATTCGTGGGATCCTCTTTGCGGACTGGTTCATGGCGGGAAGGCCATTCGGGTTATGTATCAAGATCCCAATGGGCAGATCGGGGCGCACGTGCCGGCAGCCATTCTTTTTCAGACCACCGTCAACGCGGTGGCCACAACCAACTTGTGCGTCATTGCAGCACTGACAGCGGTTGGGGTTGGGGCCTTTGAGGAAAGCCCCGTTGTTGAGCAGTGCGCCAGCGGAATGCTGCACTACATGCAACGGAGGAAAGCTCGCATGGAAGAGCTGGCCTGGCCGCCTTAAAGGACCGGACGCACATTGTCGCGCGGCTCTGTATCCCCACCAACGATCGCTGGCGGGGAGAGTTGCAATCGGAGGTCTGCGAATCCTCGGTTTAGGCGGCGTGCCTTCTGACCAAGGGATTCCCAGGTTGAGTCTGCTGCGTCGGATGGAGGCTTTTCGCTGAGGACAAGCTGGGCAGATGCCTTGAATCTCTCAAGGAGTGCTGCTTCATGGCCCGGTGGGTTCAGTGCAACGCGGCTGCGGGCCTCCGCTGCGTTGAGCTCTAGCATGTTTAGTTCGATCAGCGTGGCCATGGCAACGGCGGACCGGGTGGGCTCCGTCCTATTGCGGCGGCAGAGGTGGGTGATCCATGTCCACATGGTGTCGATTCGTCCTTGTTCGCCGACGTTCCTAGTCGTTGGTGGGCGACAACACCTGTTCGATGAGTGCGTTGCGCTTCTTTGCCGGCAGCTCACCCAAAACGCCCAGCAGTTCGGCAAAACGTTCCTGCTGAGCCGCGCTCTGCTCGCCCAAAGCCAGGATCGCATCGGCCATCGCCGGGCTGGTCGCCAAGAGATAGGCCGGGGGCACCTCCAAGGCCTGGGCCAGCTCGAAGAGGGCTTCCAGGCTGATCGACATGCCCTCGGATTCATACCGAGAGATGCGGGCCGACGCAGCGTCCTTGTCCATCCCCATCCGCACTCCGACCTCGCGTTGGCTAAAGCCCCGCAGGACGCGGGCTTGGCGCAAACGCGCGGCCACCACGGCTCGGGGAGCGGGCGGGGCGGCAGTCACGGGCTGAACGGATGCAATGCAGGCATGCGGACAGGATGACCCAGAGGCTACGCCCCGGGTAGACTCTACGTGCCACGTAAGTTGGCTGCAAGATCCCAAATCTATTGATGGGAACAGGGGGTTCCATGAAGGGAGTTAGAAGGGCCGTGCTGACCGGGGCGTTTGCCCTGACTGCGGCGGTTGGAGCGCAGGCACAATCGGGGGCCGGATCGGACCTGCTTCGCCAGATCGGCCGAGCCATCCAAGGCACGCCCAAGGTGGTGAACGACAGGGTGAGAAGCCCCTACCTTGAGCCGGCAGGGACCTACTGGGACCTGGATCAGGAAGGCTTGGAAGGGGTTCAGCACCTGCGGGCCGGGGTAACGGCCGTAGGCGGTGGTGGCGTGGACACTTGCGACATGCAGCTGCTCGCCATGGCCCATTCGGCGTATCGAATCGAGGCCGACAAGCGCCAGTGGTGCCTGCGGCAGTGGTGGTTGATGGACACGAAGGTCCACGGTGCCAACGGTGTCTCCGGCGATGATCCGGCAGCCATCGAGCGCCGTTATGGGCCCGCTTTCGACGCGCGCCTGCAGCGCTTCAAGGCCATCCGACGGTTTGCCGTTCGTCCCACGTTCCAAGCCCTGGGCGATGTTGCCTACCGGGCCGACCGTGGGGTGCTGGAAGGATTCATCCCCATGCCTCAGGTGTCTGCGGCCGGGCAAAGCGTCACAGGCAGGGGCTTTGTGCCGTGGGTGCACCGCACCGCCGGAGGGGTGTCCAGCCCACCCAACGCCGGCCGCTTCCACCTGCTGGTCCGAATGGACGCCCAAGAGGCCGCCAACCTAGCGCGACAAGGTCGCAGCTACCGAGACGACCTGGTGGTGTTCTCCGTCAACCGGGTTTGGGTGGACGGCACGGTGCCGAAGATGGACGTGACGATAGAGAAGGTTCGGCTCGGATACCGCGACGAAACCATCGACGTTGATTTAACCCATAAGCAAGGAGCTCCAACATGAAAGCAACCCTCGTTTCCCTCGCCCTGATCACCGCAGGGTTGGCCGCCTGCAGCAGCAAGGCGGATTTGCCCACCGTTGAACAAGTTGCCCAAGCTTACGAGGCGCACGCCAATGCCAACCTCTCCAGCCAAATGGGCCAACGAATCGAGGTTCGGGGTTGGAAAGACCTCACCGCGGAGTGCACGTCCAGTGGTCCCCAGCGGGCCACGTGCGTGACCGGTGGAACGTTGGACGTGGTCGGGTTCCAGGGCGGGCAGCAGTTGAAGCCCGATCCCGTTCCCGTGCCGTCGGCTTACGACTTCGTCTTTGAGAAGCAGCCCACCGGCTGGGTGCCGGTTGGAGCCCAAAAGAAGGGCTGACCTTGCCAAGGCGCGGAATCGCACTATGCATTGAGGGAACACCACTTCAAGGAGGTCCCATGTCTTACAACGCTCACCACACCCCCGGCGGTCACATGCAGTGGGGCTTGCTGGCACCGGCCACCGTCATCCTGGGTGGTGCGGGCTTGCTGTTTCTTGCCGGGGCCCAAGAGATCGGCCAGAACGTGGGCTACGGCTGGCAGGCCGGCCTGGCAGCCGCTGGTGGGGCAGCCGTGCTGCTCTTGCTGCTTCTGCTCTACGTGTTGAACTGGCGCGCGGCCCGCGTGCGCGCGGCAAGGGCCAGCGGGCTCCCGGTTTCGCAGCGCAAAGGTGGCTTTGGAAAGGGCGCCCTGGTGGGCTTGCTCTTCGTCGTTGCCCTGCAGCTGGTCAGCATTGCCGTGGGCCTGCTCTACCCGGGCCTGGAAGAGGGCGAGCGAAACTTCTTCACCTCCGTGCCCCCGATGGCTCTAACGGCGCTCATACCGGTGGCGCTGATCGTGGGTGGGATTGTAGGCAAGCTCTGGCGCTCCACCAGCCTGTGAGATCAATCCATGTCCTTTCGGGCCCCCCGCGAGGGGGCCTTTTTTTTGTGCAAAAAACAAAGCCCAGAGCCACCGTCGGTCGCTTCGCGCCGGCTTCTGAAAAGCGGCGATGGAAGAAAGGCGTGTGACGCCTTCGGCGCGAGAAGTGATGTTAGGAAAAACTGCGGCCTTAGCTTCGCAGTTTTTGCTTTTAGTCAAAGTTTTGTCCGTTACAACCGTGGACAAATTTTCATGGTGATCTACCTTGGTTACATGGGAAGGCAATAGTGCCAACCGACAAACAAGGATCTCGCCATGAACCACACGATGCTCATCACAAACGACACCATCACCGTCAAGGAAGCCCACGAAGCTGCGCATGCCGCTGCCAACACTTTGTTTGACCAGTTGTCTGGGTATACCTATTCGACCGGCGCTGCGGGCTATCCCGCGTTCCAGTCTTCCGCAGAAGACGCATTGCTGGCTTTCCTGCTGAACCGCAATTGGGCAGAGTTGGGACGCGAAGACGACGAGCTGCTGGCTGAGCAAACCGTCTCTGTCAATGTGCAGCGTGAAGAGGACGGGCAGCTCCTCTATGAAGTGGGGTTCGACACCGAAGGGTCGGATTACGGCACCAATTGCAAGGTCAAAGACCTGGCGACGCTGGACGAATGGTTCGATGAAGAATGGATCGGCGTGGAGTGCGCGGAGTGAGACGTGCTGACAGGAACTGATCGTGCAAGATCAATCCATGTCCTTTAAGGTCCCCACCAGGGGGCCTTTTTTTTGTGCAGAGAAAAGCCCAGGGTTACTGCCGGTCGCCTCGCGCCGGCTTCTGTAAAAGCGGGGGTGGAAAAAGAGTAGATGACGCCTTCGGCGCGATAAGTGATGCTAGGAAAAAGTGCGGCCTCAGCATCGCAGTTTTAACTTTTAGTCAAGATTTTGTCCGCTGTAGCCGTGGACAAATCTCTAGGGCGATCTACCTTGAATTTGTGGATGGGCAATGGCGCCCTCCGAAAACCAGCAAGGAAATCAACATGAAAATTCATCACCTGGTCAGCGACGGAAACCAAGCGGTTGCCATCACGCAATCGGCATCGAGTGGTGGTGGTTACGCGCACCCGGTGAAGCTCTCCGCCATTCGCTTCAACGTGCAAGACGCTGAAGCGGCGCTTTGCGAGCTCAACAAGTCTGGCCACCGTCACGAGAAGGCGTTCGAAGTGATCGAGCGTTGGGACGTCGATGCTCGCAACCTAGGGCCAAAGTCAAAGTTCGGCCAAACCCTTGCCGCCCTCGTGGACGAAGCGCAGGGTCACTTGAAGGGGCCGGTGATCTACGAAGCCAAAAGCATGGAGGAGGACACCGCGCGTGCGCTCAACGCCGCAGCGAAGCAAGCCAGGCTTTCGCAGGTCCTTCCTGCTGCAGGTGGTCCGAGCATTATCATCGGTGGGCAGGTGTGGAACCCGCGCCAACAGGTGCCGAACCAAGCGCCAGCTCCGGCGGACGCTCTGGAAGCTCCCCGTCAGCGCGTGCGTCTGTAACCGCCGATCACCCACCAGCAAAAATCAGGAGATTCGACATGAACGTTCAAATTGCGGAAGCCATGAACAAAGCCAAAGACGACGCGGACC
>Ga0160490_100155_pt1 | contig 39775 bp, 55 predicted proteins | sample DIDnMG_7_FD_108210 | JGI IMG/M metagenome (GOLD analysis project Ga0160490, IMG submission 108210) | Enriched soil microbial communities from UW Madison campus, WI, USA - DID2934_E24_Lignin MG | ecosystem: Environmental > Terrestrial > Soil > Unclassified | place: USA: Madison, Wisconsin...
TACAACGAATCAACGGCGGACGCGAACAACCACTGACGCGACGCAACGCTCATTGCGTGGGTCCCTCCCCCCACGCAATCCGGACCCGGCAGATCCCTCCCTCTGCCGGGTCTTTTTTTGCCTGGCGTTTGGATACCGAAGTGCGTCTTCGCCCGACGTCTCTGCGAGCTGAAGGGCCCCGTCGGGGCAGGCAGGGGCCTGGGCAAATGTCCCCCGGCGCCGGCCGTTGGCCGTCACCTCCTCCTTTACTTTGCCCAAACCCCTGCCCGCCCCGACGAGGCTCGGCGTGCGGTGAGGAAAGCGCAGCACGCGGCCGCCTTTCAAGGAAGCGCCGACAAACTCCGAACGCCGTGCGGATGAATCCGCCACACGCGTGTCTTCGTCCCGATTCCCCGCGAACTGACGGGCCCCGCCGAGACAAGCAGGGGCCTGGGCAAATGTCCCCCGGCGCCGGCCGTTGGCCGTCCCCTCCTCCTTTACTTTGCCCAACCCCCTGCCCGCCCCCGACGAGGCTCGGCTTGCGGCAGGAAAGGAAAAGCGCAGCGCTCGCGGCGCCTTTCAACGAGGCGTCGACGAACTCCGAACGCAGGGCGTAGGCCCTTGCGTACGAAGTAAAGGGGGAGGTGACGGCCAACGGCCGGCGCCGGAGGATGTTCAGGGGTGAGATATATCAGGGGGGAACTGCGAGATATCTTGCCGGAAGACCCCGGAAGAAGGCTGACAATGGCGGATTGATATGAAAAGCCGTTGCGCCTGGTGCAATCCCTGAATCAGACGAAGAGATCCAGCTGATCCAGTTCGCCTGCCCGCGCCTGGGCCCGGCGAATCAACCGACGGATACTTCTTTCGTGCATGCCGGTGTCGTGTGCAAGTTTAGCGGTAGAGGTGCCGGCGAGGTAGGCCCGCAAAATCTCGATCTCCCGCTGCGTAGCTTTGAAGTGCGCGTCCTTCGGGTATGTGATGGTCTGTCCGCCCCAGTGTTCAGCCAGGCTATCGGCCACCGCTGATCCCACCAGGTCAGCAACCTTGGTTGGGAGCGCATGCTCACGACTCAGCAGACCTGCCACCACTTCGGCGATCTCGCTGAGAAGTTCATGGCGGCGGGCCTCCATCGACTTCATGCCGAAGGGGCCTCCCGCCGGGCGCGGCGATTGGCATCGATCTGAAGAGCGGCAATCACTTTGGACAACTGATCCGGGTTGCACCATTCCAGGCGTCCTACCTTGAACATGTGGCGGGCCACCGAATGGGCATATTCCCACTCACGCCCCGAATCAGCCAGCAGGGCTTCGATCTTGGACAGCTGAGGGGATAGGTCGCCCTTGGGGCGGCCTGCCCAACGTTTGGCTGCGTACGCCGCCTTGGCGGGAATTCCACCCAGGCGACGCAGCTCGTTGGCGATCGCATCGAGCTGCCGGCGATCACACTTGCCGGCGCTTCGCTGGGCGGCCCCGTGCTCCTTGGAAACGCGCTCAACCAGGTCACGGTAGACGTCCTCGGAGAGGCCGAGCTTCTTGGCGCCAGCGTGGATCGCGGCCAGCACCCGGTTACGGCCGTCGCCGGCCTTGCGAACGCGCGTCATGCCTTGCTCCTTGCGCCCTGAGCGGCCCGGAGGGCGGTCTGCCATGCCGGCACTTCCTGGCCCGCATGGTCCAGCAACTGCAGCAGCCCTTCGCGCACGCCAGGCACGATACGGCCACCGTCCTTCAGGACGGTGGCCACCTGGGACTTCTTTGTCAGCGGATCACGGCGCATCAACAGCCCCTTCCTCGCGGCCAGCTTCGGTCAGTTCCTTCTCGATCAGCAGTAGCGAACGCCTACGGCATTCGTTGAACCCGTCGCGCCATGCCTGACCGGGAGTCAGGTCATCAAACGGACCTCCAATCTGTTCGCTCAACCACATCGGCGGCACACAGTGAAGCCGCTTCAGGACGTCGGTCTGCAAAGGGCCTGGCGGGACCTGGAAAAGCGGGACGGTGTAGGTTGCCCGCATGGCCGGCCAGCCGCCGCGCTGGCTCTCACTGCCCATCTCCATGAGGTCCGCTGCCACTGCCCGCCGCAGTTCGCGGTCGGCGAAGAACGCTGGCGTCGAACCAGGCGGCATCAGGTAGCCAAGAACCGCATCCACAGCCGCTCGAACGGCTGAGCGTGACGGGCCGTTGGCCACGGCGCGAGGTGCGGCCTTGTAGGCCCGCCATGCCGCGTCGTACACGGTCTCATCCATGAGACACATCCACTTCCTCGACCTGCATGAGGCAGGAATCGAGATAGGGCCGGTCGTCCCAATTGACCAAGCGGATGCCGTGGGGCGACGGCCAGCCCTCCAGCTGATCGAACTCACGCTGCATACCCTCGGTCGAGTAGCTGGAGTTCACGTCCAGCACCCACCTCATGAACTCGGCACCAGCCATCTTGATGACGGCCAGTACCGCGTCGCCGTCGGCTTCTCCAAGGCGCTCATCGGCACCGGTCCAGAACTTGTTGATTTCCGTCGCCAGCTCCGGCGTCAGGATGCTGTGGTCGATCTCAAGCTGTACCTGGCCTTCGCCCCAGTCACGTTCGATCTTGTAGCGCTTGATGGTCATGCCGGGCCTCACGGGTTCGTTGAAAGGTGGAAGGCCTGTTCCAGCACCAGGAACAGGCGGCGAATCTCGCCGCTCTGCAGGGCAAAGCGGGCGTCGAACTCGGCGCGATGGCTATCGGCGTCGGCCTGCTCCAGTTGGGAGAGCGCGCCGTCCAGGAACTTCAGCTTGCGCACCACCAGGTCATCGCCCAGCTCGAAGGACAGTGCGTCCTCCAGCACCAGGGCCAGCTTGGTGACCTGCTTGCCGGCATCCAGGTGCTTGTCGATCTCGTCGCTGCGCAGTTCCTGGTCGCTGCAGCGCACCTTGGCGCCACCCTCGACCGGATCGCGCAGCTCGGCGGACTCTCCAAGGGACAGTCCGTCCGGCAGCGCCTCGCCAGCGATCCAGCCGGTCAGGATCGAGCGCGGTGCCACCTGAGCATTCAGCGGGATTGCCGGGAAGCCGCCCAGCAGGCCACGGATATCGGACACGAAGGCCTCGCCCACCTTGCGGCTGGAGGTATCCACGGCCACATAGCCGTGGGTGAGGTCCAGGATCGCGTCGTGGCGAGTGTTCTTGACGAAGGCCTTGGGCAGCAGCTCGTGCAAGATGTCGTCCTTCATGCGCTTGCACTCACGGCCACCCGGTCGACGCCCCTGGTCCTGTTCCATGACCTGAAGACGACTCTCCAGCGCACGGTTGACCACCGCGCTGGGCAGAATCTTGTCCTCGCCACCCACCGTCAGCCAGAGGAAGTCGCCCTGTCGGCATGACAGGCGCTCCTGCTCCTCGCGGCCGAAGGGGGAAATGAAGCCGCGCGAGTTCATTTCCAGCGGTCCAACCGGCTTCAGAACGCCATACGGCAGCACGGATTCGACTTCGGAGAAGTCGGTGCTGGTCGGAAAGCGGAACAGCACCAGGTTACGCATGAACATGGCGGTTCTCCTTTGGGTCGGTGTTGAGGTTGCTGGCGCGCAGTGCGCCCCAGCGCAGCCGACGCGGGTGCTGGGAACACCACGCAAGCCAAGCCCCAAGCGCGTCACCCTTTGCCCGCTGCGTCTGTGCCTCTGGCACACCCGGTACAAGCAGCATCCCCTGCATCACTCCCTTTCCGTGCCTGGCTGCGACGCTGATCACCTTGCGCAGCTGCGCGCTGCTCCCTTCGGCAATGAAAATGGCGCCATCCGGCACGTTTGTCCCGAAGCCGATCTGGCCATTGGCCCAGCAGTACGCGATCACAATTGCACCTCGCAGATGGATTTCTGAACCTCGTGGATCAGATCCAAACGTTGGTTGGCGACAGCCAGCGCGACGGCCATCGCGCCCACCGCCTGCTGAGCGCAGGGGCCGCACATGGGCGACTCGGGCGCACCGGTGGGCATGTCGCAGTTGACGCAGGCATGACGCGGCCCGGTGGTGGCCACCTCGGGGTCGGTGCGATCTTCGAAGTGCAGCAGCGCCGACTGGGAGATGTGACGCTTCAGGCGCCAGGGCAGTGCGTCTCCGCGCGCCTCGATGTACCGCACTGCCTGACGGATGGCATAGCGGGCGGCGGTCGCGTCTTCGCCCTGGATGTTGCCGCAGGTGGTATCGAAGAAGCGCAGCCCGTCCAGCTTCACGGCGGGCGCGTGGATCTCCACGTCGGCCCGTGCTGCTCGGTCGGCGATCTCCACCGCCAGGGCCAAGGTGCTGGCATTCAGTGCACCGCGAACGCCGTCGAAGCGGAAGGTGCAGGTGTCTCGGATCTTCGGCATGTCAGACCCCCGCCACGTCGAGAGAAATCGGCTGGTACTGGCCACGTGCGTCGCGCTCGTAGAACCGCACGTAGGTCTTGCTGCCCACCACCGTCACCGCATCACTGATCGCGGTCATTGCCCGCTGCCAGCGGGCGTCATCGAACTGCAGCCGGCGAAGTGACAGCACCTCTGCAGTCTTGATGCTGCCGTCCTGGCCCACCTTGAAGGCGCTGTTGACCAGGGTGCGCAGCTCGGCGCGCGAGCCTTCGGTCCAGTCGTTGAGGCACTCATCGATCAGTGCCTTGGCGGCCTGCAGGCGCTCATCGAACTGGATGGTGTCCTGGCAGGCGCGCAGGATCTTGAAGCGGCCATCGTAGGAATACAGGCTGACGTTGCCCTTGTCGCCGCCGATCTTGGCGCCGTACTGCTCGCCGCTGAGCTGCACGAACGCGCCGATATCGGCGAACGTATCCGCCTTGAAGGTGCGCAGTGCTTCGCGCAGCTCCAGGGCGCGCTGGATCTTCTCCTGCACCAGCTGGTCGCGGGCCAGATCGATCGGCTTGATCTGTGCCTCGGGCACCAGGCGACCATTACGGTCTTCGCGGTAGCCTTCGGGAATGGATGGGGTCATTGGGCGCCTCCTTGGGCGGCGGGGGTGACAAACGGTTGAGTGGGCCGAAGGACGTCGGGGACGCCTTCGACATGGATAGGGCTGTTGGCGGTGAACCAGCCGGCTCGCCAGCGGCGGGCGGCATCCAGCGAGATCCTGAGCAGGCCGGAAATGCGCTGCGGGGTGAGCTGGCGCGGGTTCTGCATACGAGCCCACAGCGCAAAGCGCATCGCGCACAGGTGGTCGTAGCGCCGGCGGCCGGTGCGAGCCATCACTCCACCCCGCCGAAGATGCGATCGAAGTGGTTGTGCAACGAATCGACCAGGCGACCACCGAGGTAAGGCGGTAACTCACCTTCCAGATCCTCCTGGGACTGGCACACGGTGCCGATGGAGGGCGTCAGCGGGCCTTTGTCGAAGGCGGGACCTTCGTAGCCCCCAGCAGCAGACCGGGCCTTCTGCGCCCCTGTCATACCCGGCCGGGTACCACGCACACGCTGCGCCTGCGCGGCAGCCAACGCCGCTTGGTCGATCTTCCAGTCGGGGTTGAGGCGGTAGTTGCGGGCCAGCCCTTCGCCGACGCGCAGGATCATTCCGCACCGCACCGCCTTGGCGACCGCGTTGGACACATAGCCGCGGTAATGGAAGCCGTGCTCCATCACCCGATCGATCAGATCCGCAGAACGGACCACGCTGGCGCCCAGTGACAGGGCGATAGCGTGCTGCATTGCGACGCTGGGGACGGCGCTCATGGCTGAACAACCTGCGGCTGCGTGATGCCGGCTTCCGTACGCGTCAGCACGATGACCGGTGCAGGGCTGGGCGTAGTGCGAGCGACCACGCAAACCACCGCGCGGTGCTTGCCGTCGACCTTGCTACGGGCCTGGGCGTCTTCGATCGCCTTGTCCGAGTCGGTGAAGGTGTCGCCACCCACCCACTCAGCAGGGACCACCAGGAACTGGCCGCGCTCAGCCATGAGCCACCTCCCGCAGCATCGGAGGACGCTGGGTCCACTCCAGCTGCACGCCCTGGTACTCAGCGGCCATCACGCGGTCCTGCCCGCCGCTGCCGTTGGGCTGGCGGCGCTTGAGGTGGCCACCCACCATCGTGGGAGGGCGGTCCAGAATCAGCACCGCGCGACGGCCATTGCTGTGCAGGCCCAGGATCTCGATGCCGCTGTTCTCCAGCTCGCGTGCCGTGTTGGCGGCGGCATACAGCACGTCGGAATTGCGTTCATGGTTCATGGTTGGATTCCTCGTCGGTAGCGGGCTTGTCCAGCCCGAGTTGTCCGTACAGATCCGGGAGCGCAACGCGCTTCATCGCGCTGACCTGCTCCAGGGAGGTCATGGCGCGCCCGACCAGGAAGGTGCAGGCGCGGTCCAGTTCGGCCGCACTGGCGGCCAGGTGGTAGCCGTGAGCCGGGTGGGCGCAGATCGGGTGCCCCTCGCGCCGCAGCTGCTCGATGATCTGGCGCAGGCGGCGCTCGTCGGCGGTGCTGGTACGTGAAGTGATCTGCTGCACCAGGTCGCGGGCAGTGATGCCGTTGACGGCGCCGCGACGGCCCTGCAGCTGCAAAAGCACCGTCTGTGGGGACAGCTCTTGCGGTAGCAGGGCCAGCTGCATGTCAGATGGCCCCCCGATCAATGCCGGCGGCGATGGCCAGGTCGAGAATCTCGTCCAGTTCCAGCAGCCAGCGCTTGCCGGTGCTGTGCGAGATCACCATCACGCCGCTGTGGATCCACACCTCGACCAGGTACTCACGCCTGGTTTCAGGGTCCTGCACTTGGACCGTTCCCACTCGCGACGCCGTTGGGAACATGTGGCGGTCGTGCACCAGCACCCCGATGGACTTCTTCCGTTGGGGGTGCTGGGCGCTGTGGCGCTTGCGGTTGCACACTTGGCCGAGGCAACGCTGGAGGGTAGGAACGGCCATCATTCCTCCTCGTCGTCATCGCCGTCGCGCAGCTGGTCGACCAGCGCACGCAGCTGCTGCAGGTTGAGGCTGTCCAGCAGCGAAGCCATGCTCTGCCCGTCGCGCCACTCGATGCCGGCGCGACGGAACAGATTCCGGTGCATCACCGTCACCTGTCGATCAGGTAGCTCGGCATCGCGCATCAAGTGAAAAGCGAAGCTGCGCAGGTACTGCGGCCCAGAGGCGTTGTAATCAACCATGAGCCACCCCCTCGCGCTGCAGCACCTCGGCCGGAACATGCGCGGTGATGCGCTCCCAGTTGGCGCGCGGCACGATCACCACCTGGAGGATGTCCACGTTGATCGGCTCGGGTCGGTCCTGCATCTCGAAGGGAATCAGGATGGCTTGGGTGGCGAAGGGCCACGCATCGCCCTGCGGCGCCTTCACCATCGCTTCCACTGCCGGCCAGCCTTCAGTTCGAATCGCCATGTCAGCGGCCCTCCTGTTCGTCGCGAAGACGCAGCAGCCGTTCCAGCTCAGCCGTGCCCAGCGCCAGGCCACGAACGACGTTCTGGATGCGGATATCAACGTCGTCTTCTGGGTCATCCTCCAATCGACTGAGACCTTCCCAGGCGCTGGGGTTGAATGCGCTGCCGGCGACCAGCTGCTGGAGCGGCGCTATCTCCATCGCACCGTTCGCATCGACACTGACAACGTCCTGGTTCATCCACGACGGAAGCAGGTAGAAGGCTGCAGCCGCTGCGAGCTCCTCCTGTGCATGCTCGTCGTCGTGTTCGGCGGAATAGCCCTTCTCGTCGATCTGCCGATGACGTTCATCAGCGACAAGACCGAGTGCGGTTTTGAGCGAGGTGGTCAGATCCGTGCGCATCTCACGCCCCCCGCACGACGTCGGCGGTGACGGTCGGCACGCCCAGGTCAGCGGCGCGGTTCATCGCAGCGGTCAGGGCGTTCTGAACCGCCAGCGGGTACAGCAGCGATCCGGCGCCGCGCGAAGGAACCAGCTTGGTGCGGAGAGCGTCGATGGCGCCCTGATCCACCACCTTGTCCAGCGGCACCTGGGCACGCTTGAAACGGTGCGACAAGTACGCTCCCAGCTCATTGTCCAGTGGAGGCAGCGTGATGATCTCGATTCGCTGCACAACCTCGCGTACCTCCGGGTTGTGTTCGGAGAGCTTCACGCCCAGCTCAGGCTGGCCGATCAGGATCACCGACAGCAGCGGGCGCAGGCCGTCCTTCAGCTCCCGGAAGCGCTTGAGGTGCTTCAGGGTCGGCAGCGGCAGGCTGTGGGCCTCTTCGATCACCAGCACATGGCTGTGGCCGGCGCGAGCACTGTCACGCAGCGATTCGTGCAGCTGGCGGAAGCGGGCCTCGGGGCTGCTCTTCGGCTTGGCCAACGGGGCGACAGCGGCCATGATCGCCTCGGCGATATGGTGGCTGCGCAGGGTCTTGCCCACCGCGTCGCTGCCTTCGCTGGCCAGCACGTAGGGCTGGATCACAATGACGGCCTGCTCTTCGCGCTGGATGCGATCGACCAGGTCTTCGCGCAGCGTGCTCTTGCCAGCGCCACTTTCGCCGATCACCGCAGCAAAGCCGCCGTGACGGGCCACCTGGTACATGCTCTCGCGGACATAGCGGATATCCGGCGACAGGAACACCTCTTCGGCACTGGCCGGATCGGCGAAGGGATTGCTGGTGAGGCCGAAGTGACGCTTGGCCTGTGGAGTCAAAGCCTGAAAACGCAGTAGCATGGGATCTTCCTCGTCGTGAATGTCGTTGTCGTTATCGGTGTCTTGCGGTGGGGAAACTGGGGCTGGCGTGACCCCGCACGTCGGCCCCTCCTTTTCATGCCAGTGGGCGTCGGTCACGCCGTGCTGGGTCAGGCAGGAACTGATGGCAGCGCGCACCGCTGCCGGGTCGCAGCTGGTGGGCAGCTGGCCGTGGTTGATCAGGGCATTGAGGGCCGGACGGCTCAGGCCTGCAGCGCTGGCCAGGTCTCCCTGCTTGATGCCGGCCTCGGTGAGCAGGCGTTTCAGACGCAACGTCATGGGCGGGCCCTCCGCCCCTGCAAGGCAGCCTTCGCAGCGGCATAGGTGTTGAAGCCAGCCTTTCGCGCAGCGATCTCCAGAGCTTGGCAGTAACCGAATCCGTCGCGTTCCTGGATCAGGCGTGCGTCTTTCTTGATGCTGTCGAGCGAAGCCATCACGCGACACCTCCTTCCACCAGGCGCAGGGCACCGCGCTCAGGTGTTGCCAGGGTCTGCGCCCAGGATTCGACCTGATCCACAGGCAGGCCTTCCGGCCAGCGCTGTGCGGTGCGGGCATAGTGGTCAGCCGTCCAGGTCGAACCCGCCGCCTCCAGCAGGGGTTTGAGGCGCATAGCCGCTTCCACGTGGTTCAGCGGCGGCAATTCCGCGCGGATGGGCGTGACCGAATCGACCGTGAAGCGAGGGGCCTCGACCACATCGGGGACCGCGACGTCGACGCGATGACCCCGGCGCGGCAGGTGCTGGATCTCCGGCGCCTGCTGCACCGACTTGTAGGGGTCGATACGGCCACCGAACGGCATTGCCTTGGCCTTGCGCTGCGCCTTGGCTTGCTCGTCGGTCTCGGCATCCATCGCCAGGCGCTCGACCCGCTTGCGGTTTGTGTCCGCCGGGGTGTCGGCGTGCGCGTGGTATGTGCCGACCGCCACCGCACCGGTGAACCCGTATGCGTCTGCTTCCAGCGGCTCCATCGTGTACCAGGTGTCGCGGCCAGCATCGTCTGTGAACAGCGCCTGCGCACCGAACTCGCTACCGAAGGCATTGCGGGCGACCGTGAGCTTCTGGCCCACGATCACGCCCGGCACGCCCGACACGTCGTAGGTCTTGCCCAGGAAGCTGATCCGCAGGAGCGGGTTGACCTTGCGCAGTTCCGGAGCGCGGGTGGCCAGCTTCATGCAGTCCTCGGTCGCCGGTACCAGGCGCAGCTGATCGGGCTTGATCGTCATCCACGCCTGGTAGCGCGAGGACTTGTGCCGGGTGTGTTGAGCGGTGGCATTGAAGTTGCGCATCCAACGCCACGCCGATGCGTTGAGCTGCTCCAAGCTCTGCACGTTGTCGAAGCGAAGGCGGTGCTCGAACTTGCGTTCGATCAGGTCGTTGGTCTTTTCGACTTGGCCCTTTGCCCACGGCTGGCCCGGCTGATTGATCCAGATGCGAATACCCAGGGCCGCGCACAGGTTCTTGAACATCGCACCCGTATTGGCGCTGCCAGGGTCCACCATCACCATCGTCGGTGCGCCACAGAACGGATCAGCCGCACCGCGGTACTGCATGGCGTTGATGAAGGTGCGGCACAGGTTCTCGCCGCTCTCGGCGCCCAGCACGTATTCCACGTAGAAGGCGCCGCTGGTGTGGTCGGTGAACACGTAGCGCCAGACGCGCTCGTTCTCGACGCGCGCCAGGTTCTTGGGCTTGTTCTTGTAGAACTCGCTTGCCGGCATCGCATGCAGGCCGTCCTGGCGCTTGAGGTAATACAGCACGCACAGGCTGGGATCGGCCTGCCACACCTGGTTGGGATGTTCGCTGGCCAGCTGAACCTTCGGTGCAGGTGCCGACAGCTGATCAGGGTGCAAGCGATTGGTGCGTAAGGCCTTGGCTGCCGAGCTTTCGCTCAGCAGTCGGATCTCGCCGGTAGCGGCATCCACAGTCTCGCCGCGCACCATGCCATTGGCGCGCAGCATGTCGATGGCCTCGCCGATGCTGGCCAGGCGCTTGCCAGTACCGCGACGTGACTCCAGCAATACAGCGGAAATCAGTTCCAGTTCCTGCTGGGTCCAGTCGGAGTTGCCCCGATCGCTGCGGCGCTTGCGAGGCTTCAGCGAACAGGTCAGCTTCGAGACCTGCCGATACAACGTCTGTACGCTGCAGCCCCATTCGGCGGCGTATCGCTCGGCAATGGCGCGCTTCTGGCCGTGCCCGGCGCAGAGCAGGTCAGCAGCGGCCTGCTCGATCAAGCTGGCGCTGAGGGCCATATCAGCCCTCCCGCTTCCAGTCGGCCAGGCGGCGGTCATGGATCACCGTGACGCCCACCTCCTGATGGTCGCGGACAAGGCGCAGGTCGTTGATCAGGCTGGCGATGATCCCGGCCACCTGCTCATCAACGTTGAGGTCGTGTTGCTCGGCGTGCTGCATCAGCGTGATCACCGCGCCGCTGAAGCCGGCTTCTTCACTGCCGCTGGCGATGGCAAGACGCACCTGGGAGGCGGCCAGCTCCAGCTGGGTCAGCAGTTCCTGCGACTGCTCGTCCGGAGTGGCCTTCTTCCACTTCTTCTGAGCTTTTGCCGTCTTCTCCTCCGCCTTGTTGAGATCGTCGCTCAACTTGGTGATGCGCTGATCCTTGGCCTCAAGGTCGGCGCGGGCGTCGCGGATGGCGGCGCGCAGTTCGGCGCGGGACATCGTCTCAACATCGTCGAGCGACAGACCACCGGTCTCACCCTGTTCGGCAAGCTCGATGAACTGTTCCTCCGGCAGGGAGAGCAGTTCGATCAGGCGGCTCTGGCTTTTGGTGGCAGCGATCAAATCATTCGCATGCGAATGATTTGGCAGCAACAGCATGCGACGTGCTGCCTCGATCATCCTGTGAGCCTGCGGCTGGCTAAGATTCAGGCGCTGCAGCATTTCCACCCATTCCCCGTGTGCCGCGCATTCCCGGGCAACGACGAGGTAACGCCCGGCGCGCAGGAACGCTTCGCAGCCCCGACGCAGTTCGCTGCGGATGGCGTTCTCGTAGTGGTCCGGGTGCCACGGCAGGCCGTCACCGAACTGGTCCACCACCTCGCTCTGGTGCTCGCCCAGGGTGACCAGCTCCTGGCTGCGCTCGGCCAGATTGCTTGTATCCAGTTCCGGGGTTACAGACTCGGCTTGGGCGAGCGGCTTGGCGCCGCGCTTGTTGGGTTGCTTCTCTGCCATTTCGATCCTCGTCATCAGTTGGGGCTACGGCTGTAGCGGTTCTTGAAGTCGTCCAGCTGCCGCTCTTCGCGGAGCACCTCGTCGAGATGTGCCAAGGCGATCTGGACAATTCGGGGGGACAGGCGCCAGTTGTCTTGGTCATACGGGGAGCGCTCGACCAGGCCGTCCTCGGCCAGGCGCTGCAGGTTGCGCAGCGTGGTGCTGGGTGATTCGCCGATGCCATCGGCGATTTGCTTCAGGCGCAGGCCGGAGCGGCTATGCCCAGCGAGGCCGAACAGCAGGCGGGCGAAGATGCTCTGCTCGCTCATGCCGCAGCGTCCTGCTGGCGGCGCGCCAACTCTTTCAGGATCCGGACGGCGCGGCGGTCGGCTGCGTCGACGGCGCCGGCCAGCGGCAGGGTGTTGGCCAGAGACGCGTCTGACTCGACGGCGCGCTGCCAGTTGTTCACGGCGGTGGCGTACTGATCGCGGGCTGAAGCGAGCAGTAGCTCCAGTTCACGGGTCGGAATCTCGTCCAAGCCGCTCATCGCTGACCATCCTTTGGGCCGGCCTTCATGCCCAATGCGATCGCAGCCAAGTGGGCTTCGCCGAAGTTGCCCTTTCGTTTGCCTCGAAGGAGGTCGACAACGGTGTGGCGGTTGAAGCCATGCGAGCGGCTCCATTCAGAAATGGAAATTCCGCTGGCAAGCAAATGTCTCCGGACCTCTGATCCAGTTTTCAGGCTCATTGCAGTACCCTGTGGTCAATTGTGGCTACCTAGGGCACATCGTGGAGACATTTATGACCCTTGTCAATGGGTTCTGGAGACATTTTTGACTATCGGCGAAAGGCTTCGTGAGCAACGGCTCGCGCTGGGGTACTCGCAGACTGACTTTGCGGCGCTCGTCGGGGCGTCTAAAAAGACGCAAGGTCGCTGGGAGCTGGGAGAGTCGTCTCCGGGTGCGGAAGCGTTGGCCGGATGGGCGGAAGTGGGACTTGACCCGCTGTACGTGCTGGTGGGTCGCCGAAGCGTTTCTCAGGCCGGCATGAAAGAAGAGGAGTTGGAGCAATTCAACTTGCTGGTTAGCCTTTTCTGGTCGTCTTCTGACGATAGCCGGCGGGAGGTTCTGAACATCCTTTCGGCACTTCATCAGCGGGATGTTCGAAACGACACTGCACGAGGTGTGCGCAGAAGGCGCACTCCAGCGTCTGACTAAGGAGAGTGGAATGCCTGCATTGAAGAAGAAGCTGGTGCTCGGTTTTTGCTTGGCGATCGCGGCGTATGCGCATGCCAGCGGAGGCGCGCGCGAGGCTACTCAGAAGGAGCTTGCGGCGATTAAGGCTGGACTTGAAACTCAGCTTAAGGATGCCTCTAGTGCGCGATTCAGTAATGTCCGGGTCGATGGGGAAGGTTCATTCTGTGGCTTGGTGAATTCCAAAAACGGCTTCGGTGCGTATGGTGGTTACACCCCAATGACTGGATTGCTATTCGATATGAATGGAAAGTTGACTGCTCACGTAATGGGCCTCGACTCTCCGGAGGCAGTCCAACTGGTATGTGAAGACAAGGGGCTAAGCCTCCCGCCGATTTGACTTCCCATGTGTAGCGCGTCGATGTCCTGGGCACTGGCCTTTTAAAGTCCCAATTGCCTCTCGACGCTCATAAGAGTCACTCTTCGACGCGCGCCGCAGTGGCTCATGCGGACCGCGGTCCCAAGACTCTGGCTCAATAGAAACTGAAACTCTGCCCATCGGTTTGGCGCGCATTGGCGCACCTGGCCGACGGGCATCCTCGTCTGCCCGTCGGCCATCTTTCCCCTGGAGATGGCGCATGGCAGCAGAGCAACCCGGTAACAAGGCACTGCCCATCGCGGGAGGAATGTTGGCGACCATGCTGGCATTGCTGCTCGGTTTGGTGCAGCCCTTCGAGGGCTACTCGTCCCAGCCCTACCGTGATGTAGTCGGCAAGCTGACGGTCTGCTACGGCCATACGGCCAAGGTGGAACAGCGCACCTACACCCGCGCCGAATGCGAGCGCCTGCTTCAGTCGGACCTCGGCGTCGCCTGGAACACCGTGCAGAGCTGCATCAAGGTGCCGATGACGGACTACCAGGCCGCCGCCCTGACGTCGTTCGCCTTCAACGTCGGTCCCGGTGGCGCTGGGGTCAAGGACGGCTTGTGCTTCCTGCGCAACGGCCAGCAGCCGCGGATCCGTGTGTACGCCAACCAGGGCCGCTGGGATCTTGCATGCGCCCAGCTGAGCAACTGGGCCAATGCAGGAGGCAAGCCTTACAAGGGACTTGAACGTCGCCGCACGGCGGAACGTGCGATGTGCGAGGGCCGGCACTGATGGTCCGCACACTGACCGCAACGGTCGCCTTGCTGCTGGTGCTCCTGCTGGTCGCCATCGCTGCAGCACTTCTCTATCGCGGCAATGCCCTGGACGCGCAGGCCCGTGATGCCACGGCGCAGCAGCGCGTGACCACGCTCCAATCGCAGTTGGACAGCGAGCGCAGCGCTCGCGACACCGAGCACACCCAGGCCAAGGAAATGGCTCAGATCGGAGACGAACATGAAGATGATCGGGAGGCGTCCGCGTCCATCCCTGCTGCTGTTGTGGCTGACCTGCGCGCTGGCAATCTCCAGCTGCGCGACGACCTCGCCACCTGTCACACCGCCCGCCTGTCCCAAGCCGTCTCTGGCGCCGTCGAACGTGATGCGAGCGCCCAACTACGTCCAGAGGTTGCAGGCGCTGCTCTTCAAATCGTCACCGAAGCTGAAGACCACGTCCGCTCCTGTCAACGCGTCATCGGCGTCCTCACCGGACAGCGCCCACCCGCCGAGGCCAACCCATGATCGTTGAAGTACAGCCACTCTACCTGGTGTGGTTCGCCGGCATCGGCATCACGCTGCTCGGCGGCCTGATCGCCGGCGGTCGCTGGCTGGTCAACCAGCTGCAGCAGCGCACTGATCAGCAGTTGGCCATCCTGATCAACGACAGCAAGCGCTGGCGCGAGGTTGAGAGCCACCTCACCGACTTCCGCCTGGAAGTTGCGAAGGATTACGTCCGCCGCGAGGACTATGCCCGCGGACAGAGCGTTATCGAGGCAAAGCTCGATGCAGTGGCCTCGAAGATCACGAAGATGCAAAGCAAGGGGAACACGCCGTGAGTCACGGAAATCAGGGCCCGGATCTGGGCAAGTTGCGCCGGGAGCAGCTGCGCTGGCTGATGCTGCTGGTGCTGGATCGCTCTCGTCCCTATCCGATCGGCGAAGCCGTCCTGGCCGGCGCCGCCCAGGACATGTATCCGGATGCCACCGCTTTGGAAGTGCGCAGGGAGCTGGATTACCTGGACACCCGCCGCCTGATCGACATCACCAAATCCCCTTCGGGGCCGTGGTCGGCTGAGCTGACGCGCCACGGTGTGGATATTGTCGAGTACAGCATCGACTGCGGGCCGGGCATCGCGCGCCCACCGAAGTACTGGTGATCCCATGCCTCCCGTGAGCAAGATCGACCTATTGCCGGCCGAGGTGCGCGACGAACTGGATCGGCGCCTGGTCGCCAATGCCTTCGGCGGCAGCATCTCGCTGTCCGAATGGCTCGGCGAGCAGGGCTATGAGATCAGCAAGACCACCGTCAACGAGCGGGCCAAGCGGCTCAAGCGCCGCCTGGCCTCGATCAGCGCCAGCACCGAAGCCATGAAGCTGGTGGCCGAGCAGGCGCCGGACAATGCCGCCGAGCGCGGCAGCGCGCTGATGGGCCTGCTGCAGACCGACCTGTTCGAAGCACTGCTGCAGTTTCAGGAGGCGGCCGACCAGGACGATGAGAGCATTTCCCCCGCCGATCGCATTGCGCTGTACAGCAAGGCGGCCAAGGCCATTGCCGAGCTGACCCGATCTTCCATCGTGCGAGAGAAATGGGCCGGCGAAATCCGCCAGAAGGCGCTGGTCGACGCGGCCAGCCGGGTCGAGGAGGCTGCACGGGCAAAGGGCCTGGACGCTGAGGGCGTGGAGTTCTGGCGCAACAAGGTGCTGCATGGAGTCGGCTAAGTGAGTGCACTGGGACCCCTACCGGATACCGAGCGCGTCCTGGACTGGGATGAGCTGCCTGAGAGCGTGCGCTCGATCTCGGCCAACTTTGACCCCAGCAAGGCTGGCGTGCTGATGGCCCATCAGTCCGAATGGATCCGGATGCAGGAAGGGCTGGATATCGCGGTCTGCGAGAAGGGGCGTCGTACCGGCATCACCTTCGCCCAGGCGTTGAGTGACACCATCACCGCAGCCTCTGCCAAGGACGCCGGCGGCGACAACGTGTGGTACATGGCCGACACCAAGGAAAAGGGTCTGGAGTTCATCGGCTACGTGGCCAAGTTCGCGCCGATCATTGCCCAGGGCCAGGCGTCAAGGATTGAGCAGCACATCTTCCAGGACCAGCAACCCGATGGCACCAGTCGGCAGATCCAGGCGTTCCGGGTTCGCTTCGCCAGTGGTTTCCGTATCACGGCACTGTCCTCGCGCCCGGAGAACATCCACGGCCTGCAGGGCGTGGTCGACCTGGACGAAGCGGCGCTGCACAAGGATGTGGCCAAGGTGCTCGAGTCGGCCACCGCCCTGCTGATCTGGGGCGGCCGCATCCGCGTGTGGTCCACCCACCGCGGCAAGAAGAACCCGTTCAATCAGCTGGTGCAGGACGTCCAGGCCGGCCGCTACGGCAAGAAGGCCGGGGTCATTCGCATCAGCTTCGATGATGCGGTGTCCAATGGCCTGTACGAGCGGGTCTGCGCCATGCGTGGCAAGGTGGCCACCGCCGAGGGCAAGAAGGAGTGGTACACCGCCATCCGCTCGGCCTACGGCCCGCGCAAGGCCGCCATGCGCGAGGAGCTGGACGTCATCCCGCGCGATGGCGATGGCTCAGCCATCCCTTCGGTCTGGATCGATCGGGCCATGCCCGAGGTCCGGCCCGTGCTGCGCCTGGTCTTCGATGATGACTTCCCCAAGCGCTCTGAGAAGGAGCGCGAGATCTGGTGCTCGGTCTGGATTGCTACCACGTTGCTGCCGGTGCTCCGTGCTGCGGTAGCCGGGTTCTCCGGGCGCTGGGCGATCGGCATGGACTTCGCGCGCCACCGTCACTTCTCGGTCATCAAGCCTGCCAAGGTCGGGCAGGATCTGCGCCGCGACGTGCCATTCCTGATCGAGATGGCCAACGCGCCCACTCGCCAGCAGGAGCAGATTCTGTGGGCGCTGCTGGACGCGCTGAAGGAAGGGTTCTCTGGCCGCTGGTCATTCGCCGGCGATGCCACTGGCCCCGGCCAGACCTTGATGGAGTACACCGGCGACCGCTACGGCCGGGCTGAGCTCGATGCCGACACGGGCCGCTACATCGGTGGCCCAATCCACGAGGTCACCCTGTCGCGCCCCTGGTACGGCGAATGGATGCCCAAGTACATCGCGCTGTTCGAAGACGGTTTCCTCAGCCTGCCCAGGGACGCGTCCCTGGAAGACGACCACCGCGCGGTGGAGTACGTCGATGGTATCCCGATGGTGCCGCGTCTGGAACGGAAGGACCTGCAGGATCCGGAGCTGGTCCGTCACGGCGACGGCGCGATCGCCGGCGTCCTGATGCAGTTTGCCGCGCTCAACCACGTCACCTCGGTGCCCATCGAGTTTCAGGCAGCTGGCGCCCGCGCCTACATCGGCGACGGCCGGGCCGACGGCGTGGCCACCGTCGTGACCGATGATGCCTTCGGCACCGTCAGCGGCGGCAATGATTTTGGAGGATTCGTATGACCATCGTCCGCCCAGAGATCGGCCGCGAGATTGCCACCACCGCCGATGGCATCGACATTACCCGTGGCTACACCGGGCCGCTGCTGCTGCCCTTCGATAGCGTGCTGCGCAATCGGGGCGGCTATGACCTGCAGATCTACGAGCAGGTGCTGTCCGATCCAGAGGTGAAAACCACCTTCGGCTCGCGCCAGGACTCGGTGGTGGCCTGCGAATGGCAGGTGGAGCCCGGTGGCGAGAAGCGCATCGACCGCCAGGCGGCAGAGTATCTGCAGGAGCAGCTGCACGGCATCGGCTGGGACAACGTCACCCGCAAGATGCTGTTTGGCGTGTTCTATGGCTATGGCGTGGCCGAGATCCTGTACAAGGTCGACGGCACCCGCATCGGCCTGGAGGCGATCAAGGTCCGCAATCGCCGACGCTTCCGCTACGGCAAGGAAGGCGATCTGCGCCTGCTCACCCAGACGCAGATGACGGAGGGCGTCCCGGCACTCGCACCATACTTCTGGAACTTCTGCTCCGGTGCCGACCACGACGATGAGCCGTACGGCCTCGGCTTGGCGCACTGGCTGTACTGGCCGGTGCTGTTCAAGCGCAACGGGCTCAAGTTCTGGCTGATCTTCCTTGAGAAGTTCGGCATGCCCACCGCGGTGGGCAAGTACGACACCAACGCAACCGATCCGGAGAAGGCCAAGCTGCTGCAGGCCACCCGCGCGATCCAGACCGACAGCGGCATCATCATGCCCAAGGGAATGGAGCTGGCGTTGCTGGAGGCCGGACGTAGTGGCACGGCCGACTACAAGGCCCTGCAGGACTACATGGATGCCACCATCCAGAAGGTGGTGCTGGGCCAGACCGCCAGTACCCAAGGCACGCCAGGCAAGTTGGGCAACGACCAGCTGCAGCGCGAGGTGCGCCGCGACATCATCACCTCCGATGCCGACCTGGTGTGCGAGTCCTTCAACAAGGGGCCAGCGCGCTGGCTCACCGAATGGAACTTCCCTGGCGCGGCCATTCCTCGGGTCTATCGCGTCACGGAAGAGCCGGAGGATCTGGACGCTACCGCCAGCCGCGACAAGAAGATCCTCGACCTGGGCTACAAGCCCAAGCAGGTCTACATGGATCAGACCTATGGCGACAACTACGAGCCCGTCCGGGCGCCGCAGGATCCGCCTGCGGTACCGACGGCGATCGATGGCGCCCAGTTCGCCGACGCCGGCGGTGCGGTGATCAGCTTGCTGCGCAGGCACTATCCCGCCGCCTTTGCCGACGGCACCCCGAAGACGCCCGATCCCGCTGTCGAGCTGGGCCAGCAGCTCGATCGCCGGCTGTCGCCCATTGGTGCTGGATGGGTCGCGCAGATCCGCCAGCTGGTCGATGAGGTCGATTCGCTGGAGCAGTTGCGCGACCGGCTGTTCGAGCTGCATCCGAATATGACCTTGGACGACTACGCCTCGGTGATGGCCGATGCGATGACGGCAGCGACGCTGGCTGGCCGTACAGACATCCAGGGCGCGGGAGACTGATCAATGGCCGGGGTCGCCTACGCTCAACTTCCGTTCCGGGAGCAGATCGAGTTCTTCCGTCGCAAAAAGAACGTGCTCACCGAGAGCTACCTCGACGTTTGGGAGTCGGAGCACGACTCCAGCTTCATGGTGGCCGGTGCCAACCGTGACGCTCTGCTGGCGGACTTCCGGCAATCCATCGATCGGGTCATTGCTGAGGGGCGAACTCTTCAGCAGTTCCGGGAGGACTTCGACCGGATCGTGGCCACGCATGGTTGGGACTACAACGGCGGTCGGAACTGGCGCTCACGGGTGATCTACGAGACCAACCTGCGTCAGAGCTACAACGCCGGACGCTGGGCCCAGCTGCAGCAGCTGATCAAGGTGCGGCCGTTCTGGCGCTACAACCACAACGACGCCGTCGAGCACCCTCGGCCGCTGCACGTGTCGTGGAATGGCCTGGTGCTGCGCCACGACGATCCGTGGTGGCGCTATCACTATCCAGCCAACGGCTGGGGCTGCCAGTGCTATGTCGATGCGCTCAACGAGCGCGACCTGCGCCGGTTGGGCAAGGATGGTCCTGACACGGCCCCCGAGATCGTGATGCAGTCGGTGACCATCGGGCAGCGCAGTCCTGGTGGGCCGCGCACTGTGCTGACGCCGGCAGGCGTCGATCCTGGGTTCGGCTACGCACCCGGCGCAACGGCCGATCACTGGCCCGGTGGGCGTGGTGGTCCGGTCACCCCGCCGTCATTGACTGGGCAACTGACCTCCGCTCTGCAGAACGCCCTGGAGACGGGAGCACGGTTGCCGGCGGCGCCAGCGGCTGCCAGCGCTGCTCAGGCCTTGGCGCGGCCGCGCGCCAGGGATGCGCTGCAGGCCGGCTATGCCAGCTGGCTGACCAGCATTGATGGCGATGCTGCCCACGCTGCCCGCTACCTGGCCGGAGCACTGTCGCCCGGACTGGTTTCGCAGCTGCAGCGTGCCGCCGTTCGCCCAGCGACGGCGGCCTTTGCTGTGTTGGCCGACCAGCTCCCCATCACTCGACCTGGCGGGGTGGCCATCGCCGCAGCCGAGCTGCCCATCCGCCTTCTCGATGCGGTGGCCATCCTGCTGGACGCTGCCGCAGGCCGCTTGCGCTATGTGCTGGCGGTGGGGCGTCCTGCCTTCATGGTGGTCGATGTGGCCATCTCGGAAACGGGCGTCAGCACGGTGCAGTCCCAGCTGCAGATGCTGATGCCCGCCGAACTCCAGCGCGGCGTTGCCGATGGCACGCTGCAGCTGCTGCAGGGAGAGATCTGATGGCGCAGTTTGAAGTCACCCTTGATTCGGCAACACCTGGTCTGGCCGATGCGCTGCGGCAGCTGGAGGGCGAGGCGCGCCAACTGATCTTGAAGGACTGGGGCGAGTACCTGCTGAGGTCCACGCGCGAGCGGGCCGCAAAGGAGCGGGACCCGACTGGACGTCGATGGCGCGCGCTTGAGCCCAGCTACAAACGCTGGAAACAGAAGAAGCGCCCCGGCGTGCCGATTCTGAAGTTCGATTTCCACATGCTCGGTGACATGGCTTCATGGCAAACGGACGGGAACGATGCCGTCCTGGTCGGTACCAATGCACCCTATGGCGCCATCCACCAATTCGGCGGCACCATCCAACGCGCCGCGCGTCCGGCCAATATCCACCTGAAGACGGGTAAGGGCGGCAGCCGGTTCGTCAAAGCCAGTCGTGGGAACGCGCGCTACAAGCGCTCGGTCACAATGCCTTCGTACACGAACACCATCGCTGCTCGTCCGTGGCTCGGTGTCAGTCGCGAGGATGAGAAGGAGCTGCTGGATATCGCCCAGGATCACGTGAGCGGCGCCTTCGAGTGATCATCGCGTAGGAGGCGCTGTGCGCGCCTCCATGCCGGGGCCGCCACACTCGGACGTCATTGGGGACTGCTTGGTGTCTGACACGCCTCTCTGGCGTGTTCGCGGCCAAGAGCGCGCGGGGTCTTAACTGCTGCTTCCTGCAATGTCGCAAGAGTGATCATTTCTTGCGGACCGCGGTCCCAATACATGAGACAGCGGTGCGGGAAAACTGGCGGCATGAACCAGCCCGCCGCCACCCTGCAGATCTTCAAAGCCGGCACGCACGTTGCCGAAGACGGCCGCACGCTGACTTTCAGCGAAGCGGATGTGCAGCAGATCGCCGATAGCTACGATCCGGCACTGCATGAAGCACCCATCGTGGTGGGCCATCCCAAGACCGACGATCCGGCCTATGGCTGGGGCAAAACCCTTCAGGCCAAGGACGGCCTCCTCGTCGCCGAGCCGCACAATGTTGATCCTGCCTTTGCAGAGCTGGTCAACAACGGGCGCTTCAAGAAGATCAGCGCTTCGATCTTCATGCCCGATTCGCCGGGAAATCCGACGCCGGGCAAGTACTACCTGCGCCACATCGGCTTCCTGGGCGCGCAGCCGCCGGCGGTGAAGGGACTCAAGTCAGCCTCGTTCGCTGAGGGCGACGATGCCGCCTGCTTTGCCATGTCGCTGGCCCCACTGGGCTGGACGCTGACGGACCTGTTCCGCCGCTTCCGCGACTGGCTGATCGACACCCAGGGCCTTGAGACGGCCGACCAGGTCATTCCCGACTGGCAGATCCGTGGGATCGAGAGCAGCACACGCGATGACGACGAAGCGCGCAACTCAGCCCTCTTTTCGTCGCCATTGCTCACCCAGTTCCCGCGCAGCGCCATCGGCGCGCCAGCGCCCATCCCGGCAACGCCTCCCACTCGTGAACAGGTCAAATCGGAGATCGACCCCATGTCCCAGCAGAACACCCCGGAGCACGCCCAGCGTCAGCAGCAGCTCGACCAGCAGGCTTCCACCCTGGACGCTCGCGAGAAGGCCCTCGCCGCCCGTGAACAGTCCGCCCGACGCGAAGATGCGGTGGCGTTCGCCGAAGGCCTGGTGAAGGAAGGCAAGCTGCTGCCCCGTCAGCAGCCGGCCGTGGTGGAGCTGCTGCTGGCCCAGCCGAATGGCAAGGAACCGCTGAACTTCGCCGAGGGCGAAACGACGGTGTCCAAGCCGGCCGAGTCGGTCCTGCGCGAGCTGCTGACCAGCCTGCCCAAGGCAGTGGACTTCGGCGAGAAGTCCGGTGGCGACGCACCCAACGCAGCGGCGAACTTCGCCGCGCCCCCGGGCACGCATGTCGATGCCGGCCGCGCGGATCTGTTCAACCAGGCCAAGGCCTACCAGCAGCAGCACCCCGGCACGTCCTGGGCGGCTGCAGTCGCCGCGGTCGGCGGCTGACCTTCCCATCCAGGAGCCCACCATGTCCCAGAACATCGCTCTGCTCACGCTGTCCGTGCTGGCCGCGGCAGCCCTCACCCACAACCGCTTCGTCTCGCCGACCGGTGAAGTCGCCGCTGCCGGCGGCAACGCCTGCGGGGTTGCGCGCTCGGATGCCGCCGTCGGGCAGTTGGCGCCGGTCGACGTCTTGGGCACCACGCAAGTGACCGCAGGTGGCGCAATCGCTGCCGGCGCCGCCCTCCAGGTGGGTGCCGATGGCAAGGCCATCACCGCCGACGCCGGCAAGGTCGTTGCCCGTGCGGCGCCTGGCGCCACGGCCACCGCCGATGGCGATGTCCTCGAAGTGATCCTCATCCCGAACTGACCGGCTAGTGCCGTAGGAGATTTACATGTCTGGACAAATGACCCCCGGCCAGGTTCGCGTCGTTGACCCGATCCTTTCCGAACACGCCCGTGGCTACCGCCAGGCGCAGCTCGTGGCCACCGCGCTGTTCCCCTTCGCCGACGTCGCCGCCTATGGCGGCCAGGTGATCGAGTTCGGCAAGGAGTCCTTCAAGATCTACAACGCCAAGCGTGCCCCCGGTGCCAATACCAAGCGCATCCGCTTCGGCTATGAGGGCAAGCCGTACGCCATCGTCCCGAGCGCACTGGAAGCGCCGGTGCCGCGTGAACATATGCGAGATGCAAGCCAGGTGCCGGGGATCAACCTGAGCACCCGGGCCGTGAACATCGTGCTGCGCTCGCTGCTGCTGGAATACGAGGTGGACAGCGCCAAGATCGCCACCAATGCAGCCAACTACGACAACGACCACAAAGTCGCGCTGGCTGGCAACAACGTGTGGTCCAACGCTGCTTCGAACCCCGCGCAGGACGTCGAAACCGGCAAGGAAGCTGTGCGTGACAGCATCGGTCTGTATCCCAACACCATGCTGTTGTCTGCCAAGGCGTTCAAGCAGCTCAAGCAGCATCCAAAGCTGATTGACCGCTCGGCCAGCACCGGCATTCGCAAGGTCACCTTGGATCTGCTCAAGCAGGTTTTCGAGATCGACAACATCGTCGTCGGCGGCGGTGTGGTGGCCGATGACAATGGCGCATTCGGTGATGTCTGGGGTACTTCGGCTGTTCTGGCCTACGTCAGCCCTGGCGCTGACGTGAACGCCAACGTCGAGGAGCCCAGCTACGGCTATGGCTATCGCATCGAAGGCATGCCCCTGGTCGAAGTTCCCTACTGGGACAACAGCGCCAAGAGCTGGATCTACGGGGTCAGCAACGATGCCACCCCGGTCCTGGCAGGCATGGCCGCCGGCTATCTGATCAGCGGCGCAGGCAACTGATGACCGGCGCCGGCGAAGGATAGTCGGCGCAGTTGCCGCCTTACCCGTACAACCCAGCGAGCGGCAGCACCAGGCAAACGCGGGCCTGGCCGTGCGGAGCACAGCAGAACCATGCGTGACAGCCGGAGAGCACGGCACCACACCTATTCGGAGAACTCGTCGTGGCCAAGCCCCGCACTGCGCCGCCCAGCGCACCCAAGACCGTCCAGGACGACCAGCCGGCCGACGTGCCAGTCGTCACGGAAGACAAGACTGCCGACGCACCGCCGGCGACGGACGGCTTGGTGCCGGAGCAAGGCCACAGTGAGCTGGAGACCGCCACGTCGGCGGCCTCCGCAGGCGATGGTGCTGCCGTCGACCCGCTGCAGGCTGACCATCCGGCAGCGGACCAGGACGCCGCCATCGACGCGGGTGCTCCGTCGCCGGAAGCCGACATCACCATTGGGGTTGCCGCCGGTGGAGGCGATTCGCCCAATGCACTGGTTTCTGATGGTCTCTGGCTGCCTATGTGCTTTGAAGTACTCAGCCCGTTCAAGCACAACGACGTCGTCGTCAAGCCGCCGGCGTGGATCGAGATGACGTGGGAAGAGGCGCAGGCCTACCAGGATGCCGGTGTCCTCGGTGACGACCCGGTCGCCCCGGAAGAGCTGGAGTAACCGGCCGTCATGTCCTACTGCACGCTCGCACTGCTGTCGGCGGCCAAGCTCGCCCAGGAGCTGGCGCAGGTGGCCACGCCGGAGCGCTATCCGGTTGTGGACGATGCGCTGATGGATGCCACGCTGCTCGGCAGCGATCGCAGCGCATTCGACCCGGCCGACGTGGCGATCGCCGATGAGGCGGCCGCGCACGTGCAGAGCGCCCTGGACGATGCCGATGGCGTGATCAACGGCTACCTGGTCATGCGCAAGCCCAAGCCCTATCCGGTACCGCTGCCAGCGCCGGTACCGGGGATCGTGTCCACCTGGGCCCGATGGATTGCGCGCTACCTGCTGCACAAGGACCGGGTCAACACCGAGGAACGCACCGATCCGGTGGTGCGCGACTACAAGGAAGCGCTGCGCTTTCTGGAGCTGGTGCGCGATGGCAAGTTCAGCCTCGGCGCCGATGACCCGCTGCCTGCGCCCAGCGGCGGTGCACCGGAGGTCTGTGCACCACCGCGAGAGTTCAGCCATCGAACCCTGCAGGACTACGGCCGGTGAGCACCCAGCCCTTCGACACTGGCCTGGTGCGCGATCGCATCCGACAGGGCGTCAGCGAGAAGGAGCTGCGCCAGGTGCAGGGCAGCGCCGACTACGCCGCCGTTACAGCGCTGCGCGACTTCCCCGCGCCGTGCTGCTACGTGCTGCTGGCCCGGGAGATGCCGCTGGAGACCAAAACCGGCGTTTCGATCCCCGGCCAGCAGTCGCGCCTGGCGCAGTTGGTCGAAGTGAACTTCGCGGTGGTAACCGTCTGCCGCAACTACCGCGAGCAGCGCGGGGCGCAGGTGATCGATGAGCTGCGCCTGCTGCTGGGCAAGGTTCGTCAGCCGCTGCTGGGCTGGACACCGCCCATTCCTGGTGGCCGTGCCTGCCAGCTCATCGAGGGCAACCTCGAGGACTACGACGCTGCCACCGCCCTGTGGGTCGACGTATGGAAGACCCAAGCCGTTCTTCAACCCGAGATTCCGCGATGACTACCCAGACCACTCAGAAGCACACGATCAAGAAGGCGGGCCTGACGCTTGCGAGCAAGCCCATTGCGGAAGGCGAAACGGTGGAGCTTCCTGCCGACCTGGTGCCCTGGGCGGTTGAGCGCGGCTTCATTGACGCTCCCGACGCCGATTCTTCCCCCAATCCGTCGCGCAAGGCCAACGGCCAGGCGACTCCTGCCATCGCCCAGGAGGCGAAGTAAGTCATGTCCAAGACCGAATATTTCTCGTTCCAGGGCCGCGTGTATCTGGGCCTGCGCAATGCCGACGGCAGCCGCGCGCCGGCGCGCTGGGTGTATGACAGCAGCGTCCTGGAGCTGGCCATGTCCAGCACCCGTGAAACCAAGAAGGAGAGCTGGTCGGGTGTGCGCGGCGTCGCCGCTACCATGACCACCGAGCGCAACCTGGGTGTGAGGCTGACGCTGGGTCAGATCAACACCGACAATCTGGCCCTGGCCACCGATGGCACGCTTCTGGATTTGGCTTCGGGCTCGGTCGCCAACGAGGCCATCGGTGCCGTCAAGCCCGGCGACGTGGTCGCGTTGGAGTACGCCGCGATCAGCGCGCTGGTGCTGGAGGGTGGTACGCCGGCAGCACCGCTGGTGGCCGACACCGACTACACCTTCAACCCGGCCACCGGCATCATCACCTTCCTGACCGCCAAGGCCGCGGTGGTCGCTAAGACCTACGAGTACGCTGCCCACAGCGTGGTCAAGGTGTTCGAGAGCAGCAAGTCCGAGTACTACGCGCTGTTCGACGCGGTCAACAGTGTCGACGGTACCACTCAGCGCGTCCGCGCCGACGTGAACCGCATTTCGTTCCCGGCGGCTGAATCTCTGGCGCTGATCAACGACAGCTTCGGTGAGATCGTGCTCAATGGCGAGGCCAAGATCGATCCGGTCCGCCAGTCCGATCCGCGCTTCGGTCTGTACGCCCGCGTCCTGCTGGTGGATGCCGCCTGATGGCCACGCGAATCGGCAATCAGGACCAACCGCCGTCCGAACCCGGCTCGCCGGATTCGGAGGCAGTCGCCGGCGAACTGGACATCCTGGCTGCGCAGCAGCAGGGCCAGGTCGACGGCAAGACGGTGATCGTGCGCGAGTACGGCTTCTTCGAAGGGGCGCGGATCCTGCCGGCAGCGGCTCCGCTGCTGGCCGACCTGCAGCCGCTGTTTGAAGGGCGCGAGCCGCCTTCGATGCTGCAGGTCACCGATGTCCTGCTCTCGCATCCGGACGTATTCCGCCACCTGCTGGCCTGCGCTATCGCCCCTCCGCCGGGCGAGGGCTCCGATACCGCGGCCGAGGTGCGGGCGCAGGAAGCCTGGCTGGAAACGCTGAATGAAACCGATGGCGAGCAAATGCTGCTGTTGTGGTGGCAGGCCAACGGAAATTTTTTGCTGCGCCGGCTGCTGCGCAACGCCGTCGGCAAAAGGGTGAACCAGTCGGCTACGGACGAGTCTTCACCGACCTGATCTGTGCCGGCTACGGGCGCTGCTTTGCCGACATCGGTCGGATGACGCAGCGCCAGATCCTGCTCGCTTGGGAGCATGTCCAAGCCCAACAACGGCGAGCACGGCGGGAACGCATTACCGACACCAACGCTGCCTATGCCGGGGGTGATCCGGCGACCACCTTGCTGAAGGAACTGAAGTAACAATGGCCGCCACCCGCAACCTTGAACTGGCGATGCGCATCGCCCTGGATATCGAGCAGGCGCAAAAGAGCCTGCCGGTGCTGCAGCGGGGGCTGGCCTCGATCAAGGATGCTGGCACTGCCGCTGGCGCAGGTCTGGAGGGTGTCACCAAGGGTGCCGACAAGGCGGCCGGCGCGCTGGACCAAGCCAGCCGCAGTGGCGCTTCAGCCGCGGATCGGGTGCGCACGGCCGGCGCATCCATGCAGAAGACGGTAGCCGATGAGATCCGCTCGATCTCCGAGCTCGATGCTCGTCTGCAGCAGGGCGCAGCCAGCATGTCCGAACTGGCTGACACCGAGGCTCTGCTCGATCGGGTCATGGCCCGCGGGCTGATCACCACCGAGGACTACAACAGCGCACTGAAGACGCTGGACAAACAGGAAGCATCGCTGAGCCGCACTGAGCAGCAGCGTCAACGCTCCCTGGAAGGTGTCATGGGCCGGTACGACGGGGCGTCGGCCAAGCTTCAGAAGCTGGAGCGGGACGAGCAGGAGCTCAAGGCAGCGGTGGATGCCGGTCGCATCAGCCGCGAGCAGTACAACCGCGCCCTTGCGGGCATCAACATCCAGCGTAACGCCGTCAACCTGGCCGAGATCAACAATCGCGGCCGCGGGCCGGGCGCTATCTCCGCCGGGCAGTACCAGATGGCCATGCGCCAGCTACCGGCGCAGATCACCGATATCACTACCAGCATCGTCAGCGGCATGCCGATCTGGATGGTGGCCGTCCAGCAGGGCGGCCAGCTGAAGGATTCCTTTGGTGGCGTGGTGCCGGCCGCGCGTGCGCTGGTTGGCGCTATTACCCCCACCATCGCCGTGGTCGGCGGACTGGCCGCGGCGGTGGGCGGCCTGGTGCTGGCCTGGAAACAGGCGGCCGACGAAGAGATGGCTTTCCAGCGGGCGTTGATCGTCACCAACAACTATGCCGCCACCAGCACTGCCAACTTGCAGGCCCGGCGCGATCAGCTCACCGGCCTTCAAGGCGTTTCCCGAGGCAACGCTGCTGAGGCGCTGACGAAGGTGGCTCAAACCGGTCGTTTCACCGGTGAGCAGTTCGAGCTCGTCGCCCGCAGCGCTGCGAAGATGCAGGCCTCCGCCGGCCAGGCCATCGATACCACCGTCGCCAAGTTCCTCTCTCTGAAGAAGGATCCGGTCGAAGGTCTACTTACGCTCACCGAGTCGGAGAACTTCCTGACCGAAGCCCAGCTCGCACGCGTGCGCGCCCTGGTCAAAGAGGGCAACCAGCAGGAGGCAGTGGCGGAGGCGATCAAGATCTATTCCGATCGCCTCGATGAGGTCGCAGATCAGAGCGATGAGACGATGCCGGCGCTAGCGCGCAGTTGGCGGGATGTCAAGAAGGACGTCAGCGGCGCCTGGGGCGCGCTGGGCGACTTCACCAACGCGGTGGTCCAGCTGGCTGGCGAATGGGGTGTGCTGGCCAGGCTGCCGCGGCTGTCCGATCTGTTGGGGATGGGCGTGGTCGGCAGCACGCTGGCCAAGAACTTCGGGCTCCCTTCCTTTGCTGACCTGACCGGCAAGATGGCTGCGCGCATCCGGGCGGCCTCTGGAACCAACGCGCCTGTGAAGGTGCAGATGGCTGGCATCTATGCACCCATCGATCCCGACCAGGCCAAGGCGGCTAAGGAATTCGAACAGCTCCGGTTGGAGAATCTCAGTAAGGAGAAGAAGCTCGAAGAAGAGATCAAGAGGATCCGGGCTGCGGGCAATGCTGCTGGCAAGAGCAATGCCGAGATTAAGGCGCTGGAGGCAGAGGCACGGGCACGCTACCTGGAGAGCCTGCCCAAGAAGCCGAAGGGCGCCAAGTCAGAAGCCCAGAAGGATGAGGCGGCCGCGCTGCGCGAACTGGAGCGCCTGAAGCAACAGATCGAGCTGGTCGGCACGCTCGATGAGACACGCAAGAAGGCCACGGAGGTGTCCCGCGTCCAGGCTGCCATCGATGAGGGCAACTTCCAGAATGCGTCGTCGAAGACTAAGCAGGAGCTGCTGGATAGCGCGAAGAAGCTTGATGCTGCGAACTCTCTGGTTGAATCCAATCGGAAGCTGCTGGAGGTGCGGGATCAGATTGCCAACCTTGAAGGGCGCGGTCCCGATGCACAGCAGGCCAAGAGCTTGCGCGAGCTCGAGGTCACACGCCGGCAGATGGTCGAGGCTGGCAACCAGTCCGGTGTGGCCGAGGTCGACCGTGCCAAGGAGCTGGTCCGCCTCACGGCCGAACTGCAGAAGATGCAGGAGACCTACAACCGCGCAATGGGCGAAATGGGCTTGGCTCAGCAGCGCATCCAGGTTGAGCTGCAGGCTGGGCTGATCACCGAAGCGCAGGCGCGCCAGAAGCTGGTAGATCTGTCCCGGCAGCAGCTGACCGCTCTGGGCGATCTTCCCGATCGCATGCGCGCCACCGCCGAAGCGCTGAAGAACCCCGAAGCGCTGCAGGCTGCCGAGCAGATGGCCGTCAAGCTCAAGGAGATGGCCGCCACCACCAACCTGCTGCAGCAGAACGTGCGCACCACGTTCCAGAGCGCATTCCGTGATGCCCTCATGTCGCTGGCCAATGGCAATGCCACCTTGGGCGAGATCGTGCGCAGCTTCTTCCAGTCCATCGCCAGTGGTCTGGCTGGGTATGTGGCCGATGAGCTGTCGGCCAAGCTGGCGTCCACCCTGACTGGAAAGCTGTTCGACAAGGGCGCCGAGGTCGGTACCGAGGTGGCTGCGGCGACCGCAACGCAGGCGTCGGCCGCGGCCTTGTCCTCTGCTGGTGGTGTTGTCACCGCCGGTGCAAGTGCCGTGACCAGTAGCGCCTCGGCCTTGGCGGGCGCCGGCGGCGGTCTGATCACCGGTGCAGGGGCTCTGTCTGCGGCCGCAGTCCAACTCAAGCAAGCCGCCATCGCACTGGCTGCGGCCAACAATGCCAAGGCCGTTGTCAGTATGGTCGGTAGTATTGCTGGTGCGGCCAGCAACACCGGCACGGTCAGTGTGGGTACGCCTACTCCCGTCAGTAGAGCGCAGGGTGGTCCCGTTTGGGGTGCAGGTACAGGTACCAGTGACAGCATTCCTGCCTGGCTCTCCAACGGTGAATTCGTAGCCCGGGCCAAGGTTGTTTCTCAGCCCGGTGCACTCGCATTCCTGCATGCCTTCAACGCCATCGGGATGGATGCCGTCCGGCGATGGGGTGCCTATGCCTTTGCCGACGGCGGCCTGGTCAGCCAGATGCCCTCGCTGCAGCGCTCGCCAGTGTTCAACACAGTGGCGGCGGCTCCGACCGGCTCGCCTACTCAGCTGGGTATACGCCTGATCAATCAGGTATCGCCGGGTCTGTTCGAGGACTACATCGACGATCCAGGCAGCGACAGAACCATCATCAACAAGATCAACCGCAACTCTGCGGCGATCCGCCAAGTATTGGGACTCTGAGCATGGCCTGGGCAACGGACACCGCCGCCAACATCACCGACCTCATGGCCCGCCTGCGGGACTTCCTGACCACCAATGCCGCCCTGGTGGCGGCGAACCAGCAATGGCAGGTGGTGGGTGGCGTGGCCAGCGGTCCGATCGCGGCCAACGATTTTGTGTCACTGAAGGGCCGAGGTCTGGCGGGCGAGGATGAGATCTACGTGTCTCTGCAGGCGTGGGTGGTGCCCGCCAGCGCTTACTACAACATGGCGATCTTCGGTCATACCGGCTACAACCCGGCGCAGCCGCGCTTGGATCCTCCTGGCTCCAATTCGAATCCGGTGGCGTTGCTGGGCGTCAACTCGCCGATCAAGTACTGGTTCGTCGCAAACGGCCGTTGCTTCAAGGTCATCACGCGAATCAACGGTCGTTATGACGCCGTCTACGCTGGCTTCATCTTGACCGACCATCTTCCAGCCGACTGGAGCTACCCGCTTTTCATCGGGGGATCGTGCCTGGAGCGGAACTACCTGGCCTCGTCGGATGGCTACGAGCATTCCAATTTCTGGAGCCCCAACGCAGACGGTACGAACAACACCAATCGCAGCCAAGCGTATCTGTTCTCGCCAATGCAGGCTTGGGTTCCGATCCGCAACCTCGCTCTGAACGGATCTCTCACTACCGGGCGTATGAGCCTGCCGTGGGCAAAGACAATCTGCAACCAGAACGTGCGCAACTGCCTGGACGGGCAGCGCTGGGTACAGCGCGGTCAGTTGGCGGGCTTTGCGTGGGGCGGCAGCCTCACCGACAGATCTTCTCCCGACAGCCAAATGCCTGAGAAGGGACAGTTCTATGGCAGCTTCGACGGCGTCTTCTACACCCCGTCCTTCGGTGCAACGGCGGAGCAGGTGGCAGCGGTGGGCGGTGTTGACCACCTGGTGGTGCCTAACGTGTACCGCACCGGCTCTGGCGAGTTCGCCGCGTTTTCCTTGGAGTGATGTAGAGATGGCCTACGCCGAATTCAGCAACGTCCCCAATGTGCAGACCCTGATCGACCTTGTAGTGCAATTTGCGCAGGCCAATGGCTGGACCGTTGAACGCAACAACCTGGCCGGGGCCAATCGAACAGCCACCGTTCGCATTCCCGGCGTGTCCGACTACGTCCACCTGTTCAACACTGACCAGCTGAGCCTGCAGTCGCGCCTTTCCATCGGGTACAACGGCGCACTCGATCCCAATTCGCAGCCGCTGCAGTCTCCCCGAACCGTGTCGACCCGCGACCTGGTCGGTCCGTTCCCGCGTGTGAAGCTGTTCGCCAATGGCACCGCGATCCACATCGCCATCGCCCAGGCCACTGCCGGCGAGTATCGCCATCATGCGTTCGGGGTTCTTGCCAAGGCCGGAGCCTATGACGGCGGCACCTATGTCGATGGCACGTACTGGCCACTGAACGGCAGCTCCAGCGGCGTGATCAGCACCAGTACTCCCACGGTGGTGCTGTTCGGATACAACACCAATGGACTCGGTTGCGGACAGGTGCGGGCTGACTCAGTCGAGGATGGGCGCAGCAACAGCTACCACATGATCTGCAATACCTATGGCGGCTCGTTCGGGACTGAGGGCCAGGCCGGTAGCGGTGTCGGTCCGAGCTACCAAGGCTCCTCCAATGACGTCACGCTCGACCACCTCTGGCTGGGCCGAGCGCTGGGCAATGCCGACGAGAACATCTTTTCCGGCCGCAGCATCCTTCACCCGATTCATCTATGGGTCCGCCGAGCTGGAACAACCCCGAACCTGTCTCCGATCGGCGAGGTGGTCGGGCTGCGGGCGTGCTACCTGGAAAAATTGGAACCCGAACAGGAGATCACCATCGGCGACGAGACCTGGGTGGTGTTCCCCTGGGTACGCAAGCTGACGATGGCCAGCGGTTCGGGCCAACCTCCGGCCAGCAACGCCTATGGCTGGGCAATCCGGAAATCCTGATGGGGATAATCCTGTCCACCGCCATCAGTGCCGGGCCGAACTGGCGAAGCCATAACCTGGACATCGCGCGCACGCGGATTCCAGTGCCATTTCGTGGCGCGCTGGCCGGCGCTCGCCTGCTGGCGGGCCCGGCGCGCGAGGCCATCATTGTCGAACCCGAACAGCGCTCGGCCGGTCCCGCGCTGCGCACCTCCTTCGATGACTGGTACCACCGGATCCACACCCTGCCGCTGCGCATCGATCTGGGCAACCTGGTGACCAACCAGGTGCGATTCGTGCAGGTCTGGAATGCCTACCTGCAGCCGCAGACCCTGGCCTCGGTGGTGCTGGAGAATGGCGAGGGTGTCGAACTGGTGGGGCCAGGCACGCCGCCGCTGACGTTCGCGCCGCTGCAGCTGCGCAGGTGGCAGCTGTCGATCACTACCGAGGGGCCGCCCGTCATCGCGGCCACGCTGTCCTACGACTTCGTGGCCCTGGGCAGCCGCACAGTCACAATCACCGGCAATCGCATGTCGGCGTGGATGCTGCCGCCAGACTGGTCCCGGCCGGTGTCGGAGACTCTGGCGTGGGCAACCGACGTCCAGCAGTCCACCGACGGCGGTGAGGCTCGCTTCCCGCTGCGCGCATCGCCGCGACGCTCTTGGGAGTTCAGTGTCTTGGCTGATCGCCGTGAGCGCCAAGTGCTGGAGCACGCCCTGTTCGATTGGTCGGCCCGAACCTGGGCATTGCCAGTGTGGAACGACGTGTCGTGGCTGAGTGCGCGCCTGGCGCTGGGCGTGCAATCTATTCCGGTGCAGGCCGCCACGCGGCGCGACTACCGCCCCGGCGGCCTGGCCATGCTCTGGCAGGACGTCACCACCTACGAGCTGGTGGAAGTGGCCGACATTGCTGCCGACAGCCTGCAGCTGGCCCGCCCCACGGCCAACGCCTGGGCGCCGGGCACGCGGGTGCTGCCCTGCAGGACCGCTCGCATTGCCGAGACCCCCAGCCTGGAACGCGTGACCGACCAGGTCATGCGGTCGACCGTGCGTCTGGCTGCGGTGGAGACCTGCGACTGGCCAGCAGCGGCGCCGGCGGCGGTCTATCGCGGTCGACCCGTACTGGAGCAGCGCCCCGACCTCGACCAGGCGCAGACGGCCGAGTTCGGCCGGCAGCTGGTGGTGATCGATGGCGATATCGGCCCTGTTGCCGTCGATGACATCACCGGCAAGGCATGGCCACTGCAGTCGCACGCCTGGCAAACCTGGGGGCGCACCGAGCAGGCCAATCTGCGCAGCCTGCTGTACTGGTTGCAGGGCCGCGCGGCCGCCCTGTGGGTACCTTCCTGGGCTGATGACCTGGAGCTGGTCGAGCCAGCCCTGACCACTTCCACCGGCATCGTGGTGGCGTGGGCAGGCGTGGCCCGCTTCGGGCGCGCCCAGGCAGGTCGTCGTCACCTACGCATCGAGCTGTTCAGCGGCCAGGTGCTGTACCGGCAGCTGATTGAGGCCACGGAGCTGGATCCACAGCGGGAGTTCCTGCAGCTGGACGTGCCGCACGGCGTCGCCCTGCAGCCGAGCACCATCCGCTTGATCAGCTGGATGGTGCTGGCCCGCCTCAGTTCCGACACCGTGGAGCTGTCCCATGAAACCGATGGTGAGGGCGTCGCGCGTTGCCGCGTGTCCTTCGCCGGCATTGGCGCTGAGGAGAGCGAACCGTGAGCCTGTTCTCCCGCCATGTTGAGCTGTATGAGTTTGGGCGTGGTTCCCAGCGCTGGCGCTACACGTCCAGCGATCGGGTGGAGATCTACGACTCGCAGTCGTTCAGCCCCGAGGCAATCAAGCGCGGCCGACTTGGCCAGTCTGCCCAGGAGGCCAGGTCCAATCTTGAGGTGACCGTACCGCTGTCCCTCACGTTGGCTTCGGTGCTGCGGCCCTATCCGCCGACCGATCGGATCATTGTTCGGTGGCGGCGGATCCGGAAGAGCGACGGCGCGATCCGCGGCAGCTGGAATGGCGTGCTGAGCGACTTCAGCGAGCGACAGAATGATCTGATCCTGACCTGCCAGAGCAATGCCGGCGCCGCCGCGACGAACGGCCTTCGCCGATGCTGGCAGGCGCAGTGCCCGTTCGCGCTGTTCGATGCCGATTGCGGCCTGAATCCGGAGCTGTTCCGAGTCGATGGCGTGTTGTCGGCCGCATCCGCTCAGACGATCACGTCCACTGCCTTCGCAGCGAAGCCGGACGGCTGGTTCGTCGGCGGCTTCATCAAATGGGTGCAGGGCACGGCCATCGAGTACCGCTTCGTGGTGGGCCATGTTGGGCCGACCCTCACCTTGCTTACCGCAGCGCCGCTCGCTGCGGGCGCACTGGTGTCTGCCTACCCCGGCTGTGGCCATGCCCTGCAGATCTGCCACGAGAAGTTCAACAACGCGCTGAACTACGGCGGCCAGCACACCATCCCGCCGAAGAACCCCTTCGGACCTGATCCCATCTTCTAAAGGAGCCTCCCATGTGGGTTCAAATCGTCGTAATGATCGTGGCGCTGATCGTCAGTTACGTGATGCGCCCGAAGCCTACGGTTCCGAAGCCGGCCGCCCTGGAGGACTTCAATGTCCCCACCGCCGAGGACGGTCGCGAATGCAGCATGGTCTTCGGTACGAACTGGATCGATGATCCCAACGTGCTGTTCTATGGCGATCTGCGCACCACACCGATCAAGGTCAAGGGTGGCAAGAAATGACGTTCCAGATCAAGCGGGTCCTCCGGCGCTACTGGTTCGGGCACCCGATCTTCTTCGAATGCCACCGTGAGGGGTACGGCTACCGCCGTTGCTGGCTCTGGGTCGATTTGGTCGTGGACTACCGCTATTTCGTGGATGGCCGCGAGGTAGCGCTGTGGTGATGGTGACGGTCGAACACGCGCGCGCGGCCAAGCTGGGCGAGCAAAGCGGTGTGCTGTGCGCCGCCGGCATCCGCACCTGGATGGATCGTCACGGTCTGGATCTGCGTCGCTTCCTGGATGAAGGCCTGCCGGTAGAGCAGTTCGAAGCGCTGGACGACGCCTTCGCACGTCGCCTGGCGGCGATCGCCCGCGAGGAGGCTGGCCGTGGGTAGTGGCAAGAAACAGACCGTAGGCTATCGCTACTACATGGCCCTCTATATGGGCGAATGCCTTGGCCCGGTCGACGCGCTGCGCGAGATCCGCGTGGGCGATCGCAAGGTCTGGGACGGCAGCGCGCAAACGGCGTGGACCAAGGTACTCGGGATGAACATCCCCAGGACGGTGCCTGCCACCGGCCCGATTACCGCATCTCGATCGATCACGATCCTGGCGCCGGAGATCTTCGGCGGCGACAAGGGCGAAGGCGGCATCGTCGGCACACTGGAGGTGCGCATGGGCGAGCCCGCCCAGATGCCAAGCACCTATCTGCAGTCGCTGGTGCCCGGCCCGTGGCCAGCTGCCCGTGGCCTGTTCACGACGGTTTTCAATGGCCAGGTGTCGGCCATGAACCCGTACATCAAGAATTGGACGAAGAAGGTCTCGCGCTGGCGCCAAGGCTGGAAGAAGGGGCTTTGGCAGGGCGACCTGGTGCAGATCGATGAAGGGATGAACCCGGCCCACATCATCTACCAGGTGCGCACTGAGGGCATGGGCCATCCGATCGACGTGATCAACGACGAGAGCTTCCGCAAGGCGGCACAGACGTTGAAGAACGAGGGGTTCGGCCTGTGCCTGAAGTGGTCCCGATCAGTTCCTGCAGGTGAGTTCATGGACATGGTGTGCGACCACATTGGTGGCATGCGCATCGAGGATCCGGTGACGGGGCTGACCGAGCTGGTGCTGGTGCGGCCGGACTATGACCCAGCCACCCTGGAAGAGATCGGCCCGGCGAACATCATCGAGCTGCTGGAGTGGCAGCAGCCGATGCTGGAAGGCAGCGTCAACGAGATCACGGTCGTCTACCGGGATATCGCCACCAACAAGGACGCGGCTGTCACTTACCAGAATCTGGCGAGCGTTCAGGCACAGGGCCGGGTCGTCAGCAGTCGCAAGAACTATCCCGGCCTGTGGAACGCAGCACTCGCGGGGCGGGTTGCGGCGCGCGAAGTGGCTGCAGTGAGCAGCTTGCCCTGCAGGGTGAAGATCCGGGTGCGCCAGGATGCCGGCCCCTTCAAGCGCGGGCAGGTGCGTGCCCTGTCGTGGCCACGGCGCGGCGTTGCCCGCATGCCAGTGCGCATCCTGGACGTCGACGACGGCACACAGACCGACACGGCCGTGGTGTTGACCGTCGTCCAGGACGTCGCCGGCATGGCCGCTGCCAGCTACATCCAGCCTTCGGAGAACGCCTGGGTGGAGCCGGATACCAAGCCCAAGCCGGTCACCGTGCAGCGCCTGCAGGAGGCCAGCTACCGCGACCTGGCCACGACGCTTGGGGCGTCGGAGCTGGCTGCGGTGTCGCCTGACGTCGGCTACCTGACCTCGATCGGTGTACGGCCGACCTCGGTGGCGTTCGGCTACACGCTGCAGACCCGGCTGGGAAGCGCGCCGTTCGCCGAAGCGGGCGCAGCCGACTTCGCCCCCACTGGCCTGCTGATCACGGCAATGACGGCCACAACTACGGCTATTGGCCTTTCCGCAGGTGTCAGCCTCGACGCTGTTGAGGTGGGCAGTGAGGCGCTGATCGATGATGAGCTGGTCCGGGTGGTGTCGATCGACCCAGTGGCGGCTACCCTCACTGTAGCCCGTGGCTGTGTGGATACCGTGCCTGTGCCACATGCCGTCGGCGCGCGGGTGTGGTTCACGGATGAGTACGTCGGATTCGATGGGCGGGAGTACATGACCGGCGAATCCCCGCAGGCGAAGCTGCTCACGCGCACCAGCCAGGGCGAGCTGAACCCGGATTTGGCCACGGCGATCACGCTGACGATGCGCCGGCGCCAGACCCGGCCGTACCCGCCGGCCAGGCTACGCATCAACGGCGACGCTTACCCGGCCGAGGCCTGGGGCACTGGCGGCACCGTGGTGGCCACCTGGGCACATCGCGATCGCCTCCTGCAGGCGGACCAGCTGGTCGATTCCGAGCAATCCAGCATCGGCCCAGAGCCAGGCACTACCTACACCGCCCGCTGGTACCTGCAGGACACCCTGGTGCGCACGCAGACAGGCATCACGGCCGCGACCGACAGCTACCTGCCGCCGGTCGGCAGTGGCGGCAAGACCCTACGGGTTGAGATCGAGGCCGTCCGGGCTGGCTTCACCAGCTGGCAGCGCCTGCAGCACACCTTCCTTTACCGAGCCCAGCTGGTGACCGAGGCGGGCGACCGCATCGTCACGGAAGTTGGCGACCCGATCATCCTGGAGTAAGCCCAATGCCTGACGTCAAACTCTCCCAGCTCGCCGCCGCCAGTGCGGCCTCGGTCGCGGCCGGGGCCGCCCTATGGACGATGGCGGGCCACATCCTTGGCCTCAACATGGAGTACGTCGGTCCGAAGTCGTTCCGAGTTTCCAGCGGCAGCGCCTGGATTCCCTCGCTGCAGCAGGCTATCGAGGTTCCGACTGCGCTGACCCTCAGCGGCCTGACGCTTGCGGCCAACACGTGGTACCACGTCTATCTGTTCCTCAATGGCACGACGCCGGCGATCGAGGCTGTTACTGACGCCCCGGCTGCTCCTTATAGCGGGACCGCCCGCGCCAAGACCGGCGCCTCCTCACGCCGCTACCTTGGCAGCTTCAAAACCGACGCGTCCTCCAACATCATCCAGTTCCAGGTCGGTACGAACGACTCTTTTGAGTATCGAATTCCCGCGAACACGCAGCCCCTGCGCTGCCTGAGCAACGGCACCGCCACCACCCGAACCACGGTGTCTCTGGCAGCCGCAGTGCCTCCCACGGCCACTGCTGCCAGCCTGATCCTCACCAATACGATGTCGAGCGGCTTCGGTCTCCTCTCCGTGCCAGGCGTAGCAGCCGAGCTTTTCGGCGTGCCGACCGCAGGCGGTGTAGGTCAGTTCTTCGACCTTGTGCTGTCGCCCAGCCAGACAATGGACTACCGAATCAGTAGCGCTGATTCCAATGGGCTCTACATCGACGTCCGTGCTTTCCGTATCGCTCGTTAGTTGACTAGAACAGGGCGCCAGGCTGGCAGCTGGAACTGCCAACCTGGCGCCGCAACACACGCGTACAGCCCGCGTGCTATTGGCCGAGGCCCTGCTCCCCGCGCGGGGGAGACAAGCCTCGCCCAGACCCATCGCAGAGGCTGAGAATGAAGACGACCACGCTGTTCCCCTGGCCGGGCGGGAAGACCCGCCTGCTGCCCCACCTGCTGCCCCTGGTGGCCGATGCCCCCCACCGAACCTACGTCGAGGCCTTTGCCGGCGGAGCTGCTCTCCTGTTCGCGAGAGAGCCGGCCAAGGCAGAAGTGCTGAATGACTGCCACGGCGAGCTGGTACGCCTGTACCGAGTGGTGGCCAACCACCTTGAAGAGTTCGTCCGGCAGTTCAAATGGGCCCTGACGAGCCGGGAAATGTTCCGTTGGTGCCAGCTCCAGCATCCGGACACCCTCACCGATATCCAGCGAGCTGCACGCTTCTACTACCTTCAGCGACTGGCTTGGGGGGGCAAGGCGACCGGCCAGACCCCAGGTTTCGGACGGGGCGGCAAGGGCCTCAATCTATTGCGTATTGAGGAGGATCTGAGCGCCGCACACCTCCGGCTTCACAAGGTCACCGTCGAGCACCTGGCCTGGCAGCAGTGCATGGCCAAGTACGATGCCACCGATACCCTGTTCTTCCTCGACCCGCCGTACTGGGAGACTGAGGGGTATGGCACTCCCTTTGGGATGGAGCAGTATCAGGAGCTGGCCCGGCAGATGGCTGGGCTGCGGGGCGCGGCCATCCTGACGATCAACGACCACCCGACCATGCGGGAGGTGTTCAGCCAGTTCGGGTGCCGAGTGGTGCCGATTCGCTACACGATCGGCCGGCAGGCAGTGCAGCGGCGGGAGTTGATCTACACGACCTGGTAGTCCGGCCGGGCCACGGGGCGGTTTCCGCCCCGTGCAATTTCATTCCGCAGGGCGCAACATTGACGCCCCACCGTTTATCTCACCTGTGGCGGGCGATTTATCGCGCGCCGTTACAGGAGGACATTCGTACGCAAGGGCCTACGCCCTGCGCCACGCAGAACAAACCGCGAAGGAATCTCAACGCCCGCGATTGACGTGCCAGTGCTGGTGCCACGCCTGGAACATCAGCACGTTCCACAGGTGCGTGTGCCACTTGCGCTCACCCCGCAGAAACGCTTCCCAGATGCCGCGCACGCGTGCCGCATCGAAGCA
>Ga0160490_100156_pt1 | contig 39227 bp, 37 predicted proteins | sample DIDnMG_7_FD_108210 | JGI IMG/M metagenome (GOLD analysis project Ga0160490, IMG submission 108210) | Enriched soil microbial communities from UW Madison campus, WI, USA - DID2934_E24_Lignin MG | ecosystem: Environmental > Terrestrial > Soil > Unclassified | place: USA: Madison, Wisconsin...
CCGAACTCAGAAGTGAAACGCCGTAGCGCCGATGGTAGTGTGGGGTCTCCCCATGCGAGAGTAGGGAACTGCCAGGCATCAAATTACGCGAAAGCCCATCCTGCCGGATGGGCTTTTTGCGTTGCGGCGGGAAAAACCGCCGGGTGGCGGCTTCGCCTTACCCGGCCTACAACGTCTCCATCCATTGCTGGATGAAATCCACGATCCCCTCGCTATTATTGATATCCAGTACCGGTACGGGAAGTGAAAGCACCTCGTCACTGGCCACCGCGATGACGTGCTCATCAAGCGTTAACTCAGTAATATCATGCCCGGTGTCGCTTCTGAAAAGCAGGATCTTTGCCACCGGCTCATGCTTAAAACCTTCCACCAGCACCAGATCCAGCTTCGAATGATCCATCCGACTGATGAGATAAGCCAGAGCGATCTCCTCTTCGTCAGGGGTTTCCGTCATTAAGGCCCATCGCTGACTGCTGGCGACGAGGGTTTGTGCCGCACCGGCCTTGCGCAGTTCGTAACTATCCTTCCCGGGCGTATCGATATCCATGTTGTGGTGGGTATGTTTGATGAGCCCCGGGCGCACACCTCTGGCACAGAGTGCCGGGATGACGGCCTTTAACAGGGTAGTTTTGCCCGTACCGCTCCAGGCGGCAATCGCTAAAACCGGTATCATTTGTACCTCTGAACCGCTTGCATCTCTTCGAGGGTATTCATATTAATAAATGCCTGCTTCATATCACTAAAATCAACGGAATGACCGCACGCCAGGCGCATAAAGACCATCACCCGTCGCTCGCCTGCGGCTAGATAGTCCTGTAGCTTCGGCATCAGCTGGCGATGCATTAATGCAATGGTTGGGTGATCGCGATCGCCGTCATGTGCCCATACCACGGGAGCCGTTTCCCTGCTTTTTACCAGCCGCTCAGCCAGGCAATCCGGGATAAAGGGTGTATCGCAAGGACAGAACAGAAACCACTCCGCGTCGCACTGCTGCATGACAGAAAGCATGCCCGCCAGCGGCCCAGGGTAATCAGCCAGGAGATCAGCGTAAACGGGATACCCGCTCTCCTGATAAGTGGCTATATTACGGTTGGCACTGACGGCGAGCGTGTCGACCTGCTTACGCAGCGTTCGCGCAACGTGCTGCCATAACGGCAGACCGTTCAGCTCCTGCAAGCCCTTATCTTTACCACCCATGCGTGACGCTTTGCCTCCGGCTAATACCACCCCGGTGATGCTGCTTATCTGGCTCAACAATATCGCCTCTTTTCTTGTGGGATTGACCCTGCTAACGTGTCACTCTAAATGAAAGGAGCATTACTATGAAATGTAAACGTCTGAACGAAGTTATTGAACTCCTCCAGCCAGCCTGGCAAAAAGAGCCAGAACTTAACCTGATGCAATTCTTACAGAAACTGGCGCAGGAGTCAGGCTATGACGGTGAGCTGGCCGACCTTTCTGATGACATCCTGATCTATCACCTGAAAATGCGTGATTCAGGCAAAGATGCGGTGATCCCGGGTATTCAAAAAGATTACGAAGAAGATTTTAAAACCGCCCTGCTGCGCGCGCGCGGTGTAATTAAAGAGTAAAAGCTTGTAAGAGGCACCACCGTAAACGCCGTTAAATGATATCCTCAATCATTCGTATAATTTCCGGATGATCGGATGAACGACCAGGCTTTTACTTTCCAGACCTTACACCCGGATACCATTATGGATGCGCTGTTTGAACAGGGCATCCGGGTGGACTCAGGCCTGACTCCTTTAAACAGCTATGAGAACCGCGTTTACCAGTTTCAGGACGAGGATCGCCGGCGCTTTGTGGTGAAATTTTATCGCCCGCAGCGCTGGTCAGCTGATCAAATTCAGGAAGAGCATCAGTTCGCTCTCGACCTGGTGGCCGATGATGTTCCCGTCGCTGCACCCCTTGAATTCAATAATCAGACGCTGCTGACTCACCAGGGTTTTTATTTTGCCGTCTTCCCCAGCCTCGGTGGTCGGCAATTTGAAGCCGATAATATCGATCAGATGGAGTGGGTAGCCCGTTATTTAGGGCGCATTCATCAGACGGGGCAGAAAAGCGCATTTACCGCCCGCCCTGCCATCGGCATTCAGGAATACTTGCTCGAACCTCGTCAGGTATTTGAAACTTCCACGCTCATCCCTTCAGGGCTGAAGGCGCAATTCCTTGCCGCAACGGATGGCTTAATTAATGCCGTCATACCGCGCTGGGATAACAACGTAACAACGCTGCGTCTGCACGGCGATTGCCATGCCGGAAATATCCTCTGGCGTGATGGACCATTATTTGTCGATCTCGATGATGCGCGAATGGGGCCTGCCATTCAGGATCTCTGGATGCTGTTGAATGGCGATAAAGCCGAGCAGCGGATGCAGCTGGAGACAATTATCGAAGCCTATGAAGAATTCAGTTCCTTTGATTCAGACGAAATTGCATTAATCGAACCTTTACGCGCCATGCGTTTTGTTTATTATCTTGCATGGTTAATCAGGCGTTGGGACGACCCCGCTTTCCCCAGAAACTTCCCGTGGCTTACCGGGGAAGATTACTGGCGTAACCAGATATCCACATTTATTGAACAGGTAAAGGTTCTGCAGGAACCCCCTTTGCAATTAACGCCAATGTATTAATCGAACACACCCAGGAGAGAGTTGATTATGAAAAAAATATGGCTGGCGCTGGCAGGTATGATTCTGGCTTTTAGCGCATCGGCTGCACAGTTTACCGATGGCAAGCAGTATATTACCCTCGATAAGCCAGTTGCCGGAGAACCTCAGGTTCTGGAGTTCTTCTCATTCTACTGCCCGCACTGCTATGAGTTCGAGCAGGTTCTGCACGTTTCCGATAGCGTGAAGAAAAAGCTGCCGGAAGGCACCAAAATGACCAAGTATCACGTTGAGTTTCTTGGTCCATTGGGCAAAGACCTTACTCAGGCATGGGCCGTAGCGTTGGCGCTGGGTGTGGAAGACAAAATTACTGCGCCGATGTTTGAAGCGGTTCAGAAAACCCAGACCGTCCAGACCACTGCTGATATCCGTAAAGTATTTGTTGATGCCGGTGTTAAAGGTGAAGAGTACGATGCAGCCTGGAATAGCTTTGTCGTGAAATCCCTGGTGGCTCAGCAGGAAAAAGCTGCTGCCGATCTGCAGTTGCGCGGCGTGCCGGCCATGTATGTTAACGGCAAATATCAGCTGAATATGCAGGGCATGGATACCAGCAGCATGGACATCTTCGTCCAGCAATATGCCGATACCGTGAAGTATCTGGTTGAGAAGAAGTAATAAAGAAAACGCCGGTCAATGACCGGCGTTATTGTATTCCGCTTTAATCTTGTTTATCAGCGCGTCCTTCTCACTCCACAGCGTATTCAGCCAGAGCTGGAAACGTCGCTTAAAGTTCTTATCGCTGACATAGTCCCCGTGTAACTCCTCCGCCACAGGCACCAGATTAATACGCACCACAATCCGGGTTAATTTGCCGCTGAGCATATCGTAAAACGGCGTCTTATCGTTTTCGGGATAGCAGAGCGTCACGTCCAGTAACTTGTCGAACTGTTGGCCCAGTACGTTAAGCGCCATGGCAATCCCGGCCGCTTTGGGTGGCAGTAGGTTGGCATATGGCGAGCGGGTTTGCTGCTGTTTCTCTTCCGTAAAGCGAGAGCCTTCGACAAAGTTGACGATCGTGGTGGGGTGCGCACGAAACTTCTCACACGAGCGGCGGGTCGTTTCAACATCTTTGCCGCGGCGCTCAGGATGGCGAATCAGATAGCTGCGCGAATAGCGTTTCATGAAGGGCATATCCAGCGCCCAGCAGGCGAGGCCAATAAAGGGCACCCAGGCGAGCTGCTGTTTAAGAAAGTATTTGTTCATCGGGATATGTTTGCGGAACAGCACGCATAACACCACGATATCGGCCCAGCTGTGGTGGTTACAGATGAGCAAATACCAGTTTTTCTTGTTGAGCCCTTCCAGACCCTGAACATCCCACTTTAGATGCGGGTTAAGGCGCAGAAGTACCGCCAGGCCTTCACACCAGCAGTACATCATGAAGTTACAGAAAGCAGAGACTGCACGCCAGACGATGGGGATCGGTAATAGCAGTTTAATTATTCCGGCGATGATGATCGGCACGGAACAGGCGATGGTGACCAGAATAGTTAATGCGATACTTAACAGAAGTATGATCGCAGCCAGCAGTCTCGACATGATGAGTGTTTTCAGGTAGTTAGCTATAATTAGCGCCTGATAAACAGACACCGGGCGCTGATTTTACCAGAAAACGCTCTAAGGATGGCGCTTTTACCTGGCGGGAATTCTCATTTGCCTGCCCGGTGGAGAAAAATCCTGTAGGGCGGATCCTGCGTGGCTTATATCCACATGGAGTAAATTGTCATCAATCAGAAATATGAGATCGCGATCAAATAATAATTGTTTGATTAATAAAGGTAATTATTTTATGAGCGATCGTCAGATAGCACATTTAGTCCAGGCCGCAGAAACTACTCACAAACTTATCCACAGATTTACTTTGCGAGCGATCGTCAGGATCGCAAAATCTTTGGCTGTATTGGCCGCGAAAAACTGATGTTTTCATCCTTCTGTGGCATCCTTTATCCATAATTTACTCAAAGGCACGGACATTATGGTTCAGATCCCCGAAAATCCGCTTATTCTCGTCGACGGTTCGTCTTATCTCTATCGGGCGTATCATGCGTTTCCTCCGCTGACTAACAGCGCGGGAGAGCCTACGGGCGCAATGTATGGCGTGCTGAACATGCTGCGTAGCTTGATCCTGCAGTATCAGCCGAGCCATGCCGCTGTGGTCTTCGATGCGAAAGGCAAAACTTTCAGGGATGAGCTGTTTGAACATTACAAATCCCATCGCCCACCGATGCCGGACGATCTGCGCGCGCAGATTGAGCCTCTGCATAAGATGGTGAAAGCGATGGGGCTGCCTTTAATGGCCGTCTCTGGCGTGGAAGCGGACGATGTGATCGGTACGCTGGCGCGAGAAGCCGAGAAGCTTGGCCGTCCGGTATTAATCAGTACCGGCGATAAAGACATGGCGCAGCTGGTGACGCCGGGGATCACCCTGATTAACACCATGACCAATACTATCCTCGGGCCGGAAGAGGTGGTGACCAAGTATGGCGTGCCGCCAGAGCTGATCATCGACTTCCTCGCCCTGATGGGCGACTCTTCCGATAACATCCCTGGCGTGCCGGGCGTGGGCGAGAAGACGGCCCAGGCGCTGCTGCAGGGGCTGGGTGGGCTGGATACGCTGTATAGCGAACAGGACAAAATTGCCGGGTTATCCTTCCGCGGCGCCAAAACCATGGCCGCCAAACTTGAGCAAAACAAAGAGGTGGCGTACCTCTCCTATCAGCTGGCGACGATTAAAACCGACGTTGAACTGGATCTGACCTGCGAACAGCTGGAAGTGCAGCAGCCTGCCGCCGAAGAGCTGTTGGGCCTGTTTAAGCAATATGAATTCAAACGCTGGATAACCGATCTCGAAGCGGGGAAATGGCTGCAGGCGAAAGGGGCGAAACCAGCCGCTAAGCCGAAAGAGACGCTGGTGATTGATGCAGAAGAGGAGCCGGAAGAAGAAGCCAGCGTCCTCTCGTCTGAACATTACGAAACCATTCTCGATGAAGCACAGCTGCAGGTCTGGATTGAAAAATTAAAGCAGGCGCCGGTGTTCGCTTTTGATACCGAAACCGACAGCCTCGACAACGTCTCCGCCAATATGGTGGGTCTCTCCTTTGCCACTGAGCCTGGCGTTGCCGCCTATGTGCCGGTCGCCCACGACTATCTGGATGCGCCTGAGCAGATCGCTCGCGAGCGCGTACTCGAGCTCCTTAAGCCGATCCTTGAAGACGACAAAGCACTCAAGGTGGGGCAAAACCTGAAGTTCGATCGCGGCATCCTGCAGAACTACGGCATTGAGCTGCGGGGCATCGCCTTCGATACCATGCTGGAGTCCTATATTCTCGACAGCGTGGCCGGTCGTCATGATATGGATTCACTCTCCGATCGCTGGCTGAAGCACAAAACCGTCACCTTTGAAGAGATCGCGGGTAAGGGTAAGAATCAGCTGACGTTTAACCAGATCGCACTGGAAGAGGCGGGACATTACGCGGCAGAAGATGCCGACGTCACGCTGCAACTGCATTTAAAGATGTGGCCAAAGCTGCAAAAGCACGACGGGCCGCTGAACGTGTTCCAGAATATCGAGATGCCGCTGGTGCCGGTTCTGTCCCGGATTGAGCGCAACGGCGTGAAGATCGACCCGGCTGTGCTGCATAAGCACTCGGAAGAGATCGCGTTGCGCCTGAACGAACTTGAGCAAAAAGCGCATGAGATCGCCGGCGAGGCGTTTAATCTCTCGTCCACCAAACAGCTGCAGACCATTCTGTTTGAAAAGCAGGGCATTAAGCCGCTGAAGAAGACTCCGGGCGGCGCGCCGTCCACCTCTGAAGAGGTGCTGGAGGAGCTGGCGCTGGACTATCCACTGCCAAAAGTGATCCTGCAATACCGCGGGCTGGCAAAGCTGAAATCGACCTATACCGATAAGCTGCCGTTGATGATCAACCCGAAAACGGGCCGCGTGCATACCTCTTATCATCAGGCTGTGGCGGCTACCGGGCGGCTGTCCTCAACCGATCCTAACCTGCAAAACATTCCGGTACGTAATGAAGAGGGGCGTCGTATCCGTCAGGCGTTTATTGCGCCGCAGGACTACGTCATCGTCTCTGCTGACTACTCGCAGATTGAGCTGCGTATTATGGCGCACCTGTCACGGGATAAGGGCCTGTTGACCGCCTTTGCGGAAGGGCAGGATATTCACCGGGCCACGGCAGCCGAAGTGTTTGGCATGTCACTGGAGAGTGTGACCGGGGAACAGCGCCGCAGCGCAAAAGCGATCAACTTTGGTCTGATCTACGGTATGAGCGCCTTTGGTCTCTCCCGTCAGCTCAATATTCCGCGTAAAGAGTCGCAGAAGTACATGGATCTCTATTTTGAACGCTATCCGGGTGTGCTGAAGTACATGGAGACCACCCGCGCCCAGGCGAAAGAAAAAGGCTATGTCGAAACGCTGGAAGGTCGCCGCCTCTATCTGCCGGACATCCAATCCAGCAATGCAGCCCGCCGCGCCGGAGCTGAGCGTGCAGCCATCAACGCCCCGATGCAGGGGACAGCGGCGGATATCATTAAACGTGCGATGATCGCCGTTGATGCCTGGCTGGAGAAAGAGCAGCCGCGGGTGCGTATGATCATGCAGGTTCACGATGAACTGGTGTTCGAAGTGCATAAAGACGATGTCGAATCCGTCTCGAAAAAGATCCATGAACTGATGGAAAACAGCGTGAAGCTGGATGTGCCGTTGCTGGTGGAAGTGGGTAGCGGAGAAAACTGGGATCAGGCTCACTAACGCTTTCCGGGATATGAACAGTTTCTGTAAGTAAGCAACATATCCATGAACGTTTTGTGATGATCATTAGAATTACCTATGTAAAGAATGAAAAAAAACTACAAAAAGTGCTTTGTCTATAGTCTAAAAAAGGGTAGAGTTATTCGCGTAGGGTACAGAGGTAAGATGTTCTATCTTTCAGACCTTTTACTTCACGTAATCGGATTTGGCTGAATATTTTAGCCGCCCCAGTCAGTAATGACTGGGGCGTTTTTTATTGTGGCAAAGAAAAGTTCAGCGCAAAAAAAAGCGCGGACATCGCCGCGCTGATTATCACTCTTCCGCTTCTGTTGCGGGTTCCAGCTCGCTGTACCAGCGATCCAGCTTCTCACGCAGTTTATCCACGCCGAGTTTTTTCAGTGAAGAGAAAGCTTCAACCTGGATGTCGCCGTTGAACGCCAGTACCGCTTCACGCACCATATTCACCTGCGCTTTACGCGCGCCGCTGGCGAGTTTGTCGGCTTTGGTCAGCAGAACCAGCACCTCGATCCCGCTTTCGACTGCCCAGTGGATCATCTGCTGATCAAGATCTTTAAGCGGATGGCGAATATCCATCAGCACGACCAGACCTTTCAGGCACAGGCGTTTTTCCAGGTATTCACCCAGGGCGCGCTGCCACTTAATTTTCATCTCTTCCGGTACTTCGGCGTAGCCGTAGCCAGGCAGGTCGACCAGACGTTTGCCCGGCGCAACTTCGAATAGGTTAATCAGCTGGGTACGGCCAGGCGTTTTAGAAATACGGGCCAGGCTTTTCTGATTGGTCAGGGTATTCAGAGCGCTGGATTTCCCCGCGTTGGACCGGCCAGCAAATGCCACTTCAAGACCCGTATCGGCGGGTAAATGGCGAATATCAGGCGCACTAAGCACAAAATGCGTCTGGTGATAATTCAGGTTGGTCACGTGGTTGTCTCCAGAAATTCGTAACGTTGGGGGGATTATACCTGAACAGAGAGAAAAGGCTTTTCCCATCGGCGACCCGGCTGTAAGTAAAAACCCTGTGCTTTGTAAGAGATCTGCTCTTCCTGCTATGGGAGATTTAAGAAAAGTCGCAGAGCTTTAAAAAATCAAAACCATTAAAATCAAAATATTAACGCTTAGTCTTAATCTGAAAGTCGCGCTGCTACGCTGTTTGTGGGTTGTAGGTTTAGCCGGACAGGGTAAAGTAGCGTTCAACGGCGAGGATGCCGACAGGAAGCGGACTTAAGGATAAGGGTCAGGAGCGCCAGGAGGCGAAGACAAAGGATAGTCAGGAAGACGCACGCCTGGAGGCGTTGAAAAGGGAAAAGGACATATCACGGACGGTACCGGCTAACGGAAAAACAGGGTTAGTTGTCAGCAAACAGGGATTGTCAGACCCATAACGGGTCGTGAGTCAGGAAAAAAGGCGACAGATTGCTCTGTCGCCTTTTTTCTTTGCTTGCTTTCTGCTAGATTTCGCCGCAATTCTATACTCAAGAAAACGACGTAAAGACAAAACATCATGAAAAAACCGACCCCCGCTGCAGGCGCTAAACGTCCAGCAAAAGCACGCCGCAAAACGCGCGAAGAACTGAATCAGGAAGCGCGCGATCGCAAACGCGATAAAAAGCATCGTGGTCATGCTGCCGGCAGCCGCGCGAGTGGCGGTGACTCATCCGGCGCTTCTGCGAAAAACAAGCAGCAGAAAGACCCGCGTATCGGCAGTAAAACACCTGTTCCATTAGGCGTGACCGATGCCCCGGTCATCAGGCAGCACAAACCCAAGAGCGAGAAACCTATGCTTTCACCGCAGGCTGAGCTGGATTTGCTGGAGAATGATGAGCGCCTGGACGCGCTGCTGGAACGTCTTGAAGAGGGTGAAACCCTGAATGCTGAAGAGCAATCATGGGTGGATGCCAAACTGGACCGCATCGATGAACTGATGCAGAAGCTTGGCCTCTCTTACGACGATGAAGAAGAAGAAGAAGAAGAAGAAGAGAAGCAGGAAGACATGATGCGCCTGCTGAAAGGTGGAAACTAACATTTGCACCCGGCGGGCTTTATCGTCCTGCTTATAACCCTTCCGGTTATATGTTATCTGGTGTGGTTATTCGTTAAACTACGGCGGTTGTCGCGGCGACAGAAGTGGCTGCGCACCCGATTCATGGCCCGCTCAGGGTCCAGAACGGGCCGCCGTATACGAACGCGACACCAACGGAAGGAGTGAACATGTCTGTACCAACCATCGACTGGGATCTGGCCCTGATCCAAAAATATAACTATTCCGGGCCACGTTATACCTCTTATCCAACCGCGCTGGAATTTTCCGACGCCTTCGGTGATAGCCAATTTCAGCAGGCGGTTGCGCGTTACCCTGACCGTCCGCTCTCTCTGTATGTTCATATCCCGTTCTGCCATAAGCTCTGCTACTTCTGCGGCTGCAATAAAATTGTGACCCGCCAGCAGCACAAAGCCGATCAGTATCTGGATGCGCTTGAGCAGGAGATCCTGCATCGCGCGCCGCAGTTTGCCGGTCGCCATGTCAGCCAGCTCCACTGGGGCGGCGGCACGCCGACCTACCTGAATAAAGCGCAAATAAGTCGTTTGATGACGCTGCTGCGTGGCAACTTTACTTTCAACGATGATGCCGAAATCTCGATCGAGGTCGATCCCCGCGAAATTGAGCTGGATGTACTGGATCACTTACGCACGGAAGGGTTCAACCGCCTGAGTATGGGTGTGCAGGACTTCAATAAAGAGGTCCAGCGCCTGGTCAACCGCGAGCAGGATGAAGAGTTCATCTTCGCGCTGTTGAATCACGCGCGGGAGATTGGCTTCACCTCCACAAATATCGATCTGATTTATGGCCTGCCGAAGCAGACGCCAGAAAGCTTTGCCTTCACGCTAAAGCGCGTGGCGGAGCTTAATCCGGATCGCCTGAGCGTTTTCAACTATGCGCATCTGCCGACGCTGTTTGCTGCACAACGCAAAATCAAGGACGCCGATCTGCCTTCAGCCCAGCAAAAGCTGGATATCCTGCAGGAAACCATCACCTCTCTGACCGAGGCCGGCTATCAGTTCATCGGTATGGATCACTTTGCCCGCCCGGATGACGAGTTGGCCATTGCGCAGCGCGAAGGCGTTCTGCATCGTAATTTCCAGGGTTACACCACTCAGGGCGATACGGATCTGCTGGGGATGGGCGTTTCGGCCATCAGCATGATTGGCGACTGCTATGCGCAGAACCAGAAAGAGCTGAAGCACTATTATCAGCAGGTGGATGATACCGGCAACGCCCTGTGGCGCGGCATCGCGTTAACCCGCGATGACTGTATCCGCCGGGACGTGATAAAAGCGCTGATTTGCAACTTCCGCCTCGATTACAGCGACGTTGAAGCGCAGTGGGATCTGCAGTTTAGTGACTACTTTGCTGAAGACCTGAAGCTGCTGGCACCGCTGGCGAAAGACGGGCTGGTGGATGTCACGGAGAGGGCGATTGAGGTGACGCCGAAAGGGCGTCTGCTGATTCGTAATATCTGCATGTGCTTTGACGCCTACCTGCGTCAAAAGGCGCGCTTACAACAGTTCTCGCGCGTGATTTAAGGCGTACCGAAGTAAGTAGGCCGGGTAAGGCGTAGCCGCCACCCGGCGAACCCTCTAACTAAACAACCCAACCAGCGCCGCACACAGCACGGCTGCAATGGCCGCTTGTGGCGTATGTCCCGCTGCTGCGCTGGCTTCGACGCCGCCAGACAACATAGTGATGATTGATTCCAGCATGATTATCCCCCCGTTTTCCCGGGCAAGATGATACTTAACTCATCGGAACAGTAAAGCGCAAAATAACGCCAGTTTGCGTTAGATTAACTCCCTTTACACAGCCGAAAATATCACTCCATTCCCAGCTCTTTTAACTTACGCGTCAGGGTATTGCGACCCCAGCCGAGCAGGCGTGCTGCCTCCTGCTTATGGCCCTGGGTATGGCGCAGTGCGGTAGTGAGCAGCGTGCGTTCCATCTCGGGCTGTGCCTCGGAGAGCAGGTTTTGATGACCGGAACGCAGCGCGCGATCGGCCCATTGCGCCAGCAGCGTGGCCCAGCTGTCGGGCAGGGTTTGGCCGGTGCTGCTTTCTGGAGCATGAGTTTCGAAAAGCTCAGGCGGAAGGTCCTGAATCAGCACCTCCTGTCCGGCAGCCATCACCGTTAACCAGCGGCAGGTATTTTCCAGCTGACGCACGTTGCCGGGCCAGGCCAGACGCGTCAGGGCGGCTTCGGTTTCCGGGTGCAGCAGTTTGGCTTCCACCCCCAGCTCACGGGCGGCATCCTGCAGGAAATGACGTGCCAGACGCGGGATATCTTCCCGGCGCTCGCGCAGCGGCGGCAGGTGAACACGAATGACGTTCAGGCGGTGGAATAAGTCCTCACGGAATTTCCCCTCCTGAACGCGCAGCTCGAGGTTCTGGTGGGTGGCGGCAATAATCCGCACATCAACTTTGACCGGCGCATAGCCGCCCACGCGGTAGAATTGACCATCCGCCAGCACGCGCAGCAGTCGCGTCTGGACGTCGAGCGGCATATCCCCGATCTCATCCAGAAACAGCGTCCCGCCGTCGGCCTGCTCAAAGCGGCCCTGACGAATGGTGTTGGCGCCGGTAAAAGCCCCTTTTTCGTGGCCAAACAGCTCGGACTCAATCAAATCCTTGGGGATTGCCGCCATATTCAGGGCGATAAACGGGGCTTTGGCCCGTGGGCTGTGGCGATGCAGGGCATGCGCGACCAGCTCTTTCCCGGTACCTGACTCGCCGTTAATCAGCACGCTGATGGAGGAGCGTGACAGGCGACCAATGATGCGAAACACATCCTGCATCGCCGGCGCTTCGCCAATGATATCGGTAGTAGGGCCGAAAACCGGGGCGTTACGCGGCTGCTGCTGTTCCTGATAGTGGCTGATGGCGCGCTCAACCAGCGCCACCGCCTCGTCAATATCGAACGGTTTTGGCAGATAATCGAACGCACCCTGCTGGTACGCACTCACCGCCGCATCCAGATCGGAGTGCGCGGTCATTATGATGACCGGCAGCATCGGGTGGCGCTGCTTAATCTGTTTTAACAGCGCGAGCCCGTCCATCCCCGGCATGCGGATATCGGACAGCAGCACGTCCGGGGTTTTAGTGGTGAGTGCATCCAGCACCTCGGCCCCACTTTCAAAAGCGGTGCAGCTTAATCCTGCTCCGGTAAGCGCCCGTTCAAGCACCCAGCGGATGGAGCTATCGTCATCAACTACCCAGACTATCCCTCGTTGCATAACCTAACCCTCTATTTCCTGATTGGCAGGTAAACCGAAAACTCGGTATGACCCGGCCAACTGGTAAATTCAATTTTGCCGGAGTGCTGATCTATCAAATTACGGGCAATCGATAAGCCAAGCCCGGTCCCGCCTTCACGGCCGCTGACCATCGGGTAAAACAGCGTGTCCTGTAAATGGGAAGGGATGCCCGGGCCGTTATCTTCCACGTCGATGCGGGCCGCCAGACGGTAGCGCGTCCCGTGCAGGGTGAGCTGAAACGCGGTGCGGGTACGCAGGATAATTTCTCCGCCATCCGCCCCTAATGCCTGCAGAGCATTGCGCACGATGTTCAGCAATACCTGTTCAATCTGGTCGGGATCGTGCGGCAGTTCCGGCAGACTTGGATCGTAATCCCGAATCAGCCTGACGTTGTCCGGCAGCTCCATCGACACCAGTTTTACGACGCGCTCGGCCACTTTGTGAATGCTCTCGGTGACATGCATCCCGGGCTGCTGCGGGCCTAACAGGCGATCGACCAGATTACGCAGGCGATCGGCCTGTTCTATGATGACGTTGGTATATTCCGCCAGCGCCGGGTCGGGCAGGGCTTTGGTTAACAGCTGAGCCGCGCCGCGCAGGCCGCCGAGCGGGTTTTTAATCTCATGGGCGAGGCCACGCACCAGGTCACGGGCAGCAATCTGCTGGGCATGCTGAAGCTGCTCCTGGCTCAGGCGACGCTGATTATCCATCGGCGCCATCTCCAGCAGGATCAGACCTTCCGGCAGCCGCTGGGCGGTCAGGGAGAGAATATGCGAGCGCCCGTCGATCACCAGCGTGACTTCATTATCGGTAAAGCCTTGTCCCGCCTGCAGGCTCTCCTGCATCAGGCCGATGTTTAGCGAAAAATAACTCAACAGCTCGGGTAGCGGCGCGCCAAACAGCTTGCGTGAACTCTGGGCAAGCAGCTGCTGGGCCGCAGGATTGGCGTAATGCACCGCCAAATCGTCGTCGACCAGTAAAATGCTGTTGATAAGAGAATTGAGGATCTGCCCAGCATCGGGCAGCGTGCCAGTTGCCATTCAGCAGTCTCCTGGAGTTGTTTGCACTATTTTAGTGCAGTATAGCGTTTCTGGTGTAAAAAGCGCGTGAGATCAGCGTGTTGGTGGAGAAAAAAGCCCATCCGAAGATGGGCTGAAAAGTTTCCACGGCAACAAAAAAAACGGCTATCAATCTCGCGCGGAAAAGTCCGCGCGACAGGGATTGAATTAAACGCTGTAGTACAGTTCGAACTCAACCGGGTGTGGTGTCATGCGAACGCGGTCGTTCTCTTCGATACGCAGCGCGATGTAAGCGTCGATCGCTTCATCAGTGAACACGCCGCCAGCAGTCAGGAACTCACGGTCTGCATCCAGCGCGTTCAGTGCTTCTTCCAGAGAACCGGCAACCTGTGGGATCTCTTTCGCTTCTTCTGGCGGCAGGTCATACAGGTTTTTGTCCATGGCTTCGCCCGGGTGGATCTTGTTCTTGATACCGTCAAGACCGGCCATCAGCAGTGCTGCGAAGCACAGGTATGGGTTAGCCGCTGGATCCGGGAAGCGCACTTCGATACGACGTGCTTTTGGAGACGCAACAACCGGGATACGGATAGAAGCAGAACGGTTACGGGCAGAGTACGCCAGCATAACGGGTGCTTCGTAGCCTGGGACCAGACGCTTGTAGGAGTTGGTGGTTGGGTTCGCCAGGGCGTTGATCGCTTTAGCGTGTTTGATAACACCACCGATGTAGTGCAGCGCCTGCTCGGACAGACCGGCATATTTGTCGCCAGAGAACAGGTTAGTACCGTTCTTGGACAGGGACATGTGGCAGTGCATACCGGAACCGTTGTCACCAAACATTGGTTTTGGCATAAAGGTCGCGGTTTTACCGAAACGGTGCGCAACGTTGTGAACAACGTATTTGTAGATCTGAATTTCGTCCGCTTTCTTGGTCATGGTGTTGAAACGGGTGGCGATTTCGTTCTGGCCAGCAGTCGCAACTTCATGGTGGTGCGCTTCAACAACCAGGCCCATCTCTTCCATGATCAGACACATGGTAGAACGGATGTCCTGTGAAGAGTCAACCGGTGGAACCGGGAAGTAACCGCCTTTAACAGCAGGACGGTGACCTTTGTTACCGCCTTCGTATTTGGTGGAGGAGTTCCATGCGCCTTCGATATCATCGATAGCAACGTGGGAACCGGAAGTGGTCGCACCAAAACGGATGTCGTCGAACAGGAAGAATTCTGGCTCTGGCCCGAACAGAACGGTGTCTGCGATGCCGGTGGAGCGCAGGTACTCTTCAGCGCGTTTAGCGATAGAGCGTGGGTCGCGGTCGTAGCCCTGCAGGGTGCCTGGCTCGAGGATATCGCAACGGATGATCAGGGTAGACTCTTCGAAGAACGGGTCAATGAGCGCAGTGGATGCGTCTGGCATCAGAACCATGTCGGATTCGTTGATACCTTTCCAGCCACCAATCGAGGAGCCGTCAAACATTTTGCCTTCTTCAAAGAATTCGGCATTCACCTGATGAGCAGGAATAGTGACGTGCTGTTCTTTGCCTTTGGTATCGGTGAAGCGCAGATCAACAAACTTCACTTCATGTTCGTTCAGCATCGTCAAAACGTGTTCAGCGGACATACTTAACTCTCCAGATTGGTCATTGTCGTCGTGGTAACGAGGTCTTCAAATTCTGTGTAAGGCAGGCGATGTTGCCTTTGGTTGCCGTATTTTTTATAAAGCGAAATCTGTGCCAACTTTTAAAACACCCCAAAAAGGCGCTATCATGCGCACCATAGTGCAAAAGGGCTGCACCATGATGGTTTTGTTGCACCAGTATAGTGCTTCAATGTGAACATTGAGCACCATATTGGTGCAATTTACGTTAAAGTGCCCTTTTACCGCTCCGTGAAAGCGATCACAAAGCATCTCTGCGATACTTGTTTGCGGGGGATGTTTGTGATCCTGTTTTGTAGTGCGATTAATCCGTGTACAATAACGCGCTATTTCTAAATGCCTGAGGCAAAGTTGTGATCGAAAATCTGCGTAATATCGCCATCATCGCGCACGTTGACCATGGTAAAACTACCCTGGTTGATAAGCTGCTGCAGCAATCCGGTACGTTCGATGCGCGTGCCGAAACTCAAGAACGCGTGATGGACTCCAACGATTTGGAGAAAGAGCGTGGGATTACCATCCTCGCTAAAAACACCGCTATCAAATGGAATGACTACCGTATCAACATCGTTGATACCCCAGGGCACGCCGACTTCGGTGGTGAAGTTGAACGTGTAATGTCCATGGTCGATTCCGTGCTGCTGGTCGTTGACGCAATGGATGGCCCAATGCCGCAGACGCGCTTCGTTACCAAGAAGGCATTTGCCCATGGTCTGAAGCCAATCGTGGTTATCAACAAAGTTGACCGCCCTGGCGCGCGTCCTGACTGGGTTGTTGATCAGGTCTTCGACCTGTTCGTTAACCTCGACGCAACCGACGAGCAGCTGGACTTCCCTATCGTTTACGCTTCTGCGCTGAACGGTATTGCAGGTCTGGACCACGAAGACATGGCTGAAGACATGACCCCGCTGTACCAGGCGATTGTTGACCGTGTTCCTGCACCGAACGTTGATGTTGAAGGCACTCTGCAGATGCAGATCTCTCAGCTCGACTACAACAACTATGTTGGCGTAATCGGCATTGGTCGTATCAAGCGCGGTAAAGTGAAGCCTAACCAGCAGGTCACTATCATCGATAGCGAAGGCAAAACCCGTAACGGTAAAGTCGGTAAGGTACTGACTCACCTGGGTCTTGAGCGTATCGAGAGCGATATTGCTGAAGCGGGCGACATCATCGCGATCACCGGTCTGGGCGAGCTGAACATCTCTGATACCATTTGCGACACGCAAGCGGTTGAAGCGCTGCCAGCCCTGTCTGTTGATGAACCGACCGTAACCATGTTCTTCAACGTCAACACCTCTCCGTTCTGTGGTAAAGAAGGTAAGTTCGTTACCTCTCGTCAGATCCTTGACCGTCTGAACAAAGAGCTGGTGCACAACGTTGCGCTGCGCGTTGAAGAAACCCCGGATGCGGATGCGTTCCGTGTATCCGGTCGTGGTGAGCTGCACCTGTCTGTTCTGATCGAGAACATGCGTCGTGAAGGTTTCGAAATGGCGGTTTCCCGTCCGAAAGTAATCTTCCGCGAAATCGACGGCCGTAAACAAGAGCCGTTCGAAAACGTAACGCTGGACGTCGAAGAGCAGCACCAGGGTTCTGTCATGCAGGCACTGGGTGAGCGTAAAGGCGACCTGAAAAACATGAATCCAGATGGCAAAGGCCGCGTACGTCTCGACTACGTGATCCCAAGCCGTGGTCTGATCGGCTTCCGTTCAGAGTTCATGACCATGACTTCCGGTACCGGTCTGCTGTACTCCACCTTCAGCCACTACGACGACGTTCGTCCGGGCGAAGTAGGCCAGCGTAACAACGGCGTTCTGATCTCCAACGGTCAGGGTAAAGCAGTTGCGTTCGCCCTGTTCAGCCTGCAGGACCGCGGTAAGCTGTTCCTGGGCCACGGTGCAGAAGTTTACGAAGGCCAGATCATCGGTATTCACAGCCGTTCTAACGACCTGACTGTAAACTGCCTGACCGGTAAGAAACTGACCAACATGCGTGCGTCCGGTACTGACGAAGCAACGGTTCTGGTTCCACCGGTTAAGATGACTCTGGAGCAGGCTCTGGAATTCATCGATGACGACGAACTGGTAGAAGTGACTCCAACCTCTATCCGTATCCGTAAACGTCACCTGACTGAGAACGATCGTAAACGCGCAATGCGCGGCCCGAAAGAAGATTAATTCTCTTCTCTTCGTCCTCTGAAACCCCGCCTTCTGGCGGGGTTTTTCTTTTCTGCCGTGCCACGCGCCTCATAGCCAAACATCTTCTTTCCCGCTACAGTTAATTTTCACGGCGAAAAGGAGAAACACATGCTCTATATCTTTGATTTAGGAAACGTAATCGTCGATATCGACTTCAATCGTGTGCTGGGGACATGGAGTGATTTCAGCCGCGTTCCGCTGGCGACGCTTAAGCAGAGTTTTACTATGGGCGACGCTTTCCATCAGCATGAGCGCGGCGAGATTTCGGATGAACAATTTGCCGAAAAGCTCTGTCATGAGATGGATCTTCCCCTCAGTTACGAACAATTTTCCCACGGCTGGCAGGCGATCTTTGTCGGTGTTCGTCCCGAGGTGATTGCCATTATGCACAAGCTGCGCGAGCAGGGGCATCGGGTGGTGGTGCTGTCCAACACCAACCGGCTGCATACCACTTTCTGGCCGGATGAATATCCGGAAGTGAAAGCGGCCGCAGATAAAATTTACCTGTCCCAGGAGATGGGGATGCGTAAACCGGAAGCGCGGATCTACCAGGCCGTCCTGCAGGCCGAAGGATTCTCTGCCGCCGACGCCATCTTTTTTGACGATAACGTCGATAATATAGAGGGAGCTAACCAGTTGGGTATCACGTCAATTCTGGTGACCGGAAAACAGACGATACCCGACTACTTTGCGAAGCAGTTATGCTAAAAACCGTTCATCAAAAAGCCAGCCACCACACCCGACCGCTGCGTGCGTGGCTAAAACTCCTCTGGCACCGCATCGATGAGGACAACATGACCACGCTGGCAGGCAACCTCGCCTACGTGTCGTTGTTGTCCCTGGTGCCGCTGGTGGCTGTCATCTTTGCACTTTTCGCCGCCTTTCCGATGTTTTCGGATGTCAGCCTGCAGCTGCGCCATTTTGTCTTTGCTAACTTCATGCCGGCCACCGGAGATGTGATTCAGAATTACATCGAGCAGTTTGTCGCCAACTCCAGCAAGATGACCGCGGTCGGGGCGTGCGGGCTTATCGTCACCGCGCTGCTGCTGATGTATGCCATTGATAGCGCGCTGAACACTATCTGGCGCAGCACCCGGGCGCGCCCCAAAGTGTACTCCTTTGCGGTGTACTGGATGATCCTGACCCTGGGGCCGTTGCTGGCCGGTGCCAGCCTGGCGATTAGCTCTTATCTACTCTCGTTACGCTGGGCCAGCGATCTCAACAGCGTGATTGATGACGTGCTGCGCATCTTCCCGCTGCTCCTGTCCTGGCTCGCTTTCTGGTTGCTCTACAGCATTGTGCCTACCACGCGCGTGCCCAACCGGGATGCGATGGTAGGGGCGCTGGTGGCGGCTCTGCTTTTCGAACTGGGCAAGAAAGGTTTCGCGCTCTACATCACCATGTTCCCCTCCTACCAGCTGATTTATGGCGTGCTGGCGGTGATCCCCATTTTGTTCCTCTGGGTGTACTGGACCTGGTGTATCGTCTTGCTTGGCGCAGAAATTACTGTCACTCTCGGGGTATACCGCGAGCTAAAAAAAGCAGCAGAAGCCGAAAAACGACGAGAAACAGACCAACCATGATTGCATTAATCCAGCGCGTAACCCGTGCCAGCGTCACCGTGGAGGGAGAGGTGACGGGTGAAATTGGCCAGGGACTTTTAGTCTTGTTAGGTGTCGAAAGGGATGACGACGAGCAAAAAGCCAACCGCTTATGCGAGCGCGTGTTGGGTTACCGTATCTTTAGCGATGCGGAAGGCAAAATGAATCTCAACGTCCAGCAGGCGGGTGGCAGCGTGCTGGTGGTGTCGCAGTTTACGCTGGCAGCCGATACCGAACGCGGCATGCGCCCGGGCTTCTCAAAAGGGGCGGCGCCGGATCGCGCAGAAGCGTTATATGAATACTTTGTTGACCGTTGCCGTCAGCAAGAGATGCATACACAGACCGGACGATTCGCTGCAGATATGCAGGTCTCGCTGGTAAATGATGGCCCCGTCACGTTCTGGCTCCAGGTATGAGTGATCTGACGGTAAGGCCGCGGGTAACAAGAGAGAGTACAGCTATGTATCACCTTCGAGTACCGCAAACGGAAGAAGAGTTAGCGCTTTACTACCAGTTCCGCTGGGAGATGCTGCGTAAGCCATTACATCAGCCGAAAGGGTCGGAGCGCGACGCCTGGGACGCCATGGCGCATCACCAGATGGTAATGGATGAAGAGGGCAACCTGGTCGCCGTCGGGCGGCTGTATATCAATGCCGATAATGAGGCCTCCATCCGCTTTATGGCGGTGCATCCCAGCGTACAGGATAAAGGCCTCGGCACGCTGATGGCGATGACGCTGGAGTCCGTTGCCCGTCAGGAGGGCGTGAAGCGCGTCACCTGTAGCGCGCGCGAAGATGCGGTGGAGTTCTTTGCCAAGCTGGGTTTTATTAACCAGGGCGAAATCACCACCCCGCAAACTACCCCGATTCGTCACTTTTTGATGATCAAACCCATCGCCTCGCTGGATGATATTCTGCATCGCGCCGACTGGTGCGGTCAGCTGCAGCAAGCCTGGTATCAGCACATCCCGCTGAGCGAAAAGATGGGGGTGCGCATTCAGCAGTACACCGGGCAGAAATTTATCACCACCATGCCGGAGATCGGCAATCAGAATCCGCACCACACCCTGTTTGCCGGCAGCCTGTTCTCGCTGGCGACGCTCACCGGCTGGGGGCTTATCTGGCTGATGCTGCGCGAGCGCCACCTGGGCGGCACTATTATTCTGGCCGACGCCCATATCCGATACAGCCGTCCTATCAGCGGTAAACCGAGCGCGGTAGCGGATTTAGGCTCATTGAGCGGCGATCTCGACCGTCTGGCCCGTGGTCGTAAAGCCCGCGTACAGATGCTGGTGGAGCTGTTCGGTGACGAGACCTCTGGCGCGGTGTTTGAAGGAACCTATATCGTGCTGCCCGCGAAGCCGTTTGGCGCCTATGAAGAGGGCGGGAACGAGGAAGAGTAGCGTCAGGATCCGGGAGTTACCCCTGGCGAAATGGGTAACTCTCCGTTTTAAGCATCAGCCCATTCGCTTAAAAACGATAGCCCATGCCTACGTTGAAACCATTGATCGAATAGTCACTACCCAGACTGGCCTTCGTGCCTTCATAGCCGATATTAATCGAGATATTATCAACGGGGTTCATCACCATTCCAACTCCCCAGGCGAAAGAGGCTGATTTCTCGGAAATACCGTCATGGCTCACTTTATTATCTCCATAATTCACCCAGCGAGTATTTCCGGTCGCCTTCACCCATGCCGTGCCGCCGACGGCATAGAATGAGACGTACTTATTGATGCGATATGCCGGTCCTGCCAGCAAAGAATAATAATTTACGTCTATATCATTGTGAACGATGTCGTAGGCCGCTAAATAATCCTGTTTAGCGTGCGCTTTCATCCAGGAGAAAGAGCCAAGAAGGCTGAGTGGTGAACTAAATTCATAACGATACTGCACGTTTACGCCGTTCAGGTTGTCAAAACCCGTCACCTCACTGTGCGCGAAGCCTAACGAGAAGGTGTGATTATTTGCAAATGCCAGGCTGCTGGTCAGAGAGGCCGCCAGTAAAATTGCCAGAGAGCTTTTATTCATTGATATAATCCATTAATCAAAGAAATTAAATAATATTGATGGCACGAAGCCAATGTGACGGTTTCCTTTCAATTATCACACTGCTTTCGGCGCTTTATTTTGCTAAGGCAATTTTGAGTATGCAAACCTTAAATACTTTATAATAAGTATGGGATTTCTTAATTCATTCACTGTTTATATTGGAATCACCCTATAACTGCCACAGCATCCGCTCGCCATGCAATATCACGAATAACGTCCCGTGCCGCCTGGCTTACACCCCCAAGCTGAAAGAAACCATGAATCACGCCGGACCAGCGCTGGCAGGTGCAGTTCACGCCTTGTTCGGTCATGTGATGATGTAAGGCTTCACCTTCGTCACATAACGGGTCGTATTCGGCGGTGATGATATGGGTTCGGGGCAGGCCATGAAAGTCATCCCGCCACAGTGGGCTGGCTTCAGGGTGCTGGCGTTCGGTATGGGGAAAGTACATGTCGTATCCGCTGAGGAGCGTGTCGCGGGTAATAACATAATCCCGTCCATTGCGGGTGTAGCTTTCAAAATACGCCGTTGCGTCGAGCATCGGATAGATAAGGATCAGCTGAGCGGGTTGCCACAGACCTGCGGCCTTAAGCCGTAGCGCCGTGACCAGGGCCAGATGGCCACCCGCGCTGTCTCCACAAAGGGTAATGCGGTTTTTATCCACACCAAACCTGTCCGCATACTTCCAGATCAGATTCGCACCTCTTTCAGCATCGTCATGCGCGGCAGGGAAGGTATGTTCGGGAGCCAGCCTGTACTGCACCGCAATCACCCGACAGTTGCCATAATACGCCAGCTGGCGCAGCTGGTTATCGTGGGTATCAAAACCACCGCTGACAAAACACCCGCCATGATAGTAGATAACGGTGGGCAGCGTTTCAGGTGCGTTGAGCGGTGAGTAGGTCCGAAACGTTATTCCGTCCAGCGTCTGCGTTGCTGCCTGGACGCGTGTTTCCTTCTCCCCGGCAAGCACCGTACTGGCAACATAGCCAGCCCTCCGTTCATCAATATTCTGACCGAGCGGAGAGGGTCGCCCTGCGGCGATAAAGTCCTGAACCAGCTTATCAATGCCCTTTTCCAGTGCCATAGTTAAAACCTTTAATCTGTATGGATATACAGCGTTATAGCCTGGTTTTCGGTGGATGAAAACAGCGGATTTGGGTGGGGATAAGAATCTGGAAAGCGGCTCGCAGAAACAAAATGTACTGAGCGGAACGAGTGGATTTGTCCACTTTATCTCAATAACGTAACAGGAGAGGGGTACGTCATTGACGTACATTTAACTTTTGATACTCTAAGCCAATGGCGTATGTTTTATGCTATTCATTGAAACGGATATCTTCACCGAAGACGTCAAAAAATTACTGGATGACGACGAATACCATAAACTGCAGGTCTTTCTGGCAATGCAGCCGGAATATGGCGATCTGATTCAGAACACGGGAGGCTTACGTAAGATTCGCTGGCTTGCCGGAGGTAAGGGAAAGCGTAGTGGTGTACGAGTCATTTATTTTCATCGCTCACGTGAAAATGAAATTCGATTGCTGCTCATCTATCGCAAAGGGATCAAAGATGACCTGTCAGCAAACGAGAAAGCCGTACTGAAAATGATTATTGAGAGGTGGTAAATGGATAAGGCGCTATTTGAGCGGTTAACCCAAAGCGTGACTCAGATGAACGAAATTGCCGAGGGCAAACGCGAGCCATCGCGCACCTTTCAAATCGATGCCATGAAAATTAAAGAAATTCGTCAGGCGTCAGGGCTGTCGCAAAGTAAATTCGCGCAACTAATTTCGGTCAGTGTTGATACGCTACGCAACTGGGAGCAAGGCAGACGTTCACCTACAGGCCCGGCCAGGGCGCTACTTCGTGCTATTGCCAACGATCCGCAGCATGTTATTCCTGCGCTATCCCAGTAATTTAGCCCGGCAGCAAAACCTACCGGGCTAAAAAGGAGATTACTCCCCTTCACCCGGGAACAGGAACGGGTTAATAGAGCTGCGGGCAAATCCCTCCTGCTCCATTTTGGCGTCCAGGATCAGCGTGGCGAGATCGTCAGCGACGGCCTCCACTTTCGGGTCTTTTTCCTGGTACAAAATCTTCAGGTAGGTGCCGCAGTCGCCACAGCTTTCGGCTTTCACCGCTGACTGCTCGTTCTCCAGCGACCAGTAGTGCAGATCGCGGGTCTGCTCGCAGTTGCTGCATTTGATGCGCACCACGTGCCACTCGGTTTCGCACAGGTTGCAGTGCAGGTAGCGCAGCCCCTGAGTCGTACCGATTTGCACCATGCTGGAGACAGGCATCGAACCGCACACCGGGCAGAACTGGCGTGCTTCACCGTATTCGGCCCGGCCTTTGCCTGGGATCAGACTGGCCATTTGCGCCCAGTAGAGCGACAGGGCGGCCCAGATAAACGGCGCTTTATCGCTGCTGACCGAGGCAAAATCAGAGGCAAACAGCGCGCTCGCCATCTGCTCCAGCTCCTGCTCTGACGCTTTCTCAAGATTCTCGATCACCGCCAGCGCAGGGCCGCTCATCTCGGGCTTCAGCTCGGCAATCAGCGAATGCAGCAGCGTGTGCCAGTGCTTATCGCGCGGCAGCACGTGGATATCCAGCGGCGGCTTGCCCTGAACGTTCGCCTCTTTGATGCGCGCGGTAAGATCCATCTGCAGCGGATGGTCGTACAGCACCACTTCCTGAGCATGGGCGATCAGCCCGGCAAAGCGCAGATAGTCGCCAAGCGGGTTGTTCTCTGCCAGCTCACGCAGGCGTTCCGCGCGGCGGTTATAGAGGTTTTTCAGTCTGGGGAACAGTAGCGGCGGAATCACTTCCGCCGTGCGTTTCTCGCTCGAACCCAGCTCATCTTGCGGGATTATGCGAATACTCATTCAGATGACTTTTCCTGTTTCTGGCGGACTTCACGGTACCAGCGCGGGTGATGTTTCTTCGCCCACGTCTTAGTAACCCAGCCTTCCACCATCGCGGTAATGGTGCCTTTCACCCAGAGGGCGGCGTAGATATGCACCATGATAACCACAATTAACGCCACTGCGGCAAATGAATGCAGCATTAACGCAAATCGGATCACCGGGATTGAGAAAGCAGGCGCAAAGTACGGACGCCAGATGATCACGCCACTTGCCAGCAACAGGACCAGGAAGATAATCGCCGCCCAGAATACGCATTTCTGGCCGAAGTTATAGCGTCCGGTATCACCTACTTCCTCGTTGACGACGATCTTACGAATATTCTTCGCCCAAAAGATATCATCCCGATTGATTAGGTTGTGGTGCCAGTAGCGGAAAAACATGATGATGAACGAGGCGAACATCACCACCCCGACGAACGGGTGCAGGATGCGCGCCAGCTGCGGCGTACCGAGGATCTGCATCAGCCAGTTGAAGGAGGGGAAGAAGAACCCCAGCCCGCTTATCGCCGCCAGCATGAAGCAGAAGGCGGTGACCCAGTGGTTGATACGTTCCGGCGCCGTGTAGCGCACGATGGTGTCACGTCTTTTCATTTGCGCACCTCGTCTTTCTCTTCATGCAGGTTGTCGTCTTCCTCTTCTGCGCGGTTCGGACCGACACCGACATAGTGGAAGATGCTCGCGGCGAAGGTCGCGGCAAACCCGACGGCGGCCAGCGGCTTCCAGATGCCTTTCCAGAATTTCACCGTGGCGCTGATTTCCGGGTTCTCCGGCAGGCCGTGATACAGATTCGGCTTGTCGGCGTGGTGCAGAACGTACATCACGTGCGTACCGCCAACTCCGGCCGGATCGTACAGGCCTGCGTTGTCGTAACCGCGGGTTTTCAGCTCGGATACGCGCTCGCCCGCCAGCGTTTTCATGTCCTCTTTGGAGCCAAAATGAATGGCGCCGGTTGGACAGGTCTTCACGCAGGCCGGCTCCTGGCCGACATTCACGCGGTCGACGCACAGCGTACATTTATAGACGCGGTTGTCTTCCGGGTTCAGGCGCGGCACGTCGAACGGACAGCCCGCGATGCAGTAGCCGCAGCCGATGCACTGTTCAGACTGGAAGTCGACGATACCGTTGGCATACTGAATGATTGCCCCTTCAGACGGGCAGGCCTTCAGGCAGCCCGGATCCGCGCAGTGCATACAGCCATCTTTGCGGATCAGCCACTCCAGTTTGTCGTTTTGCTCCACTTCCGAGAAGCGCATCACCGTCCAGGATTTGGCGGTCAGATCGGCGGGGTTGTCGTACACCCCGACGTTGTGACCCACTTCATCACGGATGTCGTTCCACTCCGAACAGGCCACCTGACAGGCTTTACAGCCGATACAGGTGGTCACGTCGATAAGCTTCGCCACTTCCTGCTGGTGGTCCCGCGCCTGTGGCGCGGGGGTGAAACTGTTAGTCGCGGAACGACGGATAATGTCTTGCGATTGATAAGCCATAAGTCGTCTCCGTTACACCTTTTCCACGTTCACGAGGAAGGCCTTAAACTCCGGCGTCTGCGTATTCGCATCACCGACGAACGGCGTCAGGGTGTTAGCAATAAACCCTTTCTTCGCCACGCCCTCATAACCCCAGTGAATCGGAATACCGATGGTATCCACATCCTGACCGTGAACCTTCAGCGTGCGAATACGCTTGGTCACCACCGCTTTGGCCTTGATATAGCCGCGGTTGGAGGAGACCTTGACGGTATCGCCGTGGGCGATGCCGAGCTTGTTCGCCAGCTTCTCGCCGATCTCCACAAACTGTTCCGGCTGTGCGATGGCGTTAAGCAGCGCGTGCTTGGTCCAGTAGTGGAAGTGCTCGGTCAGACGGTAAGTGGTACCCACGTACGGGAACTTGTCTTTTTTACCCAGCGCTTCGAAATCGCCCTTAAAGATACGGGCTGCCGGGTTAGAGACCACGTTCGGGTGCAGCGGGTTGGTGCCCAGCGGCGTCTCAAACGGCTCGTAGTGTTCCGGGAACGGTCCTTCCGCCATCTTATCGATCGCGAACAGACGTCCCATCCCTTCAGGCTGCATGATAAACGGCCCGACATCGCTGCCCGGAGGCGCGGTGCTGTAGTCCGGAATATCCACGCCGCCCCATTTCGCGCCGTCCCATTTCAGCAGCTGACGCTTCGGATCCCACGGGTTGCCCTGCGGGTCTGCGGAGGCACGGTTATAGAGGATGCGGCGGTTCAACGGCCATGACCATGCCCAGCCCAGCGTATTGCCGAGGCCCGAAGGGTCGGCGTTATCGCGGTTGGCCATCTGGTTGCCTTTCGGCGTCCAGCTACCGGCAAAGATCCAGCAGCCGCTGGAGGTGGTACCGTCATCACGCAGGTGCGCGAAGGTGCTGAGCTGATCGCCTTTCTTCGCCAGAACCGCACCGGTAGCCGGGTCGATAACATCCGCCAGCGCCTTACCGTTGCTCTCCATCGCCACTTCTTCCGGGGATGGGTTCTCCGGCGTCGAGTAGTTCCAGGTCATGTTCAGCACCGGCTCCGGATTCGCGCCGCCTTCAGCCGCGTACATCTTACGCAGGCGTAAGAAGATACCGGCCAGGATCTCGCCGTCGTTCATGGCGATGCCCGGGGCGTCCGCGCCTTTCCAGTGCCACTGCAGCCAGCGGCCGGAGTTGACGATAGAGCCGTTCTCTTCCGCGAAGCAGGTGGACGGCAGACGGAACACTTCGGTCTGAATCGTCGACGGATCGACGTCGTTCGACTCACCGTGGTTCTGCCAGAAGGTCGAGGTCTCGGTATTGAGCGGGTCAATCGTCACCAGGAACTTCAGCTTCGACAGAGACGCCACAACCTTGTTCTTGTTCGGGAACGACGCTACCGGGTTAAAGCCCTGGCACAGATAGCCGTTGACCTGGCCCTGGTTCATCATCTCGAAGTACTGCAGAACGTCGTAGCCCTTGTCCCACTTCGGCAGCCAGTCAAAGCCCCAGCTGTTTTCCGCCGTCGCTTTATCGCCATAGAAGGCCTTCATCATCGAGACGAAGAACTTCGGATAGTTGCCCCAGTAGTTCACCTGGCCTTCGAGCAGCGGTTTTGGCGTGCTGGCCGTCAGGTAGGTTTGCAGATCGGTCTGCTTTTCGCTTGGCAGGTTCATATAACCCGTCAGGCTTTGCGACAGCAGGCCAAGGTCGGTCAGACCCTGAATGTTGGAGTGACCGCGCAGGGCGTTGACGCCGCCGCCTGCCATCCCCATGTTGCCGAGCAGCAGCTGCACCATCGCCATGGTACGGATGTTCTGCGCGCCGATGGAGTGCTGTGTCCAGCCGAGTGCATACAGGAACGAGGCGGTTTTATCGTGAACGCTGGTTTCAGCGATCATCTCACACACCTTCAGGAAGTCCGCTTTCGGCGTCCCGCAGATGTTTTCCACCACGTCCGGCGTATAGCGGGAAACGTGCTCTTTTAGCAGGTTCCACACGCAGCGCGGGTGTTGCAGAGTGGTGTCGCGCTTCGCAAAGCCTTTCTCATCCAGCTCGTAGTTCCAGCTGGTTTTGTCGTATTTGCGTTTTTCGGCGTCGTAACCGCTGAACAGGCCATCTTCGAAGTGGTAATCCTCACGCACGATCAGGCTGGCGTTGGTATAGGCTTCGGTGTACTCGCGGTTATATTTTTCGTTAGTCATCAGGTACAGCAGTACGCCTGACAGGAAAGTGATGTCAGTACCTGAACGAATAGGGGTGTAGAAATCCGCCACTGACGCTGTACGCGTAAAGCGGGGATCGATCACAATCAGTTTCGCACCGTTGTGGATTTTGGCTTCCATCGCCCAGCGGAACCCGACAGGGTGCGCTTCAGCGGCGTTACCGCCCATCACCACAACGAGGTTGGCGTTCTTGATGTCGACCCAGTGGTTGGTCATCGCACCGCGACCAAATGTTGGAGCAAGACTTGCTACCGTTGGTCCGTGTCAGACACGCGCCTGGTTGTCGACCGCGAGCATGCCGAGTGCGCGCGTGAATTTCTGGGTTAAATAGCCGGTTTCGTTACTGGAGGCAGACGCACACAGCATGCCGGTGGAGAGCCAGCGGTTGACGGTGGTGCCTTCAGCGTTCTGCGCCATGAAGTTGGCATCGCGGTCTTCTTTCATCAGCTTAGCGATGCGATCGAACGCTTCGTCCCAGCCAATTTGCTGCCATTTGTCGGAGCCTGGCGCGCGATATTCCGGGAATTTCAGGCGGCTTTCTGAGTGGATGAAGTCCACCAGACCTGCCCCTTTCGGGCAGAGCGCACCGCGGTTGACCGGATGATCCGGGTCCCCTTCGATATGGAAAATAGATGCTTTGGCGTTTTTTGCACCGTCACCGAGGCTATACATCAACAGCCCACAGCCGACAGAGCAGTACGTACAGGTGTTACGGGTTTCGCGGGTGCGCAGCAGTTTGTACTGCCGTGTTTCCGCCAGCGCTACGCCGGGCGCAAAGCCCAGTGCCGCCGCCGTGGTGCCTGCCATACCGCCAGCGCAGATCTTAAAGAACTGCCTTCTGCTGACCTGCATGGTCACTCCTTGTTTCGACATTGCTACCCTTCATTCCTCGCGCCTGCGCGCGAATTATTGGGGTAATTATTGTTTTACTTCACGGCTCTTTTTTGACCGCAAAGTTGAAAATTTGCGTTAAACCCTCATTTCCACGAGGGGTATGTCAGAATACCACAATGTCGGTACGCTTGTTCCAACGGCGTTAAAACAAAGTGAACGTATTATCACGGTGATGATTATAAAATGTGATATTGATCACGTGGTGCCTCAAAACTGTTACAAACCTGTTTCTCCGTCGGGTTTGACTCTCCGGTAAAGTTGCGCGGACAGGGCGGTAAAAATTGATCCATACTATGCGCCAGGCCGGAAAAGTATGGTGCAATAGCAGGCCTCCCCCGTGGTTGCTCAGGATATTCGTTGTGTTGAAACAAAATGGTGATACCCGCATTACGTCGCTGCCTGTCGGCGTGGCAGAGCGCCGGGTACACAGACCCCCTCAGATTAGCCTCCCGACGCCCGATTTTCTGGCGGAAGAGGTGCCCGTCGCGCTGGTTTATAACGGTATCTCCCACGTGGTGATGATGGCCTCGCCGAAAGATCTGGAGCTGTTCGCCATCGGCTTTTCGCTGTCTGAAGGCATCATTGAGCACCCGCGTGAGATCTACGGTATGGAGGTGATATCCGTTTGCAATGGTCTCGAAGTGCAGCTTGAACTCTCCAGCCGCCGCTTTATGGGATTAAAAGAACGTCGTCGGGCGCTGGCCGGGCGCACCGGTTGCGGCGTCTGCGGCGTAGAGCAGCTCAACGATATCGGCAAGCCTGTGGTGCCGCTGTCCTTCACCCAGCGTTTTAACCTTGCCCATCTCGACCGGGCGCTGGCGCATCTCAACGACGTGCAGCCCATCGGGCAGTTGAGCGGCTGTACCCATGCCGCCGCCTGGGTATTACCGTCGGGCGAGATCGCCGGCGGGCATGAGGATGTCGGACGCCATGTGGCGCTGGATAAACTGCTGGGCAGGCGCGCAGGAGAGAATGAGATGTGGCAGCAGGGGGCTGCCCTGGTCTCCAGTCGGGCGAGCTACGAGATGGTGCAAAAGGCGGCGATGTGCGGGGTCGAGATCCTGTTTGCGGTCTCCGCAGCCACCACGCTGGCGGTAGAGGTGGCCGAGCGCTGCAACCTGACGCTGGTGGGGTTCTGCAAGCCTGGAAGAGCGACGGTTTATACCCATCCGCAACGTCTGATAATTGATCAATAATTTTGAATGTTGAGAGCAAATCCTTCCGCTATCAGTTGTCGGTGATGAGGCCTATTATTTATCACATCAAGGCACAACGCCTTACACCAACAACTTATTGAAAGGGTCACTATCATGAAAAGCATCAAAACTTTTGTCGCAGTAATCGCTCTGGCTACTTCTTTCGGTTCTTTCGCTGCCCAGTCCGTCACCGCATCCGCCAGCACCATTGATGGTGCAGAAGCTAAAATCGCGGCTCAGGCTCAGCAGGCTGGCGCGTCCTCTTACACCATTACCCAGGCATTCACCGGTAACCGTGTACACATGACCGCTGAACTGAATAAATAAGAGCACAGTATCTGTCGAAAGAGCGCCCCCGGGGCGCTTTTTTAGTTTATGCCTGCCAGGCGTAATAACGCCGTCACCACGGCCGCCGCGACGATCACAAAAATCAACGGTACCTTGCGCCACGCGAGAAATACCGCAAAGGCCACGCCCAGCACCCGCGCCATTCCGGCAAAATGCTCCCCTTCATAGAAGGTGGTCGCCAGCGCCACTGAAAACAGCAGCACCGTTGCCGCATCCGACAGCAGCGCCTGGGAGCGTTCAGACAGCGCTAACCGACTGCCCAGCTTCGCGCCGCCGAGACGCATCAGGTAGGTGCCCGCCGACAGCAGGGCGATACCGAGAATAAAGACGGTCATGTTTTCCATTATTTCTTCCTCGTAGCAAGGCCAAGGAGGGAGAGCAGAACCGGCAGGCCGACCGGCGCAAAGGGCACTGCGGCCAGCGACAGCGCCGCACCGCTGCAGGCGCGGATAAGCGTCGTGCGGTTCTTAAAGGCGGGCACGACCAACGCCAGTAAAATGGCCGGGAACACCGCGTCCAGCCCGATGGTTTCCGGGTCGGGCAGCAGTTTGCCGACCATCGCCCCCAGCAGGGTGCCCAGCGGCCAGATAATCGCCACCCCCAGGCCGCAGAGCCAGTAGGCGGCTTTGCGCTGCTCCGGCGTTTTTTGCGACAGGCCAAACACCACGCTTTCGTCATTCATAATGTGGCAGCCGAGGAAGCTGGCGCCGCGTTTGCCTACCAGCTCGCGCACCGTCACGCCGAAAGGAACATGGCGGGCGTTGACCAGCAGTCCGGCCGCCGCTGCGGCAAGAGGATTGCCCCCGCTGGCGACGATGCCGATAAACATAAATTCCGAGGCGCCCGCCAGTACTGAAATCGAGAGCACAAACGGCACCCATAAAGGGAAGCCATATGCCATCGCCAGCGAGCCGTAGGACATCCCCACGACGCCCACCGCCAGACACACGAGGATAATCGCCTTGATGGTGTCGCCTTTGAGACAAGAGAAAGCGTGTTTCATACAGTTTTAGCCATATCGAACGAGTATCCATTATAATGAACGCATCACATTCGTTTATCAAGATGAACGATTCGTTCGATTTATAGAACAAGAGACCGTTTATGACGCAGCCAATCAGCGTAATCGCCAAAAGTCTGGTGCGGGAGCGCATGCGGACCGGGCTTTCACTGGCGGAAATTGCTCGCCGGGCCGGGATCGCCAAATCCACACTCTCCCAGCTGGAGTCCGGCAACGGCAACCCCAGCCTCGAAACCTTGTGGTCGCTCTGCGTGGCGCTGGATATTCCCTTTGCCCGTTTGCTCGAACCACAGCAGCCCATCACCCAGGTGCTTCGCCTTGGGGAAGGGACAAAAGTCATTGCTGAACAGGCTAACTACGAGGCCATTTTACTGGCGACCTGTCCGCCAGGCGCGCGACGCGATATCTATATCCTGATGGCGCAGCCCGGTGCCGACCGTATTTCCCATCCGCATCCGCCGGGGTCGGTTGAACATATTATCGTCATAAAGGGGCGGGCGCTGGTTGGCCTCACCGGAGCACCGGAAGAGCTCGGGGTTGGGGACTATATTTGCTATCCTGCCGACCAGCCGCACATCTTCAAAGCCTTTGAGCCCGATACCTATGCGCTCATGGTGGCGGAACAGAACTGACACACGAAGACACGGATAATCATGTCGCTTAAAGCTATTGCTAAAGAACTGGGACTGTCGGTAACGACGGTGAGCCGCGCCCTCAACGGCTATTTTGACGTTTCCAGCGAGACGCGTGCCCGCGTGGAAGCCGAAGCGCAGCGCCGCGGCTATCGGCCGAATACCTTCGCCCGCCGTCTGAAGATGGGCAAAATCGACGCCGTGGGGCTGGTCTTCCCGGTGCATCCCGTTCCGCTCAATAACAGCGTCTTTATGGAGATGGTCGGCGAAATCAGCCACGAACTGGCGCAGCATGAGATCGACTTACTCCTGATTGCCGATGACGATTTGGCCGACAAGCACAGCTACATGCGCATGGTGCAAAGCCGTCGCGTGGATGCCCTGATCGTAGCGCATACCCTGGATAACGATCCGCGTCTCGGGCAGCTGCAGGCCGCCGGGTTCCCCTTCCTGGCGCTCGGCCGCAGCCATCTGCCGGAGCCCTATGCCTGGTTCGACTTCGATAACTATGCGGGCACATATACCGCGACCCGGCGGTTAATCGAAAAAGGGCATCAGCGCATTGCGCTGCTGGGTGAGAGCAACAATCAGGCGTTTATTACCCAGCGTCGGCAGGGCTATCTCGATGCCCTGAAAGAGGCGGGGCTTTCCAGCGAATGGCTGCGCACCATGCCGCCTTCACGCCGGGCGGGCTACACCACTACCCAGGCGCTGCTGGCGCTGGATGTCGCCCCCACGGCGATCGTTACCGACTGCAATACCCATGGTGACGGGGCCGCGATGGCCCTGGCGCAGATGGGGCGTTTAACCGGCGAGAACGCCGTGGCGCTGGTGGTCTATGATGGCCTGCCGCAGGACAGCATTGTCGATATCGACGTGGCGGCGGTGATCCAGTCCACCCGTCAGGGGGTGGGCAAGCAGATTGCCGACATGGTTTTGCGGCTGATTAACGGCGACGATATCAGCCAGCTTCAGGTGTTGTGGCAGCCGGAATTCTCACCGGGCCAGACGGCATAAATTTCCCCAATTTCTAAACCCGATCACAAATCCGAAACGTTTTGGTTTGTATCCGAAACGTTTCGGATCAACACTCAGGATATCCCGATGACAGGAGATGTCCGATGCAAGAGGCAGTTTTACGACTCGCGAGCGAAACGGTCGATGTGGTAATAAAAACCCACCCGTTCGCCGAAATTCTTTACTGGGGGCCGCACCTTCGCCACTTTTCGCCGCAGGATGTGGCCACGCTTTCCCGCCCGATCGCCAACGGCAGACTGGACGTTGACTCACCGGTCACGCTGATGGCGGAACTTGCCCACGGCCTGTTCGGCGCGCCGGGCATTGAAGGCCACCGTCAGGGGCTGGATGGTTCGCCGCGATTCCGTACCGTCGCGGTATCCCAGCAGGGACAAACCCTGACCCTCACCGCCGAAGATGACACCGCCGGCCTGCGACTGACCAGCGAGATCGCTCTTGATGACAGCGGCGTGCTGGCAATTCGCCACGGCCTGACCAACCTCAAAAGCCAGCCGTGGCAGGTTGATCGCCTGGCCGTCACCCTGCCGCTGGCGGAATGTGCCCGCGAGGTGATGGCGTTTCATGGCCGCTGGATCCGCGAATTCCAGCCGCATCGCCTGCTGCTGGAGCACGACAGCTTTGTGATTGAAAACCGCCGCGGCCGCAGCTCCCACGAGCATTTCCCGGCGCTGATTAGCGGCACGCCGGGCTTCAGCGAAATGCACGGCGACGTCTGGGGCGTGCACCTGGGCTGGAGCGGCAACCACCGCCTGCGCGCGGAGGCCAAAACCGATGGCCGTCGTTACCTGCAGGCCGAAGCGCTCTATTTGCCGGGTGAGATGGCGGTGGCGGAGGGGGAAACCCTGTGGACGCCATACCTCTACGCCAGCTACTCCAACCAGGGGCTGAACGGCATGAGCCAGCAGTTCCATCGCTATCTGCGCAGCAATATCATCCGCTTCCCGGAGAACAAACCGCGCCCGGTGCATCTCAACACCTGGGAGGGGATCTACTTTAACCACGATCCTGAGTACATCATGCGGATGGCAGACGAAGCAGCCTCGCTGGGCGTGGAGCGCTTTATCATCGATGATGGCTGGTTTAAAGGGCGTAACGATGACCATGCTGCGCTGGGGGACTGGTATCTCGACGAGCAGAAATACCCCAATGGCCTGACGCCGGTGATCAACCACGTCAAAAGCCTCGGGATGGAGTTTGGTATCTGGGTCGAGCCGGAGATGATCAACCCCGACTCCGATCTGTATCGTGCCCACCCGGACTGGGTGCTGGCTCTGCCAGGTTATGAGCAGGCCACCGGTCGCCACCAGTGGGTGCTGAACCTCAACATTCCTGCCGCCTTCAACTACCTGCTGGAGCGCATGAGCTGGCTGCTGGGCGAGCACGCGGTGGACTACGTGAAGTGGGACATGAACCGCGAGCTGGTGCAGCCGGGCCATAACGGCAGGGCCGCTGCCGACGCCCAGACCCGCCAGTTCTACCGTCTGCTGGACACGCTGGGCGAGCGCTTCCCGCACGTGGAGTTTGAGTCCTGCTCCTCCGGCGGCGGGCGTATCGACTATGAAGTCCTGACCCGCTGCCATCGCTTCTGGGCGTCGGATAACAACGACGCGCTGGAACGTAATACTATCCAGCGTGGCATGAGCTACTTCTTCCCGCCGGAGGTGATGGGCGCGCATATCGGTCATCATAAATGCCATGCCACTTTCCGCCAGCACAGCATCGCCTTCCGTGGCCTGACGGCGCTGTTCGGTCATATGGGGCTGGAGCTGGATCCTCTCGCCGTGGATGAGCAGGAGCGCGAAGGCTACCGGCACTATGCGGCCCTGCATAAGCAGTGGCGCGAGGTGATCCATCACGGCACCCAGTGGCGGGTGGATATGCCCGACAGCACCACCCTGGCGCAGGGGATAGTGAGTCAGGACCAGCGCCAGGGGCTGTTTATTGTCAGCCAGTTGGCGATGCCGGATTACACCCTGATGATGCCGCTGCGTATGCCGGGGCTGGCGGCCAACGCCCAGTACCGCATCACGCTGCTCGACCACCCCAACATCCGTCTGACCGGGGAAGGGGGGCACACCATGCGCAAGCTGCCGGCGTGGATGGAGACGCCGCAAACGGTGAGCGGCGAATGGCTGATGCAGGCGGGGCTTGCCCTGCCGGTTCTGGATCCGGAAACCGCCATCCTGATTGGCGTTGAACGCGTATAAGGGCAATGGGCCGGGCAACCGGCCCTGAGTTGAGGATAAAAATAATGAACACGACTGCCTGTACCCACAAAGACAACCCGAACTTCTGGATCTTCGGGTCGTTCTTCTTTCTCTACTTCTTCATCATGGCCACCTGCTTTCCGTTCCTGCCGATCTGGCTGTCGGATATCATCGGCCTGAATAAAACCCATACCGGGATCGTCTTCTCCTGTATCTCGCTGTTTGCCATCTCGTTTCAGCCGGTGCTGGGGATAGTGTCGGACAAGCTGGGGCTGAAAAAACACCTGCTGTGGATCATCGCGGTCCTGCTGTTTTTGTTCGCGCCCTTCTTCCTCTACGTCTTCGCGCCGCTGCTGAAAACCAATATCTGGCTCGGGGCGCTGAGCGGTGGGGTCTATATCGGCTTCGTCTTCTCGGCAGGGTCGGGCGCGATTGAGGCCTACATTGAACGCGTGAGCCGCAACAGCTTCTTTGAGTACGGCAAGGCGCGCATGTTTGGCTGTCTCGGCTGGGGGCTGTGCGCCTCGACGGGCGGCATCCTGTTCGGGATTGATCCCTCGTATGTGTTCTGGATGGGCTCCGCGGCGGCGCTGGTGCTGATGGTTCTGCTGGTGGTCGCCAAACCGAAGCCTAACCAGACCGCCCAGGTGATGAACGCCCTCGGCGCTAACCAGCCGCAGATCACCGCCAGAACCGTCATTAACCTGTTCCGTCAGCGCAAAATGTGGATGTTCATCCTGTACGTGATTGGCGTGGCCTGCGTGTACGACGTCTTCGATCAGCAGTTCGCCACCTTCTTTAAAACTTTCTTTGCCACGCCGGAGGAGGGTACGCGGGCGTTTGGTTTTGCGACCACCGCCGGGGAGATCTGCAACGCCATCATCATGTTCTGCTCGCCGTGGATCATTAACCGCATTGGCGCGAAAAATACGCTGCTGATTGCCGGGGTGATTATGGCGACGCGCATCATTGGTTCGTCATTTGCGACCACCGCCGTGGAAGTGGTGGCGCTGAAGATGTTGCACGCCCTGGAAGTGCCGTTCCTGCTGGTGGGCGCATTCAAGTACATTACCGGCGTGTTCGATACCCGACTGTCGGCGACCATTTACCTGATTGGCTTCAACTTTGCCAAACAGCTGGCGGCGATTTTCCTCTCCGCCTTTGCCGGGAATATGTATGACCGGATCGGCTTTCAGGAGACCTACCTGATGCTGGGCTGCTTTGTGCTGGCGGTGACGGTGCTGTCGGCGTTTACGTTGAGCAGCAGGCATGAAATTACAACAAGCGGGAATACGGTAGAGGCGCGTTAAGAAGGAAATACTGCCGCAAAAGCGGCAGTATGATTCAGGGTTTGGGTATTCTACAAATAGCCAATGAATTTTTTAATTTTATGAACTCGATGCCATTATTCGTTGGGTAAAATAACTTATTCTTTTCGTGCAATGAAAACTTGAACCCTCCATAAATAACTGACTTATCGGCACCATAAAAAATGGATGGCTTAAAAATAATATTGCCGCAGCGGTCGTAAACAGTAAAGAAGTAGTCTTCACCAATTAGCATCTTATAGAAAGAATATAGAGTGAAAGGCTTTGCTTTGTATACAACTAAAAGATAAATTTTATCTGGGCTCGTCTTTTTAAATATTTGATTATCTTCCCCATAGAATAGTGTTGTAGGAGAAAAAATAGCCCCACAAAAAACAATAAGAGGTATTATTTTTATAAAAATATATGTTATTATTTTTCTCATAAGGGTATGATCTTGTCCTTTTCCGCTGGCTGCATCCATAAAATATCTGATAGAATGATGAAGTCTCCGCCGGTTTTATGTTTTCTCTGCCATGCTCGGAAGTCTTTATTAAACACAGGGACAAAGCCAGAATATGTTCTGACCAGTTCACCAAAAAAACCTGACATGTAAGAGGACATATAAATGGCTGATTCTTTTTTATCCAATATTCGATCTTTACTCCACACTCCTAAAGGTTCTGATATTGTGCCATCATCAACAAAGTCATAAGTATCCTTCAGATAATATCCTATGGATTCAACATTAAATTGGTTTTTCATGTTTTCTTTGGACGTATATCCCCGTACACATATCTTAAGTGTGGTATTACCCATGGCACCATACCATTCATTCACCGTATCAAGTTTACTGCCTATCCGTTTAAAGTTAATTTGTGCAGTTGAGTCAAGTATCTTTACATCATCAGTATAACCTATTTTGATCGCTTCTTTATTATAATCGCCAGCATTGAAAATTCTATCTATTAACTGCTCTTTCCCCTTTATACTATTCCATTTTTTACCTAGCTCGATTATTCCATCTTTGACTTGATTAAACTGAATAGCCCATGACATATTGACAATGTTGGTATTGATTTTTGAGTTTTCTATAAGGTATGCATCTGTGGATAATAATTCATTTTTCATTTCTTTATTGAAGGCGCATTCAGGGGTAATGCTGAACCAGTGCTTCATTAATTGAGAGGCGGTCTTCCACCCCATATTATCCATCGCCTGTGGAATCATGTCTAAATGGAAAAAATCAGCTTCTACCCTTTTCTCCTGCTTCTCTTTATCCATAGATGTTATGGTTTGATCTATTCCCATTATCTTATTCCTGCTCTGATTTGAAATACGTAATCCAGCGATACCGACGCTTCGCTATCACTAGTAACTCTGTTTGTAAGAGCTGCCTGGGTTTGAACTTTTACAGTTCCCGTTGTTGTGGTGATCTGCCAGGCAAATAGAATATCTTCATTTCCTGTATTTAAATCGCTGACCCGAAAGCAGGCAGTGAAAGGGCCACATGACAGATCGGGTAATGGCGCAGGCATTTTTAACAAATTTTGTTGCTGAGAATTCCTTGCAGCCACCATTGTCCGCTTCGTCCGGCGCAGGTAGGTCCCCAGGGTGCCGTACTCAATTTTCCCCGCCTCCAGCCGCAGATAACTCCCGCCCCCGATGAGCGTGATGCGCTTATTCCCGGTAAATGAGATATCGCTCACCGACGTCAGGGTGAGCTTCTTCTCCGCATACAGCTGCATTTTCCCGTTCTGCGCCTGTATCTCCACCGGGCCTTCACTGGCTTTCAGGCTCAGTTGCCCCGTTCTTGCAAACAGACCCAGTTTCTCCCCCGCCAGCGCCGTCATGTTCCCCATCACGCCGGTGCTGATATCGCCTCCGGCGTTAATGGCGACATTCTTCGCAGCCGTCATCTGCATATGTTCCCCGCTGGTCAGCGCCACCCCTTCCGGCGCGGAGAACAGCAGGGTCTCATTCAGCGGTTTCAGGCGCTTTTCAAACATCTGTATCTGGCTGTCAATGTCGGCTTTCAGCGCCTGCGCCTGCTCTGCCGCCACCTCAAGCTGCTGAAGCTGTTGCAGGCAGATGTCGATTTGCTTCAGGGCGGTATCCATATCAAGCACCTCGCCCGCAGCCTTCTGTTGCCCGTCAGCGGTGATAAACAGCCCTTTTGCGACGCGAATTACGCCATATTCATCGGTTCTGAGCTCAAATCCCTTTCCACGGGGTTTCTCCTGTGCATCCACCAGATGCCCGGTATTCAGCTGCGTTTTGCCGTATTCCGTGGCGAGCCTGATATGCTCCTCGCCGCGCTGGTCTTCCATCCGCATCTTGTTGTTCGCAGGCGTGCGCAGCACGTTGCGGGTGTGGTTGTCCCGGGTGACGGGGTCAGGGTGTTCAGAGTCGTGCAGGGCGTGGGAGATATACGGCAGGTCGATGTCGCCGTTGCTGTACGCAACCGCCACTTCGGTCCCGTCAGTGAGCGGGGTGTGCCAGCCATATGTCCCGCCGCTGTACGGCTTCGCCATCCGCAGCCACAGATAGCCGAAGCCCTGCTCACTGTCACTGCGGTCAAAGTCCAGCCTGACCCGGTAGCGGCCCTGGTCGTCCAGATGCGCATAAATGTCATCTTTTTCCCGGCTCTCG
>Ga0160490_100167_pt1 | contig 34067 bp, 36 predicted proteins | sample DIDnMG_7_FD_108210 | JGI IMG/M metagenome (GOLD analysis project Ga0160490, IMG submission 108210) | Enriched soil microbial communities from UW Madison campus, WI, USA - DID2934_E24_Lignin MG | ecosystem: Environmental > Terrestrial > Soil > Unclassified | place: USA: Madison, Wisconsin...
AAGCTGGGTGGTGATGCGTGCCAGCAGCGCGTCATGGTCGTCGTCGTTCTGCAGCAGCGGCCGCAGCGGCACGCCGAACTCGCCGAACAGGCACAGCCGCAGGTCGCCCTTGGCGGTCACCCGCAGGCGGTTGCAGCCCTTGCAGAAATCACGCGAATACGGCGCGATGATGCCGATGCGGCCGCGATGGTCGGGGTGGCCGAATTCGCGCGCCGGGCCGGCGTCGGCCGCGCGCGGGCGTTCGTGCCAGCCGGCAGCCAGCAGCTGCTCGATCACCACGTCGGCGCGCAGGTGATGGCGCTGGAAATAGGCTTCGTTGTCGCCGGTGCGCATCAGTTCGATGAAGCGCACGCTGAAGGGGCGCTCGCGCAGGTAGTCCATCCACTGCGGCAGCTCATCATCATTCAGGCCACGCAGCAGCACCGCATTGAGCTTGATGGCCGGCAGGCCCAGTGCCTGCGCCAAGGCCAGGCCCTGCTCGATTTCCGGCAACCGGTCATGCCCGGTGATGGTTGCGAAGCGCTCGCGCTGCAGGCTGTCCATGCTCACGTTCAACGCCGTCAGCCCGGCGCGGTGCCAGCCCGGCAGGCGCCGCGGCAGCAGCGTGCCATTGGTGGTGATAGCCACCTTGGCGATGCCCGGCACCGCCGCCACGGTGGCGATGATCTCGTCCAGATCCTTGCGCAGGCTCGGCTCACCGCCGGTCAGGCGGATCTTGCTCATGCCCAGCGCCGCGAACGCACGCACCAGGCGCGCGATTTCATCCACCTGCAGGAAGCGCGGGCGGCCGTCGGCCTGGTAACCGTCGGGCAGGCAGTAGCTGCAACGGAAGTTGCAGGCTTCGGTCAACGACAGGCGCAGGTACGGAAAGCTGCGTCCGAAACCGTCGGTGAGTTGGCGGGGATGACCTGCCAGTGCGCCCTCACCTACCGGCTCTGGCGCCCGAATGAGCTCGGCTGACATTCTTAGTCCTCCCTACGACATGCCGGCGCAATCACTGTGAAATGACCACCCTGACCGGGATCGACTTCGCCGCGGGGGTACCACTGATGCGATCGAAGTAATCCAGAGGTAGCAGTGGATTGAGTTCAGGGTAGTAGCCCGCAATCGCGCCACGCGGCATCGGATAGTCAAGCACAGTCAACCCATCGACCCGCCGGCAGACGCCATCACTGGAGATCGTCTCGAGGCTCACCTGTTCCTCCTTCCCAATCCCTCGTGCTACTCGATCTTCCAGGTTCATGAAGAGGATCATTCGATCGTTGTACACACCGCGATAGCGATCGTTGTAGCTGTAGATTGTCGTGTTGTACTGGTCATGGGAGCGAACCGTGGCCAGCCGAAGCATAGTGGGATCCTCGACCAGGTCGTTCACTTCAAGACCCGGCAACACCAGAATATTGGCCTTCCCGTTAGGTGTCGGCCACTCACGGCGGCGCGGCGGAATGTCCAAGTGGAAGCCACGCGGCGCCTGGATCCGTTCATTGAAGTCTGCGTAGATGCCGGGATAGACCGCCGCGATCAGCTCACGAACATGGTTGTAATCGTGCATGCAAGCTGCCCAGTCGACCTTGCTGTCCGGCAGTGTTGCCATTGCCATGCGGCACACGATCTCAACTTCCGGAAGAACATGTTCACTCACAGGCTCCAGCACTCCACGGGATGCGGTGACATTCGACATGGCATCCTCGATGGTGACAAACTGCTCACCTAGCGGGGTATGGATCCACTCCGAGCGCGCCACCACCGGTAGGATCAGCGCCTCCTTGCCATGCACTAGGTGGCCACGGTTGAGTTTGGTGGCGATGCCAACCGTAAGCTCAAGACCACGCATTGCCCTGTAGGCAATTTCGGTATCAGGAACAGCATGGATGAAGTTCCCGCCCATGCCGATGAAGACCTTGGCGGTTCCAGCCAGCATCGCCTCAATAGACTCAACCACATGGTGCCCATGTTCGCGCGGCGGTTCGAACCCGAACACGTCGCGAACTTGGTCCAGGTAGCGTTGCGTCGGCTTCTCATCAATGCCGACGGTACGGTCGCCTTGCACGTTGGAATGGCCGCGAATAGGAGCAATGCCCGCCCCGGGCTTTCCGAAGTTGCCGCGCAGCATCAGCAGATTGGCAACCTGCTGCAAAAGGCGAGATCCTTGCTGGTGCTGGGTCAGGCCCATGCCATAGCAGATAATGGTCGCACGGGAACGGATGTAGATCTCTGCACAACGCAGAATCTGCTCCTTCTTGATCCCGGACACTTGGAGGATCTGGCTCCACTCCAGGGACATCACTTCTTCACGCAATGCCTCCAGCCCGACGGTGTGCTCGGTCAGGAATTCGTGATCGAGAACAGACTCGCCGGCCGCTTCCCGCTCGAACATAGCCTTCATGATGCCCTTGATCAGGGCCAGGTCACCGCCGATGCGAATGTGTACAAATTCACTGGAAATCGCGGTGGAGCCAAACGTGGCCATTTGCACGACGTCTTGGGGCTCGGCAAAGCGAATCAGCGCACGTTCCGGCATAGGATTGACCGCGACAATTGGAGCATTACGCTTCCGCGCCTCCACCAGGTTGGACATCATTCGTGGTGAGTTGGTGCCTGTGTTCTGGCCGATGACGAAGATGGCCTCAGCATGCTCAAAGTCATCGAGCACGATAGTGCCCTTGCCGACGCCAATTGCCGGCGGCAACCCCCGGCTGGTCGGCTCGTGGCACATGTTCGAGCAGTCCGGGAAGTTGTTGGTTCCGAACTCGCGCACGAAGATCGAGTACAGGAACGCGGCTTCGTTCGGCGTCCTCCCCGAGGTGTAGAACTCAGCCTCATGCGGGCTGGACAGGGCCTGCAGGTGTCGCCCGATCAGCGCGAAGGCTTCATCCCAGCTACAAGGAACGTAATGGTCGGTTACCGGGTCATATCGCATCGGCTCGGTCAATCGACCCTGCATCTCCAGCCAATAGTCGGACTGCGCCATCAGCTCCTGGACAGTGTGCTCCGCGAAGAACTCACGCGTGGCGCGATGCTTGGTTGCCTCCCATGCCAAGGCCTTCGCACCGTTTTCGCAGAACTCCAGCTTCTTGGTGTGATCTGCATCCGGGAAAGCGCAACTGGGGCACTTGAATCCCCCAGGCTGATTCATCGACAAGAGCGCTTTAGATCCCTTGGCAATGACGCTCTGCTGCATCAGAACCTTGGCGGTTGCACCGGCGGCACCCCAACCACCGGCAGGATGGTCGTAGGCTTTGTAACGGGGGATCTTCTGCTCTGACATGACAGGCACTCGCAGCATGCAATTGGGAGTGGGAAAAGTTAAGCACGCGACGGCCTCCCCTTCCACGGACAGTATGTCCACCCTGCCCAGACAAGACGTCCGGCGTACACGCCGGGGATCGAATCGAGGCACTGGTGTCCGATACGAGTGCCTCAACGGACCCGAAGCGCTCATCCTGGCCCTCACCACGAACAGGTCTTCACGCCACCCGCCATCGATTGTAACCATCTAATTTATCGGGCGTTTTCTAGCTACAGACACCTGTAGCGGACAGGCGGACCACAGCCCCTCGAACAGAATGTCGGATCAACTCAGCCAAACTGTCCATCTGCGAACATTTGTAAATTTTGACCGCAGCGGGGTGTACGCCTTGGGATACTCTCCGCACTGTCAAACCACTAAGAAGTCCCCGACCCGAGGGACCCTGCACGCCCAGATCATCGTTACCGGCTTCCCTCCCCGCCAGGCCTCATCTCCATGCAAGCGCCCAGCCCAGTACCTGCCAACGAGCCCTGCGGCATCGCATATCGAAGAACCCTTCGGTGGCGTGGTGGCGAGCGCGGCTCAATCATGGACAGCGTTGCCGAAGAAGTGCCTGTCGCGATGCTCTACAACGACAATCCTTTCTCGGTGATGATGGCCAGCCCAACGGATCTGGAAGACTTTGCGCTGGGCTTTTCCATGACGGAGGGAACAATTTCTGATCCCTCCCAACTTCTCCGGATTGAAGTGAGGCCATCGCTGGAAGGCATTGAGCTGGCGATGGAAGTCACAGATAGTGCGCCCATCGTGTCAATGCCCAAGGACGCCACCCGCAACCTACCCGGGCGTAGCGGTTGCGGGCTATGTGGAGCTAGTCGACTGGAGCAAGTGCTCAGAATGCCTTTGCCAATCGACCGACCCACCACCTACTCCGCCTTGGCGCTACGCGTAGCGCTGTCCTCGCTAGAAGGGCTACAGCCAATGAACGAGGCTGCCGGCTCAACCCACGCAGCAGCGTGGGCTCTCCCGGACGGAGCTATCGAAGTGGTACGCGAAGACGTAGGCAGGCACAACGCACTAGATAAGCTCATTGGTGCAATGAGGCGCTCATCGACTTCAACCAACGAAGGTCTCGTGCTTCTATCTAGCCGTGCTAGCTACGAAATGGTGAGTAAGGCCGCCTATGCAGGCATGGCGATCGTTGCAGCGGTATCGGCACCCACAGCCTTAGCCATAGATCTCGCAAAGGCAGCAGGAATCTGTCTTGTCGGCTTCGCGCGCTCGGATGGCTTCAATATCTATTCACACCCCCAGCGCCTACTCGATTTGGAAGCTGCACACCTAGCAGCCGTATGACACCAGATGACGCCTGCCGTGCAATAAGCAAGGATCTCCGCCGATGAAATTGCCAAGCACGATCGGAACTTGAGCCGCTAGCCACCACCCACCCCCTATTGGGATCGTTATGGACGCCCTCCTCCTTTCCCGAATTCAGTTCGGCTTTCTCATCAGCTTCCATGTGCTCTTCCCTGCCTTCACCATTGGCTTGGCCAGTTGGCTTGGTTTCGTGGAATGGCGCTGGCTTCGAACCCGCAACCCGGTGTGGCGGGATCTGTTCTTCTTCTGGCAGAAGATCTTTGCCGTGTCCTTCGGCATGGGCGTGGTAAGCGGTATCGTCATGGCGTTCCAGTTCGGCACAAACTGGCCTCGTTTGAGCCAGATCGCCGGAACCGTAATCGGCCCCCTACTGACTTACGAGGTCCTGACAGCCTTCTTCCTGGAGGCAAGTTTCCTCGGAGTGATGATGTTCGGCTGGGGGCGAGTATCACCACGCCTGCACTTCTTTTCCACATGCATGGTCGCACTTGGAACGCTCTTTTCAACGTTCTGGATTCTTGCCTCCAACAGCTGGTTGCATACGCCTGCGGGCTACGAAACGATCAACGGAGTGGTCCATCCGGTTGACTGGTTCGAGGTTGTGTTCAATCCATCGTTCCCCTATCGACTGGCCCATATGGCAATAGGGTCATTCATAACAACCTGCTTCGTGGTGGGTGGTGTTGGCGCCTGGTACCTGCGGCGTAAGGAGCACGTCGAAGCCGGCCGCAAGATGCTTGGGGCGGCTGTGATATTTGCGGCCATTACCGTTCCTGTTCATATTTTCGTGGGTGACATGCATGGTCTGAACACCCTCAAGCACCAGCCGATGAAGATCGCAGCGGTAGAGGCTCACTGGCATCAGGGCCAAGAAGGTGAAGGAGTTCCGCTGGTCGTCTTCGCTGTACCAAATGAGAAGGAAGAGCGGAACGATCTTGAGATCGCGATTCCGCGTGTTGGCAGCCTCATCCTGACTCACTCCATGGATGGAACCTTCGCACCGCTGACATCCGTACCGGCGAGCGAACGGCCTCCGGTCACGCCTGTGTTCTTCGCATTCCGGATCATGGTTGGGATAGGCACCCTCATGCTACTGCTCGCCTGGCTTTCTGCTTTCACCCTGGCCCGCCGTAAGCTGTTCGATTCCGGGGCCCTGCTGCGCGCTTGGAACTGGATGCTTCCAAGTGGGTTCGTTGCTTTGGTGGCCGGCTGGTTTGTCACCGAGATGGGGCGCCAGCCTTGGATTGTCTATGGCGTTTTGCGAACGACTGATGCCGTGGGACCGCAAACGGCCTGGATGACAGCGATCTCACTCGCGGTCTATGTCGCTGGATATGCGTTCGTATTTGGTTGGGGCATCTGGTATCTGGTCAAGATCCTCCGACATGGCCCACATGCCCAAGACGGAAGTCCGTCGCTAGAGGGTGGTGATCGCACACCTGCACGGCCTATCTCGGCCGCTGATCAATCTCTCTGAGGAACGCTGACATGGACTCGATGACCTGGTTGCCCATCGCCTGGTTCGCCGTCATCAGCTTCGGCGTCCTGATGTACGTCGTCCTCGACGGCTTCGTACTCGGTATTGGCATTCTCGCGCCCTTTGCCGAGGATGAAGAGCAGCTCGATGTGATGATGAACACCGCTGCCCCAATATGGGATGGCAACGAAACCTGGCTGGTGCTCGGCGGAGCCGGATTGCTAGCAGCGTTTCCAACAGCCTATGCAGCGCTTCTTTCGGCCCTGTACCTTCCAGTACTTCTGCTGCTTGTATCATTGGTTTTCCGGGGGGTCGCCTTTGAGTTCAGGTTCAAAGCCCATCGCTCCAAGAGGCTTTGGAGCGTGGCTTTCGGCCTTGGCTCGCTTCTGGCCGCGTTCTCTCAAGGAGTGATTCTTGGCACGGTGGTGCAAGGCGTGCCAATGACTGGTGACACCTACGCTGGCGGACCATTCCTATGGTTCAGCCCCTTTGCCATGCTTACCGGAGCAGCCTTGGTTGCCGGCTACGCCTTGCTTGGAGGCACCTGGCTAATCTTGAAGACCGAGGGGCGAACCCAGGCACTTGCCAGGCGCCTGACCCGCCCCCTGGTGGTCGCCGTGATCGTGGCCATGGGGCTCGTGAGCAGCTGGCTGCCGTTCCTTGATCTGCGACTAATGACTCGCTGGTTCAGTGACGGGAATTTCTGGTGGCTGTCCCCCGTCCCCCTTCTTACGCTCGCCGTGGCAGTGGCGCTGTGGCGCGCGGAGAAACGCCCCACTCATGATCTTGCCCCTTTCCTACTGAGCCTGTCGTTGTTTGTCCTGGGCTACCTAGGTCTCGTACTCGGCATGTGGCCGTACCTGCTCCCGCCCGGATTGACGATCTGGGATGCAGCAGCGCCAGTGTCGTCGCTTGGCTTCAGCCTGGTCGGCTTGGCGGTCATGCTTCCGGTCATCCTGGGCTACACCGCCTGGTCATACCGCGTTTTCCGCGGCAAGGTGAGTGCGAGCACGAGCTATCATTGAGCGTGATATACCACCCATTCGCCTGATTAGCCAATACGCCCGGCCTCCCAGAATCGTGTATCGCCCTAAGACACACAGGATGTGATGAATGAGGCCTTCAGCCGACCCTGAATCGTATGCCTTCGGATCGAACTGACTTGAAGGAAAGTCGATGATTCACGGTGAGGTGGTAGAAGAACGCCTCACACCAACGAAGCCGCCTAGAAAGAAGGACTACATCATGTATGGGGCCGCTACGAGATAGCCACCTGACAAGAGTGAGTGGGTCCCTTCCCGACAGCATGGGGCTAAGTAGCTCAACAGTAGAGCCTCTGGCCAACGTGCAAACCCACGGCCGTACGGATCTTAACCATAGGTGGAAGCCCTCCCGCTCAAGCCTACGCCTTTCAGCAAGCTCCGCTCTGAGCTGACGCCGGCGAACTTGGCGGGCTATCTCCAAGTGTGGCGAGTACTCCCCCTTGCCATGATAGGCAACCTTCAGGACGTAGCCCCGGGCCCTGGTAGGAATCGGTGAGTACGAAGCTCGAACACGCGCAAAGAAGTACCCCGCGAAAACGGCAGTTGCGACGAGAACAACATGAAGTTCGCTCGGGGCGATACGGTATCCACTCGCGGTGAAGAACTGGACGCAAACAAGTCCATCACAACCCGTAGGAATCAACGTTCGATACAACGTCGTCCCGGGAACATACAAGAGAAAAATGAAGCCATAGGCGCACCATTTCCAGCAATGAACTCGCTGATCCAGCACCGGCTCCCAACTGAGCTCTCTTTTGGGGCGGCGCAGAACGTAAGCGCCAATGAAGAGCAGCGAAGGAACGCCCAATAGCAGCAGCAGGTCGATGATCTTCTGAATTGAGTACATGGCAGGGTACTTAGAACGTCGCTCCGGAGCTCCTGGGCAAACGGGATGCCATCGACTGGATTCGTGGCCGGGACGACCCGCCAGGAGTCTGGACAGAGCTGTATCGGCCGCGCGACATGGAACTTGAACCACTGATTCGTCCATGCTCAATGGCCTACTCGCGCTCCTCGGCATAGCACGGCTCCCCAAAGAACCTAGAACGCCGCTGGAGGAAGCGACGGGACTTTCACTCACAACTCCAGCGCAGCCACGGACAGCAGTGTGGTGATATCTGAAGATCAGATGGACGCGAACTCGCCTCGCTGCTATGCTGGTGAACTAGGCGAGCGATCTGAGAGACAAGTGGCCTATGTTGTCACCCAACCGACCCTCATTTCGCATTGGCCAGAGTTGGACGATTTCGTTCGTTCAATCGGCCCGTTCTTAGCCTGCGCCTGGTGCGCACTGGAGCGCTCAAGGACCGTAAGCGGGCCTGTTGCCGCCGAGGGCTTGGCCTCAGCCGCACTCGATACGCTTGCCTCACTTCGCGTACTGCAGCGCATTCCCATCGCAGCCCCCAATTCCGGGGCGAGGTCCTTGTATGAGCCTCTGGCATGGACCTATCAGGCCGCTTGGTCACGTCAGGACGTGAGTCTGGAGGCCAGGTTGACCAGTACGCTTACCCGATGGGCTGCCGAATGCCCGTCCACTGCCAAACGGACCTTGGGAACCTCGCTCGCAGAGAGCGAAGCCCGTGCATACCTGGCCAACCTGCTACGCAAGTATCGGCTATCTCCCACGCTGGGCAATGGCCTGAGATCGACCCAGCTCCCGGAGTGGAATGCACTGAGCTTGGGACGCAAGAGGTATGTACTGTGGGCCGGCATGCGCAACGTTGCGTCGGAGTTCCTGAAAGCTCATCTGGACGAGGAGGCCGCCCGTCGGGTACTTGATCGAGAGATCAGCAGGAGATGCACTTGGCTCGTTAGCCGAGTTCAATCGGGAGCACTTGACCCGACTGACTTTTGCTTCGTGCCAGGCCATGGCTGGCGTCAGCCGTTGATCTTGGACGTGGCAATGGAGACCTTTATCCCTCTGGGCAGACAGTACTGGCTGCAGCCAAGTAGCGACTGGAGGCTTTAGCGGATACTCTCCGCGCCGCGTCCACTAGTGGGCGCGCGACCCAGCGAATCCGGTGTCAGCGGTCAACTAGATCGCGTAGGTATCGGTGGCGCCAATAGCCAGGGCCTGGCCTTGAACGACTGATGAGCTCGCCACGCGTTTGATCTGGAAGGGCAACTACGAGCGCAGTCCCTGTGCCCATTGCTGCAGGAACTCCTCCTGGACAGCGGTCTCGATGGCACCCGGCCTGACACGTCGCACCGAGCCAATGGCAGCCTGCGCTGTTCGCTCAGCCCCTGACTGCAGTAGAAGCATCGCTGCGACAGTGCCGGCTCGCCCCAGCCCACCCTTGCAGTGGACCACAATGCGCAGGCCCGAATGCAAACTCCGAACGAGCATTGACCCCAGTACTGGCCATCGTTCGAGCAACCTCTGGTCAGGCGCTGCGCCATCCGTGATTGGAAGGCCATGCCATGAGATGCCCTGCCCTTCAACCACTTGAGGCAAGCACTCGATCCGCAACTCACTGAACTCCCACGGCTCGAGTAGCGTAATCAGGTGGCTGGCTCCCCAACGCTGAATCACAGAGACATCCACATCGATGTCTCTCGCCCATGCCCCCGTCATCGCAACTTCTTGGTACTTACCTGGCGCGAAGGTCACACCAATTGCCCCTCCCCTTTCGCCAACCGGGAGTTCCGCGATAGCTAAAGGGTGGGTCAAACTTGTTCGAATCATGTCGGATCTCCTGAACGACAGCCCATTCCTATGCAGCAACCGGCGCTGCTGGCTGGAAGAGCTGCACCCGCCAACCCACTCACTAAGCACACCAACTACAACGGAACAACCAATCGTTCCTTCAGCATCTCAAGGGCCACTTCCAGGCCGGCGTCATCCGCGTCATATGGAGCGCCGAACAAAGAGACCTCAATCCAATAGCGCTCCTGCCCCGGATGGATGTAGTCCGAGTGATCGTCCAGCAACAGCGCTGCACCCAGGATCGGAGACACATACCGGAGGTCCTTCGTTGCCCCTCCCCAGAATGTATATGGCAACTCAGCGAACCAGCCTGGCGCGCTCCCTTCCTCGACCAGCAGCCGCGAAATCCTGCGGAAAGCTGCCTCAGGGACCGTGGTGTAGATGACCAGATGCTCGAAGAGTTCATGAGCGACCTCAAGGAACTGATAAAGCCCTGGGCGTGGAATCTGGCTGACAGCATTTGAGATCAGCGTCCCCTCGAGATCGAGAGCAAGGATGGTCGGTCGCATTGAGCGCTAGAATCCTCATCAGTAGTTGGACACTTGGATCTGGAGCGTTCCGCGCTGCGCTTGGTCATCGGACGCAGTTGCTGAACGCCAATGAGTCAGATATCTGAGAACTTCTCGGCTTGCTTAAGCTGATTCTCCAGAGAATGGATCTTTTCCCTATAGTTGGCAGCTATGTAGGGCTTGTCATTGAAGTCCAAAGCCGTCTGAGGAATTAGTTCGAGCTCGACTCGCGTTGAAGACGCTTGTCGAATTGCCAGTGTCGACCACGCATCATCACCTTTTACGAAGCCAACATTGAAGCGCGCCGTGACGCCGTGGTTCGGCTTGAGGCCATCAATCGATCGGAAGTCGCTGTGCACCCGCGACTTTGCCGTGGGCTGAGCTTCGCCATTGATGTAGAGCGTCGCCGCCCAGCTGGCCTGGCTGAGCGCCAAAGTTGAGCTATTGGCAATTCGCGCCTCAATGACCGGCTTCGGGCCAAAGAAGCTGTCCTCGATCCGTAACGTTGCGCCACTCGCACGCACTCTTTCTAGTTCGGTGATCGTCGGACGCTGTGTGTTGGCCTGCTCCTGCAGAGCAAGAATTTCTTTTGGATGGGCATCCCTAATCTGCTTGATGTGCCCCCTAACCACCTGTCTTATAGATGCATTCGGGTAGGCCTTGTTCAGCTCAGCCAGATCAAGGTCGGCAACGGCCCAGTTGAAGGCATCCCGCTCATGGGCACTCAGCTCGGCGTCAATCGCGTCAATCGACGCTCTGTATTGCTCCTGCGTGCCGTCAGTGACCAACTTCCTGTCTACTGGACCGCTGCAGGCGGCAACTAGGACCGTCAGAGCAAGCAGCAAGCCCTGCCTGCCCCAGCCAGCTGCGTCGCGTCGACGTTGTTCTTTGATCATGCCCTTCCCCTGTCAATGAGAAGCACAGGATATCTGGTTTTTAGATATCGGAGAACTGGATATAGCTTCTGAAGCCGCTCAACCAGGGTGCGGCCGTGGCCAAGACAATCCATCGCAAGGAATACGCCGCCCTGATTGAGACCGTCAGAGACGCGCGCTTGGCTGCTGGCCTTACCCAAGTACAAGTGTCCAGCAAGCTGGGGCGCAGCCAGTCGTTCATTAGCGATGTTGAGACAGGGAAGCGCAGGGTTGACGTCGTGGAGCTTAGGGACATAGCGCGCCTGACAGGCCTATCCCTGGGCAAGCTCATTGCCGACTTTGAGAAGCGACTCAAAGACTGACTTTACTGAGCTATGGCTCAGTCTTCTTCAGATGCGTACCACTAGGCTCACACATAGTGCCCAGCGGCCGTACCATCACCGCCAATGCGCGCTGGACCTGGTGACCCCGAAAAGCCCTTCCATCGTCGCGGAGGAGGAGCATGCCATCACGAGAACGATGCCATGACCGCTTTGCTTGCCATCCTGGCAATGCTTTCCGGCAGCGCTGCCGCGTGGCTTTGCTACCTGGCCTCACCGCAACAGCAGTACGCGGCCACCTGCCGGCATTGTCCCGAGGAGAGGCTCGTCGACCGTTGTGCCAGACATTTAATGATCGGGCGCCGGCGCGATGGGTCATCTCCGCCCCCTCCCCCTGCCGCGCTCGTCCCGTTCATTCGGCCACTGCAAGGCGCTGAACCTAGGATCTTGGGTAAGGAATACGGAGCTTGTTCAGTGCCCGCCTCCGCGGTGGACATGAGTGATTACAACGATCTACGCACTCTCCATCGGATGGGAGTGCGCCTTGGCGCCACCTGGCTCTTCGTGGGCAGCCATCAAGCGAATAATCGCGTCTTCGGGCAGCAGAGCTTGCCTTCTTCCCGTTGCTAGTACCGAGGTTGCCCACTCCCAGGCAACGTTATTGAAACTGACGGACCGTCGCACGTCTTCGCTGGCGTCTTCGAACGGCACCTTCAGTTTGATTCTCGGCCCCAATCCAAAGCGAAGGTCAAAGCCGTAGTCGACCGAGAGCAGTCGGCGAAGCTCCCGCGTTGGGCCGCCGGGGACGTAGCCCGTCCAGCCATTGGCTTTCATGTGAAGGATGGTGCTGCGCAGCCAATCTGCCTGGGCATTGAGCACTCCCCGGTCCAGTTCGAACTCAACGAACGTGTCAGAGGCCATTGGGAAAACATATCGGATAAGGTACTCGAAAAGTTCCGGTGCGATCGCTCGCAAGCCCGTCACAGTGGCGGCCATCAGCATGATTCCATGCAATGAACGTCCGATGTCAAACGCACGCGACGCATCACCCGCTTCATGGGCTTCCCGAACGAGTACGACGGCAGCAGCGATCGCCTGCAGGTCTGCCTGCCCCTCAAGGCGGATTAGCGGCTGGACCGGGGCGGTGCGCCGAACATAGCGCCCCATCGCCAATGCCCGTTCTTCGAATAGGGCACTTTGGATCGATGGCCGCAGTCGCTTCAGCAGCTTGTCACCGTCGCCACCGATCGGCCGACTCACATCCAGCAGGTCCCAGCTCGGATCCTCCAGCAGGTAGCTAGAACGCGGGACCTGCTGTTCACAGGCATAGACCGTCTCAGCACTTGGGAGGTGCTTCCCCACAGCGTACTTGGCCCACACGTTGTGGTGATACAAGCCATCACGGTAGGTGTGTGGCTGCAGTCGCTGTCCGACGCCGTAGGCGGTGGATTGGTGCAGGCGTATGCGTAGCCCTTCAAACCAAACGCCAGCTCTAAGGACGTTCAACGCCTTCTTCAATGATCTGGGGCGATCGGATTGGGCAAAACACAGCATGTTTTCTAGCCGGGCTTCGTGATAAGGCTTTATCCTTTTCAATGGCTTAGCAGACATCTTGGTGTGGAAATAGAGTAACGATTTACTCCAGCTTGCCATCTGTGCAAAAGCCAATGCAATGACTACGCTAGTGCCATGACTGAGCGTGACACGATCGTGGACCCACTGGCTCGCTTGCTGGAGCAGGATTTGCTGCAGCGCTATGGACCAATGATTGGCCAGGATGATCTGCGGCAAGCCTTGGGCTACAGCTCTTCCGACGCCTTCCGCCAGGCCCTCGCTCGAGGGGTCTTGCCCGTTCCTGTTTTTGCCATCGCACATCGGCGCGGCAAGTTCGCGCTGTGCAAGGATGTCGCGCAGTGGTTGGCCCAATTACGACATCACGCACAAGGCGTTGAGTCGGCAGGATGCTAGTAGCCACAGTTTCGCGCCCAGTCGGGGCTGACTGCGTTGTTCGCGCCGACGCCTGCTGCACTTGTCGGCGTCGATGACCCTGTCGGCGTCGTTTACGTAACTGTTGCAGATGGATGCAGCAGAGCCTCGCGCCCGGAGCCGCCCCCCAGTTGCTGACGGTAAGGAGAACATCCTCGCAGACCTAGTTCAGAACTCCGGACCATAGAAATGAAAAATGCCCCCGTTGGCGCGGAGGCATTTGGCCTCTCGTCGGAGCGAGAGGTGGTGAGCACTAGTAGAAGCTGACATCAGGCTCGCGCATTTCTCCCCCCAAGTCAAGTCGCCCAATGCCGGCGGCTGGGCACTCGTGTGCGCTCGCTCGGGCCAGTCGACCCCGGCAGACAAGAGGCGTGCTGAGTTTCCCTGGCCGCGCATGGTGCGAAGCAGCGCACACATGCGCCGCAACAGGAGAAACCAATGACTGCAGGAGCAGCGGCCACCGCCTCGGGCGTGGCCACGTCACATCACGTTGACGCTTCACTGAACTACACACCCCGTCCGCTCAAGCGAGGCCAGCGTAGCCGGCGCGAGGTTTTCGTGTTCCAGTCCCCGCGCAATGGCCGCGTGGTCACCGTCGCCGACGCCAGTGCGTTTGCCTACGCCCTTCTGCTCGAGTTCGATCCAACCGTGCGAACCTACGTGGAAAGGCCGCGGCAGCTTCAAGTAACGAGCAAGAGCCGCATAGACCTGAGCTTCTGGTCGGAGCGAAATGACGGCACCGAGCGATTTGATCTGATCATACCGGCCGCCCGTACTCTGCAGAGCACCACAGGCTCAATGGCGCTGCCGGGAAAGCAGGAGCTCATCGAGATTGGGACTCGCAACGGGGTCAATCTGACACTGGTTACCGAGCACGAGCTGACCTCCCAGTTGTCCCAGATCGCCGTTGCCTACGAGCTGTTGCCACTGGTATGGGATAGCGCCCGTATAAGCGCGCGGGCTGCGATCGCTGAGCAGGTAAAAGAGCTGCTTAAGCGCGCCGCTCGTCTGAGCCTGCTCAGCGTTGCAGCTGCCCTGCCCTATACCTCCAACCAGGTGCGAGCCACGGTGGCCTGGATGGTTCACCAGGGCGTGGTCCACCTGATCGACCATACCCCCGGCGCTTCGGACGCCGTACTGGAGCTCGTCCGTGGCTAATCCTCCCTATCTCTACGATGCCCAGGAGCTGGCCACGTGGTACCGGCCGAATGTGAATGAGGTGCGGGAAGAAGACCGCGACTCCTATCGCCGTGCTGAGGCCGCGCTGCTCGGGGTGGTCACCGGGCAGCTCTCCCTTGCGCGGGCGGCCAAGCTGCACGGACTGTGTCGTAAACGCCTAAGGCGGATGGTAGCCCATGCGCCGGGCGTCCATGCCGACGGCATGGCCAACGGATTTCGCGTATGTGTGCCCTACGGCACCTATCAGCGCATGCCAGGAGCATCAGGCGAGGTGTCTGTTCCTAGCAGTGGCGGGCCCGGAAGCATCGCTCAGCTGCTTCAGGCGCTGCCTGCAGTGCGTGACCTGGTGGAGCGCTTCACAGACCCATTGCCGCCAGGGCGTGCACCAAGGGCATTCTCCCGCCTACATGAGCGCATTTGCGCGGAACTGCGTCGACTGGATCTCTCTGACCACTACCCCCTGAACACGCCTGACCATGGGCGCAGAGCCCTGCTCGACTACCTGCGTCGTGACCGGCTTGCCGCGGTCGTGCCGGGGACGCTGGAGCTGGAGCCTATGGCTGTCCATAAGCTGGAAGACGCCTTCCGAGGCAGGCTGTTTGATCGTACGGAGTTCGACGCGCACCGCATCGATGTCGAAGGCACCTTGAGTGTTGAGCTTCCGGATGGCGGGGTTGCAGAGCGGCCCATCACTACCCTGTGGCTTCTGGTAGAGGTGGAGGTGCGCTCCAGAGCCATTGTCTCGTGGTCCCTGCGCGTTGGTCGTGGCTACAACAACCTCGATGTGGCCACCTGCCTGGCATCGGGACTTCGCCCGTGGTCGCCTCGCGAGCTCACCATTCCTGATCTGGCCTATGCGCCCGGTGCGGGAATGCCAACGGGACTGGAGCCGGCATTGGCCTCCAGGCGCTCGCGCTCGATCGCCCTGGACAACGCCTTGGCCCACTCAGCCCTGGAGCTGGAAGCTTCGATGTGTCGCTCCCGCGGTGGCGTGATCATCTTCGGCCGCGCCCACGAGCCCCGATCTCGGCCTATTGTCGAGCAGCTGTTCTCGCGCTTGGAGCGCGGAGCACTGCGCCGGATCCCTGGCGGCTTTGAGCCTGCCAAGTCCCTAAATGAAAGCAGGCGACGGATAAGCAAAGTCCCTGGGAATGAGCACTACTTCAATCTGGGCGCATTCGAAGAGCTGCTTGACGTCATCATCGCAAACTACAACGCTACGCCGCACCCAGCGCTGGGGAGCCTGTCTCCTCTTCAGTTCCTCAGGACCCAGCCCTGCTCGGCCTTTGCTTTCAGTCCCGATGTCGCCGAGCAGGACGCCGCGGACCTGTGCACGGTCCTGGTTCCGTTGGTCGTGCATGGCAACAGGCCCCAGGGTGTGATGCCCCACGTCAACTACAAATATGTCAAATACCGTGGACCCGGCCTGGATGGGCGCTGGGAGCTGATCGGCAAGACGGTGCTCGCTCGCGTCAATCGCAATGACCTACGTACGTTGACATTGATGAAGAGCGTCACCGCTCCGTTGTGCGGTGTACGCGCTGCAGACCCTTGGGCCCGCACGGCACACGATGAGACGACCCGATCTTTGATCATGCGATGGATCAAGAATCGCGACGGGTTCAGCGTTGCCGGTGCTGATTGCGCAGTTGTGGCCTATGTGGGCTTCCTCAAAAGCAGGATGCAGACCTCACAGCTGGCGGTCGATCAATTGGCGCGCATGGACGCGGCGACACGCCCAGTGTCTCGCCAGGCTGTTGAGCCTGACTGCTACAGCACGGCTATCACGATGGCAACCGACGGCTGGATCAGCCTGGATGAATAGTGCGACGCCTGATCGCCTCCTCGCCAGCTCTGCCACCGCCAACTTCCAGACCTTGCCATGAAACACACCCACAGCAATCCGCTGATTGCCTCCCACCATCCGTTGCTGGTCCCCGATGGTTACCAGATCAACACCAAGCCCACCGAGCGGCTGGCCAATTTCATTCGTAAGAACATCTTTGAAGGACACCACGGGTGCTCGGCCTATGGAGGCGGCGGCGTGGGGAAAACCACCGCCATTGCCTACCTCACCGACAATGCACCGCGCTGGCTGATTGACAGCGACAAATCCCCGATGGGTGTGGCGATGCGGATGGTCATGGCCAGCGGCATTCGTCGCACGGACCGCGCCTTCTGGTCGACCATGAATGATCGGATGGGGATCGGTAGCTCAAGCGCAACCTCAGCAGCGGCAGGGATGGCCAAGCTCAGGAACCTGATCAGCAGCCGCTGCGGCCAAGCCGGCGTGAGCAGGATGGTCCTGTTCATCGACAATGCGCAGCGGATCACCGAGGCCGAGTACGAGTACCTGGAGGATCTGGACAGTATGGTCAGAGAGGACCGGCTGAGCCTGTTCTTGGTGCTGATGCGCCAGAGTGACGCCGAAGGCGTGGACGTGGGCGATGACTGGCGTGATCGTGCAACCCACAGCATCCGGCGCTGGTTCATGGCCACCGCCCCCTTTGGCCCATTGATGGGCCTGGATGAGGCCAAGCATGCCTTGGGCGGTTACGACAGCAGTTGGTGGCCAACGCCTGACATGCCCTACAGCCGCTACTTCGCCCGCTCCGCCTTCGACGGCGGCTGGCGCCTGGCGATGGAGGCCCCGCTGATCTGGCAGGTGATGGGAGAGCTTCGAAAGAAGGGAAAGTTGCCGGAGAGCCAGGCCTGGCCGATGGCAACGTTCACCTTGATGGTGCGTCATTTGCTCCACGACATTGCATTTCGGCAGAAGGACTTCACAGGCTTCACCGCCGACCAGGTGGCCACCGCCCTGCAGAACTGCGGCTATCTGCGGTTGGAGTACGTCCGGGCGCGCATGCGTATGCCTCTGACGAGCTGACGGAAGGAGCACGTAATGGCCTGGAACGACGATATCCAAGGGCAGCCGGCAGTGCCACGCATGATAGGGGCTGACCTCAGCCCCTATCCCTACATCTCCGGCTACGGATTGGCTCAACGCATCACGGCGTTTGCCCTCCCCGCCGGTGTGGAGCTGACGGCCCTTGGCTTCAGGAATCGAAAGGGGATGGATGTTCTGATTGCGACCCAGCGATTGGGCAAGCCCCGATCGAACTTCCTTTGGAGCTTGGCGTTGACCGACACGAAGGTGGGGGCATATTGGGCCCCGGAAGTCTGGTCGCCAACCGACTGCCCAGGATTGTTCTCTCGGCATCCGAGACCGCTTCGGCAATGCTGGGAGTGCGCTGAGCACGGATACCACAGTGCGCTGTTCCAGCTTCCCTCCATCACTCGTTGCCCCTGGCATGGGCTGCGGCTCAGCTGTACCTGCCCGCAGTGCGGTCAAACCCAGTTCGCCCGCTTCAATGATAAAAATGCGCTGGGTGTCTGTGCCTGTGGATACATCGCGATGAACGCCCGGACTGCGCTTGCAGGCATGCGCAGCTTCCCAACGTATCAATGCGCTTCGTGGGCCGAGGTCTACTTGGAGTGGGCCCAGCGTCAGCGGGAAAGACGAGTTCTCTATGTGCCCGAATCCAACCAGGCATGGGATCAGGCCTATGCCGCAGTGGCTGCCCCGCCTGCCTATCTTGTCACTCGGGAGCTGCCTGCCTCTAGAACGGCACCGACACATTTCGTGTTTGAAGGCGTTGGCGCAGATCCTGACCACGATTGCCTGTGGGGCTTCTCGCACCTGGGTGGCCCCCAAGTCTTCCGCTTGACGCCTTTGCCCAAAGGCGTCATTGACCGGCTGGCGGCCATCACGGATCAGGCCGTTGCGGAAGTGGCGAAACAGGAGCGCGAAATGGTGCCAAGCGAAGGTCACGCTCGCCCGCTCGATTCAACGTCAGCGTCGCCGGCCAGAGATCGCACATTCCTTATCGGCCCCTATGGCCTGTCGGAGAGCGGTCATGCTTGGCTCAGCCTGGCGGTAGTGGACAAGGAGCTGACGATTGCCTGCGGAAACGCCCTACTGCACTTTTCTGAGAAACTGCGCACGTCTCTTGAACTGCATCTGTCTCCGCAGGCGAGCGTGGCGTCGGTGCTTGGTTCCATCGGCGGCCGCAGGCACCTTGTGGACGCAATGATGGATTGCGTATGTCGTGCTTATGACCAAGGTCTTAGATCGCGGCTGTGCCACCCCACACAGAAGCCGAAGAATGCGCAGGCCAGCACTCTGGAGGTTCCACTGATTGAACTGCAGATCCGTGATGGGGCCATTGCCAGGGTTCAGGTGGCGTGGGCGCCCTCTCCTTCGGAAAAACGGGCGCCAAGCCTGCCGGCGCCCTGTGACATTCGCGAGGTTTCACCGAGGTCGAAACCGAATTCGGCGTAGAGAAGGGAACGGGAGGGTCTGCGACGACGTGGGTCACATGATCCTTGGAGAAGGTAATCTCTGTCTCTTCGGCCGACAAGGGTGCTCAGAAGCGGAGGCGAGCAGCGACTCGTGCAATTTCAAGCGCTAGGGCTGCGCCTGCGGTCGACTCGCGGCGACGGGGGCGATGGGTCCAGTGTTCGGGACGGTAGTGAGCCTACGCAGGTTTGGTGCATATTCAGGCGTAGCGAAAGCGCTACCTGGTGGCATTTGAGCCAAGATTGGACCGAATTCGGTGAGGCTATGCAAGCTGTTCCGACGGGTGCAGGAAGGGGGCTGTACGTGACGGCCGGAATTTCGACGTTGTCCGATAGCACAGAGACTGGCGATTCTGGATCATCGCGTCACCCCTAGGAATGGCAAATAGAACCGTGAGTGCCGTTTAGCTAGGGAGTTCCTTCTGAACCTACGGATTCCACCATGACCACTGCCTGCCTCGTTTTGACCCAGCCGCCGAGCTGGCACATGGTGAGCGCCCAGACCAGATTCAGCTGCGCCGCACCGGAGTGGCGAATAGCAGCCCTCGATTGCGTCATGTCCAGCGGGAGCCACTCAGGCAAATGCCCGGCCAGAACCATGGGATCGGCCTCGCTAATCTGGACGATCTGAACCGGAAGCGGACGTCCCAGTATTTCCCGTCCGTAGTCACTTGCCCCTTGGAGCGTGAGAGTTCCTCCGAGCAGGGGGCGCAGTTGCTGCTCAGCCTCTTGGACCGAAACTGGGCCAAGGCCGGCGCATGCCTCAACCAGTGCCTCGAAGCACGCAGCCTCCAAAGGGGTATTCCCCAAGAAGGACAGCTGCCTAGATACAATCTGGCGGATTCTCTCTCGAGTAATCCCGTGCACCTCGCCAATTGCACGCAGGGTGCTCTCATCCTCGCCCTGCCCGCCATAGCGAGCCCTGAAGACCAGGGCATTTCTCTCTGCACGCGATGGTGCATGGGCGCGCCGTGTCAGAATGCTGGCGAGGCCGCATCTCTGGGGAAGTTCAATGGCGACGATTGATTACACGCAAGCGGTCAAATACGACGTTGAGCGGGCTCTCCTCAACAGCCGTCGCACCGTTCTATCGGCGCGGCTGAGTCATGAACGCAACTGCGCTCAGCCCTATGCTCACGCAATAAGCAAACTTCAGGCTGAGATGCGTGATGTTGCCGTGCTTGTTCGCCGGCTCAGTGTCCGGCTGGAGCCAAAACGCTGAGACAGTGACACCGTGCGCCGCTGGCCCGCCCAGTACATGTCAGCGGCGAGGACTCGATGCCAATCTCATCGGAAGAGACGCTGGGGCCGTAGGCTGGAAGAAGTAGACGTAACGACCCCAAGGAGCTTTGCCGTGAGCACAATCACCACTACACCGCCCAAAATCACCATTGCGGTGCGTCGTCTGACCGATTCCGTCGTACTTGGCGCAGAGCCGATCTATCTCCCCGTCCGGCCTGAAGCCGACGCGATCGTGCATGAGTGCTTTCCCAATGTGCAGGCCAAGATCGCCCGGGATGGCGGCCAGATGCTGTGCGGTTGGCAGCTTTGGGAGTGGCCGGATGTGCTGGTGGAGGCAGAGTTCCATGCTGTGTGGGTCAGCCCGTGCGGGGAGCCGATCGACGTCTCGCCAAAGCCCGAAGGTGAAACGCGCATACTGTTCGTTCCGGACCCGGGCAGGCGCTACGAGGGCTTGGCCATCGATAACGTCCGAATGCCGCTGAGCGACGATCTGCTGATCAGGCATTTCATCCAAATGTCCGAGGCCATCGTGGGGGTCATGAATCGAGGCAAGCGAGCAACGCAGTACGGCCACGTCAGCGTTCCCGCCAATGAGATTCAGCCGCTTCTGCAGGCAAGAGCTTTCCTGGGGCAATCACTCGCCGCAGGGCTCCGCGAGCATACGCCGTGCCTATGCGGCAGCGGCCGCAAGTATGCGCGTTGCCATGGTAGCCACGTAGAGGCCTTCTTTGGCTCTTGATGGTGGCGTTCTTGGCTCATTTGAATTGTCGTCAATCCAAAGCAACGCCGTTGCTTCTAGCGCAGCGTCGGTAGCTGGAATCAGTGCGCCCCAAGCGAACTCAGGCCTGGTGGCGACTGATTGCACTCTTCCTAGCGGCGCCCTGGGAACACGAACAATCACCCGCATCGCTCGTTAATTACGACGTGCCCTCCAGGCAAGAGGTGAGTGCTGCATTGCAGCATCCGACCGCGCTGGCACCGAGATCAAGCGGCCACAGCAGATGTCGCCGTTCGAGCGGCCGGACCGCGTTTTTGGCGCTCAGGCCTTGCACTTAAAGGCCTAGTGCAGGAGAACTGCGTCCTGCCAGTTGCCTGCCGTACCCGAAAGGTGTATTAGTAGCAATACTACTAACCGCGCTCTTGGAGGCAATGATGTCTTCTGATTTCGCTCCAGTCCCGCCACGGCCGAAGGGTTGGGACGACCTCTTTGAGATTACCCATGGGCTTCATGGAATCCCTATCGAGGAGATAGAACGCGGGAGAGTCGATTATGAGTACACATTCAGCTCCAACGATCTTCGCCCCTGTGGCCGGCTGGGGTGCGAGCAAAAGCACTGTCATGGCTGGCTTGTCGCCTTGGCTGGAGGGCGTTTCGTCAACATTGGGAACGACTGCGCGTTGAAGTACGCCCAGGCGGGTTTATGGTCGTCAAGCATCAGGAACTATAGAGAGCAGGAAGCCTCCAGAGCTCGGGCGGTCGCGCTTGTAGAGGTGAGAGAGCAAGCGCAGGGGAAGCAGTATTGGTTGGACAATTCTCCTGAAGTTGATCGTGCAATCGCGCTGCTCCAGTCATTCTCAGTTCAAGCCCGCGGCGGGCTTCTTAAGGAGCTTGAACGGCGCGCCGAGCGTGGGCACGTAGACATAGAGAGCGAACGACGGCTGACCGATGATGAAGTTCAGTTGCGACGGGCGATGCTTGCTGGCCGCCGAACAGAAGATGAGCCAATGCCGTATTTGCCCACTGTGGAGAGGGTCGTTGTAGGGCGCATTGAGGGGCTCGAGTGCTTCAAGGGCAACGGAAATCCGGAACGGTTAAGGATGGACCTTCAGCGGTTGGTCGAGACATTGTTGAAGTGGTCTCCCGCACAGAAGGATCGCAGCGCCCAACGCGCCCTGCTTCAAGCGACCCGTGATCTGGCGCCACTGAGCAATCGCTTGAATTCCAGCATTGTTGCAGCTGGGCGATTCTTTACCGAATCCAATCTTGAGACGCTGATGCGCCTGGAAATTATCAGATCTCAGGGCATTCAGTCGATCAAACTTGATGGAGTCGGCGGCGTTATCATTTCTCGCCTGCCGCACTGGAGACAGGCCGCCTAGGCTCCGCGCCAAGTCTCGTAGGTTTGATAGTTCGATTCCGGTGGGCAAGGCGCATGCCAGCCTGGCTAGATCCCTAGCGAAAGCTCGGCGCCCCTCCCCTCAGCCCCCCTTTCCCCGAGTCTTGATCAGTGGGTGAACTGCGAAGGAGCTCGCCTAAACAGCCCAATGTTGTTTCCGAGAGCGATTGGTAAGGCCGCAACCTCTGAGTGAGCTTCAGTTACCCTCTTCAAACTCATCCTCTGTCGCCCCCATGACTTCGACGAGCGCCCTTCTGGTCCTGCCATTGGCGGTTACTTTGTATGCCGTCCCGGCAGTGCCTCCCAACGAAACCACATACTTGATCAAGCCAACCATCCTGGTCTCGGTCAGTGTGAGCATGATGCCACCTGCATCATAGTCGCCCTCTCCCAAATGCAGGAAGGCCTTGGCGGGCACGCCGGCGTAGAGGTTACTCAGCGAGCTCTTGCTAACCGTGTTGACCCAGCTAACGTCGCCGGAGCTGGAGACGCTGACCTCCCGATGGTTGACCAGTGGTCCACTACTAGTTCCTACCCGGCCCTGCGCCTCGGTCAGGCGTGCAGCGTTAATCGGCCAGCCTCGAATTGCAAAGATGCCTCGATCAACTTGGCGCAAGAGGGGCGAGCAAGCCAAGGCAACAGAGAAGGAGATGGCGTTGAGTCCAAGATTTACGACCAATGATTGATGAAGTTCGCTGCGAGAGGCCAGCCCGCCTCGAAGCTTGAGTTCCTCAACGATTGATTGTGCAACTCCCTTCTTGCCCTCACGAGGCGCACCAGGGTTAGCCAGCCGGAAGTCGTCGCCTTGTTGGCAGACTAGAACAGGCGTCTTGGCGAGAACCCTTTGAACGACCTCCATTGGCGGCCAAATGCCGGCATCTTCTGCAACATCAGATGAGGCGCCACGTGAATAGCGTGTTACGCCGCTATAAATGACCTCGATGTCAAGTGCACCCTTTGCATTGGAGAGGATATCGATCGCCCGGTTCACGACTCGATTCGCGCTCCCGTCAACACCAAACCAATACCAGGCTTGATCGTCATCGACCCACTCGAATCCTGGGGCATGAGCGATGATTGAGCGGAACTCATCAGGAGCGATCCAATCTCCGTGCTGGCGCATGGTCAAGGCCCAGACGAGATTGATCTGGGCGGCACCACAATGCCGGATCGCCGCCTTGGACTGCGAAATCCCCGCCACAAACCACGTGGGCAGCTGCCCAGGAAGGACCACCGGATCTCCCTTCTTGATCTGAATGATCTGAACGGGAAGAGATCGCCCGAGCACCTCGCGCCCGTAGTCAATTGCGCCCTGCAAGCTCAGTGTCCCACCCAAGAGACTCCGCAACCGCTCTTCAGCCTCTGGAACTGCAACAGCTCCCAGCTCCTGACACGCCTCTGCTAGTGCATCGAACTGCGCTGTTAGGACGGTGGTCGTCGGAAGGAAGGACAGCTGCTTGTCCACGATCTGACGGATGCGCTCGCGGGTGATTCCATGAATCTCCCCTATGGCACTCAATGTGCTCTCGAAATCTCCCTGCCCGCCATAGCGGGCCCTGAAGACCTGCGCATTTCGCTCGGCATGGGAGGGCGCATGCGCGCGCCGGCTTAACAGACAACCGTTGAATAGAATCTCCTCGTATAGATCCGTCGGAGAAGCCATGGACGCTATCACTTCAGCTTGAATGGCCCGCCCCTGGCGCACGTCGAAATCGGGACCAGGGGGTTCAACGCAGCATGCCTCAGCGATGGCACAGATATCCTTGTACTTAGGAATTCTGCTGATTCCCGGGTTCTCCCATGCTGCCACTGACATATGCGATCGTCCTATGCGGTCCGCCAGCTCCATCTGGGTTAAGCGGCCTCTTGGATTATCGCGGCGCGCGGAGCGGAGCCAAAGCTTCAGCGCATTGCGCGATGCTCGGGGAAGTACAACCGTTTTTTCTGAAGGAGTGAGGTCCAGCACAGTTGGGCAAAGGTAGTCGGCCGCCTGTACTACAAGATCGTGGGCAGGATAGCCGGTAGCGGCGGAGATCTTTTTGATTTCCTCTGGCAGAGGAGTGTCTTGACAATGCAAGCTGAAGAGCTTGACGAGTCGCTTCCTCTGTATCCCTGTCTTTGCATGGATATCCGAGATGCCCTCGGATCGCTGTAACGAGAGCGACATCCAGTTTTTGATGATCTCAACCGCGGACTCGTCTGAAAGCTCTCCTGCTTCGGTACCGATCCACCCGTCCAGCATCTCCCCCTCCCTGCCTTTTACGGCGTTCCTTGGAGATGAATATCGCGTTCCAGCCACCGACTGTCCACTCTGCTGTCGATTGCGCCGTTCAAGAGCGTCAGACTCGGCAACAATAGAGCGCCACGAGGAGCAGCTCTATGATCCGACGGACCTAGCACCCGGGAGAAGGAAGGTGCCGCCGGCCAGCATCACTCGCTCAATTGAGCCCCCTCTCGCGAAATCTGGGGCACATTGCCCGGGGTTCTAGCGCAAGCGGGACACCTTTTCCGGAGTTCGCGGACGATGGGGCGCTTTTTCCGTAGTTCACTAAGAACGGGGCGCATTTATCGTAGTTCGAACTACGGACAGTTCACCCAATCCATGTCGCCAAACTATAAGAATCAATGGCTTGCAGATGGGGGACATCGTCCCCGTCAATCAACTGCCACAACGGAAACGCCCCAGATCCCACAGCTGTCCGCCCGTATTTCCCCACAAGGACGCCCGCGATTTCCAGATCTCCCCCAAAGATGCCCTTGATTCCTGGATCCGCACCTAAGACGCCCTCGATTTCTGGCTCCACATCCAGCTCGCCCTTGAGTTCCCAACTGCGCACCTGATCGGTCAGAGCTTGTCGCCTGCACTTCCCAGTTCCGCCAGTCGCGACATTGGTCGCAAGAACAATTAGACGAGATCTCGGGCCTGAACGTGCGAACAGTTCAGCGGGTTGAGCAGGACTACAACACCGCGACTTCCCTGGGTGACGCGCCACGCCCCGCTCCACCTGCTCAAGCGCGTCGCTCGCCCCCTGACCAAGCTTTGACCTTAACTGGGCGTCGGTGACTCCCTCCCGTTCTGGTCGGCATCTGGGCCTTGTAGCGGCTCAAGCGCTGAGCTATAACGCCTTAGCCAGTCGCTATAAAGCGCCGGTGTTGTGCCCGCATAGCCAATAGGCTCCGGGTGCCCGAGGTCCACCCAATGGGGGCACGGGAATCCTTCGATTCCGGAGCCATCCATGACCGCCAAACGCCGCAGATCCCTTCGCACTTCTGCCTTCTACGCCCAATCGGGCCGTTGCTTCTATTGCGGCCTGCCGATGTGGCTCACTGCACCCTCAGAGCTCGGGCTGAAGGCCAGTAAGGCCCGAGCCTTTCAATGCACCGCCGAGCACCTGGTGGCCCAACAGGACGGGGGCAGAGACGTGTCCGGGAACGTGGTGGCCGCGCATAGCCGGTGCAACCAGGGCAGGCACCAGCGGAAGGGACCAGCCCCTTCCGCTGAAGCGTTCCGGGCGCTGGTTCAGACGCGGCTGGCAATGGGGAGATGGTGGTCCCGACTGCCATCAGGGATTGCACGTGCTTCCGTATGGCCAATTGAATTGAATCTTTGCAAGGAATCGGCAGCTGCTTGCCTGATTCGCTAGTCCACACTAGTGGCGCCCGGTTGCGGTGCTAGAACGGCGAGTCTGCTGCGAAATGGTCGCGCATTGGGCCTAACAAGGTCTGCGACCCTGTCAACACGTCCGAGAATTCCACCTGTCGCCACCTTCTCGTTCCAATATCGTTCCATCCACTCGGCTTTATCCAGGATCTTACCCGGAGCGCCTAGCAGCCTCTTGGCGATGAAATGCCGGATGAGAGCGGCCTGGCTATCGAGAATCACGACGCCCGCCCTTGGATTAGAGTCATAAGCGCTGTACGAGATCAGATAGTGGACATAGTGGCGGTCTGGCTCTTCGTCATCCCACGTCAACAGGTTGCTTAACCCCGCAGCGCGAGCATCCGATCGCACCTCTTCGCTCACGAGCACCATGGGATTGCGTGCTTCCTTACATTCCATGCGATAGGCGTCCAGCATCGCCGGTCCGAAGATCATCTGAGAATCATGATGAATGCTTCCAACTGTGAGCCCTCCACGTATCAATATATCAACCACTAGCAGGTTCTCGGCCAACATTCTGATGCAGCTCAGGATGTCGGCAAGGCCAGCAGGAGAGCGGCTGCTTGATATGACGATGCAGTCGCTGAAGTAAGTGAACAAAAGTCCTGTTGCTGGGTTGCAGCACGCTGTGTTCTTTAGTCTGTCGATGGCCTCTGCTATTTCATCAAGCTTGCTCATGTCGGCTGCCGACTCTTGGACAAGTGCGGAGAACCCGAGCATGTCGATGAAGGCGACGTACTTATCTTGGTAGAGCATGAAGAACTCCTTAGATGGTCGTGCCCATGGTGCCGAGGGCGGTTCCATTTGACCAGCGGGTGCGGGGCACGTCATAGGCCATGGAGCAATGTCAGCGACCTGGCTCGCGCACTAGTCTCGCAGAGGCTTGTTACGGCGCATCTTCGCATCGGATAGAAGCGAGCGAACGAGAGAGTTGAAGTCCATCCTGGCCCTAAAAGTTTCCTTCACCCTTGGTTAAACGAATGTCCGCTTTCGGTCAGAAGCGGACCAAAGTAGCCGGTGCTCTTCGCAGCCCGTACGCGACTTGGAGTCATATCATCAATCTGTATCAGGGCTCAGACCTAAGTGCCTGATGGTCCAATTCAGCGACACTATCCAGCTTCGGCGTCATCGCACACTTCGGGATACAGCCAGCGCGATCCGCTTATGGAACCAAACCGCACTGTGCCTTACTCTTAAGGAACATTGCCAACGGCAACCTTCGGCAATTGAATTTAGAGAATCCGGGCGGTTCATCCCGCGCGGCCCGTTAATGTCTACAGCTGTGGAGTTGTGAATGGCAGAAGATCAAGGTGGTGAAGAGGTAATTAGGGAGATAGGGAAGGCGCTAGCCCTTGCGTCTGAGCTTGATCCACAAATTGTTAGATCGCTTCGCTCCGCGATTGTTCAGGCGATGTCTGATTACGAGGACGACACGAATGCACAAGCTGCAGCCGCACTTGCGGCGGTTCTCGATTTTAGACCTGTGACGACCCAAGACGCCCTCTCGCAAACCTTGGGTGAGATCGGGAAGCTGGTCCAAGGTCTCACCGGACTGGAGGACGTTCATTACACTGTTGAGACACCAGAAGGTCGCCGAGTTCGCTCAATCCGGTCACATCTACCAACTGTATCACCCCAGCGTTTGACGGATCACGAGCAGGCAGATCTTGAGGCCTATATCGCTCGATATCTGCCACCGGACGACCCTCGCGAGGAACACGCGCCACGAGGACCGCGACTGTGACGATCAGTAAGTTAGCAATCCTCAACGCTGTGAAAGCAGCCATTTCGCGTGCTAAGGCGAGCGGGTCTCCCTACGCGCAAGGAAAGGCTTACGAACTTCGGGTGCTGCTTAGGCTTCTGCGAATCATCGATAGTGCGGGCTACAAGCTCACGTGTACCCCCAAGATGGCAGGCGTCCTGACGTTTGGAGGATCTCCATGCAAAGCAAACCATCCGGATCACGATTACATCAGTGGATCTACGTCTACTGAGAAGCTCGAGATTAGGATTTCAGTGCAGGTCACCACACTAAGCCATAGCTGGAAAGGCACGACGGTGGTCAAAGCGGCTGACCGTCACGAGATTGACGTCGGTGTATATCGTCCGATTAAGACCCGTCGCTATCCCGCATTTACGGAGTTACTTCTTGGGGTCTCGTGCAAGACTGGCGGCTGGAACAAGGCGTACGTCCGCGAGGCGCTAGGTATGCGTAGGGAGCTAGGATTCCTCACATCACCTAGGACGAGCTTGACGAGCTCAGCTCCGTGGTTCATCGCAACAGTTCCCTGCGATCCTCCGGTTCCCTTTGCCTTGTACGCGACCAACGCTGGGTCCGCCGTGTATGCGTCGTTGGCAGCTTTGGGGCTCTACGTCGAGCACTACAAGGGGTAGCGGAAACAGGCTTTGGAGTACGGATCAACTCAGGTGTGTCGAGAACGATGCCCGCTTTGGGTCGAAGGCGGATGCCATCACCGGGCCGGTCGCCGCCCAATGTCCGCTTCCGGCCAGAAGCGGACATCCACCCTGCCCTCGATAAACATCCCAAATCCACGGACGACCTTGGTCTGCTTTGGCCTTCTGCCTTAGGGCCAGACCTGAACTTCGATTTCAGCCCCTAGCGTATTTGACTCCCGCGACCTAGATCTCTCCTAGATCCTTGAGCAGGGCTTGCCCCTTCTGCAGAAACCCAACTAGCAGTCGACCTCCTGCTACTTTCCGGCCCAATTGCCCATTGAGGTAGCTGACCTGGAGACGCGCATGGGCCAGCAGATCCACCTGGGCCATGCTAGGGGTCGCGGCCTGGAGCGGTTCGCCCGGCGACGCCATCTGCCCCCCGATCGGCTGGACAACGCAAGGGCGCCGGCTGTCACTCTTCGCATACGCCGTGGCCATCATCCGGCCGTTCTTCAACGACCATCCACCAAGCACCAACTCGGTCCCGAGTTGCTCGATCGGCAATCCCGCTTCGCTAACCGCTTTCTCAAAGTTCGGCCAGAGTTGGTCCACCACCAGCCCTAGCTCGGCAGATAGCTGTTCTATTGTGAAATCTGCGCGGAAGCTGGCCTGCAGTGCAAGCTCGTAGATGCGGAGGAAGGGGGAACCGCAGAATTCGGAAAAAATCGTACGCTAAGCTAACGGTGTTCTCGTGACAGCTCTTTGACTAGGCTTTCTAAGGGGTCGTCTCAGAAAACGGAAAATAAAGCACGCTAAGGCATAGCCGAACCTGCCAAGCTTGCTCCACCCTGTAGTGACGCGATCAGCGGGCAGGAAACGTTCCCCCTTCGCGCATGGCAGGCGCGCACCAACTCAGACAGCACGGCCTCCATGCGCGCCAGGTCAGCCATTTTCTCGCGCACGTCCTTGAGCTTGTGCTCGGCCAGACTGCTGGCTTCCTCGCAATGGGTGCCATCCTCCAGCCGCAGCAGCTCGGCGATCTCATCCAGGCTGAAGCCCAGCCGCTGGGCTGATTTCACGAAGCGCACCCGCGTTACATTCGCCTCGCCATAGCGGCGGATGCTGCCATAGGGCTTGTCAGGCTCCAGCAACAAGCCCTTGCGCTGATAGAAACGGATGGTCTCCACATTGACCCCGGCCGCCTTGGCGAAAACGCCAATGGTCAGGTTCTCCAAATTGTTTTCCATATCGCTTGACTCCGTACATGAGTACGGAAGTAAGGTTACGCTATCCAATTTCAATTCGAAAGGACAAGCGCATGTCTGAACCAAAAACCGGGCGCGGCGCGCTCTTCACTGGAGGGCTTGCCGCCATCCTCGCCTCGGCTTGCTGCCTCGGGCCGTTGGTTCTGATCGCCTTGGGGTTCAGCGGCGCTTGGATCGGCAACTTGGCGGTGTTGGAACCCTATCGCCCCATCTTTATCGGCGTGGCGCTGGTGGCGTTGTTCTTCGCCTGGCGGCGCATCTACCGGCAGGCAGCGGCCTGCAAACCGGGTGAGGTCTGCGCGATTCCCCAAGTGCGAGCTACTTACAAGCTCATTTTCTGGATCGTGGCCGCGCTGGTTCTGGTCGCGCTCGGATTTCCCTACGTCATGCCATTTTTCTACTGATCGGAGTTCACCATGAAGAAACTGTTTGCCTCCCTCGCCCTCGCCGCCGTTGTTGCCCCCGTCTGGGCCGCCACCCAGACCGTCACGCTGTCCGTACCGGGCATGACCTGCTCCGCCTGCCCGATCACTGTCAAGAAGGCGATTTCCAAGGTCGAAGGCGTCAGCAAAGTTGACGTGACTTTCGAGACACGCCAAGCGGTCGTCACCTTCGACGATGCCAAGACCAGCGTGCAGAAGCTGACCAAGGCAACCGCAGACGCGGGCTATCCGTCCAGCGTCAAGCAGTGAGTCACTGAAAACGGCACCGCAGCACAACGGACGTCATTGTCTGGCGCCACAAACGATAAAGGATCTGTTGCATGACCCATCTAAAAATCACCGGCATGACTTGCGACTCGTGCGCGGCGCACGTCAAGGAAGCGCTGGAAAAAGTGCCAGGCGTGCAGTCGGCGCTGGTGTCCTATCCGAAGGGCACAGCGCAACTCGCCATCGTGCCGGGCACATCGCCGGACGCGCTGACTGCCGCCGTGGCCGGACTGGGCTACAAGGCAACGCTAGCCGATGCGCCACTGGCGGACAACCGCGTCGGACTGCTCGACAAGGTGCGGGGATGGATGGCCGCCGCCGAAAAGCACAGTGGCAACGAGCCCCCGGTGCAGGTAGCGGTCATTGGCAGCGGTGGAGCCGCGATGGCGGCGGCGCTGAAGGCCGTCGAGCAAGGCGCGCAGGTCACGCTGATCGAGCGCGGCACCATCGGCGGCACCTGCGTCAATGTCGGCTGTGTGCCGTCCAAGATCATGATCCGCGCCGCCCACATCGCCCATCTGCGCCGGGAAAGCCCGTTCGATGGCGGTATTGCGGCAACTGTGCCTACGATTGACCGCAGTAAGCTGCTGGCCCAGCAGCAGGCCCGCGTCGACGAACTGCGGCACGCCAAGTACGAAGGCATCCTGGGCGGTAATCCGGCCATCACCGTTGTGCACGGTGAGGCGCGCTTCAAGGACGACCAGAGCCTTACCGTCCGTTTGAACGAGGGTGGCGAGCGCGTCGTGATGTTCGACCGCTGCCTGGTCGCCACGGGTGCCAGCCCGGCGGTCCCGCCGATTCCGGGCTTGAAAGAGTCACCCTACTGGACTTCCACCGAGGCCCTGGCGAGCGACACCATTCCCGAACGCCTTGCCGTAATCGGCTCGTCGGTGGTGGCGCTGGAGCTGGCGCAAGCCTTTGCCCGGCTGGGCAGCAAGGTCACGGTCCTGGCGCGCAATACCTTGTTCTTCCGTGAAGACCCGGCCATCGGCGAGGCGGTGACAGCCGCTTTCCGTGCCGAGGGCATCGAGGTGCTGGAGCACACGCAAGCCAGCCAGGTCGCCCATATGGACGGTGAATTCGTGCTGACCACCACGCACGGTGAATTGCGCGCCGACAAACTGCTGGTTGCCACCGGTCGGACACCGAACACGCGCAGCCTCGCGCTGGACGCAGCGGGGGTCACTGTCAATGCGCAAGGTGCCATCGTCATCGACCAAGGCATGCGCACGAGCAACCCGAACATCTACGCGGCCGGCGACTGCACCGACCAGCCGCAGTTCGTCTATGTGGCGGCAGCGGCCGGCACCCGTGCCGCGATCAACATGACCGGCGGCGATGCGGCGCTCGACCTGACCGCAATGCCGGCCGTGGTGTTCACCGATCCGCAAGTGGCGACCGTGGGCTACAGCGAGGCGGAAGCCCACCACGACGGGATCGAGACCGACAGCCGCACCTTGACCTTGGACAACGTGCCGCGTGCGCTCGCCAACTTCGACACACGCGGCTTCATCAAGTTGGTTATCGAGGAAGGCAGCCATCGGCTGATCGGCGTACAGGCGGTCGCGCCGGAAGCGGGTGAACTGATCCAGACGGCGGCTCTGGCCATTCGCAACCGCATGACGGTGCAGGAACTGGCCGACCAGTTGTTCCCCTACCTGACGATGGTCGAGGGGTTGAAGCTCGCGGCGCAGACCTTCAACAAGGATGTGAAGCAGCTTTCCTGCTGCGCCGGGTGAGAAAAAGGAGGTGTTCAATGAACGCCTACACGGTGTCCCGGCTGGCTCTTGATGCCGGGGTGAGCGTGCATATCGTGCGCGACTACCTGCTGCGCGGATTGCTGCGCCCGGTGGCGTGCACACCAGGCGGCTACGGCTTGTTCGATGACGCCGCCTTGCAACGGCTGTGCTTCGTGCGGGCGGCCTTCGAGGCGGGCATCGGCCTCGACGCGCTGGCGCGGCTGTGCCGGGCGCTGGATGCGGCGGACGGCGACGAAGCGGCCGCGCAGCTTGCCCTGCTGCGTCAGTTCGTCGAGCGTCGGCGCGAAGCGTTGGCCGATCTGGAAGTGCAGTTGGCCACCCTGCCGACCGAGCCGGCACAGCACGCGGAGAGTCTGCCATGAACAACCCCGAGCGCTTGCCGTCCGAGACGCACAAACCGATCACCGGCTACCTGTGGGGCGGACTGGCTGTGCTGACTTGCCCCTGCCACCTGCCCATCCTCGCTGTCGTGCTGGCCGGCACAACCGCCGGTGCTTTCCTCGGCGAGCATTGGGTCATCGCGGCGCTCGGTTTGACCGGCCTGTTCCTTCTGTCCCTGTCGCGGGCGTTGCGGGCATTCAGGGAAAGAGAATGAGCGCTTTCCGGCCGGATGGATGGACGACGCCGGAACTGGCCCAAGCGGTCGAGCGCGGGCAGCTTGAACTGCACTACCAGCCCGTCGTCGATCTGCGCAGTGGTGGGATTGTCGGCGCGGAAGCCCTGTTGCGCTGGCGTCATCCGACGCTTGGACTATTTCCACCGGGCCAGTTCCTGCCCGTGGTCGAATCGTCCGGCCTGATGCCTGAAATCGGCGCTTGGGTGCTGGGCGAAGCCTGCCGCCAGATGCGTGACTGGCGAATGCTGGCATGGCGACCGTTCCGGCTGGCCGTCAATGTTTCGGCGAGCCAAGTGGGACCGGACTTCGACGGGTGGGTAAAGGGCGTGCTGGCTGATGCCGAGTTGCCCGCCGAGTATCTCGAAATCGAGCTGACCGAATCGGTCGCGTTTGGTGATCCGGCGATCTTCCCCGCCCTGGACGCCTTGCGGCAGATCGGTGTGCGCTTCGCCGCCGATGACTTCGGGACGGGGTATTCCTGTCTGCAACATCTGAAGTGCTGCCCAATCAGCACGCTCAAGATCGACCAATCGTTTGTCGCCGGGCTCGCCAACGACCGCCGCGACCAAACCATCGTGCACACCGTGATTCAGCTTGCGCACGGGCTGGGCATGGATGTGGTGGCTGAAGGCGTGGAAACATCGGCGAGTCTTGATCTATTGCGACAAGCGGACTGCGACACAGGACAAGGCTTCCTGTTCGCGAAGCCAATGCCGGCGGCGGCATTCGCCGTCTTCGTCAGTCAATGGAGGGGTGCCACCATGAATGCAAGTGACTCGACCACCACCAGTTGCTGCGTGTGCTGCAAGGAAATCCCGCTCGATGCCGCCTTCACCCCGGAAGGCGCGGAATACGTCGAGCACTTCTGCGGGTTGGAGTGTTATCAACGCTTCGAAGCGCGTGCCAAGACAGGGAACGAAACCGATGCCGATCCGAACGCCTGCGACTCGCTACCGTCAGATTGAGGCATACCCTAACTGGATGTCAGGCAGGGCCGCGCCGCTTAGTCAGAATAGAGTCATCTTTCGCATTTTTTGACACATGCCTGCGAAGGTCATAGATTTCAGCCTGACAGAAACGGGGTTTGAGGCACAACGGAACAGAAGGAGCACTTAAGCCGCCTTCAACCAAGGAGACATCGTGCAGGGGCACCGCATCGGCTACGTCCGGGTCAGCAGCTTCGACCAGAACCCGGAACGCCAGCTGGAACAGACACA
>Ga0160490_100168_pt1 | contig 34045 bp, 31 predicted proteins | sample DIDnMG_7_FD_108210 | JGI IMG/M metagenome (GOLD analysis project Ga0160490, IMG submission 108210) | Enriched soil microbial communities from UW Madison campus, WI, USA - DID2934_E24_Lignin MG | ecosystem: Environmental > Terrestrial > Soil > Unclassified | place: USA: Madison, Wisconsin...
AGGGTTCGAGTCCCTGTCTCTCCGCAGAAACGTAAAGTTTCGGGGTGTAGCGTAGCCCGGTCATCGCGCCTGCTTTGGGAGCAGGAGGTCGCAGGTTCGAATCCTGCCACCCCGACAAAAAAAATAATGGATTGGTCGCGTAGCTCAGCTGGATAGAGCATCTGCCTTCTAAGCAGACGGTCAGGGGTTCGAATCCCTTCGCGATCACAAGAAGCCACTCATTTGAGTGGCTTTTTTGTTTTAAATAAATTATATTAATCGTTTAATATTTTATTATTTAGTATTGAGAATATTTTTAGATTTATACAGTCTTGTTTGTAAACTGAATACAATCAGTAAAAAAGAATTTTTAAGCAATTATTTATATGAAATCAATTCTTAAGGTTATTAAAAATTTGACTTTAGCATTAAGTTTTAAAATGTTTTGGGCTTTGATTTCTAAACCACTTTTGACGATTCCTACTATTTTAGCGACAATTGAATCTATTTTATATTCTCAAAAGAATTTTAATGAAAATCATGGAGGTCAAGGTAGAGCAAATGCTTTTCGACATGCTGCATGGAATCTGCTGATCGCTCGTAATGTTTTGTGGTATTACAAGGAAGATAAAGCTTCTGATTGGGCAAAATATTTGACAGATTTACATGAAGAAGTTTTTAGAAACCAAGATTTTGATCGTTTGATGGATTTACATAATAACAAAATCGGACGTGATTTCTTTCTAGAATTGATAGAAAAAAATGTTCGTTCTAAAAAAGAAATGATCAAAGAATTAGTTAATAAATCAACAACTGCAGTTGGATTATTAGACGAGAAAGAATTTGAGAATTATCCTACAGAAATGGTTTTTAATAAAAATTATAAATCTTGATCTAATAAATCTGGTCGTCTTTCTTTGGTTCTTTCAATAGCTTGTTGATGTAGCCATTCTTCTATTTTAGGAAAATTACCAGAAAGTAGAATTTCGGGAACTTTATGTCCTTTATAATCTGCTGGTCGTGTATAAACAGGAGGAGCTAATAAGTTATCTTGAAACGAATCTGAAAGTGCAGAAGTTTCATCATTCAAAACCCCAGGAATTAAGCGTATAATCGCATCTGCTAATATAATTGCACCATATTCACCACCACTTAAAACATAATCACCGATTGATATTTCTTTGGTTACCCACATGTCCCGAATGCGTTGGTCAATACCTTTATAATGTCCACAAATCATCATTAAATTTCCTTTTAAAGAAAATTCATTTGCAACGGATTGATTTAAGGTTATTCCATCTGGAGTTAAATAAATGATTTCGTCATAAGAACGTTCTTCGACTAATTTAGAAATACACAAATCAAGAGGTTCGCACATCAAAACCATTCCAGAACTTCCTCCGTAAGGATAATCATCTACATGTCGATAGTTTCCTTTACCAAATTCACGTAAATCATGAACATGAATTTCGACTAAATTTTTGTTTTGCGCTCGTTTGATAATCGAGGCGTTAAACGGACTGTCTAATAATTCTGGTAAAACGGTAATGATATCTATTCGCATGCGACAAAATTAAGGATTATTTTGCTTATAAAAAGACTGACATTATTTAGAAATATTAAAGTTAAAATTCGGAACATTATATTGTAACTTTGCTCAAAAATTTAAACAAAATGTTTATCATCAATCGACATAGAAGATTAAGACTAAATGAATCTATCCGTTCAATGGTTCGTGAAAATCATTTAACCACAAAAGATTTTATTTTACCTATTTTTATTGCAGAAGGAGAAAATGTAAAAGATCCAATTCCATCGATGCCGGGTATTTATAGACATTCTTTGGATTTGTTAAAAACCGAAATAAAAGAAATTTGGAACCTTGGAATTCGAGCGGTAAATATTTATGTAAAAGTAAATTCTAACCTAAAAGATAATACAGGAAAAGAAGCTTGGAATAAAGATGGTTTGATGCAAAAAGCAATACAAATTGTAAAAGAAACTGCTCCGCAAATGATTGTAATGCCAGATGTTGCGTTAGATCCTTATTCGATTTACGGTCATGATGGAATTGTACAAAACGGACAAGTCTTGAATGATGAAACTGTAGAAGCTTTAGTAAAAATGTCTATTTCTCATGCAGAAGCTGGTGCTGATTTTGTTGCACCTTCTGATATGATGGATGGTCGAGTTGGTGCAATTAGAGATGGTTTGGACGAGAATGGATTTATTAACGTTGGAATTATGTCGTATGCAGCAAAATATGCCAGTTCTTTTTATGGTCCATTTAGAGATGCTTTAGATAGCGCACCAGTTGATAATCAAGAAATTCCAAAAGATAAAAAAACTTATCAGATGGATTATCACAACAGCTTAGAAGCTTTGAGAGAAGCCGAAGCAGATGTGGCAGAAGGAGCAGATATTTTGATGGTAAAACCAGGTATGGCTTATTTGGATATTGTAAAATTGGTCAAAGATCATTTGCAAGTTCCTGTTTCTGTTTATCAGGTTTCTGGTGAATATGCAATGATAAAAGCCGCAGCAGAAAAAGGTTGGTTAAATCACGATCAAGTAATGTTAGAATCTTTGACAGCTTTTAAACGTGCGGGAGCAGATTTAATTTCGACTTATTTTGCAAAAGAAGCCGCAAGCTTGTTAAATAATCAATAAAAGTTTGACAAAAAGTCTTCTCATATAAATTTGGTTGACTTTTTGTTTATTTTCGTAAAAAATAAATAAGCTTGTTAGCGCATACAATTTACCAACATTCTACGTCGGACCAATGGGTTACTTTTGTTCATGGAGCAGGAGGTAGTTCGTCTATTTTTTTTAAACAAATTCGAGAATTCAAAAAGCATTACAATGTTTTACTTTTGGATTTAAGGGGACATGGAAGATCAAAAAAGAATCTAAAATCTTTGTTTGAGAAAAGATATTCCTTCGAATCTATTGCTAATGATGTGATTGAAGTATTAGAACATCAAAAAATTAAGAAATCTCATTTTGTTGGAATTTCACTTGGCACTATAATTATTAGACAAATTGCAGAATTACGTCCAGAAAAAATTTCTACCATGATTATGGGAGGAGCTGTGATGAAATTGAATTTGAAAGGGAAATTTTTAATTACGGTCGGGAATCTTTTTAAAAATGTTTTGCCTTATTTGATTTTATATAAAATATTAGCCTTCGTGATTATGCCAAAAAATAGACACAAAGAATCTCGTTTGTTGTTTATTAGAGAAGCAAAAAAACTGTATCAGAAAGAGTTTCTAAAATGGTTTAAATTAACGAGTGATGTTTTTCCGTTATTAAGGATTTTTCGTCAAGAAGAACTTAATATTCCAACATTATATGTTATGGGAGATGAAGATCACATGTTTTTACCAAGTATTCAAAAATTGGTAGAAAAGCATAAAGCTAATTCAAAATTGTTAATTATAGAAGATTGTGGACATGTGGTGAATGTAGATCAACCACAAATATTCAATCAAAAGGTTATTGAATATATTGCGAATTATAATAACTAAAAAAACTTTCTCCTTCTTGTAATGGGAAAAGAAAGAGAAAGTTGAATGTAAATGTTAACCTATTTTTTTAATTTTTACTGAATTCTTTTAAGCTTCCATCAGCATTAAAATATCCAGAATATTTCTCTCTTGTACCATCAATATTAGTGTACCATTGACCTGTTTGATTCATCACATTTAGGTTATAATAAATATGACCTTGTGCTTTACCACCTTCTATAGATTTTGCTTTTTCTTCTATTTGTTTGTAAATATTAGCAACTGTTTCAAATTTTATATCACTTAGTGGGAAAACATTGTCTTCTGTTTTACCATCACCAGAAATCTGTACAGCTTGTGGCTCAGACCATTTACCATCATCAAACGTATATTCGTCAATATTATCTGGTTTTTCTGGATCTTGTAAGGCTAAAATAATTCTACCATCTTCATAAAAATGAACATTCTGAAAGATTTTAATGTCTTTACCTTTAAATTTTGGTAAATTCTTCAATTCATCTTCTGCTTTTTTTAATGCTGGTGCATCTGCAATTAGATTTTCGCTTACAGTTGCTGTTTCAGTATTTTCTTCGGAGTCTGGCGTAGTAGCAATAGAATCATTTGAGTTTTCTGTGGTTGCAGCATCTTTTTTCTCGTCTTTACAAGAATAGCTTAAACCTAAAATAGAAATGGTAATTAACGATAAAACGATTTTCTTCATGACTTTACTTTTTTGATATTTCAAAGCTAATCACACAAAAATTGATATTACTCACTAAAATCAGTGGTTTTTTTATCAAAAAGAAAATTAATTTTGTTGAGTGATTATTAGAAAAGCTAAAAAAGAGGAATTTAAGCAATTAGCACCTTTGTTATTTTCTGCAATGGATAGCATTGTTTATAAATTTATAAAGTCAGAAGATGAAGTTGAAGGTTTGTTGTTTTTAGAACATTTTATAAAGCAAGAAAATAATCAATATTCGTACGAAAATATTTGGGTTGCCGAATTGGATAACAGTATTGTAGGAGCAATTAATGTATATGATGGAGGAAATTTAAACGAACTTAGAAAACCTGTTTTAGATTATCTAAAATCAGAATATTCAAATGACATTCAACCAGAAGACGAAACCGAAAAAGGAGAATGGTATTTAGATACTTTAGGTGTTAATCCGAATTATCAGGGAAAAGGAATTGGTTCTGCTTTGATCCGATTTCTTGCAGAAAATTTACCAACTGATAAGATCAATTATTTTGGTTTATTGGTAGATGAAGACAATCCGAATGCCAAGAAACTTTATCTTAAATTAGGATTTAAAAAAGTGAAAGATATCCATTTAGTCGGAAAAAAATTAGAACACTTGCAATTGAATTTATTTTAAAAAACAATAACTTTTTTTATTAAAAAAATAATTGTAATTTTGCATCGCCTTTTCAGGGGGGAAAGGTGACGGATGTAAAAGAACTTCATTTAGGGATTTTTCGGCTGCTTGGCCATTTAATTTTATTCTTTCATATCCGAGTTAATTATAAATTAAATAAGACAACTGGTATGAATGGTAAATGAATTTATCCCGGTTACTATTGTAAAAAAATGATGACATTTAAAGATTTAGGCCTTCAATCAGAAATTCTTTCTGCGATTGAAGAAATGGGATTCGTTAATCCTTCACCCATACAAGAAAAAGCAATTCCACAAATTTTATCTTCAGATCAAGACGTTATTGCTTTAGCGCAAACAGGTACAGGTAAAACAGCAGCTTTTGGTTTACCAATTTTAAATCAATTAGATTTTTCTCAAAGAAATGTTCAAGCAATTGTGCTTTGTCCAACTCGTGAATTATGTTTACAAATCGCGAAAGAAATGGAAAGCTTTGCTGCTCAAATGAAAGGTGTTCGTATTCAAGCGGTTTATGGTGGTGCAGATATTGTAAAACAAATGAAAGGTTTACGAGATAACCCACAAATCGTAGTTGGAACTCCAGGTCGTACAATGGATTTAATTAAACGTAATGCGTTGAAAATTAATGATATTACTTGGACTGTTTTAGATGAAGCTGATGAAATGTTGAACATGGGATTCCGTGATTCTATTGACGAGATTTTAGAAACAACACCAAGAGAAAAGCAAACCTTATTGTTTTCTGCAACTATGCCAAAAGAAGTGAGAAGAATAGCTTCTGATTATATGAATAGTCCTGTAGAAATTGCTGTTAGTAAAGTAAATATGGCATCTAAAAATATTGAACATCAATATTTTATGGTTCGTGCAAATGATCGTTACTTAGCATTAAAACGTATAGCAGATTATTACCCAAGTATTTACGGTATTGTTTTCTGTAGAACAAGAAGAGAAACTAAAGAAGTTGCAGATCAATTGATGCAAGATGGTTACAATGCAGATGCTTTGCATGGTGATTTATCTCAAGCTCAACGCGATCATGTGATGGATAAATTTCGTAATAAAAATATCCAAATATTAGTTGCAACTGATGTTGCTGCTCGTGGTATTGATGTTAATGAATTGACTCACGTAATTAATTATAGTTTACCAGACGATCCAGAAGTTTATGTTCACCGTTCTGGTAGAACAGGACGTGCAGGAAATCAAGGTATTTCTATTATTATTGCACACTCTCGTGAAGGTCGTAAAATAAAAGATGTAGAAAGATTTATTTCTGCTCCAATCGAATTGAAAAAAGTTCCTTCTGGTGAAGAAATTTGCGAAAGAAGAATGTTCAATTTAATCGAAAAAATTGAAAATACAGAAGTTGATGATGTTCAGATAGAACCTTACATGGAGTCAGTTTATGAGAAATTGCAAGGTTTGGATCGTGACGAATTAATCAAACGTTTTGTTTCTGCAGAATTCAATGCATTCTTAGAATATTATAAAAATTCTAAAGATATCAATGCTTCTTCAGATGGTCGTGGTGATCGAGATAGAGGTGATAGAAGAGAAGGTCGTGAAAGAGGTCGTCGTTCTGATAAAAACTTCACAAGATTTTTCATCAATCTAGGAGAAAAACATAGAGTTAAAGCACCAAATTTAATTGGTATGATTAACGAATTTACACGTAATCGTAACATAGAAATTGGTAAAATAGAAGTTTTAAGAAATTTCTCTTTCTTCGAGGTAGAAGATGCTTTTGCTTCAACAATCTTAGAATCTTTCAACGGTAAAGATCGTGATGGTTATGATATAGATGTTCAGATTTCTAAACCAGAACCAGGTCGTAACCGTGACAACGATCGTGATCGCGGTGGTCGTCGTGACAGTAGAGGTGGAGATCGTAAAAGAAGTGATTTCCGTGGTGGAGATCGTAGAGGTGGAGACAATAGAAGAAGTGATCGTGATAGAAATGATAGAAGATCTTCAGGTGGAAACAATTCTAAAAGAGGAGGAAATGATCGCGGTGGAAAACGCCGTTTCTAATTAAGACTTTCTTAAAGAAATAAAATATGAAATGAGTTATTTTTAATAAATAACTCATTTTTTTTGTTCTTAGCTAATATTATTCGTTTTTTTTTCTAATTTTAAGAATCAAAAACTACAGAAATAATGAAAATCGAAGAACTTTTTATCCGTGTTCGAGAATTGATCGAGCAGGAAAAATTTCATGAACTTAAACATCTTAAAGCAGAAAAACCTACTCATTTTAATTGGGTAAAAGATATTTTCGAGCCGATCCATGTTCAGCAAAATCCAGATCAAAAAGCATTGCATTGGGTTTATAATGAGCAAGAAGAAATTTATACTTTTCAAGAAATAGCAAATAAATCTAATCAATTTCTTAATTTTCTTAGAAAACACGAAATCAATAAAGGAAGTAAATTTTTTGCTCAGTTACCTTTATTATCAATAAATTGGCCAGCTTATTTGGCTTGTATCAAAGGTGGTTTTGTCATTGTCCCAGCAGCAACAACTTTAGCAGAGCGTGATTTGGAATTCAGGTTTCAATCTATTTTTCCAGAAGTTGTTTTAGCAGATGAAGAAAATGCCATTAAAATTGATATTGCTGAAAGTAAATTTGATCAAAAAATTAAATTAAAATTAATCGTTAATTCGACTCGTGAAGGTTGGATAAATGTAGATGAAATTTCTAAAGAATCAACTGAAGCTGAAGCAGAAAATACTTTGGCAGATGATGATTTGTTTTATTTCTTTACTTCAGGAACAACAGGAATGCCAAAAGTTGTTGTTCACACACATTTTACCTATCCAGTGGGGCATTTAACAACTGCATCTTGGATTGGATTAAAACCAGGAGATTTGCATTACAATGTTTCTCAGCCAGGTTGGGCAAAATTCTTTTGGAGTTCATTTTTTGCGCCTTGGCATGTTGGTGCAACAATTTTAGGTTATCATTCGGATCGTTTCAATCCGAAAGAGCAATTACAAAAAATTCAAGATTTAGGTGTTACCACTTTTTGCGCTCCACCAACTGCTTTGCGTGTATTAATACAAGAAAATATAAAAGCATATCAGTTTAAATTAAGACAATGTGTTGCTGCAGGTGAACCTTTAAATCCAGAAATTATAGAAGTTTGGAAAGAAGCAACTGGAATTACGATTCGGGACGGTTATGGACAAACAGAAGCTACTGCAATGGTAGGAAATTTACCGAACGAAAAAGTGAAATATGGATCTATGGGAAAAGCAACTTTTCTTTACGATGTAATTATTGCAGATGATGAAGGTAATGAAGTGAATCAAACCGAGGAAGGTAATATTTGTATTCGTCATGATGAAAATTCTGTTGATGGTATTTTTAAAACTTATTTAATTGACAAAGAACGGAACAAAAAAGTTTTTAAAAATGGATTGTATTTTACGGGAGACAAAGCTTATAAAGATGAAGAAGGTTATGTTTGGTTTGTTGGACGAGATGATGATGTGATAAAAGCTTCTGATTTTAGAGTTGGACCTTTTGAGGTTGAAAGTGTTTTGTTGGAGCACGATTCGGTAATAGAAGCTGCAGTTGTTGCAAGTCCGCACGAGTTAAGAGGAAATGCAGTGAAAGCTTACGTTGTTTTAGGAGAAGGTAAAATTGCATCAGAGGAATTAGCAAAAGAATTGTTTGATTATGCAGAAAGTCATTTAGCGCGTTATAAAATTCCACGTATAATAGAATTCACGAGTGCTTTACCAAAAACTATTTCAGGGAAAATTAGAAGAGTAGAGTTGAGAGCATTAGAAGCAGAAAATAAAAGAAACAGAACTTTAATTGATTTAGAGTTTTATCATGAGAAATATTAAACAAAAAAAAGAGTTCAAATTTTGAACTCTTTTTTATTTATATGCTTTCACCGTGTTGTGAAATATCTAAACCTTTTTCTTCATTTTCTTCTGACACACGCATTGGGATTAATTTATCTGTTATGTAAAATAATAACAATGAACCAAGAAAACAAAAGCTAAAAACTAAAACTAAAGCAATCATGTGAGATCCAAAAATTGTCCAACCACCATGTAAAAGCGATGCATTTTCACCATGAGCAAATATTGCGGTTAAAATCATACCAACAATACCACCAATTCCATGGCAAGCAAAAACGTCTAGAGTGTCGTCAACCGATTTTAATTTTTTCCAATACATGAAAAGGTTAGAAATAATGGCAGCAATAAATCCGATAAAAATACTTTCGCTTACTGTTACAAAACCAGCAGCTGGTGTAATTGCAACTAAACCTACAACTGTACCTATACAAGTGCCTAAAGCTGAGATTTTTCGACCATTTATTCTATCAAAAAATACCCAAGTAATCATTGCTGTAGCAGAGGCAGCTGTTGTTGTAGCGAATGCATTTGCCGCAACTCCGTCCGCAGCCAATGCAGAACCAGCATTAAAACCAAACCATCCGAACCATAACATCCCAGTTCCTAATAAAACAAATGGAATATTTGTTGGTTGATGTGCTTGTTTTTTTCGTTTACCAATGTATAAAGCGCCAGAAAGTGCAGCAATACCAGCACTCATGTGAACAACTGTACCACCAGCAAAATCTTTTACACCAAAATAAGCTCCTAAAATTCCGTCTGTTGACCATACTGCATGACAAAGTGGTGTGTAAATCAAGATAAAAAATAGACAAATGAATAATAAAAACGATATAAACCTTACTCTTTCTGCAAATGACCCTGTGATAAGAGCTGGTGTTATTATTGCAAATTTCATTTGAAACATGGCGAATAATACGAACGGAATTGAAGAAGCGATTACTTTATGTGGATAAATATTGACATGATCAAAAAAAGCGTATTGATGAAAGTTACCTATCAAACCATAAGATTCACCATTGATGGTTAAACTAAGGTCAGAATCACCGAAGGCCAAGCTAAAACCAAAACAAACCCAAAGAATGGCAATTACACCTAAACATGCAAAACTTTGTAACATGGTAGAAATGATATTTTTTTTACCAACCATTCCTCCATAAAAGAAAGATAAACCAGGTGTCATTAATAGAACTAAACAAGATGAAGTTAATAACCAAGCCGTATCTGCAGGATTTATTTGATCTTCTGGTAAAAAATGTTCTGGATCAAATCCGATATCTTGTTTCCAAAAAAGACTGACAATTGCAATGATGCTGATGACTGCAAAACCAAAGTACCATTTTAAGTTTTCTTTCATTTGTTAAAATATTTAAGAATTTCTATTTAAATCCAAAAGTAAACTTAAAATTATAAAAATACAAAACACCCCTTAAAAAATTAAGGGGTGTTTTGTATAAAATAATGTATTAATAATAATAACCCTATTAAATTATCATTTCTGGTATTTCATTTTCTATAATTAATTTTCCTGCGGTTGATTTTTTTATTTCTTCAACACTTACTCCAGGTGCTCTTTCTAATAATTTGAATCCTCCTTCTTCTAAAACTTCTAAAACAGCTAATTCGGTAACAATCTTTTTTACACATTTAATACCTGTAAGAGGTAAGGTACATTCTGGTAATAATTTAGATTCACCAGCTTTATTTACATGTTGCATTGCCACGATTATATTGTCTGCAGATGCAACCAAATCCATTGCTCCTCCCATTCCTTTCACCATTTTTCCAGGTATTTTCCAATTAGCAATATCACCATTTTCGGAAACTTCCATCGCACCTAAAATGGTTAAGTTGATTTTCCTTGCGCGAATCATACCAAAACTAACTGCTGAATCGAAAATAGCAGAACCTGGCAAAGTTGTTATCGTTTGCTTACCTGCATTTATATAATCTGCATCTTCTTCACCTTCAAAAGGAAATGGTCCCATACCGAGTAATCCATTTTCACTTTGTAAAACAACATTTACTCCTTCTGGTATATAATTGGCAACTAAAGTAGGAATTCCAATTCCTAAATTTACGTAATAGCCATCTTGTACTTCTTTTGCAATTCTTTTTGCAATTCCGTTTTTGTCTAACATAATATTAAGTAATTAGAAATTGATTATTGATTTGATCTCGTGGTTCTTTGTTCAATACGTTTCTCGTATTTTTCTCCTTGAATTATTCGTTGTACAAAAACACCAGGCGTATGAATTTGATTAGGATCTAATTCTCCAACCTCAACCAATTCTTCTACTTCGGCAATGGTAATTTTACCACACATAGCCGTAGGATTATTAAAATTTGCTGCCGTTCCACGATAAATTAAATTTCCTGCTGTATCACCTTTCCAAGCTTTTACAATTGCATAATCAGGTTCAAAAGCATATTCTAATAAATACTCTTTTTCTATTCCATGAAAGGTAAATTTTCTGGTTTCTTTTCCTTCTGCTACTTCTGTACCAACACCTGCAGGTGTAAAAATTGCTGGCATACCATAACCTGCAGCCATCAATCTTGTTGCTAAAGTTCCTTGAGGAATTAATTCTACTTCTAACTCACCAGAAAGCATTTGGCGTTCGAATTCAGCATTCTCTCCTACATAAGAAGAAATCATTTTCTTAATTTGTTTGTTTTGTAGCAATAAACCTAAACCGAAATCATCTACGCCAGCATTGTTACTAATACACGTAAGATTTTTGATGTTTTTATTGACTAATCCTTGAATCAGATTTTCTGGTATTCCAGATAGTCCAAAACCACCAATAGCCAGCGTCATACCACTTTCAACACCTAGAAGAGCTTCCTCTATGCTGTTCACTTTTTTATTGATCATTTTTTATGTGTTTGATGTCTTGATTATTTCCATCTAAAGATAAGTATTTTTAGTCAATCGCTTCATTTACCGATAAAAAATAGGTGTTAACCGACTTCTTTTTAAGAATTGATTTTTCTAAAATACTTTCGTTTAAGAAAAAAAGAATAACCATGATCAGAATTTATAAATCAGAAGAAAGAAGAATCTTAGAAAATAATGGGCTGAGAATTATTTCATTAACAAAAGACAGAAATTTTTTTCCTTTAAGATCTATTGATGATGTTGCAATAAATGATTTAGAAGTTTATCCTAAAAAAATAGATTCTGACGGTTATTTAGTTATCATTCCTTTGTTAAATAACATTTGTTTGAAATGGAATGGCATTGTTTGGAATTTAGAAGCCAATCAGTTGTTTGTTAATTATTTAAAAAAAGAAGATCAATTAGAAATTGTTGGTGCTCATGAAACGGATTTTTCTTATTTCTTGACTTTTTTCTTAGAGTTAGATTATTTGCCAATTAGAAAAAGTATTATTCCGATTGATTTAGATAAGAATAATAAATTACATACTATCATCAGACACGATTTATTTAATCTCTATTTAGGAAAATTTGATTTGAGAAAAGAACGTGATTTTCCTTACAAGAAAAAAGATAGAAAGTGGTTAGCAATGTCTATTACAGGTGCATTTGAAGTTTACAATCGTTTACTAGAATCTAGAGATTCTTTGTTGATAGAAACGTCAGAAATAGTTGATTTCGAATCTTTAAGCGATCAATCTTTGATGCTATTATTAGAATATTAAACCTTTAAAAAAAACAATAAATATGGATCGTAAGAAATTTTTAAAAAACAGTTTAGGTTTATTAGGAGCATCTTTAATTTTACCTAAGGTTATCAGTAGTTGTTCTAGTGATGATGATGTGATAACTAACGAAAACTCGAATGGTTCTTCTGGTGGATCAACATCAGAAAGTTGCAGTGTTTGGCCAACTGAAACAGAAGGTCCATTTCCTACAATTACACCTTCTAGTTATGTGAGAACAAATATTGTTGGGGATAGAACGGGAGTTGCTGCAACAATTTCAATAGAAATTCAGAATGCTAATGATAATTGTGAGCCAATTGAGAATATGATAGTGGACATTTGGCACTGTGACAAAGATGGAAACTATTCTCAATATGGTGGAACTGGAATGCAACCAACTAATTACCAGTCGTATAATTTTTTGAGAGGAAGACAGGTAACTTCTAGTGAAGGAAAAGTAGAATTTACAACGATTTTTCCTGGTTGGTACATGAGTCGTGCAACACATATACATGTTCATGTTTACAATGCAAGTGGTACATCTATAAAAGTTACGCAAATAGCTTTTCCAGAGGGTAGTAATAGTGCAGTTGTAATTGTAAATAATGCAACAGATTATGGTTATACTAAAGGTATGAGTGGTTATACCTATAATGCAAATGATAATGTTTTTTCTGATGATACTAGTGGACAACAAATCGCGACAGTTTCTGGTTCTTTATCAGAAGGATTCACAATAGCTGCAAACATAAAAGTATCCGTATAATAGTTTTTTAACAGCACGAGACATTCATTAATTGTATAGAATTTAGACAGGTTTTTTTCATATCCGTCTCGTGCTGTTTTTCTTAAATCAACCCAAAATGAAAATCAATAACTTACAATTTGCTTATCGAATAGAAATTGATTCGACAACCAAATCTAATTGGGAATCTTATGTTTTTGATGCCAGTTATTCGGAATATTTATTACAAGAACAATTATTTAATTCTAAAGAAAATCCGGTAGAGAATTTTAGAGAATTGTTACAAAAAAATCCAAAAGCAAAGGAATTGAATTTTCTTGTCGGTGCAAGTATTTTAAGATATATAGAGCAATTAAATGGAAATTTATATCAAGTGAGAGATGTTCTGAATAAAAACTGTCTAAAATTTGATAATTTTGAATTAGATGTTGTGAGTTCGTCTAATAGAGATAAAACAAAACATAAAATAGGAATTACATTTTATTCTAAAGTTTATGATTTTCTAGGAATGATGAACGAAAATTATTTGATTTCTGACAATGCAAATGATGCGTTAATTTTAACCAAAATGTATGCTTCACGACCATATTTATCTATTGCAGCAATAAATTTAAAAGATGAAAACTAAAACTATTTTTAAAGTAGAAATTATCAGTTTTATCATAGGAACAATTGTTTTTTTATTGATTCCTTTTCTGATTACACCAAATATTGGGAGTTATGCCAATATTTTGGGAACAGATCATTTCAAACGTTTTTTTGTAGAAAATTTATTGTTGGTTGCTTTTTTCTTTTTCAACTATTTTTGGCTAATTCCAAATCTTTATTTTAAGAAAAAATATGTGATTTACGGTTTGGTTTTGTTGGTGTTTTTCTTTTTGTTGTATCAAGTTTCAGAATGGATTTTTCCGTTTAGAGAACATTTTCAAGATGGTTTTCAAATGCGAGATCGTCGTCCACCAAATCCAAGAAGAGAACCAGGAATGCCAATGCCACCTTTCAGAAATTGGAGCCCCAAATTATTGATGTATATCTGTACTGTTTTAATTGCTTTATTTCTTAGACACAATAAGCGTTTTCAGCAAATGAAAACAGAGAAACAATCATCAGAAATTTCTTATTTAAGAGCACAAATTAATCCACATTTTCTATTCAATACGCTGAATAATCTTTATGCTCTAACACTTACAAAATCTGATTTGGCACCAGATGCTGTTCTCAAATTATCACAAATTATGCGTTACATTGTTTCAGAAAGTTCTAACGAAAAAGTTTTGTTACAAAAAGAGTTAAATTACATCAAAAATTACATCGATTTACAGTTGTTTCGTTTCAATCAAGAATCTGTACAATATACTGTGAAAGGTTCTGCAAATCAGTTAGAAATTGTTCCTTTAATTTTGATTCCGTTCATAGAAAATACGTTTAAATATGGTGTTGTAAACGATGTTGAATTTCCTATCAAAATTAATATTAACATCAACGAAAATATACTTCTTTTAACAACTGAAAATTATAAATCTAATGAAGAAGTTCCGGACGCAGAAAAAACAGAAATCGGAATTTCTAACACCAAAAAACGTTTAAATTATTTTTATCCAAATCGTCACGATTTGAATATTAAAGAGAATCATGATACCTTTGTCTTAGAACTGAAAATAGTTTTAGATGCTGAAAACAATCGCAGTTGATGATGAACCTTTGGCTTTACTGATTTTAGAAAATTATTGTCATAAAAATGCTGAAGTAGAATTGGTGAAAACTTTCACGAATCTGAAAGATGCTGCCAAATATTTACGTCAGTTTCCTGTCGATTTCTTGTTGTTAGACATCCAGATTTCTCGCACCAACGGAATGGAATTTTATAAAAACTTGGAGGACAAAATTCCAGTTATTTTTACAACAGCTTTTTCAGAATATGCAGTCGATGGTTTTAATGTTTCGGCTGTTGATTATCTTCTAAAACCTTTCGATTATGAGCGTTTTTCAGAGGCTGTTCAGAAAGTAAAAAAAATGTATCAAGAAGTAGGAAACGAAGAGCAAAGTTTTTTGAGTATTCGCGCCGATTATAAATTGCATAAAATAGCTTTTCAAGATATTATTTACATCGAAGGTTTGGATGATTATGTGAAAATTAATTTAATAGATCAAACCAAAATTGTTGCAAAAATCTCGATGAAATCTCTATTAGAGAAATTACCTTCTCATCTATTTGTGCGAACGCATCGTTCTTATATTGTGCAAATTAATCGAGTAAATTCTGTTCAGAATAAAACTTTATTTCTTGATGAAATAGAAATCCCGATAGGGGATACTTATAAAAATCAAGTGATGCAATATTTTAAATTTTAGGTTTTGAAGCAAGTCAAACAATCATATAATTTATTAGAAAAAGTTTTTTTTTCGAATATTTTTTTGGTTTTTATTGTTGTGTTTTTGAGCTTAGAATCGCAAATTAAACAAGGATTTCCGTTAAATTCATTTTCTTTCTACGGTTTGGTTTCTTGCCTAACTTTACTTTTCTATTTGTATGCTTATCGAGTTTCTCCGAAACTAAAATCTTCTGATAATCCAAGAACAGAATTTTACATAAAATATAGAAAATCTATTCAGGTTTTTGCTGTTTTTTTAGGTTTTTCAGCTATTATTTTCAGCTTAAATTTATTATCAAAAATAATCTCAAATATTCATTTGATTTCTTACCGAGTTTATTTGATTTTATTTTTATCAACCATCTTAGCATTAGCTTATTACAACAATCGGTTTGGAATTTCTCTTAGAAAAATTACTTGGTTAAAACCATTTCTAATTGGTTGGACTTGGGCAATTTCGACTGTACTTTTACCATTGTTTTTTTTGATTTTAGAAACTGGTAATGATTATAAAATAGATTCTAAATTCTACTTTCTTTTCATACAAACTTTTATGTATTGTTCGGTGAATGCGATTCTTTTTGACCTGAAAGATTTTGAAGATGATACCAATAGAAAACTCAAAACTTTTGTTGTGAAATATGGTTATCATTTCACACTTTATTATATCATTTTACCTTTGTTGTTTTTAGGTTTTTTAAGTTTTCTTATTTTCGGAATTTGGTATGGATTGCCTTTACATCGAATTATTTTTATGTTGATTCCGATTCTTTTGTTAGCAGTTTTTACTTTTTTATTACGTAAACCAAAACCGATCTTATTTTATTTGATATTTATTGACGGAATGGTTTTTCTAAAAGCAGTTTTCGGAATTTTAAGTGTTGTACTTTTTGAATAAAAAAATCCTCTAAAATTAAGAGGATTTAATGATTTATTTTCTGAGGTAAATGTTCCCGAATTGGGATGTTAAATTGGTTTTTGGTGTTTGTCCAGAATTTGCTGTTAAATGCGTCTTGAATAGTTCTGAATTTTTTCCATCAAAAGGAATTTTCATATTCGTAAATATTTGTCCGAAACCCGTTTCTACAATTAGTTCGCCCGAAATATTTTCTTTTAATGTGGCATCAATTCCACCATAAGTTGCTTTTACATTAAGTGGCGCATCAAAATTGGTAATTTCTACTAAACCATAAACCGATTCTAGATTGGTTTTATAATTTTCTGGAATTTTGATTTCTAATTCAATCTCTATACTTGTTCCTAAATTCACATTTTCTGGCTTCAAATTATGCTCTTTACAATACAATTTGTAGTCATTCATAGAAGCGAAAGTCAATTTCTCTGAACCATTTTTTATAGTAACTTTCTGTGGTAAACTTTCATGATTTTTAATCATTCCTTCTAAAGAGAAAACTTTTGCATCAGATGATTCTTTTAATTCGAATGCATCATTGTTTTTTCCGTCGTTAATATTTACTGTTCCAGTAATCAAGATTTCATCATTTTTCCAAGTTGTGATCTTGATTAGTTTAGGAAAATCAAACTTTAAAGAAATTTCTTGATCTTTCTTAACTTTATATACTTGTTTGATGTTGTTCTGAGCAAATACTAGATTTGTCATAAGAACAATGGTGAAGATTGCTAACTTTTTCATTTTGCGCGTAAATAGATTTTATCATGATCTGCTTTTAAACTAACATTGATTCCGCCTCCATTTATTTTTCCACTTAATTGATTATTGTATTGAGTTAAATCGTTTTGTTTATCAAAATCAATATTCAATTCTGGCGCAATTAAAATATCACCGTAAGATGTATTCATTTTTATGTTTGCTTTGACATCTTTTGGTAAAGTTGTATCTACATGACCATAAATAGAAACGATAGAAATAGGACTTTTCATATTCTTGTTAAATACAACATCAACATCACCATGTAAGGTTTTGATGGTTGCTGGACCTGTGCAATTTTCTATTTTAATCGAGTTGAAAACAACAGAGATTTCTAACTCATTTTCTAAGTTTTTCAAAGAAAAATCATTACCAAATTGCGATTGATAATTTATAGAAACAACCATTCCTTTAGGAACCAAAATTTTCACATTTTCAGAATCTACATTTTTTATCTGATTTACTTCAACCGTTCCGTTTTTATCTACAACACTAATTCCTAAACCTGTGTTGTCTTCTAAACCCATCGAGTTAATTGCTTTTAAACCTTTGGCACGTTCATCTTCTTTTTCTGGTTTTCCTTCCAAAGAAAAAACGATTTCATTTCCGTCATATCCTTCAATCTGTGCTTGTCCTAGATTGAGTTGTAATTTGCCTGTATTTTTCTTTACCTTAAAACTTTTTGTAACCAAAGTTTCAGATTCATTTTTTGTTTTAGTTTGCTGTGCTTGCAAAGTCATCGTCAGAAACGAAAACATGATTAAAATTGTCTTTTTCATATCTTTTGTTTTTTAATTATACATCATCGCAACGTATGCTTCATCTTTTACGTAAGCCCAAGTTGTTGGGTCGTTTGTCAATGACAATAATTTTTGTTGAACTTCTTTGTTATTTATCGAATTGTCCATTTTAGCAAGAAGGTTGATCAATTCTACTTGCACTACAGGATCGTCTTGTTTTATAAATGTTTCTATAATTTTTTCAGCAACTTTTGGTTGATCTGCTTGCGTAGCCAGTAATTCTACTGCGGCTAATCGTACATTGCTATTGTTATCTTCACTTGCGCTATAAGCCAATAAATCAATTATTTGTTGATCTAATTCTGTTTGGTTTCCAGCGATTATAATTCCATTCAATCGGTTACTTGCAGATTCTGTATCCTTTATTAATCGAATAATAGTTTGTTTTTCAGAATCTTCTATAATTGTTGTTTTTACGATTGATTTTTCTGATTTTTTTTCAATTAAATCATTGGTTTTAGATTTGATTTTACTTTGATTATTAATTGAATTTTGAGTGATTTTCAAATCATTTTTATGTAATTTAGAATCTATACTAGGTTTTTTATTTATTAACTGATTTTCATTCTTAATTGTAGTTTTTTTGCTTTGATGTTGAACAATTTCTACAGAATCAGGTTTATTATTAGTCAAATAAATAAATGTTCCTAAACCAAAAACTAATAGTACAGAAGCCGCAATCGACCACGATTTTATGGTAAAAGTGTTTGTTACTTTTTTAGTTTCTTTTTGTTGTTTTAATTGTTCGAGAATTTTATTAGATAACTCTTTACGAGGTTCTAAATTATCAAATGCTTCTCTGTTATTTTTAACAAAATCTTTCAATGGATCATTCATGATGCAAGTTTTGTGTTAAGGTTTGTTGTATTTTCTTTTTTGCTCGATGGTATTGACTTCTTACTGCAACATTACTCATACCTAATAATTTGGCAATTTCCTCTTGCGATAAGTCTTCAAAAAGATAAAGGTTTACAATTGTTCTTGTTTCTGTTGGTAAATCTTTAATTGCTTTTTGTAAATCATCTATTTTATATTCTAATGTTTGTTTTTCTACTAATTCTTCATCAGAATTATCAATTAAAATTGTTTTTTCTACATCAGAAAAATAGATTTTATTTTTCCTCAAATATGAAATCGAACGATTGATTGCGAGTCTTTTTAGCCAAGCTTCAAAACTGTTAATTGTTTGTAATTTTTCTAAATCAGAGAAAACAGAAATAAACACATCTTGTAAAATATCTTCTGCTTCGCCAGAATCTAAAATCAATCGACTAATCGAATTATAAACTGTTTTTGCATAACGATGATACAACTCTGTAAAAGCAGTTTCTTCGCCTTTTTGGCAACGCTCTATAAGTTCTAAATCAGCTATTTTAACAGTAAAAGTTTTCAATTATTAATGATCTTCTATTTATCAGACGCAAAGTAGAAAATTATGTTGCACAATTTTTTAGAATTTTTTTAAGAAATATTGATTTAAACAATTTTTTGATTTAGAAATAGGAAGATTATAGAAGTGATATTATAAAAAAAGCTTCTAATTTAGAAGCTTTAAAATGTTTATTTAATTTATTTTCTTAGCGCATTTATTCGCGCTTTGTTCCGACCATCAAGTAAAGAAACGCATGCCCAAATTGCAGCAGGAAGCCAACCGATAATAGTAATTTGTAATATAAAACATAAAATTCCATGTAAGATTTTACCTCTTAATAAAAATGAAAGCCATGGAAAAATTATTGCAATTAGGATCATTTATTTTAGATTAATTTTCTTCAAATATTAGAAAAAAAATTGAATTACAATATTTTGTTTGATGTTTTGATTTCTATAAGAATTGATGTTTTTACTACTTTTTTAATAAGATTTTATTGTTCTTTATAAAAATTCACATCAAATGCTTCTGTGAGATTTTGAGGTTCTTTTCTTTTTTTATGGTTAAGTTCGTGTCGTTTTTTGGACGAAGTAACATATGCTAATTGACGAGAACGCTGAAGATTTCCGATTGGCGCATTTTCTTTAATCGTTCTGAAAGGTGTGAAAGAAAGATTTTCCATCACTTCAAAATTTCCATCTTCTGGCACTTCTTGTTTGGGAATGGTAATTTTTGCTACAGTTTGAAAAGGCGATTCTTCTTGCGACCATTCCTGTGTGAGATCATTAATTGGCATTCTTTCTAAATCGCGACACAACTGAATTTGCAATTCAAAAGTCAGATCATTTTTTGCGATTTCTCTGATAATGCCTTTTCTGTAAGGCCAGTTTTCACTTTCAGGATCAATTTCTTTTTCAGTGATTTTATCTTTGGTTTCTTGCGTTGGAGCAATACGAACTTTCGCCATGTATTCGCCATGTCGAACAGCGCCCATGCTGTAAAATTCATGCAAAAAACTGTTGATTGAAGGAATCTTTTGGAAAGTCAATAAGGCTTTCAATTCTTTAAGTGTTTCTCGATTTGGAAATGCCTTTTTATTTTCTGTTACCCAAAGTGCTGCAAATTCAGCTTTTCCAAGTGCGCCTTTTTCAAAGAAATCGGTAATTTGAAGAAACAATTTTGAAATGAAAACATAGTGTTCTGCTGTATTGCAAAAGAATACTGGATTATTAATCAAATTGAAATCTACATTGGGTGAATCTTCTTCACCGGGAGCTAATTTTTTGCCATCTAAACCAAAAATTTTCAAAGCAAACCCTTGTGCATTGCCACTTAATTTGTCGGGTAATACTCGTGAAGAACCGTTGGAAAACCGAACGACAGCTTCATGTGTTCCGGGTTTTTCATAAATGCCTTGAGCCAATTCTGAAGGTAAATCGGATAGAATTTCTATCGAAGCCTTCAATGCCGCATAACCATTGGCATGCGCATCGCGTGTATAATGTTGAATTTTACTTAGATCTTTTGTTTTCTCAATATACTCGCGAATATCTTTGGTGATTGTCGCCATATATTCGGCAAAATTTTCTGGAATTTCTTCCAATTCTGGACTATATTTTATGGGTTGGTTATTCATGATTTCAGAAATTAAAAATTACAATTCGCTCAACCATTTCAAGGCCGATAAACTCGGAATGAAACAGTATTCGCCTCCTTTCACTACATTGAATGTTTGCAAACCATGATAACGCTTTACCAATGGATCATGTGGTTGGGTAAACAAACCATCTTTTTGAACGCCAATTAAAGGATCTTTTTCGGTGCCTAAATTTTGAGAATTACCATCATTAGCCCATTGTTTTTGTAAAAATTCTAGCGTTCCCATGGCATTGGCACTGATCCCGATAAAATATTGTCCACGTTCTTTCCCATCGTCTTTGGTGATTTCGGGTGGAACAATGCCGCCAAACGTTACACTTTTACGAATGATTCGGTGTAATCTTTCATCTTCTAAAATAAAGTTTTTAGAATCGCGAGGATTCATGCGTCGAATATGCGAACCAAATGGACATTTCTTCCCAAATTCATCGTTTTTAAAACTAAAATCGTTGTTTTTGTTTGGATCATCACCAAGTTCTTTATTGTCTTTTTCTGGAGCTAAAACCAATGGTGCACCGCTTCGCCATCTTCCCACCATTTTGGCAGCTAAAAGTTCACCCTCATCTGTAGAATTGGAATTCTCTTGAATGAATTTATTGAATTCTGCTACGTTACTTTGGTATTTTCTAAATACCATGAATGAACCATTCTTACCTAAAACTTCTGGTTGAGGAAAAGGGGAAATTACGCCTGCTTCACCAGGATAACCCAAAATGAATTCACCTGTCTTTATAGGTCGGTCATAACCTGGTGGATTATCGATTCCGCTTCCTTCAACTTCGGGATTGCTAATACCATCTCGAAAACCAAAGGCATTTTTAACTTCTTCAGTTGCACCAAAATCGTGACTCAATAAAATTTCAATGTCTTTATTTTCTGCTAATTTTTCTTGAAATGATTTTAATGCTTCTTGCCAAGTTTCTTCTGAATGAGAAATGACAGCAGCTGCAATGTGAATCTCCTGTTTGAAGGGTTTGTCCCAATTTTTAGGATCGTTTACACCTGTATCTGCCAAGAATTTAGCACGAGCAGCCATTCCTTCTTTAAAAGATTCTGGAAAGGAATCCAGAGAATCTTTAGGTACACCTAAGGCTTCCAAACCTTTATAGGTAAAGGTTAAGAAAACAGTTGAACCATCATTATTAGCCCAATTTTCTGCTGAATTAATCAAAGGAAGTAGGGCATTTATTAGTTTTTTTCCAGCTTCAGGCGTTTTGATTTTCAAAGCAGCCATTGTTCCGTAGTATGGAACAGGGCGACTTCTCAAGATCATTGATTGTATTTCGTTCAATTCAATACTGACTTTGTCAGGATTAAAAATTCTTTTTAAAAATTCAAATGGCATAGGCTTAAAGTTTATTCGCGTCGTCGATTGCTTTATTGATTCCGTTTACAATTTTATCGTGTCTGCGAATGTCGTTTACAGTTAAATGTGGAACACCAACGTACCAACCTGTTGCAGTGATTTGATGATCGAGAATAAATTGTTTAACAGAAGGATCTTTAATTCCAGGCCAGCCTTTCACATTACTGAAAATAATGTCCATCAGTTCTGGAATTTTAGTTGCAAAATCATCAATATAGGCATCCCAATCCCCATCATAAGCAGTACAGAACAGTATTTTAGTATCGTTGTCCAGAAGCACAATTCGTAAATCGTGTAAGGTTCCCACGTTGGTTGCTCCGCCCAGATTTCCGTTGGCAATGTCCATAATTTTTTTCAGACGTTCACCACCACCTTCAATTAAATCAGCAATAGCGGTAAGTTCGGAAACACGCCCAGAGCGTAATCCTTTTTTACCAGCAGATTCAATGGAATGGTCGTAACCATCGTTAGCTGCTTCTTTGAAATTTGCAATAATTAAGTCTTTTTTCAGAATTAAATCATCTAGTAGTCCCATGATTTTTAGATTTTTTGGTTAAACAAGTTTGTAAGTCAAACCATTCATTCAAAAATTAAACCATTGTCTATTAAGAACATCATCTATTAATTTCAAAAAAAAGAAAGAACATCAATGTGTAGAATTGAATTTAACCTGAAAAATATAGTCGATTTTGTGAATTAAAGAGGTGTTTTTAATTGATTCTAGTTGATCTATTCCTTATATTTTATTGAGTTAAGTTTAATTTATTGATTTTTAAATACTTAATAACCGTTAATTTATTTATAATGTTCTACTTTACCCATAAGTTACATTTTCTAACCCCTAAAACTCCTTAATGTGAAACATAACGTATTTTCTATAGCAGAATTACAGAAAGTTTATGATGAGTATGTAAAAAAAGAAGGATGGATATCGTTGACTCTAACGAAGGAAGAGTTGATGAACGATCAGGAAGTAGCTGATTTGTTTGGGATTTCTATTAGAGCATTACAAACCTGCCGACAAAAAGGAGAGATTAAGTATTTTAAACTTGGTAATCGGTATTATTACATTCGAAGTATTATTCTATTAGATATTTTGAGGCGTTACAATGATTGATCTCTTTGTTTTAACTAAGAATCTATTCTAATAAAACTAGTTTTGTAGGTTACAATTTAGCTTTATTAGAATAGAATTTTTTTATTAGGTGTTTATAGAACCTAAATAAACAGAGTTAGAAACACTGTCTTGTTCTAGAGATCTGAAATCGATCCAAAGATGTAATGTTTTACCTAATTGATGATTGGATAGATTGATGTTGTAGGTTTCATCTTGTCTTTGGGCTGCATTTTCTATAAAAAAAGTATTGGTTTCGTCCTCTATAGCCATAAGAATTTGTAACATATCTGTTTCTCTTTCTGGTGTCGTTATCCCATTGTTTTGCCAAGTAATTTCTAGTATTTCTGGGGAAGGTAAACTCATGGTTTGAGGAATAGCCGCAAGTAAATTACCTTTAGAAAAACTTACTTGGTTGTAGTTTTGAGTAATGGTGAAATTCGAATAATCTAATGCAAAACTGTTGGTTACGTTTGTGAAAGCTTGGTTGTAACAAGATCTAAGTCCTACACGATAACCAAAATGTTTACAAGCATACGCACGGTATTGTGCCATAAAATCTATTACCATCTTCATTCTTTGTTGGATAAGTAATTGTTTTTGAGAAGGAGCTTTTGTTCTCTTTCTTGGTCTGATACGAGAGATTTCGTTTCCGTTTACATTGGCTATGACGATACGTCCTGTACGTCCTGATGAGCCTGATAATAATGAATCATAAATTTTACCCATTGTTTAATTTTTTATTTGTTAGTTATGTAAAATTGAACATTATTATCCTTGCTAATTTTTATTTGCGCTCGTTTGCGTTATTTTTCTATGTCTTGCATTAATTTGCGTTGCTTTTCTTCATTTTTCTTCATTGATTATTTGTAAGGTGTTGATTAATAATGAATATTGATCTTGATAAGATTTGTTTTATTAAGTGTTTTATATGTATTGTAGTGAATTTCTCTAAGTAAATTATAGCAGTTATTTGATGTTTATTTGATGTTTGTTTGAATGAGAAAAAAGTGAAGTCAATATTTTATTGAAATGGATTCTCTAGTTGTAATTAAGTAAACAATTAGGCATAAAAAAAGCCCCGAAGATAGTCGAGGCGCTAAATGTTTTCACAACGGAATAATCCTTATTGTGAGTTCCTTTCGATTACAAATCTATAATAAAAAAAATAATTATTACTACGGGAAACCGTAATGTGGGAGATTTTTTTCTAAGTATCTTGTACAAATTATAAAAGACTTAAAATCAAAACAATGAAAAATATATTAGGTTTAGACTTAGGAACCAATTCGATTGGTTGGGCGTTGATTGAGATAGATCATGAAAGAGATATTTTAAAAATACTTGGATTAGGATCAAGGATTTTACCAATGACAGCTGATGAAATTGGAGATTTTGGAAAAGGATCTCCGACTGTAAGTGCAGCTGCTTTTAGAACAGAAAAAAGAGGACCAAGGAGATTAAATGAAAGATTTATTTTAAGAAGAGATCGCTTGCATCTTATTTTAAACTTACTTCAAGCGTTACCTAATCATTATAAATTAGATATTGATTTTGAGAATGGAAAAGGTGAAAAGTCGGGTCATTTTAAGTTTAATAAAGAACCTAAATTAGCTTATCTTCCAAAAAGCATTAATGAAAAAGCTAAGTTTTTATTTAAAGATAGCTATGAAGAAATGTTACGTGAGTTAGGAATTGATAATAAAAAAGGTTCAAGAATACCATACGATTGGACTTTATATTATTTACGTCAAAAAGCATTAATAAAAGAGATTTCTTTAGAAGAATTGGCTTGGGTTCTGTTAAGCTATAATCAAAAAAGAGGTTATGAAAAGTTAGAAGTAGAATCTAATACTTCTAAAGATTCTGAAGTAGTTGAAGAATTAGACTTACGTGTGAGATCTGTTGAAAAGAAAGTTGATAAAGCAGGAAAGGTTTATTTTCAAATCAATTTAGATGGAAGTAGAAATATTATGTACAATGAATATACTTCAGAACAATTGACTTTTGAAAATGATATAAAAGAACTGAAAATTATATCATTTGTTGACGATAAAGGTAATATTGATGATTCAAAAACAACTTTTACAGTTATTGATATTTATCCACTTACAATTACAGAAGTTAAATATGAGAATGAGAATAATAAACATTTATACCATTTAACCTATAACAATGGTTGGCAACAAACAAAAAGAAAAGATAAATATACTTTTCAATTTGAAAAAGCCTTAGATAAATCTTATGACTATGTTGTTGAAACCATTTATGACAAATTAGGAAATATTAAGCTACAAAGTGGGATAGAACGTAAGTTACGAGAACCTAATTTTGGTGATAATTCTAATGACTGGACTTTACTGAAAAAGAAAACTGAAAAAGAAGCATTGGCGTTCAATTTGGATAAATTTAAAGAGCCCAAAAAATATATCTCTCCCAAAATTTATTCTATTCTAAAACAGGATGCGATAAGTGGAAGTCGCACAAAGATTATTGGAGGAATGTTTCAAACTGTTGATAGAAGTTTTTACAGAGAAGAGTTAAAACAAATAATTAGTATACAGCAAACGTTTCATCAAAATTTAAATGATAAAGAAGTTTTTGAAAAGTGTGTACAATTACTATATCCTAATAATAAATCTCATGCAAAAACTTTATTGACCAATAAAGAAGCTATCCAACATTTATTAATAGAAGATATCTTGTTATATCAGCGTCCGTTAAAGTCAAAGAAAAGTGAAATTGCAGATTGTAAATTTGAAATAAAATTCATTAAAGACGCTTTAGATAGTAAGGGAAATCCTATAGAAATTTTAAATAAGCAAACAGGAGAAATAACACTTAAAAAAGAGATTATTAGACACAAAGTTGTTCCTGCATCTCATCCTTATTATCAAGAATTTCGCATATGGGATAAGCTACACAACTTAAAGATTTTTCAATTAGAGCAAACGGTTGAAGGAAAAGTGCAGACAAATGTAGATGTTACAAAACAGATTTTAACAAGTGAGGTTTATAATAAACTTTTTGAGTTATTGAATAATCAAAAAACTTTAACTAACGGTGGATTTATGAAATTTCTTGCGCCGATTTTTAAAGCTAATAAATGGAATGCTAAAGATTTTGTTTGGAATTTTACAGAAGATGATGAGATAAAAGGAAATGCTACAAGAGTTGATTTTGCAGTTCGATTTAAGCGTTCTGGCTTTGCTGATTATACTGAATTTTTATCGCAGGAAAAAGAACGAATGCTTTGGCATTATTTGTATTCTGTAAGCTACAAAGAAAGGATTGAAAATGATTTTAAAAGTATTAGATCATTCTTCCAAAATACATTTTTCAAAGATTTTAGTTTAGATGAGGTAATAGTAGAAAACCTTGTTCAAGATTTTGCTAATTTTCCAAAATTTGATGCGAAATATGGTGCGTATTCTGAGAAAGCATTGAAAAAATTACTTCCGCAAATAAAGTTGATGAGTGACAGAACTTATGCTTGGGAAAGTGAAGGAAGTTATATTAACTATAACGAAAAATTGAATGAAAGAAAACAGGAAATATTAAATAAATTACAACAAATCGATTTTTTAGCAGATAAAATTGATTATACAAAAGTTGTTGATAATAATTCAGTACCTCCATATCCAAAAGGTTTGTTTAATGTTTTTAAAGATTTTGAGAGTATAGAGGATTTCACAAAGCTTAATTTAACAAAAGCATCTTACTTAGTTTATGGTCGTCATTCGGAATTGGAACAGGCTAAATATTGGCATTCTCCAGAGCAAATTAGAAAGGAGTTGCATCAAGAACTAAAGCAACATTCTCTAAATAATCCAATTGCTGAAAAGGTTTTGTTAGAAATGATGCAAGTAGTTGCTGATATTTGGGATTATTATGGAGAAGGGCAAGAAGATTTCTTTACAAGTATTCACGTAGAAGTCGCTCGTGAGTTAAAGAAATCTGCCAAAGAAAAGAAAAGGGATTTTGATAGAAATAAAGATAACAAAGTCCAAAATGACAGACTAAGACAAGTTTTAGAAGAGTTTTTAAGTATTGATAAATATAAAGCCAAACCAAAAAATGCCGATCATTTTGAACGATTGAAAATCATTGAAGATGGCGCAAGCCATACAAAAAACAATAAAAAAGATTTTTTCAATGATAAAAGTTATTCTAAAAAAGAAATTGATGATATTTTAAAGAAATCTAAAATTACAAAAGAAGATTTTGATAAATATAAATTGTGGATAGAACAAGGATATAAATCGCCTTATACAAATCGTATCATCAATCTAACAGATTTGTTTGATGGAAATAAATATAATGTAGATCATATTTTACCAAGAGCATCAGTCACTAATGATTCACTTAGTAATAAAGTGGTTTGTGAAAAAGAAATTAATAAAGAAAAAAGTAATAAAACTGCACGAGAGTTTATCCTAAATCCAGCAAATAGAAGTATTTATTGCTCAGCTCATAGTGGATATGTGGAATTGGTAAATGATGATGATTTTACAGATATTGTAAAAACACAATTTTCAGGTTCTAAACGATTTATTTTGCTTTCTAAAGAAGTTCCTAAAGAATTTACGAGTAGCCAATTAAATAATACACGTCATATTGCTCGCAAAGCAATGGAATTATTAAGTCATATTGTAAGAGAAGAAGGAGAAGTAGAATTTTTGTCTAAAAATGTACTTCCTGTTACTGGAGAAATTACAAGCAAACTAAAACGAGCGTGGAAGTTAGACCAAGTATGGAAACAATTAGTTGCTCCTCGCTTTATCAGGATGAATGAATTAACAAATTCTAATCTTTTTGGTTATTGGCAAGAAGATAAAAATGGTAGAAAATATTTTGATTGTGCTATTGATGATTTAATTAGAGAGAAGAATCCAAATTTTGATATCAAAAGGATTGACCATAGGCATCATGCTTTAGACGCGTTGGTTGTTGCATTGTGCACAAGAGAACATGTGAACTATATCAATAACATCAATGCGGATGCAAAGTCTGATAATTATGGAAAACAGAAGCAAATCGAAAAATACCGTGAAACACTAAAACGTAAAATTCAATTTTCCAGACCTAATAAAGAAAATCCAAAAGATAAAGATTGGTTTTATCTCTTACCTGGCGAAAAAAGGATAGAAGGTGAGGAGCATTCATCAAGAGAAAGCGTTTTGTCTGTAAATTATTGGTATAAAGATGTAGATTATGGTAAAGAAATCAGTCATTTTTCAAATATGGTTTTTGATATATTGCATGGCACAACGACATCGTTTAAAACAAATAAATTTCCAATTAGAAAAACAAGTAATAAATATTGGAGTTATAAAACGGAAGCAGGAGAACTAAATATTTTAAACGGAGCTCCTAAGAAAATATTGATAAGACAATTAACTGATGAAAATCGAAAAGGGAATGTTGCAATTAGAAAAGGGATGCACGATGAGATTCCTTATGGAGAAAGATATTATGATTTTGAATTAAAGGAATTAAGATCTGCCATTAAAAGTGAAAAGGATTTTGAAAATATTTATGATGAAAATTTAAAAATTCGTTTAGTTGATTTATTCCACAACTCAAATGAAGACATAAAAGAATTATTTAATAATATCAAAAAAGAAGTTGAGAATCCATTTCCTAAAAAAGCTTTCTTCAAAGCTGATACTAAAATCAAGTTGTCTATTTCCAGAAAAAGCATAGTTGGTTTAAATGAAAAACAAATTGATAAAATTGTTAGTCCAGAAATTTATCAAGATATATTAGAACACATCAAAAATTTTGAAACGATTGATGAGGCAATGTCAGCTTATGGTATTGAAGAATTTAATAAAAATAGGAAAATACCTGTTAAAAAAGTTACATTCGGCGAGCGTGGAGATGGGCGTTATGTATTAGGAGAAAATGATTTGAAAAAATCTACTCGCAAGATGGTAAAAGGTGCAAATTATTCTTTATTTATTGATAGAAATAATGAAATAGTAAATACAATTTCATTAAAATCATTAATAGAAAAAAAAGATGATTCAATTAATGTTACTTCCAAGTCAGGATTTCATTTATTACCAAATGATTTAGTGTATGTTACTTTGGATGGAAATAATTTTGACTTTAGTAATCTGAACAATATTTATCAGTTTGTCAATTCTAAGAAAGATTCAGTAAATTTTTCTCCAGTAAATATTGCCAAAGTAATTTGGGATTACGGTTTTCCTAATTCTAAAAAAGAAGATATAGAGTATAATAAGAGATTATTTGATAAAGGGAATTTCAAAAGTGAAAAAGAGAGTCCTTTAAAAAATGAAATAGGATTAGGGACTCAAGAAAACAAACATAGAAGAGAGTTTATTTATAATGTTGAGGAGCGTATACATGTATTTAAAGGAGAGACTATTCGTGACTTTTGCATTAAACTAAAAATCGACCGTCTTGGTAACATCTCAAAAGCATAAACTATGAATCGTTCTGATTTTATCAAATCTCTAGGGTTAGGTTTAAGCGGTATTATCCTACCACAAACTTTGTTTTTTCAGACAAAACATGTCAAGATTTATGATAATTATATTCGTGGAACTCAGTATTATCAGTTTGATAAAATAAAGAATGTTTTAAAAGAAGGTGATGAGGTTCTACTTAAAAGAGATACAGAGAATTTGCACGACTCTTTTGCAATAGAAGTATATTTTCAGAATAGTAAATTAGGTTATATCGCTGCTTACGAGAATATTGTTTTAGCCAATATGTTAGATCAACATATAAATTTAGTTGCAAAAATTAGTAAGCTTGATTTAAAATCTAATTTTTATCAAATAGCAATTATGGTTTATGCTGAATTGGTTATACCTAGTGATAAATTGATAGTGATGATGAACCAAGAAATAAGGGCAGATGATACAATAGATTTATATCGTAATAATTTGTAAAAAAAATGATTTTATGCTCAAACGAACCATTTACATAGGTAACCCGGCTTATCTTAAGTTGAAAGATCATCAGTTAAAAATAGAAGATACAGAAACCAAGACAACAAAAGGCTCTGTACCTATAGAAGATTTGGCATTTTTGGTGTTGGACAATTATCAAATTACCATCAGTCATCAACTAATTGTCGCCTTGCAACAAAATAATGTAGCCATTGTGAGTTGCGACGAGAGTCATTTGCCTTATGGTTTGATGTTACCTATGAATGGACATGTTTTGCATAGTGAACGATTGAAACATCAAATCAATATTTCAGAACCTTTGCGTAAACAATTGTGGAAACAAACAGTTGAAGCTAAAATATATCAGCAAAAAGCATTGCTTTCTAAATTCGGATTTGTAGAAGAACCCATGCAAAATTATTTAACTGCTGTAAAAACAGGCGACACTACGAATATGGAGGGCATTGCTGCACAGTATTATTGGAAACAATTGTTTGATAATTTTACAAGAGAACGCGATGGAGATGCGCCCAATAATTTTTTGAATTTTGGTTATGCTGTCTTACGAAGTATGGTTGCTAGAGCATTGGTGAGTTCTGGATTGAATCCTACAATTGGGATATTTCATCGAAATAAATATAATCCTTATTGTTTGGCAGATGATCTAATGGAACCTTATAGACCTTATGTAGATGAGTTGGTTTTGGAATGGATGAATAAACCTTTTCGACCTACAGAAATAAGCAAAGAAGCTAAAACTCATTTATTGAAGATTGCTACTAAAGATGTAAAAATTGATGGTTTGACCCGACCATTGATGGTCGCTTTGAGTCATACGACAAGTTCTTTTTATAAATGTATGACAGGAGAACAGCGCGTGATTCGTTTCCCAGAAATGATATGAGTTTTAATCGTTATAATGCTTATCGAATTATGTGGGTTTTGGTTTTGTTTGATTTACCAACTGAGACAAAAAAACAAAGAAGTCAAGCCAATCGATTTCGGAAAGAATTGATTGATGATGGATTTACAATGTTTCAGTTTTCTATTTATTTACGTCATTGTCCCAGTAAAGAAAATGCAGAAGTCCATATAAAACGAGCAAAATCTAAGTTGCCTGAATATGGTAAGGTAGGAATTATTTGTATTACTGATAAACAATTTGGACAAATGGAAATGTTTTATGCCAAAAAGCAAACCGATTTACCCACAGGACCACAACAACTCGAATTATTTTGAAAATAAATAGAATAAAAAAACCGATAGATATATAATTGATTTCTATCGGTTTTTAGTTTTTTTCTCATTCTAAAAAACTTTCAAATCCCTTATAAATAAAGGAGTAGAAGAATGAGGTTGTAATTACTTCAGTAAAATTACCAAATTTGAAAGGAACTCACAACACCGTTACAATGTAAGATCGTGCGAACGTTGTTGTAATTACTTCAGTAAAATTACCAAATTTGAAAGGAACTCACAACTACAATGAAGAAATACAACCAATCTGGTGGGTTGTAATTACTTCAGTAAAATTACCAAATTTGAAAGGAACTCACAACAAAACACGTTGTCTGATTGCTTCAATTCCTGTTGTAATTACTTCAGTAAAATTACCAAATTTGAAAGGAACTCACAACAATACTTGACCTATTGAAATAGACTTAGATGTTGTAATTACTTCAGTAAAATTACCAAATTTGAAAGGAACTCACAACTGCTAACAATTCATTAACAGCATCTAAATGGTTGTAATTACTTCAGTAAAATTACCAAATTTGAAAGGAACTCACAACTAATTTAAAGACGCGAATCCAAAGCCTGCTGTTGTAATTACTTCAGTAAAATTACCAAATTTGAAAGGAACTCACAACTTGTAACCCTTTTATATCTATTTCTCTTTCGTTGTAATTACTTCAGTAAAATTACCAAATTTGAAAGGAACTCACAACAATTCTGCATTTTGCTTACTCAAAGAATCCGTTGTAATTACTTCAGTAAAATTACCAAATTTGAAAGGAACTCACAACAAGTCTATAACCTCTTGTTTTCTTGTTTTTGTTGTAATTACTTCAGTAAAATTACCAAATTTGAAAGGAACTCACAACCGATGTGATTAAATCCAACAATTTGAAATAGTTGTAATTACTTCAGTAAAATTACCAAATTTGAAAGGAACTCACAACAGAATCGAAACCAATTCTATATAAAGCATCGTTGTAATTACTTCAGTAAAATTACCAAATTTGAAAGGAACTCACAACAATTTTCTTTTGTTCTTGCTCCGAGTGGTGGTTGTAATTACTTCAGTAAAATTACCAAATTTGAAAGGAACTCACAACAGTTAAAGCTTCTTCACCCGAAATAGCTACGTTGTAATTACTTCAGTAAAATTACCAAATTTGAAAGGAACTCACAACACAAAATTTGACTTAGATAAATCGATCTATGTTGTAATTACTTCAGTAAAATTACCAAATTTGAAAGGAACTCACAACTAAAGTCGAATCGATTCTTTCAATTAAAATGTTGTAATTACTTCAGTAAAATTACCAAATTTGAAAGGAACTCACAACACAAGATTGTTTCATTTCTTCTTGCCAAATGTTGTAATTACTTCAGTAAAATTACCAAATTTGAAAGGAACTCACAACCCGTCCATTTTTGTCCCGCACTCTCGCCAAGTTGTAATTACTTCAGTAAAATTACCAAATTTGAAAGGAACTCACAACTATATTAATTGCATCTTTTATATTAAAAGGGTTGTAATTACTTCAGTAAAATTACCAAATTTGAAAGGAACTCACAACACAAGAGAGGGGGTTTTCTTCGCTAACGGAGTTGTAATTACTTCAGTAAAATTACCAAATTTGAAAGGAACTCACAACTAATATCAGTTTTATTATTAACTAGCATCTGTTGTAATTACTTCAGTAAAATTACCAAATTTGAAAGGAACTCACAACAACGCTAATTAAAGGTTGACCACCATTTATGTTGTAATTACTTCAGTAAAATTACCAAATTTGAAAGGAACTCACAACCAACGCTAATTAAAGGTTGACCACCATTTATGTTGTAATTACTTCAGTAAAATTACCAAATTTGAAAGGAACTCACAACATGGTGGTTTTCACTTACAATATAGCGAAGGTTGTAATTACTTCAGTAAAATTACCAAATTTGAAAGGAACTCACAACGAAGGGTTAAATGTTTCTAACATCTTCTTTGTTGTAATTACTTCAGTAAAATTACCAAATTTGAAAGGAACTCACAACTATCCACGAGCGAAGCTAATTAAGTCGTCCGTTGTAATTACTTCAGTAAAATTACCAAATTTGAAAGGAACTCACAACAGTTGTTTTACTTGGTCTAATAAATATTCTGTTGTAATTACTTCAGTAAAATTACCAAATTTGAAAGGAACTCACAACATTTTCGGCTTCTTCTTTTGTTTCTTTTTCGTTGTAATTACTTCAGTAAAATTACCAAATTTGAAAGGAACTCACAACGCAATGCCAGAAGATATGTTTTTGAACGAAGTTGTAATTACTTCAGTAAAATTACCAAATTTGAAAGGAACTCA
>Ga0160490_100179_pt1 | contig 27459 bp, 24 predicted proteins | sample DIDnMG_7_FD_108210 | JGI IMG/M metagenome (GOLD analysis project Ga0160490, IMG submission 108210) | Enriched soil microbial communities from UW Madison campus, WI, USA - DID2934_E24_Lignin MG | ecosystem: Environmental > Terrestrial > Soil > Unclassified | place: USA: Madison, Wisconsin...
CCGTCCACAGTTCTACTTCCGTACTACTGACGTGACCGGTACCATCGAACTGCCAGAAGGCGTTGAGATGGTAATGCCAGGCGACAACATCAAGATGGTTGTTACCCTGATCCACCCAATCGCGATGGATGACGGTCTGCGTTTCGCAATCCGTGAAGGCGGCCGTACTGTTGGCGCGGGCGTTGTTGCTAAAGTTCTCGGCTAATTGCTGATAACATTTGACGCAATGCGCATGAAAAGGGCATCATTTGATGCCCTTTTTGCACGCTTTCGAACCAGAACCTGGCTCATCAGTGATTTTATTTGTCATAATCATTGCTGAGACAGGCTCTGAAGAGGGCGTTTTAGTCCGAAACGCAACAGAGCATTTCGGTTTGGTTCGCCTCGCTATCGCGGGGTGAAAATGTTTGTAGAATACTTCTGACAGGTTGGTTTATGAGTGCGAATACCGAAGCTCAAGGGAGCGGGCGCGGCCTGGAAGCGATGAAATGGGTAGTGGTAGCCGTATTGTTGATCGTGGCAATCGTTGGCAACTACCTTTATCGCGACATGATGCTGCCGCTACGCGCGCTGGCAGTGGTAATTCTGATTGCTGCAGCGGGTGGTGTCGCGCTGTTGACGACCAAAGGTAAAGCGACCGTCGCTTTTGCCCGCGAAGCGAGAACCGAAGTCCGTAAGGTCATTTGGCCGACTCGCCAGGAAACATTGCACACCACGCTGATTGTAGCTGCGGTTACCGCTGTAATGTCACTGATCCTGTGGGGACTGGATGGTATTCTGGTTCGCCTGGTATCCTTTATCACTGGCCTGAGGTTCTGAGATGTCTGAAGCCCCTAAAAAGCGCTGGTACGTCGTTCAGGCGTTTTCCGGTTTTGAAGGCCGCGTAGCAACGTCGCTGCGTGAGCATATCAAATTACATAATATGGAAGAGTTGTTTGGCGAAGTTATGGTTCCGACCGAAGAAGTGGTCGAGATCCGTGGCGGCCAGCGTCGCAAAAGCGAACGCAAATTCTTCCCGGGTTACGTGCTTGTTCAGATGGTGATGAACGATGCAAGCTGGCACTTAGTGCGTAGCGTCCCGCGCGTAATGGGCTTTATCGGCGGCACGTCTGACCGTCCGGCGCCAATCAGCGACAAAGAAGTTGATGCGATTATGAACCGCCTGCAGCAGGTTGGTGATAAGCCGCGTCCTAAAACGCTGTTTGAACCGGGTGAAATGGTTCGTGTTAATGACGGTCCGTTTGCTGACTTTAACGGCGTGGTTGAAGAAGTGGACTACGAGAAGTCCCGCCTGAAAGTTTCCGTTTCTATCTTCGGTCGTGCGACCCCGGTAGAACTGGACTTTGCCCAGGTAGAAAAAGCCTAAGCAGCGATCAAAAAAGCGACGATTTAATCGTTGCACAGGGCGCGAGATTGGACTACAATTTCGCGCCTTTTGTTTTTACGGATTGCATCCGTAAAACGAATTTTATCACGGGGAGCCTCCTTGAGGCGCTAAAACCCAATCAGAGGATTTTACAATGGCTAAGAAAGTACAAGCCTACGTCAAGCTGCAGGTTGCAGCTGGTATGGCAAACCCAAGTCCACCAGTTGGTCCAGCTCTGGGTCAGCAGGGTGTTAACATCATGGAATTCTGTAAAGCGTTCAACGCCAAAACCGAATCCCTGGAAAAAGGTCTGCCAATCCCAGTCGTAATCACTGTTTACGCTGACCGTTCTTTCACTTTCGTTACCAAGACCCCGCCGGCAGCAGTTCTGCTGAAAAAAGCGGCTGGTATCAAGTCTGGTTCCGGCAAGCCGAACAAAGACAAAGTTGGTAAAATTTCCCGCGCTCAGCTGCAGGAAATCGCGCAGACCAAAGCTGCCGACATGACTGGTTCCGACGTTGAAGCGATGACTCGCTCCATCGAAGGTACTGCACGTTCCATGGGCCTGGTAGTGGAGGACTAAGAAATGGCTAAACTGACCAAGCGCATGTCCGTAATCCGTGGCAAAGTTGATGCGACCAAACAATACGACATCAACGAAGCAATCGCTCTGCTGAAAGAACTGGCTACCGCTAAGTTCGTAGAAAGCGTTGACGTTGCTGTTAACCTCGGTATCGATGCTCGTAAATCCGATCAGAACGTTCGTGGCGCAACTGTACTGCCACACGGTACTGGCCGTTCCGTACGCGTAGCTGTATTTGCTCAGGGTGCAAACGCTGAAGCTGCTAAAGCTGCCGGCGCTGAACTGGTAGGTATGGAAGATCTGGCTGATCAGATCAAGAAAGGCGAAATGAACTTTGACGTTGTTATTGCTTCCCCGGATGCAATGCGCGTTGTTGGCCAGCTGGGCCAGGTTCTGGGTCCACGCGGCCTGATGCCAAACCCGAAAGTTGGTACCGTAACCCCTAACGTTGCTGAAGCGGTTAAGAACGCTAAAGCAGGTCAGGTTCGTTATCGTAACGACAAAAACGGCATTATCCACACCACCATCGGTAAAGTGGACTTTGACGCTGACAAACTGAAAGAAAACCTGGAATCTCTGCTGGTTGCGCTGAAAAAAGCAAAACCAACTCAGGCGAAAGGCGTGTACATCAAGAAAGTTAGCATCTCCACCACCATGGGTGCAGGTGTTGCAGTTGACCAGGCTGGCCTGAGCGCTGCTGCAAACTAATGCCTTTACGTGGGCGGTGGATTTGTCTACAATCTTACCCCCACGTTTGCTAACAATAGTTAGCGGCTAAAAGATTTGTTCGTTGGAGCCTGGCCTAATCCAGGCCTCCGTCGAAGACCGCAGGTGTTTCGCGAGAGACTTAATGCCCTGCGTAGACGGTGACAGAACGCTAAGATTATTTTTGGATACTCTGGCTTGTTTCTGCTCACCGTATTAAGACGCTCTTCCCGTTGGGAAGAGTGAAGTGAGTTCCGGAACATGAGTTCCGGCAAACATCCAGGAGCAAAGCTAATGGCTTTAAATCTTCAAGACAAACAAGCGATTGTTGCTGAAGTCAGCGAAGTAGCCAAAGGCGCGCTGTCTGCAGTAGTTGCGGATTCCCGTGGCGTTACTGTAGATAAAATGACTGAACTGCGTAAAGCAGGTCGTGAAGCTGGCGTTTACATGCGTGTTGTTCGTAACACCCTGCTGCGCCGCGTAGTTGAAGGTACTCAGTTCGAGTGCCTGAAAGACACGTTTGTTGGTCCAACCTTGATTGCATACTCTATGGAACACCCGGGCGCTGCTGCTCGTCTGTTCAAAGAGTTCGCGAAAGCGAATGCAAAATTCGAGGTTAAAGCTGCAGCCTTTGAAGGTGAGTTGATCCCGGCATCGCAAATCGATCGCCTGGCAACCCTGCCGACCTACGAAGAAGCAATTGCACGCCTGATGGCAACCATGAAAGAAGCTTCGGCTGGCAAACTGGTTCGCACTCTGGCTGCTGTTCGCGATGCGAAAGAAGCTGCTTAATAGCAGTCATCTTTATCAAGTATTCGCTTACGTATAAACTTATTCTGATTTTCAGGAACAATTTAAATGTCTATCACTAAAGATCAAATCATTGAAGCAGTTGCAGCTATGTCCGTAATGGACGTTGTAGAACTGATCACTGCAATGGAAGAAAAATTCGGTGTTTCCGCTGCTGCTGCTGTAGCTGTAGCTGCTGGCCCGGCTGAAGCTGCTGAAGAAAAAACTGAATTCGACGTAGTTCTGAAAGCTGCTGGCGCGAACAAAGTTGCTGTAATCAAAGCAGTACGTGCTGCAACTGGCCTGGGTCTGAAAGAAGCTAAAGACCTGGTAGAATCTGCTCCAGCTGCGCTGAAAGAAGGCGTGAGCAAAGACGACGCAGAAGCACTGAAAAAATCTCTGGAAGAAGCTGGCGCTGAAGTTGAAGTTAAATAAGCCAACCCTTCCGGTTGCAGCCTGAGAAATTAGGCTGATGGCTGGTGACTTTTTAGTCACCAGCCTTTTTGCGCTGTAAGGCGCCAGTAGAGTTTCACACTGTTTGACTGCTGGCTGTCCTGACAATGCTTGTTTCTATCGACGACTTAATATACTGCGACAGGGTGCTCGCTCTGGGTAAATCGCAATGAAATGGTTTAAGCGTGATAGCAACAGGCATTGCGGAAAGTGTTCGATTTTCCGATCAACAAAATGGTGTTGCACAAACTGTCCGCCAATGGACAGATGGGTCGACTTGTCAGCGAGCTGAGGAACCCTATGGTTTACTCCTATACCGAGAAAAAACGTATTCGTAAGGATTTTGGTAAACGTCCACAAGTTCTGGACATTCCATATCTCCTTTCTATCCAGCTTGACTCGTTCCAGAAGTTTATCGAGCAAGATCCTGAAGGGCAGTACGGTCTGGAAGCAGCCTTCCGTTCCGTGTTCCCGATTAAGAGCTACAGCGGTAATTCCGAGCTGCAATACGTCAGCTACCGCCTTGGCGAACCGGTATTTGACGTTCAGGAATGTCAAATCCGTGGCGTGACCTACTCGGCACCGCTGCGCGTTAAACTGCGTCTGGTGATCTACGAGCGCGAAGCGCCGGAAGGCACCGTTAAAGACATTAAAGAACAAGAAGTCTACATGGGCGAAATTCCGCTCATGACCGACAACGGTACTTTCGTTATCAACGGTACTGAGCGTGTTATCGTTTCCCAGCTGCACCGTAGCCCGGGCGTCTTCTTCGACAGCGATAAAGGTAAAACACACTCTTCCGGTAAAGTACTGTATAACGCGCGTATCATTCCTTACCGTGGTTCCTGGCTGGACTTCGAGTTCGATCCGAAAGACAACCTGTTTGTCCGTATCGACCGTCGTCGTAAACTGCCTGCGACCATCATTCTGCGTGCACTGAACTACACCACTGAGCAGATTCTTGATCTGTTCTTTGAAAAAGTTGTCTTTGAAATTCGCGACAACAAGCTGCAAATGGAGCTGGTGCCTGAGCGTCTGCGTGGTGATACCGCATCGTTCGACATCGAAGCCGACGGCAAAGTGTATGTGGAAAAAGGCCGCCGTATTACCGCGCGCCACATCCGTCAGCTGGAAAAAGATGATATCAAACACATCGAAGTTCCGGTTGAGTACATTGCTGGAAAAGTAGCTGCAAAAGACTACGTTGATGCATCCACTGGCGAGCTGATCTGCCCGGCTAACATGGAGCTGAGCCTGGATCTGCTGGCTAAGCTGAGCCAGTCTGGCCACAAGCGTATCGAAACGCTGTTCACCAACGATCTGGACCACGGTCCGTACATGTCCGAAACCGTACGTGTCGACCCAACCACCGATCGTCTGAGCGCGCTGGTAGAAATCTACCGCATGATGCGCCCGGGTGAGCCACCGACTCGCGAAGCGGCTGAAAGCCTGTTCGAGAACCTGTTCTTCTCCGAAGACCGCTACGATCTGTCCGCGGTTGGTCGTATGAAGTTCAACCGTTCTCTGCTGCGTGACGCGATCGAAGGTTCCGGTATCCTGAGCAAAGAAGACATCATCGAAGTGATGAAGAAGCTCATCGATATCCGTAACGGTAAAGGCGAAGTGGACGATATCGACCACCTCGGCAACCGTCGTATCCGTTCCGTAGGCGAAATGGCGGAAAACCAGTTCCGCGTTGGCCTGGTACGTGTAGAGCGTGCGGTGAAAGAGCGTCTGTCTCTGGGCGATCTGGATACCCTGATGCCTCAGGATATGATCAACGCCAAGCCGATCTCTGCAGCAGTGAAAGAGTTCTTTGGTTCCAGCCAGCTGTCTCAGTTTATGGACCAGAACAACCCGCTGTCTGAGATCACGCACAAGCGTCGTATCTCTGCACTCGGCCCGGGCGGTCTGACCCGTGAGCGCGCAGGCTTTGAAGTTCGAGACGTACACCCGACTCACTACGGTCGCGTATGTCCAATCGAAACGCCTGAAGGTCCAAACATCGGTCTGATCAACTCCCTGTCCGTGTACGCACAGACTAACGAATACGGTTTCCTTGAAACCCCGTATCGTAAAGTGACTGACGGTGTTGTAACCGATGAAATTCACTACCTGTCTGCTATCGAAGAAGGTAACTACGTCATCGCTCAGGCGAACTCCAACCTGGATGACGAAGGCCACTTTGTAGAAGACCTGGTAACTTGCCGTAGCAAAGGCGAATCCAGCTTGTTCAGCCGCGACCAGGTTGACTACATGGACGTTTCCACCCAGCAGGTGGTTTCCGTCGGTGCGTCCCTGATCCCGTTCCTGGAACACGATGACGCCAACCGTGCATTGATGGGTGCGAACATGCAACGTCAGGCCGTTCCAACTCTGCGCGCTGATAAGCCGCTGGTTGGTACCGGTATGGAACGTGCTGTTGCCGTTGACTCCGGTGTTACTGCAGTTGCTAAACGTGGCGGTACTGTTCAGTACGTCGATGCTTCCCGTATCGTTATCAAAGTTAACGAAGACGAGATGCATGCAGGCGAAGCAGGTATCGACATCTACAACCTGACCAAGTACACCCGTTCTAACCAGAACACCTGCATCAACCAGATGCCATGCGTGTCTCTGGGTGAGCCAATTGAGCGCGGCGACGTGCTGGCTGACGGTCCGTCCACCGACCTCGGTGAACTGGCGCTCGGTCAGAACATGCGCGTAGCGTTCATGCCGTGGAACGGTTACAACTTCGAAGACTCCATCCTCGTCTCCGAGCGTGTGGTTCAGGAAGATCGTTTCACCACTATTCACATCCAGGAACTGGCGTGTGTGTCCCGTGACACCAAGCTGGGGCCAGAAGAGATCACCGCTGACATCCCTAACGTGGGTGAAGCTGCGCTCTCCAAGCTGGATGAATCCGGTATCGTTTACATCGGTGCAGAAGTGACCGGCGGCGACATTCTGGTTGGTAAGGTTACGCCGAAAGGTGAAACCCAGCTGACGCCAGAAGAGAAACTGCTGCGCGCGATCTTCGGTGAGAAAGCGTCTGACGTTAAAGACTCTTCTCTGCGTGTACCAAACGGTGTTTCCGGTACGGTTATCGACGTTCAGGTCTTTACTCGCGATGGCGTAGAAAAAGACAAACGTGCGCTGGAAATCGAAGAAATGCAGTTGAAGCAGGCTAAGAAAGACCTGTCTGAAGAGCTGCAGATCCTTGAAGCTGGCCTGTTTGGTCGTATCTACGCGGTGCTGGTTGCCGGTGGTGTTGAAGCTGAGAAGCTCGACAAGCTGCCACGTGACCGCTGGCTGGAACTGGGCCTGGCCGACGAAGAGAAACAAAATCAGCTGGAACAGCTGGCTGAGCAGTATGACGAACTGAAACACGAGTTCGAGAAAAAACTCGAAGCGAAACGCCGTAAAATCACTCAGGGCGACGATCTGGCACCGGGCGTGCTGAAGATTGTTAAGGTTTATCTGGCCGTTAAACGTCAGATCCAGCCTGGTGATAAGATGGCAGGTCGTCACGGTAACAAGGGTGTTATTTCTAAGATCAACCCGATCGAAGATATGCCGCACGATGCTAACGGTACGCCGGTAGATATCGTACTGAACCCGCTGGGCGTACCGTCTCGTATGAACATTGGTCAGATCCTTGAAACTCACCTGGGTATGGCTGCAAAAGGCATCGGCGATAAGATCAACGCCATGCTGAAACAGCAGCAGGAAGTCGCGAAACTGCGCGAGTTCATCCAGCGTGCATACGATCTGGGTACTGATGTTCGTCAGAAAGTCGACCTGAACACCTTCAGCGATGAAGAAGTGCTGCGCCTGGCTGAGAACCTGAAAAAAGGTATGCCAATCGCAACGCCAGTCTTCGATGGTGCGAAAGAGTCTGAAATCAAGGAACTGTTACAGCTGGGTGGCCTGCCAAGTTCTGGCCAGATCACCCTGTTTGACGGTCGTACCGGTGAGCAGTTCGAGCGCCAGGTAACCGTGGGCTACATGTACATGCTGAAACTGAACCACCTGGTTGATGACAAGATGCACGCGCGTTCTACCGGTTCTTACAGCCTGGTTACTCAGCAGCCGCTGGGTGGTAAGGCGCAGTTCGGTGGTCAGCGCTTCGGGGAGATGGAAGTGTGGGCGCTTGAAGCATACGGCGCGGCATACACCCTGCAGGAAATGCTCACCGTTAAGTCTGATGACGTGAACGGTCGTACCAAGATGTATAAAAACATCGTGGACGGCAACCATCAGATGGAGCCGGGCATGCCAGAGTCCTTCAACGTACTGTTGAAAGAGATTCGTTCGCTGGGTATCAACATCGAACTGGAAGACGAGTAACTCTCGCTCAAACAGGTCACTGGTGCCGGAGTAGTTTCCGGCACCAGATTGTGCTAACTCCGACGGGAGCAAATCCGTGAAAGACTTATTAAAGTTTCTGAAAGCGCAAACTAAAACCGAAGAGTTTGATGCGATCAAAATTGCTCTGGCCTCGCCAGACATGATCCGTTCATGGTCTTTTGGTGAAGTTAAAAAGCCAGAAACCATCAACTACCGTACGTTCAAACCTGAGCGTGACGGCCTTTTCTGTGCGCGTATTTTCGGGCCAGTAAAAGATTACGAGTGCCTGTGCGGTAAGTACAAGCGCCTGAAACACCGTGGTGTGATCTGTGAGAAGTGCGGCGTTGAAGTGACCCAGACTAAAGTGCGTCGTGAGCGCATGGGCCACATCGAGCTGGCGTCTCCGACTGCCCACATCTGGTTCCTGAAATCTCTGCCGTCCCGTATCGGTCTGCTGCTGGATATGCCGCTGCGCGATATCGAACGTGTACTGTACTTCGAATCTTATGTTGTTATCGAAGGCGGGATGACGAACCTGGAACGCAACCAGATTCTGACCGAAGAGCAGTATCTGGACGCGCTGGAAGAGTTCGGTGACGAATTCGATGCGAAGATGGGTGCGGAAGCTATCCAGGCCCTGCTGAAGAGCATGGATCTGGAGCAGGAATGCGAGCAGCTGCGTGAAGAGCTGAACGAAACCAACTCCGAAACCAAGCGTAAAAAGCTGACCAAGCGTATCAAACTGCTGGAAGCGTTCGTTCAGTCTGGTAACAAACCAGAGTGGATGATCCTGACCGTTCTGCCGGTTCTGCCGCCAGATCTGCGTCCGCTGGTTCCGCTGGATGGTGGTCGTTTCGCGACTTCTGACCTGAACGATCTGTATCGTCGCGTCATTAACCGTAACAACCGTCTGAAACGTCTGCTGGATCTGGCTGCGCCAGATATCATCGTACGTAACGAAAAACGTATGCTGCAGGAAGCGGTAGATGCCCTGCTGGATAACGGTCGTCGCGGTCGTGCGATCACCGGTTCTAACAAACGTCCTCTGAAATCTTTGGCCGACATGATCAAAGGTAAACAGGGTCGTTTCCGTCAGAACCTGCTCGGTAAGCGTGTTGACTACTCCGGTCGTTCTGTAATCACCGTAGGTCCATACCTGCGTCTGCATCAGTGCGGTCTGCCGAAGAAAATGGCACTGGAGCTGTTCAAACCGTTCATCTACGGCAAGCTGGAACTGCGTGGCCTGGCCACCACCATCAAAGCCGCTAAGAAGATGGTTGAGCGTGAAGAAGCTGTCGTTTGGGATATCCTGGACGAAGTGATCCGCGAACACCCGGTACTGCTGAACCGTGCACCAACTCTGCACCGTCTGGGTATCCAGGCCTTTGAGCCAGTACTGATCGAAGGTAAAGCTATCCAGCTGCACCCGCTGGTCTGTGCGGCCTATAACGCCGACTTCGATGGTGACCAGATGGCTGTTCACGTACCGCTGACGCTGGAAGCCCAGCTCGAAGCGCGTGCGCTGATGATGTCTACCAACAACATCCTGTCCCCAGCGAACGGTGAACCAATTATCGTTCCTTCTCAGGACGTTGTACTGGGTCTGTACTACATGACCCGTGACTGTGTTAACGCCAAAGGCGAAGGCATGGTGCTGACTGGCCCGAAAGAAGCTGAGCGTATTTATCGCGCTGGCCTGGCCTCTCTGCATGCGCGTGTAAAAGTGCGTATCACCGAGTATGAAAAAGCTGAAAACGGCGAACTCGTTGCGAAAACCAGCCTGATTGACACGACCGTTGGCCGTGCGATTCTGTGGATGATCGTACCGAAAGGTCTGCCTTTCTCCATCGTCAACCAGGCGCTGGGCAAGAAAGCCATCTCCAAGATGCTGAACACCTGTTACCGCATCCTGGGCCTGAAGCCGACCGTAATCTTCGCTGACCAGACAATGTACACCGGCTTTGCTTATGCAGCGCGTTCAGGTGCCTCTGTTGGTATCGATGACATGGTCATCCCAGAGAAGAAACACGAGATCATCTCTGAAGCGGAAGCCGAAGTTGCTGAGATCCAGGAGCAGTTCCAGTCTGGTCTGGTCACCGCGGGCGAACGCTATAACAAAGTTATCGATATCTGGGCAGCGGCGAACGATCGTGTATCCAAAGCGATGATGGACAACCTGCAGACCGAAACCGTTATTAACCGTGACGGCGTCGAAGAGCAGCAGGTTTCCTTCAACAGCATCTACATGATGGCCGACTCCGGTGCGCGTGGTTCTGCGGCACAGATTCGTCAGCTGGCAGGTATGCGTGGTCTGATGGCGAAGCCAGATGGCTCCATCATCGAAACGCCAATCACCGCGAACTTCCGTGAAGGTCTGAACGTACTCCAGTACTTCATCTCCACGCACGGTGCTCGTAAGGGTCTGGCGGATACCGCACTGAAAACTGCGAACTCCGGTTATCTGACGCGTCGTCTGGTTGACGTTGCGCAGGATCTGGTTGTTACCGAAGACGATTGTGGCACCCTCGAAGGTATCACCATGACCCCGGTTATCGAGGGTGGTGATGTTAAAGAGCCACTGCGCGATCGCGTTCTGGGTCGTGTTACTGCGGAAGACATTCTGAAGCCGGGTACTGCAGACATCCTGGTTCCACGCAACACGCTGCTGCACGAGCACTGGTGTGACCTGCTGGAAGCCAACTCTGTTGACTCAGTGAAAGTTCGTTCCGTTGTATCCTGTGACACCGACTTTGGTGTATGTGCGCACTGCTACGGTCGTGACCTGGCGCGTGGCCACATCATCAACAAAGGTGAAGCGATCGGTGTTATCGCGGCACAGTCCATCGGTGAGCCGGGTACACAGCTGACGATGCGTACGTTCCACATCGGTGGTGCGGCATCTCGTGCGGCTGCTGAATCCAGCATCCAGGTGAAAAACAAAGGTAGCATCAAGCTCAACAACGCGAAGTCGGTTGTTAACTCTTCCGGCAAGCTGGTTGTGACTTCTCGTAACACCGAGCTGAAGCTGATCGACGAATTCGGTCGTACCAAAGAGAGCTATAAAGTGCCTTACGGTGCTGTTATGGCGAAAGGCGATGGCGAACAGGTTGCTGGCGGCGAAACCGTAGCGAACTGGGATCCACACACCATGCCGGTAATCACCGAAGTGGCTGGTTTCATTCGCTTCACCGATATGATCGACGGCCAGACGATTACTCGTCAGACCGACGACCTGACCGGTCTCTCTTCCCTGGTGGTTCTGGATTCTGCAGAACGTACCGCGGGCGGTAAAGATCTGCGTCCAGCACTGAAAATCGTTGATGCTAATGGCAACGACGTTCTGATCCCGGGCACCGACATGCCGGCTCAGTACTTCCTGCCAGGTAAAGCGATTGTTCAGCTGGAAGATGGTGTTCAGATCGGTGCGGGTGATGCTCTGGCGCGTATTCCACAGGAATCCAGCGGTACCAAAGATATCACCGGTGGTCTGCCACGCGTTGCGGACCTGTTCGAAGCACGTCGTCCGAAAGAGCCGGCAATCCTGGCTGAAATCAGCGGTATCATTTCCTTCGGTAAAGAGACCAAAGGGAAGCGCCGTCTGGTGATCACGCCGCTGGATGGCAGCGATCCGTACGAAGAGATGATTCCAAAATGGCGTCAGCTCAACGTGTTTGAAGGTGAACGTGTAGAACGTGGTGACGTGGTTTCCGACGGTCCGGAAGCACCGCACGACATTCTGCGTCTTCGTGGCGTCCACGCGGTAACGCGTTACATCACCAACGAAGTACAGGACGTTTACCGTCTGCAAGGCGTTAAGATCAACGATAAGCACATCGAAGTTATCGTTCGTCAGATGCTGCGTAAAGCCACCATCGTGAATGCCGGTAGCTCCGACTTCCTCGAAGGTGAGCAGGTTGAATACTCTCGCGTTAAGATCGCTAACCGCGATCTGGAAGCGAACGGCAAACTCAGTGCGACCTTCGCACGTGACCTGCTGGGTATCACCAAAGCGTCTCTGGCAACCGAGTCCTTCATCTCCGCGGCATCGTTCCAGGAGACCACTCGTGTGCTTACCGAAGCAGCTGTTGCGGGCAAACGCGACGAACTGCGCGGTCTGAAAGAGAACGTTATTGTGGGTCGTCTGATCCCGGCCGGTACCGGTTATGCGTACCACCAGGATCGTATGCGCCGTCGCGCAGCGGGCGAAATCCCAGCTGCACCACAGGTGACTGCTGAAGATGCTTCTGCCAGCCTGGCAGAGCTGCTGAACGCAGGCCTGGGCGGTTCTGACAACGAGTAATCGTGACGTCAGCCCATAAAAAAACCCGCTTCGGCGGGTTTTTTTTTGCGTGTCTGGTGCGGCTGTTGCCGGGTGGCGCTGCGCTTACCCGGCCTACGGTTCGGGGTCGTTGTAGGCCCGGTAAGCGTAGCGCCACCGGACGTGTTAGTTCACCAGCGGTAACCGGCGATACAGCTCGATCATATCTCCCGCCAGATCCTGAATCACCATCGCGTTCATCAGGTGGTCCTGAGAGTGAACGGTAATCAGGTTAACCGGCAGCTTGCCCGTTCCTTCATCCATACCGATCAGCTTCGTCTGGATGGTGTGCGCATGCTTAACGAATTCACGCGACTCTTCCATCGCCTTTTCCGCGTCGGCAAAATCACCTTTACGCGCCATCTGCAGGGCGGTTAATGCTGAACTGCGGGCTGCGCCGGCATTCACCAGCAGCTCCATAATAATGGTTTCTAAATCTTCCATGGGTCACTCCAGCAGTTTGAGGGCTTTTTCGAGGACGGCATCGCCTTTCATCATGCCGTAATCCATCATGTCGATAACCGCGACTTTTTTGCCCAGCGGTTCTGCCTGTGCCTGAAGATTATTGAGTTCGTATTTGACCTGCGGGCCAAGCAACACAATGTCGGCTGCGGCGATTTCATCTTTAAACTCAGCAACCGGTACGGCTTTAATGGTTACTTCGACCCCTTTTTTCTGCGCGGCGTCTTTCATGCGTTGAACCAGCATGCTGGTGGACATTCCCGCTGCACAGCATAAAACGATGTTCTTCATAGTCAGCCTCAATGTACATGTGTTTATTGATAATTATCCCGCGTAGCCCGCTTCGACAACCGCGTTACCGCGATTGTGTGTGAGGCATCACAAAGAAACCCGCATTTTCTGAAACCGGTTACAATTGTTACAGAACGGGGAAAGGCAGGGCGGAACGAGGAAGAAGCTTTCCGCCCTGGTCAGCATCCCCGGCTGACGAAATAAGCGTAAAAAAAATATGCTCAGGCTGACAATGGCCCGTTGATGAGGTTACGTGACGCCTCGTAATAATTTCATCGGGTTACACTCTTTTTCAGCCCGGCTGCGAGGCGCGTCCCAGCCAGCTATCCCAGTCTTTCCACACCGGCTGCAATCCCTGCTGGCTGAGCGCTTCGGCAACCACTTCCGGGCGACGACTATCGTGCGGCGCAAACTGCTCCAGCTCGGGATGGTCATCGGCATAGCCGCCTGGCTGGGTTTTTGAAAAGGCGCTGACGTTGTTAATGGCCAGCGGAATGACGCGATCGCGAAACGCGGGGGATTCCCGGGTCGACAGTGACAGCTCCACCTCCGGCGCCAGTAGACGAAACGCGCAGATGGTCTGCACCAACTGACGTTCATCCATGATCGACGCGGGCTGGATCCCGCCAGCGCAGGGGCGCAGCCGGGGAAAGGAGATCGAGTACCTGCTCTGCCAGTAGTGCTGCTGTAGCCAGAGCAGGTGTTCCGCCACCATAAAGTTGTCGACCCGCCAGCTGTCGGAGAGTCCGGTCAGTGCCCCGAGTCCGATCTTGTCGATCCCGGCGCGGCCCAGCCGATCCGGGGTCTCAAGTCGCCAGAAGAAGTCCTGCTTTTTACCTTTCAGGTGGTGTTGAGCATAGACCGCCTCGTGATAGGTCTCCTGATAGACCAGCACGCCATCCAGCCCCAGCGTTTTTAGCTCGCCATATTCGGCCTCTGACAGGGGTTGAACCTCCATCTGCAACGAGGCGAACTGGCGGCGAATGGCCGGGATATGGCGACGAAAATAGTCCATTCCGACCTTAGCCTGGTGCTCGCCGGTCACCAGCAGCAGATGCTCAAACCCCATCTCGCGGATCGCGGCACACTCCCGGGCAATCTCATTTTCATCCAGCGTTTTGCGCTTGATATGGTTGCTCATTGAAAAGCCGCAGTAGGTACAGTCGTTCGCGCACAGGTTGGAGAGATAGAGCGGAACATAAAAGCTCACCGTGTTGCCAAAGCGCTGGCGTGTCAGACGCTGGGCCCGCTGCGCCATCGGCTCAAGATATGCGCTGGCGGCGGGGGAGAGCAGGGCCATCATATCCTCGCGCGTCGGCTGCCGGGCAGTCAGAGCGCGCTCAACGTCCGCCGGGGTTTTACTGTTGATGCGCAGGCGAATATCGTCCCAGTCGAGCTGGCGCCAGCGATCGGTAAAGGTGTTCATGAGAAGGCCTCCAGAAATCCGGTTAACGGGCTGGTGGCCTGGGCTTCAGGGCTCCGCGAGCCGGGGCCAGACTGGCGTGCCAGCACGCCCGCCTCTACCGCCAGACGAAACGCCCGCGCCATCATCACCGGATCGTCCGCGACTGCAATGGCGGTGTTGACCAGCACGGCATCGGCCCCCATCTCCAGCGCCTGTGCGGCATGGCTGGGAACGCCGATCCCGGCATCCACGATCACCGGCACGGTCGCCTGCTGAATGATGATCTCCAGCATGGCGCGGGTTTCCAGCCCCTGGTTGGAGCCTATCGGCGCGCCTAGCGGCATCACCGCCGCGCAACCCGCCTCTTCAAGCCGTTTGCACAGCACCGGATCGGCACCGCAGTAGGGCAGCACCGTGAATCCCTCTTTTACCAGCATTTCTGCCGCTTTCAGCGTCTCGATGGGATCGGGCAACAGCCAGCGGGCATCGGGATGGATCTCCAGCTTGAGCCAGTGCGTTCCCAGCGCCTCGCGCGCCAGCCGGGCAGCGAACACCGCTTCCTCCGCGGTTTTGGCCCCGGAGGTGTTGGGCAGCAGGCTGACACCTGCCTCCAGCAGCGGTGCCAAAATAGCGTCATTGTGATTGCGCAGATCGACCCGCTTCATCGCCAGGGTCACCAGCTGGCTGCCGCTCTCGCGAATGGCATCCACCATCAGCTGCGGCGAGGCGAATTTCCCGGTGCCGGTAAACAGATGTGAATCAAAGTTTTTATCAGCAATACGTAACATCTCAGCCTCCGGCAATCACCTGAAAGAGCAGGATCCGATCGCCTTCGTGGACCTGCTGTTTATCCCACTGCTCGCGCGGCAGGATCTGTTGATTCAGGGCCAGCGCGACCCCGGGTTTTAACTGGCGCAGCTGATGGAGCAGAGTGGCAACGGTTATGCCTTCCACGCACTGCATCGGTTCGTCGTTAAACAGGATCCGCATGCTGGCCTCCACATACCTCACAGCCGCTGGCGCGCTGCAGGGCCAGCTGTCGCCAGCTTCCTGCCCGGGCATCGAACAGGCGCAGCGCATTGCGCGGGGTCTCGATGTCGCTCAGCAGCTTGATCGCCTCCAGCGCCTGCAAGGTTCCCATCACGCCAACCACCGGCCCGACAATGCCTGCGGTGCGGCAGTTGCGTTGCGGCTCGTCATCCTCCGGCCACAGACAGCGATAGCAGCCCTGCGCCCAGGGCGGTGTCAGCACCATCATCTGCCCGCCAAATCCTACGGCGCTGGCGGTGATGAGCGGGGTGTTGAGCATCACGCAGGCGGCATTGATCGCCTGGCGGGTGGCCATGTTATCGGTGCAGTCCAGCACCACGTCGGCGCGGGCGATCTCCTCCTGCAGCGCTTTGCCTTCCAGGCGGGTCTGCAGGGCAATCAGCCGGATGTCCGGGTTAAGCTGCTGCAGCCGGCGCTGCGTCACCTGCGCTTTCGGCTGGGCGATATCGTCGGTAGTAAACAGGATCTGGCGCTGCAAATTGCTCAGATGCACTTCGTCATCGTCGGCCAGCACCAGGGTGCCGATCCCGGCTCCGGCCAGATACAGCGCTGCCGGGGCGCCTAATCCGCCGAGGCCGACCAGCAATATCCGGCTGGCGAGCAGCTTCTGCTGCCCGTCGATGGCGATATCCTCCAGCAGGATCTGGCGGCTGTAGCGCATAAAGTCACGGTCATTCATCGCCCGCCCCCGCCAGTTGCAGTAGCTGTGCCGTTGCCGCCTGCCAGTTATCGGCCTGAGTGATAGCGCTCACCACCGCAATGCTGCCCACGCCGGTCGCCAGCACCGCCGCGGCGCGTTCGAGACTGATACCACCGATGGCGACGGTAGGGTAATCCGCAAGCCGTTCGATATGGCGGGCCAGCTGCTCCAGCCCCTGAGGGGCGGAAGGCATCTGCTTGGTTTGGGTCGGGAAAACGTGCCCGAGGGCGATGTAGGACGGACGCGCCGCCAGCGCCACGTCGATCTCCATGTCGTCGTGGGTTGAGACGCCGAGGCGTAACCCGGCAGCACGAATGGCCGCAAGATCGGTGGTCTCCAGGTCTTCCTGGCCGAGATGCACGCCATAAGCCTGATGTTTAATCGCCAGCCGCCAGTAATCATTGATAAACAGGCGGGCGTCGTAGCGACGCCCCAGGGCAATGGCCGCCACGATATCGGCCTCGACCTCGTCATCCTGCTTATCTTTGATGCGCAGCTGGATCGTTTTTACGCCCGCGGCAAGCAGACGCTCAATCCAGGCCACGCTGTCGACCACCGGATAGAGCCCCAGACGAAAGGGTACCGGCGGGAAGTTGGGTTGATACATTAAGCCTCCTCTTTTTTGAGGTAGATCTCGCCGCCCTTGGCGCGGAAGGTTTCCGACATGTCGGCCATCCCCACTTCAATGGTCTGCGCCGCGGCGTAGTCGCGTACCTCCTGGCTGATTTTCATCGAGCAGAATTTTGGCCCGCACATGGAGCAGAAGTGCGCCACTTTGCCGGATTCCTGAGGCAGGGTTTCGTCGTGGTAGGCACGGGCGGTGAAGGGATCGAGGGCGAGGTTGAACTGATCTTCCCAGCGGAATTCAAAGCGTGCTTTCGACATGGCGTTATCGCGGATCTGCGCCCCCGGGTGGCCCTTCGCCAGGTCGGCGGCATGAGCGGCGATCTTGTAGGTGATCAGCCCCTGCTTCACGTCCTCTTTGTTCGGCAGGCCGAGGTGCTCTTTCGGCGTGACGTAGCAGAGCATGGCGCAGCCAAACCAGCCGATCATCGCCGCGCCAATGCCGGAGGTAAAGTGGTCATAGCCCGGCGCGATGTCGGTGGTCAACGGCCCCAGGGTGTAGAACGGCGCTTCGTGGCAGTGCTCCAGCTCTTCGGTCATATTGCGGCGGATCATCTGCATCGGCACGTGGCCCGGGCCCTCAATCATCACCTGCACGTCATACTCCCAGGCAATTTTGGTCAGCTCGCCCAGGGTGTGGAGTTCGGCAAACTGCGCTTCGTCGTTGGCATCGCGAATGGAGCCCGGACGCAGGCCATCGCCCAGCGACAGCGACACGTCGTACGCGGCGCAGATTTCGCAGATCTCGCGGAAGTGCTCATACAGGAAGTTCTCCTGATGATGGGACAGGCACCATTTCGCCATGATCGAACCGCCGCGGGAGACGATGCCGGTTAGGCGTTTAGCGGTCATCGGCACGTAGCGCAGCAGCACGCCTGCATGAATGGTGAAGTAGTCCACGCCCTGCTCGGCCTGCTCCAGCAGCGTATCGCGGAAGGCTTCCCAGGTGAGATCTTCCGCGATGCCGTTAACCTTCTCCAGCGCCTGGTAGATGGGCACCGTACCAATCGGCACCGGGCTGTTACGCAGGATCCATTCGCGGGTTTCGTGAATATAGCGGCCGGTGGAGAGATCCATCACCGTGTCGGCACCCCAGCGGGTGGACCAGACCAGCTTCTCCACCTCTTCCTCGATGGAGGAGGTGACCGCCGAGTTACCGATGTTGGCATTCACCTTCACCAGGAAGTTACGTCCGATAATCATCGGCTCTGATTCCGGGTGGTTGATGTTGGCCGGGATAATGGCACGGCCCGCGGCCACTTCGTCACGCACAAACTCCGGGGTGATGTTCTCCGGCAGGCGGGCACCGAAGCCTTCGCCCGGATGCTGGTGGCGCAGCACTTCGCCACGAATGCGCTCGCGGCCCATGTTTTCGCGGATGGCGATAAACTCCATCTCCGGCGTCACTATCCCCTGGCGGGCGTAGTGCAGCTGGGTCACGCATTTACCCGCTCGTGCACGCTTCGGCGTGAGCAGCCCGGTGAAGCGCAGCTCGTCCAGACCGTCATCGGCCAGGCGCTCCCGGGTGTAAGCCGAGCTTTGCTCGTTCAGGGCTTCGCTGTCGTTACGGGCTTCAATCCACGGCTGGCGAAGCTTGGCCAGCCCCTGCTGGACATTAATCGCCACATCCGGATCGCCGTACGGGCCGGAGGTGTCGTAGACCGGGACCGCTTCGTTCTCTTCAAACTGCGGGTTCTCTTTGCTGCCCCCGATCAAGGTCGGGCTGAGCTGGATCTCGCGCATCGGCACGCGGATATCCTCCTGCGAACCGGTCAGATAGATGCGTTTCGAGTTCGGGAAAGCGGTGCCTTCCAGAGTGTCGATAAAGTGTTGGGCGTGTGCGCGCTGTTCGCGGCGGGTCATTTTTGTGGCAGACATAGCTCGTTCCAGTAAGTGCAGGAAGTGGCTTGTCAGACGACGGATGAAGCAAGAGAGGATCGCCCGGGGGCGATGCAATATGTTGACTCTTGTTCCCTTCGCAGGTCTTAACCTGATCAGGTTCCGCGGATCCCGAATTAACGGTCTCAGCCCGGCTTTCGCACTGGGCACTCCGACAAGAATAAGCTCCCCTACAGCGGGAGCAGTGAATGTAAACTACGCGTTAACGAGGAATAACTCAAGCCGGTCGGGCGACGTTATCTTCGTTGCTCGCTTTCAGATTGTGATCCAGCGCAAGGGCGATCAGGTTGTCTTCCAGCGTAAAGCGCTGCTCCAGCGCCTCGCCGATATCGGAAAGCGCCTGCTGAAATTCCAGGTAGTTATCCTGATCGATGGCGTTTTCCAGCGTGGAGTCGTAGTAATCCATGATTTGCTGGGTATTGGCTTCCAGCAGGGGATAGAGTTTGGTTGCCGCTAAATACGGACTCTTACCTTCCATTTCACGGATAAAGCGTTCATAAATATTGAAATGACCGTTGGAAAGGTAGTCGACCAGGCTCTGACAGAAATCGTCCAGCGCTTTTTCGTTCAGGCGCATATAGGACTCTTTGCCAGGCTTAATGCCAACGAGATTGTAGTAGGCAACAAGCAGATGTTTCCGCACGTGCAGCCAGCGATCGACCAGTTTGTTACTTCCGCCAACGCGCTCTGTCAGGTTTTCTAGCTGGTTTAGCATGTTTGACTCCGCAAGGTTAAGATTAAAAGCTGCCCACCCAAAATGTAATAGTATTGTTACCAACATGCCTGTGAAGCAAAGGTAGTGCAATAGATATGGATCGTATAATTGAAAAATCGGATCGTGGCTGGTGGTTAGTCAGTCATGAACAAAAATTATGGTTGCCCGGTGGTGAATTACCATACGGCGAGGCCGGAAATTTCGATCTTGCGGGACAGCCCGCACTAAATATTGGCGAGTGGAAGGGCGATTCTGTGTGGTTGATCCAACAAAATCGCCGTCACGATATGGGATCGGTGCGTCAGGTGCTCGATCTCGATGTCGGCTTGTTCCAGCTGGCAGGTCGCGCTGTGCAGTTGGCCGAGTTTTATCGCTCGCATAAGTTCTGCGGCTACTGTGGCCACACCATGCACCCAAGCAAAACCGAGTGGGCGATGCTCTGCAGCCACTGCCGGGAACGCTATTACCCGCAAATCGCGCCGTGCATCATCGTCGCCATTCGCCGGGATGATTCCATTTTGCTGGCGCAGCACACCCGTCATCGCAACGGCGTGCATACCGTGCTGGCCGGGTTTGTCGAAGTGGGCGAAACCCTGGAGCAGGCGGTCGCACGGGAAGTGATGGAGGAGAGCGGTATCAAGATAAAGAACCTGCGCTATGTCACCTCCCAGCCGTGGCCATTCCCACAGTCGCTGATGACCGCCTTTATGGCCGAGTACGACAGCGGTGAGATCGTCATCGACCCGAAAGAACTGCTGTCAGCCGACTGGTATCGCTACGACGATTTACCGCTGTTACCACCGCCGGGCACCGTGGCCCGCCGGCTGATAGAAGATACGGTGGCAATGTGTCGGGCCGACTATGAATGACGTGGTACACTGGGGATAAGACGCTTAAGGAACTGCAAAAATGACCGAACTGAAGAACGATCGTTATCTGCGTGCGCTGCTGCGCCAACCCGTTGATATCACCCCGGTATGGATGATGCGCCAGGCGGGCCGCTATTTGCCGGAATACAAAGCCACGCGCGCGCAGGCGGGCGATTTTATGTCGCTGTGCAAAAACGCGGAGCTGGCCTGCGAAGTGACCCTTCAGCCGCTGCGCCGCTATCCGCTGGACGCGGCGATCCTCTTCTCCGATATCCTGACTATCCCCGACGCGATGGGGCTTGGCCTGTACTTTGAAACTGGCGAAGGCCCGCGCTTTAGCTCGCCGATTAAGAGTAAAGTGGACATCGACAACCTGCCAATCCCGGATCCGGAGCAGGAGCTCGGTTATGTGATGAATGCGGTGCGCACCATTCGCCGCGAGCTGAAAGGCGAAGTGCCGCTGATCGGCTTCTCCGGCAGCCCGTGGACGCTGGCGACCTACATGGTCGAAGGCGGCAGCAGTAAGGCCTTCACCCTAATCAAAAAGATGATGTACGCCGATCCGCTGGCGCTGCATGCTCTGCTGGATAAGCTGGCGAAAAGCGTCACCCTGTACCTGAACGCCCAGATCAAAGCGGGCGCTCAGTCGGTGATGATCTTCGATACCTGGGGTGGGGTGCTGACGGGCCGCGATTATCAGCAGTTCTCGCTCTACTACATGCATAAAATCGTCGATGGTCTGCTGCGTGAAAACGAAGGCCGTCGCGTGCCGGTGACCCTGTTCACCAAAGGCGGTGGGCAGTGGCTGGAAGCCCTGGCGGAGACCGGCTGTGATGCGCTGGGCCTTGACTGGACTACCGATATTGCCGACGCGCGCCGTCGCGTTGGGGACAAAGTCGCCCTGCAGGGCAACATGGATCCGTCTATGCTGTATGCTCCGGCCGCCCGTATTGAAGAAGAAGTCGCGACCATTCTGGCGGGCTTCGGTCAGGGCGAAGGCCATGTGTTTAACCTGGGGCACGGTATTCATCAGGATGTACCGCCAGAACATGCAGGCGTGTTTGTGGAGGCGGTGCACCGACTTTCTGCCCAGTATCACCTGTAAGGAGTCGTTATGGATCTTGCGTCACTTCGCGCTCAACAACTTAAACTTGCCGCGTCGGTATCCCGTGAAGACCGGCTGGATAAAGACCCTCCCGCGCTGATTGCCGGGGCAGATGTCGGGTTTGAGCAGGGCGGTGAGGTGACGCGGGCGGCAATAGTCCTGCTGACCTGGCCCGAACTGGAGCTGGTCGAGTATCAGGTGGCGCGCATCGCCACCACCATGCCTTACATCCCCGGATTCCTCTCTTTCCGTGAATATCCCGCGCTGCTGGCCGCGTGGGATCAGCTTTCGCGAAGACCCGACCTGATGTTTGTCGATGGCCACGGGATCTCCCATCCGCGCCGTCTCGGTGTCGCCAGCCATTTTGGTATGCTGGTGGATGTTCCGACTATCGGGGTAGCGAAAAAGCGCCTCTGCGGTAAGTTTGAACCCCTGTCTGCCGAACCCGGCGCGCTGGCACCCTTGATGGACAAAGGCGAACAGCTGGCGTGGGTCTGGCGCAGCAAGGCGCGCTGCAATCCGCTATTCATCGCCACCGGCCATCGCGTCAGTACGGACACCGCGCTGGCGTGGGTTCAGCGCTGCATGAAGGGTTATCGATTACCGGAGCCGACCCGCTGGGCCGATGCGGTGGCTTCCGGGCGTCCCGCTTTTGTTCGATGGCAGGAAATTCAGCGCTGATTCAGGTAAACTGCGGCTAATTTTCGATTCGAGACTTCATCATGTTACAAAACCCGATCCACCTGCGCCTCGAGAAGCTGGAAAGCTGGCAGCATGTCACCTTTATGGCCTGCCTGTGCGAACGCATGTACCCGAACTACGCCATGTTCTGCAAGCAGACTGAATTTGGTGACGGCCAGCTGTATCGCCGTATTCTCGATCTGGTGTGGGAGACGCTGACGGTCAAAGATGCGAAGGTGAACTTCGATTCTCAGCTCGATAAGCTGGAAGAGGCGATCCCTGTTGCTGATGACTATGATGTCTATGGTGTCTATCCGGCAATTGATGCCTGCGTGGCATTAAGTGAACTGATTCACTCGCGCCTGAGTGGCGAAACTCTGGAACATGCCATCGAAGTCAGTAAGGCCTCAATCACTTCCGTGGCGATGCTGGAGATGACCCAGGCTGGTCGTGAAATGACCGATGAAGAGCTCCGTTTAAACCCGGCGGTTGAGCAGGAATGGGACATCCAGTGGGAAATATTCCGTTTGCTGGCAGAGTGCGAAGAACGCGATATCGAGCTGATTAAAGGTCTGCGTGCAGACTTGCGTGAGGCAGGCGAGAGTAACATTGGTATAAATCTTCACCAGTGAAACAATAAAACGTGATTTTACGCCTGTTTTGTCATACCTGTACTCTTCCCTTTCGCCCCCCGTCTGGTCTACATTTGGGGGGCGAAAAAAAGTGGCTATCGGTGCGTGTATGCAGGAGAGTGCTTTTTTGGCATTTTCGTCGCACTCGATGCTTAGCAAGCGATAAACACATTGAAAGGATAACTTATGAACAAGACTCAACTGATTGATGTAATTGCGGACAAGGCTGATCTGTCTAAAGTACAGGCTAAAGCTGCTCTGGAATCCACCCTGGCTGCTATTACTGAGTCTCTGAAAGAAGGCGATGCTGTACAACTGGTAGGTTTCGGTACCTTCAAAGTGAACCACCGCGCTGAGCGTACTGGCCGCAACCCGCAGACCGGTAACGAAATCAAAATCGCTGCAGCTAACGTGCCAGCATTTGTTTCTGGCAAAGCACTGAAAGACGCAGTTAAGTAAGCCGCGTAGCAGTGAACAGTTTTATCGAGGGGGCGGTTTCGCCCCTTTTGTCTGTCTGGCGCCAGGCAATGGCGCTGGCAGGCATACTCTTGCTGTCCGCCTGCAGCCATGACTCTTCTCTGCCGCCCTTTACCGCCAGCGGTTACGCTGACGATCAGGGTGCGGTACGTATCTGGCGTAAAGACACGGACGATGAAGTCCATCTGCTCTCCGCTTTCAGTCCCTGGCATAGCGGCAGTACCACCACCAGTGAATATCGCTGGCAGGGTGATACGCTGGCCTTTATTGACGTGAACATCTACAGCAAGGTGCCCGAGCATGTGCGGGTGCGTTTTGACGACCACGGTGAGCTGAGCTTTATGCAGCGTGAAATCGGCGGTCTTAAGCAGCAACTCTCCACCGATCAAATTGACCTCTACCGCTACCGTGCCGACCAGGTGCGTCAGACCAGCGACGCGCTGCGACAGGGACGGGTAGTGCTGCATCAGGGGCGCTGGCATGCCGACGGCACCGTGACCACCTGCGAAGGCCAGACCCTGAAACCGGAGCTTGATAGCTGGGCGACGGAACATATCGGACGGCGTCAGAGCCATTCCTCCATGGAAGTGAGCGTGGCGTGGCTGGAGGCGCCGGAAGGGTCACAGCTGCTGCTGGTGGCGAACGAAGATTTCTGTACCTGGCAGCCGACCGAGAAGAGTTTTTAAATCCCCTCTCCCTGGAGGGAGAGGGTCAGGTTGAGGGGAAAAATTACTCCCCTTGCTCCCGCGCAATGGCACGATAGCCAATATCGTTACGGCTGAAGCTACCGTTCCAGCGAATATCCGCCATCAGGGCATAGGCGCGCTGCTGCGCTTCCGCAACGGTATGACCCAGCGCGGTGGCGCACAGAACGCGGCCGCCGTTGGTCAGCACGCGATCGTCATCAGACAGCGTCGTGCCGGCATGAAACACCTTCGCGCCTTCCACCTGCTCCAGCGGCAGACCGTGGATCTCATCCCCGGTGCTGTAGTTGCCAGGGTAGCCACCCGCAGCAATCACCACGCCCAGCGACGCACGCTCGTCCCACTCGGAGGTTTTCGTATCCAGCTTGCCTTCGCAGGCTGCCAGGCACAGATCCACCAGATCGGATTTCATGCGCAGCATGATCGGCTGAGTTTCCGGATCGCCAAAGCGGCAGTTGAACTCAATCACCTTCGGGTTGCCCTGCTTGTCGATCATCAGGCCAGCGTAGAGGAAACCGGTATAGGTATTGCCTTCCGCCGCCATGCCTTTAACGGTTGGCCAGATGATGCGGTCCATGGTGCGCTGGTGGACTTCATCAGTTACTACCGGCGCAGGAGAGTAGGCACCCATCCCCCCGGTGTTCGGGCCGGTATCCGCATCGCCAACGCGCTTGTGATCCTGGCTGGTGGCCATTGGCAGCACATGCTCGCCGTCGACCATCACGATAAAGCTCGCCTCTTCACCATCGAGGAACTCCTCGATCACGATACGGTGGCCCGCGTCGCCAAAAGCGTTACCCGCCAGCATATCCTGGACCGCGGCTTCCGCCTCTTCGAGGGTCATCGCCACGATCACGCCTTTACCGGCGGCCAGGCCGTCGGCCTTGATGACAATCGGCGCGCCTTTCTCACGCAGATACGCAAGGGCTGGCTCCACTTCGGTGAAGTTCTGATACTCCGCGGTCGGGATGTTATGACGCGCGAGAAAATCTTTAGTGAAGGCTTTAGAGCCTTCCAGCTGGGCGGCACCTTCGGTCGGGCCAAAGATGGTCAGGCCCGCCGCGCGGAACGCATCCACCACGCCAATCACCAGCGGCGCTTCCGGGCCCACGATGGTCAGATCGATCTTCTCGTTCTGGGCAAAGCTCAGCAGCGCCGGGATATCGGTCACGCCGATGGCGACGTTCTGCAGAGCAGGTTCCAAAGCAGTACCGGCGTTACCCGGCGCCACGAAGACGGTGTTCACCTGCGGAGACTGCGCCGCTTTCCACGCCAGGGCGTGCTCGCGCCCGCCGTTACCAATCACTAATACTTTCATTCTCTGCTCCGTGGATTAATGGCGGAAATGACGCATGTCGGTGAAGATCATCGCGATGCCGTGTTCATCGGCAGCGGCAATGACTTCATCATCACGGATAGAACCGCCAGGCTGGATCACGCAGGTAATGCCCACAGCCGCAGCCGCATCGATACCGTCACGGAACGGGAAGAAGGCGTCTGAGGCCATGGCGGAGCCTTTCACTTCCAGACCTTCGTCGCCTGCCTTGATACCGGCAATTTTCGCGGAGTAGACGCGGCTCATCTGGCCTGCACCTATCCCGATGGTCATGTTCTCTTTCGCATAGACGATGGCATTGGATTTCACGAACTTCGCTACCTTCCAGCAGAACAGCGCATCACGCAGTTCCTGTTCGGTCGGCTGACGTTTGCTGACCACGCGCAGGTCGGCTTCTGTCACCATACCCAGGTCACGATCCTGTACCAGCAGACCGCCGTTCACACGCTTGAAGTCCAGGCCCGGAACGCGTTCCGCCCACTGGCCACAGGTCAGCACGCGCACGTTCTGTTTTGCCGCAGTGATTTTCAGGGCTTCTTCAGTGGCAGAAGGGGCGATGATCACTTCAACAAACTGGCGGGAGATGATCGCCTGAGCGGTTTCGGCATCCAGTTCGCGGTTGAAAGCGATAATGCCGCCGAACGCAGAGGTCGGGTCGGTTTTGTACGCGCGATCGTAAGCATCCAGAATCGAGGTGCTGACCGCTACGCCGCATGGGTTGGCGTGCTTGACGATCACGCAGGCTGGCTCGCTGAACTCCTTCACGCACTCCAGCGCCGCGTCGGTGTCTGCGATGTTGTTATAGGAGAGTGCTTTGCCCTGAACCTGCTGTGCGGTGGCAACAGAGGCTTCTTTTACCTCTTCTTCTATATAGAAGGCAGCCTGCTGGTGGCTGTTCTCACCGTAGCGCATATCCTGCTTCTTAATGAAGTTCAGGTTTAAGGTGCGAGAGAAGCGGCCGGCAGGTTCGTTGCTTTCGCCGTGATAGGCTGGCACCAGGCTACCGAAGTAGTTGGCAATCATGCTGTCGTAGGCGGCGGTATGTTCGAACGCTTTAATGGCGAGGTCGAAACGGGTCTCGAGATTCAGTGAGCCTTCGTTGGCGTCCATCTCTTTAATAATGGCGTCGTAGTCGCTGCTCTTCACTACGATGGCGACATCTTTATGGTTCTTGGCGGCGGAGCGCACCATGGTCGGGCCGCCGATATCGATATTCTCTACCGCATCTTCCAGGGAGCAGCCTTCACGGGCAACGGTCTGGGCGAACGGGTAGAGGTTAACGACAACCATATCGATCGGTGCGATCCCGTGCTGATCCATAATGCCGTCGTCCTGACCGCGACGACCCAGAATGCCGCCGTGAACTTTCGGGTGCAGGGTTTTGACGCGTCCATCCATCATTTCCGGGAAACCGGTGTAATCGGACACTTCGGTTACCGGCAGGCCTTTATCTGCTAACAGGCGGGCAGTACCGCCAGTGGACAGCAGCTCCACACCACGTGCAGAAAGTGCCTGAGCGAATTCGACGATACCGGCTTTATCAGAAACACTGAGCAGAGCGCGGCGGACTGGACGACGTTGTTGCATGGTAAATCCCCTGGATTTGACGATTACAGAGAGCGTTAGGTGAATTTTCCACATAAAAACTCAACTAACACACCTGGTGGGGGCGCTTTATTTAGCGCGAGCATTTTAACGAAAACGTTTGCGCAACGCTCGCACATTTTCACTTTTTCGTCGCATTGTGGATAAGTCTGTGTGTAATCAGGTATAAAGCGGGGTTTTGCTGGGGAATGCAGCAGTCAGTCATTTTTCTGTCATTTAAGGGTTGCGGCTCCGGGAGAACTCCCTATAATGCGCCTCCATCGACACGGCAGATGTGAATCACTTCACACAAACAGCCGGGCCGGTTGAAGAGAAAAGCGTGAAATAATCGCTTGACTCTGAAAGAGGAAAGCGTAATATA
>Ga0160490_100180_pt1 | contig 27024 bp, 27 predicted proteins | sample DIDnMG_7_FD_108210 | JGI IMG/M metagenome (GOLD analysis project Ga0160490, IMG submission 108210) | Enriched soil microbial communities from UW Madison campus, WI, USA - DID2934_E24_Lignin MG | ecosystem: Environmental > Terrestrial > Soil > Unclassified | place: USA: Madison, Wisconsin...
TAGCATTTTGTCTAAAATAAACGCTCAAATTATTTAACACCTTTTCTTTAATCACACAAGCTCTTGTCTGTTGTCTATTTTTATCCTTGGAAAACAAGAGAATATTAGTATCTACCGTAGCGGACTCAAATATCTTTTGTCCTGCAAAGTCAATCAATAAAATAGGATTTGTATGAGTTGCAAAGAATCCACGAGTGCTTTCTCCGTATCCTGCACGCATCCATTTATTAGATGTAATGTAGCATAGGAATCCATTGTTTTTTAATAATTGCCAACCACGTTCATAAAACAGTGAATAGATATCTCCCGTTTTAACGAAGGTTTTATATCCGCAATGTTGGTACAATTTAGCCAATCTGCCACTTTCTTTTTGTAGTTGTACATATGGTGGATTTCCAATTACTAAATCGAAACCCTCTTCTAATCCAAACATCCATTCTGGGTCAAAGAAAGGCGAACTTGCATTTTGGTCGTATGGGTTCCACTGGGAAAACTGTATGGCATCTTCCGGTGCAAATTCGTTATTGTCTTGTAAAAGCTTTGATAGTTGTGTTCTCAATAGGGCATCTTTATCTCTCAATTCCTTCTTCTTATAAGCAGATTTGGCATAGAAATGTTCTTTTCTCACCTCCATTAGTTGGTGTTTTGTCTCATCTATTCGAGGATCGGTAAAAAGACTATTAACAAAATCGCCCTCTTTTTTCTTTTTAATCCCAATCAGTGTATTCGCTGCCACAAATTTAGTTTCCAAATTTGGTAAGGTTAATACACCATAATTTTCTTCAGGCTTAGATAAATCCATTGCTTCCTGCTCTACAATCAGCGAAATAAAGAAACGTAATTTACTGATTTGTGAAGCAATCGTTTGTATATCCACTCCGTAAATACACTCTTCAATCAAATGTAATTTCAAGTCGTGATGAGAAGCTTTATTCTTAGCATCTAACTTTTCTAAGATCTCTACCATTCTATTCAGTATTCCCATAGGAAATGCTCCAGAACCACAAGCCGGGTCAAGGATTTTCACAGCTCGTAGCTCTTTGTCTATTTTCTCACATAAAGGGTGATTATTTTCTAAAAACTCGGGTAATGTATCTTGTTCAAATAGTTGATGGATTAATGCCTCATCCAAATCAGGTAATGCATTATTCAAATAAGCTATTAAGGATTCATCCACCATATACGCTACAATCTCTTTTGGTGTATAAAAACTACCGGATTGTTTACGAGCAGATTCCTGTGTCTCAGGATTAAAAGCTCCTAACAGGTTTTCAAAAACGTTTCCTAATAATTCAGGGTCTAAAGCTACTTGAACCTCATTCGGTACATTTTCTTCCACCGTAAAATTATAGCGTTCCAATAAAGGGATTAAGCCTTTCTCTTCGTCAAAGAAGACAGCATTCGGAATAAATGCCCGATGCTTGAAATTTCCATTTGAAAATCTCTTGTCGCTTCTGCTAAAGCCATCTAAATGATATTTTATTCCATCTGTACTCTCTTCTTTATCCAGGCATTCAAAAAGTCCTCCGTTCAAGAACGGGATAGGTCGAAATAAATTCAGAACTTCTTCTTCGGAAATCGTAAACATTTCCGCATAACGGTATCGGGTTTTAATATCCCTCTTATCAACCAATTTTGCAAACTCTCTTTCAATTACCGCCTTGTTTAAAGTAGCAAAAAACAGATTTTGTAAAATAGCGTTGTAATAACTTCCATCAGAAGTATTATTAGGATCAAAGTCTTTTAGTATTTCTGATAACTTGTCCGTTTTAAATAATTCATCTGGTACCAAATGTTTTTGTTTGATAAACCAAACAAATAACAATCGGGTAATCAAACGAATCATTTGCTCTTCCAGCTTTACACGGTCATCGTCTGAAGTAGCAGTATCATTCGGAAATGTAATACCTACTTCGGTTGTAAGTGTCCATTGATACCACTTAAACAAATCATTGTAGAATTCCTTGGTCAGTTTTTCAACGGAAAATGCTTCCTGAATACTATCAAGATCTTTAAACGTACAATTTCCAATTCTTTGTCTAAAAGTTTTATTAGTATCTTCTGGAGTTATAAAGTAAGTAAAACGTTTCCAAGGAGAATATTTTTTATCTGCTTTCCCGTCCCAGTTTCTTCTGATAAATGAAAACCTAAATTTTCCCGATTCATCATAAAAAACGAAAATAGCTCCATCCTTAAAATCTTCTTTTAAAACTAATTTTGCGATCTCAAATTGTTTTTTCTTAGAAGAACGCTCTGACAATATTCCATTATACTTACAGGCAAAAACAATCAATTCGTCAGAATTTTTGAACGATACATTTCCTATTCTGGTTAGTTCTGAGAATTGACTAAAATCTTTATCTTCTATATAATGGTTAATATCTTCTGTTTCAATTTTAAAAGAAGAAATAGATTTTTTGAAAAAATCTGCTAATGTTTTTATTGAGAAAGTATGTATAAGTTTATCCATTTCCTTGAGGTATAACCGTTTTAATCGTATTGGGTAAAGATAACAAAATATTATACTCAGATTTCTAGATGGAAGAATATACTTTTTCTAATTTATATAAGCAGATATGAAATGAAATTCATCTAATTCAATTATGGTTTTTCACAGTTTTCTCCCTTTCTTCTTTTTCTTCATCTGTTTAGCAAACTGCTCTTCCTCGTAGTCCTCATCCTGTGCATCTGGCAATAGGCTGAATAACCCCAAATCGAAATTAGGCGATTGTTCCTGTGTGATAAATTCAAAAAGGTCTTTTATCGGTTGGTTATCTATCATATTGGAAACAGGGCTGTCCTGTATCTTTAATTCGGGTTTATTTCCGTTGTTCCACCAATTATTGAATACGTTTGCCGACAAATTTCTGTCTAATTGTGAGCCGTTCCAAACGCTACGGCTTTCGTGGTCGATGAACGTGATACCGTAAATCCGTCCGCTTTCGTTTCTGCGGACAACCGTATTGATACCCTGCTCAACAAGTTGATTTTTAAATTCCGTTTCATTGCTTGTGGTATGAATGGCAAGCTCCACAGTGTTTTTCAGAACAGACCTTGCAGGATTGGTTTTCATTTTCTCTTTGTATTGTTCAAAATGTGTTTGCAATTGTGTAACTCCTGCATCCTTCCCGAAAAGTGATGCTTTGAACGGATTGCTTGCTTTGTTGTCATTTTCATCTAATGCCACATAAACCAATCCGTTTACGGTTTGACCGTTTCGTTCGCCTTTGACTTCTTCTGCTGTGATATTGAAAAGGGACAGTAACGCATTGTAACTACCTATAGTAGAATAGCTATAATACTTTGGCAGATGCCGTACTATCGAAGCAATCTGACTTTTGATGTCCCCATTTTTATAATTTACAGGTTTGAAAATCTTGTCGGCTTGTTTATGCTCCTGCTCGGTGGCTTTATTCAGGTTATATCTTATTTCCAAATCCCGACAAATTGCCATTGAGCGAGGATGATCGTAATCATCGGGGATTTTCTTGCCGTCAATTCCTACGCAGGTCGAAACGATGTGTATATGCGTTCGGTCAATGTCCGTATGCTTGAAAACAATATAAGGCTGATTGCCGTAGCCCATACGTTCCATATATTCATGAGCCATATCGGTAAACTGCTCATCGGTGACCTGATCCGCAGGATCTGGGTTCAGTGATATATGCCTTACCGTCTTTTCAGTTTTGATATTGGCAGACAGATACGGTTCAAAACATTTATTGAAATATTGTGTGGAGTACCTGCCGTCTATTGTGTCGGGTATTTTATTCAGCAACAGAACAACTCCGTTTTCCTTTTCTACTTTCTGTTGATTGTACAAAATTGCCCCATACATATTGCTTCCCTTTCCGATTTTTGCAATCATTTCTTTACTCTTTGTTCAGATGTTTTTTCTCAAATTCTTCGGTAAGAATTAAAACCTTTAGCAATAATTCTTTCATTTCTTTGGTCTCCGTTTCCAATTTAAAGAGGTATGCAGATGCTTTTTTCTCCGAAAAATTGGTATTCAAAAGCTTTACAATCTGATTGTAATTGGTTGCTATTCCTCTGAACTGACCGAAAAATTTGGTCAAACCTGTGTGGTATTCTATCGCATCCATATCAATTTTTAAGGTCTTTACCGTCTTTTGAAAGATACAGGCTGTAATAAAATGAGCCGTTATCTTCATTCCCGACTGGTCAAAAAGGGCAAGAAACTTGGCATTATCTTCATCGTTCAGGTTAAAGGAATACCGATGTACCGCAGGGTCAATCTTCGGTTTTCTCCCTGTCTTTTTAATTTGTTTTCTGTTTTTCTCTTCCATAATAAATCCATTTTTAATATTTATCGAAACTGCGACTTCGGAGCCGTTTCCAGCCCCCTGCAAGGGCAAGTGCTTTTGAGGTGCCGAAATTCATTTCGAGGACCTCAAGAGATAACTTGCTCTGAACAGGGGTTCAGAAAATCCGTTTTACAAACGGATTGGAGTTACACGAAAAAAACAGCCAGAAACTGTTTTCATCGTGTCCGTAAATACTTTGATTTTAAGGATTAAACCTGCTCCGTTATTCCTTTACAAAGTAAATGGACAATCTGCTTTCGACACTCGGACAAACAGTGCCTCTGAACGCCAAATGCTACCAATCATATAAAATAGGAAAAAGATTTTTTTGTATCAGATTGTCGGCACCTAGTCTATCTGTCCGCCAATCAGGAATACTGATACTCCTGCATTCTCGCATTCCTGCTATCAGGCTTGCAAGAATGCCTGACGACTAGCAGGCAGGCTGATATTTTTTTTAAGGCGTCGTTTTATGGAGGAACGGTGTCAGGTATGGTGTGTTTCTCCCTCCTAAAATTATTTTCCAAAACAAAAAACAGAAAAAAAGAAAGCCATTCAATCAAGGCGGACATGCAGAAAACCAAAAGGAAACGGAATAAGTCCCGAAGGGTGGCAGGGCAATACAGCAAACTCGGTGAAACCACCTTTTTTGCCCTGTCATTATGCCGTAGTCTTTTGGTTGGGTTGGGCTGTGCGGTGGCTGTCCGCTTTATCTTTGCTACCTTTTTTATTCTTTTTGGGGAATGGTTTTAATTCTTTAATAATTGTCTTATAGAAACTAAATGCCCGAATAAAACAATAGGTACAATAAATGTTGGTAACCAACTAAACGGAAAATTTAAAATAGCTATGTTCGGTTGTTCAAAAGCAAATTTCTGTATAGGAGATGGTGCAGAAAAAAAAGCGTTTACGACAATGTTAATCAGAAGACCTAGACAGATAAAATTCCAAATCAAAATTGTCTTGCGATTAATCTTTCCTTTTACTAACCCAAAGTATGCAACCATTGGTGCGGTTATACCTGCTATAATATCTAAATTTCTTCCCTCGAAAGTCATTAATTCGGGAATAGCTTTATTCAGAAAGAGCCAAAACAACACAATCTCGACAGGTATTCTGACGATATTCAAATATGTAATTTTTGTCAAGGAAAGGTTATCAATAAATTGTCGTCCTTTTTTCATTGAGAACAAAACAATAATTGTCAAGAGTGGTGGTAAAATACCAAACAACAATATTTTGGGTGGCAATGAATTTGTGTCCGAGTTATAAACATTTTTTAATGTAAAAACGGTTTGGATAGTTAACCATATTACCAAAATGATAATGATTATCGTTGAATTTTTCCTTGTAGGTGTAGAGGTTGAAGTCTTAATAATCCAAGAGAATAAAAAAAATGCTGTGACTGTTGTCAGCCCGAACGCTAGGGGAATGTATATAGGTATGTTTTCTAACATCTTAGTCTAATGAAACTGCAAGGTATAAATATTTCCCTTTTGTGAGGCTTCCCATAAGACAAGAAATTGTTTGAATTTTTAAAACAAGAATGGGATTATAATACAGTATCTGGCAACTGAACGCCAAATGCTACCTCTCGATACAACATTGGAAAGCCCTGTATAAGGACCTTATACATTTGAAGTCTAAATTGATTAGAATATGGAAATAACGGTTTTAGACATTCAGATTTTGAAAGCATTGCACAGGGAAGTAAAGGAAGTTTCCAAGCTGATTACGGAAATGACTGCACCCTACAAGGCGTTGCAGCAGGCAACGAAATGGCTCGACCAACAGGAAGCCTGCCAACTGCTGGGTATCAGCAAACGGACTTTGCAAACATACAGGGCAAAAGGTATTCTTGGGGCAACGCTAATTAATCGGAAGACATATTTCAGGCTATCCGATGTCGAGTTACTTATGCAGGGAGAGCGACCATTAAAAAAGCAAAAGAGATGAAAGAGATTGGAAATTCAAACGATGATATGCTTGCCCTGCTCGAAGCTGTGGTAAGTATCAAAAACGAACTGCTGTATATCAGGGAATATTTCCACCCTCTATTGAAAGGGGAAATTTATCTATCAGGTGAACAGGTTTGCGAGATGTTACACATCAGCAAACGGACATTGCAACAGTACAGGGATGACGGAATAATACCCTTTATCAAGCTCGAACGGAAAATCCTTTTCCGTGAAAGCGATATTCGCAAGGTGTTGGAAGATAACTATCAGCGTTAGGCGATTACTTGAAACTGTAACCGTATCGGTCAATTAAAGAAACAGCCCACTGCTTAAAGCGGTGGGCTGCGGTGTTTCTAGCTGTAATTTTTTATATCGAATTCCATCTTACTTAAATATTCCTTTACTGTTAATCTTTCTTGTGCCCTCTTTAAGGCTGTTTCAATAGAAATTGTTGCAGACGCTAATATATTTTCACTGTCATCAACAATATTTATTTTTGTCTTTTGAAAAGTATCTCTTACAAATTTATCATTATAAATAGCACGTGATAGCTGGTCTAAACATTGAGAGGCGTGTATCAAGGAAGATTTGACATCGTAATTGACTTTGCCTTTAACATTTAAACAAAATGTTTCGTTTTGTTCCTCATTCGACACAAATTTAAAACCTACAATTTGCATATTGTGGATAATACGCAATAGAGAGGCTTCAAATCTAATATTCATATTTTCTGTTCCACCTAATATTTCGACGATTTCTCTGATGTAATTCAAATCAGTAAGTACTTGTGCTAATCGGATTACTCTGTAAATATCCTGAGTCCACTGAACGATTTTATAAAAATCAGAATATGAAATAACTTTTGAGTGGATATTTCCTCTACCATATTCAACAACTATATTGCCAGTGTTTATAGTAAATGATTTATGTGCTGCTATATTTCGCCACTGATTAGTAGGTATTGAAAATAATGGGTCTTCAAGAAATAAAGAAACATAACATCTAGCCTGAGAAGGCAATTCCTTAATTAATTTTCCAAAATCAAAACTTGAATTATCCACTATTGTTTGATTGAGTTTAAGATTAATTAGTTTATGAAGTAGTTTAAATCTTGGCTTAAAAGCTCCCTCAAGTGTTTCATCAATTGCTTTGAAATAGTAACTTATTTTATCCCTTTCAGAAAAATTAGAAGAATCAGGCTGAATAAGAAAATTTGTCATCCATCTCATATCAGTATTCGAAATATCATCAAATGAATCTGCCAATATTTTAATACTTTTTTGACGGTCTAACAAAATGCAATCCTTGAATAAGTCAAATGTCCATTCAAATAATTTGAAATATTCTTCCTGAGTACAGAATTTTATATAATTGATTATTTCAGTTCTTAGAATCTCTTTATTTTCTTCAAAAACTGAATCTTCAGTAAAATATTTTCTAAGTTTCAGTTTTATCAATGCATTCCAATCTTCCACTGAAAATTCAGTCGAAAATCCTAAATCTTCGTATATTTTATCTCTTCTCAAAAATTATAATTCTATCTATTTAAGAATATAAGAGTATTTTTTATTAGAAGCTAAAGTAAGAAAAAAGCCAATGCGATTTAGCATTGACTTTACTTAATTGCTTTATTTTAGAGTTGCGAAACAAAAGAGCGTTCCAAAACTTTAAATCTGTGCGATACCTTTTGCATATCCTTACCAACTTTCTCGTTGAGTATCTTAGTATAAATTTGTTTGGACCAAACCGAACCGAAAAAACACCTGTTTTTCCTGTCGGCTCAAGTCCAGTAACATTTAATAAATGTATCTAAGTCTTTTCCTCCTATTTCCACAACTGGGCGCATATTTTACTATGACTTTTAGGCTTCATAAGTTCGCTTACTTCATCTAACCAACAACGTTATTATAGTATATGGACAAGGTTATTCTTTATAATATTGGTATATTGCAATCTTTAAATTTTACATTTTGGGTATGCCGAAAAAAATCAATCTAAAGGTTTTTAAAGACTTTGTACAATCAAGCAATTTTGGAGGTTTTCTCCTTTTTTTATGTGTAATAATTTCATTAATAATTGCTAACACCTCATTAGCAATTCCTCTACAAAATCTGTTGGATACGAAATTTGGTTTTGAAAATCCATCCATCCATCTCAATTACTCCGTCAGTATGTGGATAAACGATGGTTTAATGGCTGTTTTTTTTCTATTGGTAGGTTTAGAAATCAAAAGAGAAATTGTTGAAGGAGAGCTTTCTTCTCCTAAAAAAGCAATATTACCAATAATAGCTGCTATGGGTGGGGCGGTGGTACCGGCACTGATTTATGTATTCTTTAATTCAGGAAGCGAAACCTCCAGTGGTTGGGGTATTCCGATGGCTACCGATATTGCTTTTGCATTAGCGGTTATTTCTTTGTTAGACAAACGAGTACCCAGTAGTTTAAAGATATTTTTAGCTGCTTTGGCGATTGTAGATGATTTAATTGCCATTTTAGTAATTGCCATTTTCTATTCGTCAGGAATAGAGGTCAGTTACCTGGCATACGCAGGAATTGGAATGTTTGTGCTTATAATGATGAACCGATTTAATGTAAAAAAACCTTTTCTGTATTTAATTCCGGGAGTATTTATTTGGTATTTTGTACATCATTCTGGTATTCATGCTACAATTGCAGGAGTATTGGTGGCAATGACATTACCAACTAATGATACAGACGTAGAGTCTCCGCTAGAAAAATTAGAACACGCCCTAGTAAAACCTGTTAATTTTCTAATTATCCCGATCTTTGCATTTGCTAATACCAATATTACTATACACAACGAAATGATTGAAGGTTTGACTTCTCCTTTAGGATTGGGGATATCATTAGGACTGATTTTTGGTAAACCAATTGGAATTGTTGTAACCTCATTTATATGTTCCAAATTAGGTATTGGACAACTACCTGCCAATAGCAATTTAATCCATATGATTGGATTGGGATTGTTAGCTGGAATAGGTTTTACGATGTCCATCTTCATATCAATGCTTTCTTTTGATAATCAAATTTTCGTTGAGGAGGCTAAGCTTTCGGTACTCATAACGTCTCTAATCGCAGGAATTTTGGGGTATTTCATTTTGAAACTGTCTAACAGAAATAATAGCAAAACGGATAATTAACTATCCGTTTTCTAATAAATATTCTTTTCTGATGGTTTGAGACATTTTATTCAGTACCGAATTGAATAAGTCTTCTGAAATTTTGGGGTCTATTTCTTTTAAAATTTTAGCTTTTACCAAAGAAAAATAGATATGTTCTTTTGGTAATTCTTTTTCAATTTCGGAAAGGATAATTAAGGCTTTTTCAGTTTCTCCGATTTTGCTTAAACAAAAGCAATAGTTCAGTTTTACGATGGGCGATTGTGAAACTTTTTTCATCATTTCGTATAATTTTACAATATCATTCCAATCGTTTAGTGTTAATTGGCTTATTGACATATATTTGCTGATAATGACCGCTTCGAGATAAAACTTACTGATTTCTTTCGGTTTTTTGAGATAATGAAAGCCCAAGTTTAGCAATTCTTTGTTCCATTTTTCACGATTTTGATTGAAAAAAGAAATTAGCTTCCCATTTTCAATTCTTGCAGGAATTCTTGCAATATGAAAACAAAAAAGAGCCAATAAGTTGGTTGTTGAATCAGTTTGATATTGAATGAACAAAAATTTCGCCAAAGCAAATGCTTCCAAACACAAATCTTCATTTACAATATTTTCTGTCTTTTCACTAAAAGAGTCAATACCGATATTGAAAACTGCATAGAAAATTTCTTCTGCAATGGCAATGGCTTGTTGATTAGCGGTAAGTAAATTTAGGTCAACTTCATTGCTGTTAAACTCAAGCAGAATACTTTTCTTCGTACGATTGATGCTTTTGTAAATAGCTTCTTGATTAATTAAAGTACTGTCACTTATTTCCGCTATGCTTAGACCAAAAATATTTTTAAGAGTAAAAAGTATTTTGGCTTGATTTGAAATATTTTCCAAAGAAGCAATGAAGATAATCGTTTGAAGCCGTAAATCAGTTTCATGGCTGATTATTGATAAAGTATCTTCAACCTGTCCTACAGAAAAATTATGGTTTTCCCTTTGCTTTTTAATTTGGTTCAATACATCGTTACGAGCTACGATGAAAAGCCAGTTTTCTTTGTTATTCGGAACATTATTTTTTGTCCAAATTTTTAAGGATTTCAAAAATGAATTTTGAATAGCATCCTCAATTTCAGAAACGTAATTTGTACCAAATTGATTTAATAATCCCGAAAATAGCTTTCCATAGATTGCTCTGTAATTTATCTCTTCTTTGGGAAGCAAATTACTACTCATAGTCTTCCATTTCCATTATAGGACGGATTTCGGTAGTCCCTCCATAATGATGCGTAGGACATTCTTTAGCTAATTCTACAATGGTTTCTAAATCATCTGCTTGTAACAAATAATAACCACCGATAATTTCTTTTGATTCCAGATAAGGACCGTCTTTAACGACACAATCTTTTCCTGTGATGAGTACACCCTTTTCGTGTAATCCGTCTCCCGAAATTAAATTCCCTTTTTCGGCTAATTTGCTTGCCCAATTCATATGAGCATTAGCTAACTCCTCCATTTCTTTTGGAGTTAATTCGTTTAACTTTTCAACGTCTTCGTGAAGTAATAATAAGAACTGTTTCATTGTAAATGGTTTTAAAATTTCAGTAAAGACATTTCATTGGTTCGGTTTTGGACATTTTTTAAAAGATTTTTAACCATTGCTATTTAAGAATGTTTATCAAAATTCTAACAAACTAAATTACAAAAAAAGCCAATGCAGTTTTGCATTAGCTTTTTTTAATTGCTCTTTTGGATTTTAAAGTTGAGCAACAAAAGAGTTTTCCAATCCCTTAAATTTATGCGATACCTTTTGCATGTCTTTACCAACTTTCTCGTTGAGTATCTTGGCGTAAATCTGCGTAGTAGCAATGTTTTTATGTCCTAACATTTTGCTTAAGCTTTCCAAAGGTACGCCCTCGCTTAAAAACAACGTAGCAAAGGTATGACGTGCCAAATGAAAGGTTACTTTCTTTTCTTTAATGCAATCAATCAGTTGAGATATTCTCTTTAAGCTGTCATTACAGACTGTATTTGATGGTACTGGAAAGACCTTTCCATCTTTTGAAAAACCTGCATATTTTTCGATAATCATTTTCGGTATATCCAATAGCATCACGTTTGATGATGTTGCCGTTTTCTTTCTGCGTATAATAATCCACTGGTTACCGTCAAAGAAATCTTGGATATTACTGTTTCTAAGCCCTTTCATATCCGAATAAGACAATCCTGTAAAGCAACTGAAAACAAACAAATCTTTAACCAACTCGTCTTTCTTTTTCTCGCAATTGAATGTTGCAAGCTGTTCCAATTCGTTCCGCAACAGATAACCTCTGTCTTTGTCCTTTTTGGTATTCTTGTACTCGCTGAACGGATTGAAAGCAAGATGCTTTCTGCTCATTGCCAATCGGCAAAGCGTGGTAAATCCAATCATATACAACCAAATAGTATTGTGTGTCAAACTTTGGTCGTCACGTAGGTAATAATCAAAGTCCTGTACAAAATCAGAGGTAAGGTCATTGAATGATAAATCCGAGTAACCGTATTTTGTCAGTGCGAAATTCTTAAGATGCTTTAAAAGTGTTTTATACTTACTGCATGTACCATTTACTCGAAGTCCGCTATTGACCTTTTTCTCATAGTCAGAAAGGAACTGTTCGTAGAATTTGAAAAAGGTCAGTTCTCCGCTTTCCATTCCGAGAAAGGCATTCTTAAGTTTGGTACTGTTTACAGCTCCCTCATTCTTTAAAATTTTGGAATAGCATTCCTCAATACCCAAACGGATTTTGTCAAGTTTGCTGTTAGTGTCTTGGGCTTCTCGGCTCTTTCCTAAAACCCTGCCGTACTTCAAATCCCAATTTGTTGCGGAAATATCAAGCTTGGTGCTGAATGCAGACTGTTTGCCGTTTACGGTAATCCTGCACATTACCGTAACCTTTCCGTTTTTTTTCGGGGCATTCTTTTTAAGGTAAAACAATACCTTAAATGTTGATTTTTTTGTCGTTTCCATACTCACAATTCTTGATGATAAAATTAAACTTATGTGAGCTACGGAACAATATGAAAAACTATGCAGAAAGCTGAAATGCAGTATTTTAAGAGTTTTGTTTTCTGCTTTTAAAAGTAACGTTTTAGTAACCCTACTTTTGCCAAACCTCGCTTTTTACTGCTTTTTACCTCATTACCAAAAAATCACAAAACGGCTGTAAAGTCTTTATTTACAACCGTTTTACCTGTTTTTAATCTTTGATGTATTTTTACTGAAAATTTATTTTAAAAAGAGTGAAATTTTTATTTTTCAGTGAATCAACTGAAAAATTAGTTAAGGTTTCGTTTTTCGTAAAGAATTCGTCAGGTTGTAAATTTTGATTTATTTCATGATTCTCAACAAGAATTAAAAATTTATTATCATAATAATATTTTCCGTTAATTACGATTCCAATATCTAAATTTAATATTTGTTGAAAATTATTATTTTTTAAAAAAGTAATACAATTTTTTTTATTTTGACTGCAAAATTCTCCTAAAATTATTGAATTTTGAGAAAAAAGTAATGAAGGAAATATTATTAAAAATAAACTAAAGTATTTCATCAAGCTTTGAATAATTTCTGCTAACGAGCACGGTGTTTGCGAAAACGGGAATTAAAAAACGAAAAGTTAGATATTCACGACCAAAGCAAAATGCTTATTTTGTTTTGCTAAATTTACTAAATAAATCGAAACAAAAGCATTTTGCGTAAGAAATAAAAATGGCTCAAAGTATTACTTCAACCCGTTTTTTGCAAAAGCCATGTTATGTGCAGTATTGTTAATCAGCACACTCATTGTATTTTAAAACATTTGTTGTAGTATTGAATTCAATGGTATATGACGTTGAACCATCTTGTTTGGTGAAATCAAATCCTTTGGAAGATTTACTCCATACAGCTCTGTTAGATTCGATTGAAATAGTATCATTGTTTTTCCAAACATTATCATGAAAAGAATTTTCGTTAAAATATTTTGAGTCTTTAATATTATTGATAAATTCTCTCTTTGCTTCATTGTCAAACTGTATATCGTAAACAATACAGTAGTCCTGTAACATATCTTGATATTCATCATTAAGTATTTTGAAATTTTCAGGAAGTTTAACATCGCTTGCTTTTTCAAGTCTGTATTTACTAGATGTCCTGTAGTCTTTAATGCAATAAAAAAATACAAACATTAAAATAAGTAATGTAATAAATGTCCAATTAATTCTTCCTCTTAGTTTTTTTGTCAGTTTGCCTGAATTTGTTAGTTGGTTTTTGAAAGGAATGTAGATTAGATATAAAATTATACCAAAAACACCTATAATAACAATAAGTAAGATTATGAAAAATAAATCTGTCATTTTTTAAGATGCTGTTCGAAAATGTTGCACATAACGTTTTGGGTATTGCCGAAGGCGGGGAAATCGAAGCGCAAAAGCTGAATTTAGCACCGCAGTTAGCAAAACCATTTTTTTATTTGCTAATTTACATTTTTCAAAGCAAATAAAAAATGGTTTTTGCGGAATAGAAGTACAAATGTTGAAGTTTGGACTTTCAGCCCCGCTTTTGGCAATACCTTGTTATGCACAGTGCGAATTATTCGGACAGTTTGAATACAATTAGTTTTGCTTCAATCAAGTTTGCTGGATTATTTGGGGCTTTTACTTGAACATTTTCTATTGTCAAATTTTGATTTTCTAAAGTTTCAAGTTTGGATTTACTTTCCGTTGGAAAACTATCATACTTTGATGTTGGAATTACAGCGACTAATTCAAAAACGTTAGAAGATGATGTGTGCAAGTAATTGAAAACTCGTCTCGGATTTTGAATTTGCCACATTCCACGAATACGCAAGTTTGTAATTCCTAAAGGGTCAACTCGATTTACTCGTCCTAATTCGTTGGTTTCAGCAAGTTCAACATTCGGAATTTCGTTAATTCCTTCCGTAATTTTTTGTTTGATGATTTGATAAGTTTCGTGATTGGCTGCATAAATATTTCCGTAAACCATCCACAAAGATTTTATACTGTCATCAGTTGTATGTCCAACACAATAAATCAAATCTTTTTCCGTCCAATCCTCACAAGTTCTGCAAGATTGAGTAATCATTGTGCTGCTTGATTGAACCGTTGATTTTGGATAAGAGCTATTCAAGGCTAAATCAGAATTTGCACTTTGCGTTTTCTTAACTTCAATCGCATCTCCACCTTTTATCATAATGTCAGGTGGATGATTTTGATTGCCTAACCAAGAAAATTCTTCATTGTATCTACGCATTTTCTCTAATTCATCTTCGGTTTGAATAGCGTTCACAAAAGCATCTTTGACAAATGTTTCCAATGCTTCTCCAATATTGTTCACTCTATTTCTTCCCGAATAATGATTTCTAATTGCATAAATCGGATTTTGTGCAATATTTACAATCGCTTCTAAAATATTTGTCATACAGCAACAGCTTCTTTAAGTAGATTTTTAACTTGATTATTGGTTTCGTTTTCTATGATTTGGGTCTTGATACTTTCAGCAAGAAACTGTGCTAAGTTAACGGGAACAGCGTTTCCAATCATTTTATAACCTGCTGAAATATTGTCGTAATGAAAAATAAAACTATCTGGAAAAGTTTGAATTCTTGCACATTCTCTGACGCTTAAACGTCTGTACAAATGTTCTTTTCCTGGAACAAAAACACGAATGTTTTGTTCGATAAATTTCATTTTGGGTGCTTGTGGATGAATAGGAGCGTGGCGACCACCTGCTTGGATGGTAAATGATTGTTCATCCCAACTTCTAACACGGTTTCTTGACATAAAGATAGTTGAAAAACCTCCTGTCATATATTCGTGATTTGGGAAGTTACAATCGTTTCCATTGGTTTTGTTGTTCGTTTTTGAAGGGAGAACATTGTCTTTCAAATCTGCAATAGCATCTTGTAAAGTCAATTTTTTGAAATTCGGTTTTTCAAATTTATATGTGAAATCTAAATCTTTACGAATACCAACAAAAATCACACGTTTTCTGTCTTGTGGAACATTGTAATCACAAGCGTTTACCATTTCAAAAGAAAGTTCGTAGCCAATTCCTGCATTTCTAAACAATTCTTTGATGTTTTCCAATGCTTCCGAATGACGACCAAGCAACATACCACTTACGTTTTCTGCAAGAAAAAATTTTGGTTGTTTAGCTTCTAAAATTCTTATGAAGTCGTAAAATAATTGACCTCTTTTGTCGGCAATTCCTTTCATTGAACCAGCTTCGCTCCAACTTTGACAAGGTGGACCTCCAATAATTCCATCACATTCAGGAACCTCGTCTGACGGAATATTTACGATACTTCGTTTATCTAAAATTGTATGAGGATGATTTTTTTGATAAGTTTCCCAAATTTCTTTGTCATATTCGTTCGCCCAAATTACATTAAATCCTGCATTTTGGAATCCAAGGTCAAGTCCACCTGCACCTGCAAAAAATGATACTATATTCATACTGTTATTGGATTTTTAGATTTCAGATAAGCAACTTTTTCTTCGGCCAATACCAAAGTTTGTTCATCGCAATTATTTTCATATATTTTTTTAGCAATCAAATCGCTAAAAAATTCAGTTCGTAGTTTGGCAATGTCCAAATTAAAAACTTCAGACAAAAGCGTTAATCTTCTTTCGTCAAACTCACGTTTGTTATTTTCGATTTTGCTAAGATTGGCAGAATCTAAATCTAATTTAGCAGCCAATTGAGTAAGCGTAAAACCGTTTTCGGTTCTAAGTCGCTTTATGTATTCTCCAAAAGTTTCTTTCATTAGACTTGTCAAATTTTGACAAATTTAATTTTTATTTCGGAATTGATAAAGTTTTTTGATTGTTTTTTTCGGAAAGTTGATTTTATGACGAGCGTTTAAATCGCATTGTGCATAACGGAAAAAGTATTGGCGAAGTGCGGGAATTCGGAGAACTGGAAGTTCAAGAATTCGTAAACGTAGCCGATGCTTTTTCAATGGAACTAAATTTTAAAAAAAATGTGGAATTGAAAAGCAACGGCGGAATATTTTTACAAAAAGTTCAACTTAGGACTTCCTCCCGCATTTTGCCAATACAATGTTATCGGCAGTTTTTTCTTTTCCATATTACAAAAATACCAAGAAGTAAGGTCAAGAATGATAAAATCCAAAGGGCAATTTTTAGATTTTTATTTTCTGTTTCGATTGCAACAATTTCTTTTTTGAGTTTATTTATTTTTCTTGTTGGTATCACTGGTTCCAAAAGAATATCTAAATTTTCAAGTTCTTCTGCGGTTAATTCCTTGGAATTTTGAATTTTTAATTCAGCATAAAATTTCCTACTCAAATTATCCAAAGTCTTTATTTCATTATCGGAAATTTCTGTCAGTTTCTTCGTGTAGAAACAATTGTCTGAATATAGAAAACCTGTATCTTCATCATAATATGCGAAAACTAAATATTTCCCTTTTTCAGAGAATAGAATATCGCAAGAACGCAAAGGTGAACCATATAAAGTTGCCTCATTTTGGTAATATCCATCATAATAATTTGATTTGTATATTTTCTCAATTTTGACATTACTCAAAACATCTTTTAAAGTTTTAAATCCAGAGGGAACTTCATTAACGCCATAAATATTTCCAATAAAAACAAAGTCCGCGGTTTCAAATGAGCGTTTTAATTCAGGTTCGCCGTTACATTTACAAGCTAAAATTTTTATTGAGAAAATTAATGTTAAAAATAGAAATTTTGCTTTCATAGACGCACTTTCAATAAAATTGCCGCTAACGGTTTGGGTATTGCCGAATGCGGGGAAATAGAAGCACAAATGTTGAGTTCAGCACCGCAGTTAGCAAAACCATTTTTTTGTTTGCTAATTTACATTTTTCAAAGCAAATAAAAAATGGTTTTTGCGGAATAGAAGTACAAAAGTTGAAGTTTGGACTTTCAGCCCCGCTTTTGGCAATACGTTGTTAGCAGAAGGTTTTTATTGGATTTCAATTTGTTGTTTTACAGATTCCAAAGCTTTTTTCGTACAATATTTTTGATATGGAATTGTAATTATTGGTCCAACAATTCGGGTCAAAATGTTTCCAGGTTCAGAGAAAGTGTGAATTTTAAATTTCAATTTTCCCAAATCATATTCAATTGTGAAAATTGAAATACCTCTTTCAACGTGACCTTCTAAAGTTTCATAACTGAATCCCTTTTTATTTTTTTCATTCAGTATTTCATTTATTCGCACACCAAAAATTACTTTTTGAGAGAAGTTTTTAATTGGAGGTAAAAATGCTTGTTGAACAATTGAATCTCCAATTTCCATTTTTCTATTTTCGTTGTTCCATTGAGTTTTAAAAATCAATATGTTATCAGGAAAAATTTTATAGTCGAAAAAGAAGTCAAGATTTAATTCATCGAGTGTTTTTTCAGTATCAAGTTGTATTTCAGTTATTTTTTCGATGAGTTTATTTTTATCAAACTTCATAACACGCTTTGATTTTAGAATTTCAAGGTGTTTATTAAATTTTTTTATTTGATTTATTAAATAAACTTTCATTTTGGACGAGAGTTTGGTAATGCTTTCTGCTAACGGGAGACGCATTGGCGAAGTGGCGGATAAATTGGACGGAAAGTTCAATTTAGCAGTGACGTAGCCGATGTGTTTCCACATCGCTAACTTACAACAAAAAAGCGAATGTGGAACACATTCGGCGGATAAAAAGCACAAAAGTTGAGTTTTGCACTTAACCCGCCATTTTGCCAATGCGATGTTAGCTGTAGTCGTACTAATCTGCAATATCTTTTAAATAGATTTCTGTACTGTCTTTTGAACAATAAATTTCTTGTCCGTTATTTCTTTCATCATAATATTTAAAAGTCAAAATGCTATCACCCATTTTTTGTGGCTCGAACCAATTTTCATTTGAATTTGGTTGCTCAAATTCAAGGTTTTTTGTAGATATTTTTTCAGTATTAAATTTTTTTCGATTTATAATTCTTTCCAATTCTTTTGGACAAGTTTTAAAATGCAGCCAAATTGCATAATCAATTTTTGGAATTGTTTGATCTTGATAATTTAAAATTTTCACACAATCAGTTTCGGGTTTTCCAAGCAGACTTTCATAAATTTCATTTCCATTTCTAGGTTTTCCGATTTCAGAAATTTTGTTGATAGTTTTTTTAGAGGTTTTTACGACTCCAAAAATTCCTATAATTATTGAAATAAGAAAAAATAAAATAGAGGTTAGAATCAATTTCCGTTTCTTTTTTATTATTCCAAAAATTAGAATGAAAATAAAAAAGACAAACGTAATTCCAGAAATTATAAACAAAAAAAATATTTCTTTCATTAAGTTTTAATTTGACGTAATTTTTGGAAACGATTACAGCTAACGGGAAACGCATTGGCGAAGTGGCGGATAAATTGGGCTGAAAGTTCAATTTAGCAGTGACGTAGCCGATGTGTTTCCACATCGCTAACTTACAACAAAAAAGCGAATGTGGAACACATTCGGCGGAATAAAAAGCACAAAAGTTAAGTTTAGCACTTAACCCGCCATTTTGCCAATGCGATGTTAGCGGAAGTTTTTTTAATCAGTTAGTAATTTTCCAATTTCAAATATTTCAGCATATCTTGAAGATAAACCAAAAATCAAAACACTTTTTTTATTAAATTCGGTTTCAATGTCAAACAACAATTCCTTGTAAGTAGAATTTTTTTGATTATTTTCTCCTCTAAAAGCTTCAAATTTCTTGAAGTTGGACAAATAAAAAGCTGGAACTCTATCTACAACAATTGTTTCGGTTACCTTTTTACCATTGTAATATACATCTCCGTGTAGATTTGGTGATAATGTTATTTCAGAGATTGTATCATTTCTTTCCCCAACATATATTTCGAATTCAAAAGGAATTACGCTTTCCCATCCTCCAGTTAGTTCTCCTTGTATTTTAAATTTTTTGGTTTGTTTGTCAACTAAAATTTTTGAAGGAACTATTTTTATTCCATTTCGTTTTGGTTCTTCTGATTTGTAAAACACAGAATCAGTCTTAGGGTTTACCAATTCCATTTTGATTGTATTTTTATTGTAGTCTCTGAAACAAGGTGTCTTTCTATATTCATTTGGCAACCAACCAAATTCAAACCTGTCTGTATCTACTTTTAATTTTAACAGTTTCTCAAAAGGTAAGGTTTCATATTTGTCTTGTGAGAAACAAATATTACTCAAACAAATCAAAGTGATAAATATTATTTTTTGCATCGAGATTGGATAAAATTTCCGCTAACGGGAAATGCATTGGCGAAGTGGCGGATAAATTGGACGAAAAGTTCAATTTAGTATGACAGCTAGCCGATGTGTTTCCACATCGCTAACTTACAAATAAAAAGCGAATGTGGAACACATTCGGCGGGTAAAAATGCACAAAAGTTGAGTTTTGCACTTAACCCGCCATTTTGCCAATGCGATGTTAGCTGACGTTTTATATTTTTTTGAATTGTTAGTTTGTTACAAGTTTCATTTTTAATATGGGATAATCTTTTTCTAAATCATCCTTTTCAGTTCTTTCATAAACTTCAAATCCATATTTTTCATAAAATTTTTTAGCATTTGTATTTTGTTCATTTACATCAACAAGATTTGCATTTTGATTTAAAACTGCAAAATCCATTAAGCTTTTTCCGTACCCTTTTCCAATATATTTTGGGTCCAAGAATAACATTTCAATTTTAGTATTATTTAATCCAATAAATCCTACTATTTTATTCTGTTCTGTTTGATAAAACACATTCAATTCTTCAAAATTAAAATTTCGTAGAATTTCTCTAATTTCAATAAAATCTTTGTGACTTAAAAAATTATGAGTTTCTAAAACAGATTTTTCCCATATCAATAAAATTTCATTTTTATTTTCAGGCTTATATTTAAAAATTTCAGGTTTCATTGAATTTGCTGTGTTTTTGGATAAAATGTCAGCTAACGAGTACGGTGTTTGCGAAAACGGGAATTAAAAAGGAAAAGTTTGATATTCCCGAACAAAGCAAAATGCTCATTTGTTTTGCTAAATTTATGAAATAAATCGAAACAAAAGCATTTTTGCGCAAGAAATAAAAATGGTTCAAAGTATCACTTCAACCCGTTTTTTGCAAAAGCCATGTTATGTGATGTTTTTAGGTTAATTTTATTGTTTGTTCTTAGTTTTAATTAATGCTTCTTCTATAAAATTTATTGCATTGTTTACTGATTCAGTAAAATATCCTGCATTACCACTATCAAAAGCTGTTTTCCACATTTCATATCCTTCTTTAAAATTTGGAAGTTTTTTATTATTTAGTACAAGTTTTGTTGTGCTATTTGAAAGTGCGTGTTCAGAAATTGGTAAATGACCAATGAATTCTGAAATTCCAGTTTCATGATTCGGATTTTTCATTTTTAATCCACTTATGTAAATATGAACTATACTTTCTTGATTTTTAACTTTTTCTATTTTTAAAATTTGTAAAGTTGAGTTTTCTTCATTTATTCGTGTTTCATATTTCCATACTTGACCAACTTTAAATTTTTCATTTTCGTTTTGACTTTTACAGTTGAATAGAAAAGAAAATAAACTTGACACAATAAATAGAAGTTTCACTTTTTTCATTTGAAGATGGATTTTTTTAAAATATCACATAACGTTTCGGGGCTTGGCGTCAGTGGCGGAAATTGAAGCGAGAAGTTTCAATTTAGCGACACAGTAAGCAAAAGCCAATTAATTGAATAAATTTAAGAAAAAAGTCAATATAATTGGCTTTTTGCGATATAGAAAGCCGAAACTTTGTTTTATGACTTAACCCGCCATTGCGCCAAACCCTTGTTAGCAGAAGGACTTTTAGTTTTCTTGTCGATTCATTTTAAATCCAAAATCTAGAATTTTTTGTACAATAATTTTTTTGGCTTCATCACTGTTCTCCATTGATGAAGAAATTTTATAAGCTAATAGTGTATTATGAATAAATATTTGTCTATTGTAAAAGTAAGTTAGATTTTTAATCGAATTTTTATAAATCCAAAGAAACATTACGGAAATTAATTCTGTAATTAATCCCGAAATTAAAACCAAAATTTTCACATTACCATCAGCAAAAAAAGAATTTCCAATATCAATAGGAAAGTAAAATAATAATACCCCTAAAATAATGATAAGAAATCCTATCCACATTGATAAAATGCTGTAATTGTAACTTTTTTGTGTTTGTGAAACTCCTATTTTATAATATTGTTCAAGTTCAATTCTACTAAATGTTACTAAAGGTATTAAATATAATTCATCAGAACTTTCCAGTTTTTCTTGATACTTAACTTGCTTGTCTTCGAACTCTTTTATTTTTTTATTAAAATCTATTTCCGCTTCACTTGCATAGATACTCATTAAATCTTGAAAAAAACCAAAAAATAAAGCTATAGGCATTGCATAGAATGCAAAAGAAAATAATATTGCGAAAAAAGAAAGAAAAAATTTCCAGTTAAATGGGTCAAATCCCCAATGCCATAGATAAGGAATAATTTTAGTTAAGTAATAATATGAAACAAAAACTATTAGTGATAAGAATCCTAAAATTATGGTAAATGATGCAACAAACCTAACAAATTTGCTTTTGTATTTTAACCATTCTATTATATAATTTTTATCCTCTTTTTTTTCTTTGTTATCTTCTGTATTATTTGATGGAGATTCAAAATTTTGGTTAATAATTTCCTCTAATTCATTCATTTAATTTGGCGTTGGTTTTGTAGTCTTTCTGCTAACGAGCATGGTGTTTGCGAAAACGGGAATAAAAAACGAAAAGTTTGATATTCCCGAACAAAGCAAAATGCTCATTTGTTTTGCTAAATTTATGAAATAAATCTAAACAAAAGCATTTTTGTGCAAGAAATAAAAATGGTTTAAATTGTTACTTCAACCCGTTTTTCGCAAATACCTTGTTATATGTAGTTGCAATGTCCTATTTAATTATTTTTCTAAATATAAAAGTGTCATTAACTTTTACTGTATCAATAACTTGATTTTTTGATTTTTCGCTATATTTTTCTCTAACAATAATTTTTTCATTTCCGTTTTCATTTAATGTATGTAAATCAATAGGATATTTGTTTGTATCTATTGGGTAAATCTGAATATAAAAAATAATAAAAGTTATAAATGATGCAATAATAATAAAACTGGTTTTCAGCGTTTTTGATTTAAAAAGAATTGCCAAAACAGAGAATGAAAAAAGAATAAATGATGAATAATGAATTGCCCAAAAAAGATTAAAATACATTCTATTTACAAAAGTCCATTCAGAAAAAAAATGATTTTTGATTGAAGTGATAATTACAATTACTAAAAAAATAATAGATAAATATCTAAATGTTTTCATTAATTATGGTAAGAAATATTAATACTAAGTAATTAAGGTTTTGTAATTACATATAACGAGCACGGTCTTTGCGAAAACGGGAATTAAAAAACGAAAAGTTAGATATTCTCGAACAAAGCAAAATGCTCATTTTGTTTTGCTAAATTTATGAAATAAATCGAAACAAAAGCATTTTTGCGTAAGAAATAAAAATGGTTCAAAGTATCACTTCAACCCGTTTTTTGCAAAAGCCATGTTGTGTGAAGTTTTTAATTATAAAAAAAATAAAAGAATAGAAATTTTCGGAATAAGTTTTTAGAAACAAAAACGTTTGAAATTCAAGTTCGAAAAATAGAAGAACTTTTCGGATTAAGAAACTTTTGAAACACAATTTTAGACGACTGAAAATAGGAGAAAATTGTTTAACAAATTCGGGAAATAAAACTTCATATAATTAATAGAAAAAAGAGAAAAACACGAAAACGAACTTTTGAAAATAGATATGAACTAGAAAATCAAAAACTAAGAAACTATAACCAAAATATTTGGAAAAAGTAAAACATGAAATTTTACACAACGGTTCGGGGCTTTGCGAAAACGGGAATAAAAAAACATGAAGTTTGATTATTCACGAACAAAGCAAAATGCTCATTTGTTTTGCTAAATTTATGAAATAAATCGAAACAAAAGCATTTTGCGTTGAAAATAAGTATGGTTCAAAGTATTACTTCAACCCGTTTTTTGCAAAAGCCATGTTGTGTGAAGTTTTTAATTGCAAGAAAAATAAAATAATAGAAACTATCGGAAAAGTTTTTAGAAACAATAATGTTTGAAATTCAAGTTCGAATAATAGACTGACTTTTCGGATTATGAAACTTTTGAAATACAATTTTATACGATTGAAAATAGGAGAGAACTGATTAAGAGACTCGGGAAATAAAACTTCGAATAATTAATAGAGAAAAGAGAAAAACAAGAAAACGAACTTTTGGAAATAGAAATGATTTAGAAAAGCAAGAACTAAGAAATTATAACTAAAATATTTGGAAAAAGTAAAACATGAAATTTTACACAACGGGAAAAGTATTGGCGAAGTGCGGGCTAATAATGAACCTCAGTTCAATTTTCGACCAAGCGTAGCCGATGCTTTTTCAATGGAACTAAATTATAAAAAAAATGTGAAATTGAAAAGCAACGGCGGATAAATATTACAAAAAGTTCAACTTAGGACTTTCTCCCGCATTTTGCCAATACAATGTTAGCTGTAGTTTTTTTAGTTTGTGGTTATTTTTAGAAGTATAGTCAATTTGTTTAATGTCTAATCTTTCCAAAGTTTCAATTAGTTTTCCTTCCTCATAACTAACAATTTGCCAATCTACCATTAGCAAAGGATTTTTGCCAAGCTGTTCATTCTCAATTTTTGAAGTTACAAACTCAGGAATATTATACTTTTTTGAAGAGTTATTTTCAAATGTATAATAATTTGGTTTCTCAACATTTAAATTATTATTCTTGATTAAATTCCACATTTTTTCAGACCAATTTCCAGTATCCCAATTTTTTATTTTTGAATTCAATGCACTTTCAATTTCAGATTTGTTTTGTGGGTTTTCTATTAGTGTTTCTGTTAATAGATTTATGTCATATGGAAATTTTGTGCTTTCTAATTTTTCAATCAGAAGTTTGTCGTATTTATTTAAATCTATTTTTGATTGTTTTAAATGATAAATGAAATTCCCTAAATCTGTACCATTTTTAGATTGTAAGTTTGAAGAAATGAAATTATTTCGTTCTTCCTTATTCATCTTTTTTAAGGAAAAAACATCATTAGTTTTGCAACTAGAAATCAAAATTAAAAGACTTGAAAGTAAAAAAAATCTTTTTATTGACGGCATTTTGGTGAAAATTACAGCTAACGTTTCTGGTCTTGGCGTCAGTGGGGGAAATTGAAGCGAAAAGTTTCAATTTAACAACACAGTAAGCAAAAACCAATTAATTGAATAAATTTAAGAAAAAAAGTCAATGTAATTGGCTTTTTGCGGAATAGAAAGCCGAAACTTCAAATTTTGCCTTAACCCGGCATTGCGCCAAACCCATGTTAGCTGTAGTTTTTATTTAAAATCTCCAAGCACTATTAGCGATTTTTTCTAAATCTTCTTCAGTTAAAATACTTGGCATAACTGAGTAATCCTGAGCTAAAATTCGAGAAATTTTGACCCCATAATTATTTGATAATTTTACAGAAAAATCAAAATTCTCGTTTATGTAATGTTTTTCATAAAATCCTAAATTTGGATTATAATTCCTTGCTTTATTAATAAGGTTGGAGATAGCACTTTGGTATTCAGAAGTTTCAGTCATATTCATTATTTTAATTATCTAATTTCAAAACTTGGTAAGCCATAGTCATATTTTTCATTATGAATTGTAGGGTAAACTTGATTTTGTCTAATTTCAAATACTGGTAATCCAAAATCATCTACATTGTTGTGAATTGTTGGGTACAATTGACTACTTCTTATTTCGTAAACAGGTAAACCAAAACTATGAATTTCATTATGGATTGTTGGATAAATATCATTGTTTCTTACTTCTAGAACTGGTAAACCATAAGAATCTATGTCATTGTGAATTGTTGGGTATAATTGTGCCATTTAGAAATATATTTTTAAGTTGTTAATTAAACATAGCGTTTTGTAAAATTACAGCTAACGGGCCGCGGCTTGGCGATAGTGGCGGATTTGGAAGCCGAAACTTCAAACTTTGACTAACTTGAGCAACAGCTTTTTATTTTTGCTAAATTAAGAAAAAAGGAAATATAAAAAGCTGTTGCGGATAAAAAAGACAAAACTTCGTTTTATGACTTAACCCGCCATTTTGCCAAACCGATGTTAGGTGAAGTTATTATTTTTCAATTAGATGTTTGTACATCAATTTTACTTTTTCTCTCTCTTTATCAGTTTTAGCTTTTTCTAAAATCTTTTGATAAGTTCCAGTTTTTAAATAATGAGTGTTTTCACCTGAATAAAAATAATCCGTAATAAAATCATATGAAACTTCAAGAACATTTTGCATTTTAATTAATTCTGCGGTGTTAAAAATAATTACAGTATCATCAAATCTGTTATCATCATATTTAACAAATTGTTCTTTAAAATCTCCTGGAATTTTATTTATATGCTCAATTATTTTTGACAAGGGATCTAAAATAATGAATTGAAAAAGAGTGTCGTTATGACTTTTATAGGTCATAGTTTCAATTGTTTTTTGATACAATATTTTCAGCTTATGTGTATGAGGAACTTTATTACCTGTCAAATTTAAATAGGCTTTACAAAATAGTTCTATATAAAATATGACATTGTTAAAAATTGCTGGTGTTAAAATACTTAATTTACTAAAATTGTAAGAATCAATATCATATATTTTATTGCTTTGGCTTAATTCAATTGCATTTTCAAATAAAAGTGAAATAACTGTATGTTGGTTTTTAAATGCATTTATGTGGCTATTACTTGATGGTTTTTTCATAGCTATTAAGCCATAAGTACTAATCCAAACATAACCAAATTCACTTTCAGAAATATGTATATTTTTAGAATTATTGAAATAATAAAATTTAGTTTCAAATTCCTCAATGTTTATTTCTAAAAATGTAAGTAAATTGAAAAAATAGTCTCTTGATTCAAATTTGAATTTATAAGCAAATAATTCTTTTTGATTGAATTTTTCTAATAGTTTATTTAAATCTTCAGAGTTAGAAATTATTGCGAATTCTTCGTCTTTTTCAATTATTATATTCATTGGATAGTTGTGGGAATAATTTCACCTAACGAGCACGGTATTTGCGAAAACGGGAATTAAAAAACGAAAAGTTTGATATTCCTGAACAAAGCAAAATGCTCTTTTGTTTTGCTAAATTTATGAAATAAATCTAAACAAAAGCATTTTTGCGTAAGAAATAAAAATGGCTCAAAGTATCACTTCAACCCGTTTTTTGCAAAAGCCATGTTGTGTGAAGTTTTCTATTGCCTGAAAAATGAAAGAATAGAAACTTTCGGAATAAGTTTTTAGAAGCAAAAACGTTTGAAATTTAAGTTCGAGAAATAGACTGACTTTTCGGATAAAGAAACTTTTGAAATACAATTTTAGACAACTGAAAATAGGAGAGAACTGATTAAGAGATTCGGGAATTAAAACTTCGAATAATTAATAGAAAAAAAA
>Ga0160490_100182_pt1 | contig 26342 bp, 42 predicted proteins | sample DIDnMG_7_FD_108210 | JGI IMG/M metagenome (GOLD analysis project Ga0160490, IMG submission 108210) | Enriched soil microbial communities from UW Madison campus, WI, USA - DID2934_E24_Lignin MG | ecosystem: Environmental > Terrestrial > Soil > Unclassified | place: USA: Madison, Wisconsin...
AACGCGGCTTTCGCTCACCGTTGCGAGGTGGCGTATATTACGCTTTCCTCTTTCAGAGTCAAGCGATTATTTCACGCTTTTCTCTTCAACCGGCCCGGCTGTTTGTGTGAAGTGATTCACATCCGCCGTGTCGATGGAGGCGCATTATAGGGATCCCAGTTTTTAGCACAAGCATTTTTTCGATCTTTTCTGCTGACTGTTCTTTTTTCGTTCTTTTCGCCGAAATCCCACCCAATCTGCTTAAATAATGACGAAATTCCCCCTTGATCAAGCTGAACAATAGGATCAAAGTCTTCTGTAAAAAGCACATCAGTCGAGGTTGATATGTCTGCAGTACTCCGTCCCTATAAAGATCTTTCCCCCAAACAAGGCGATCGCGTCATGATCGACAGCAGTAGCGTGGTCATTGGCGATGTCCGGATGGGTGACGACGTCAGTATCTGGCCCCTGGTCGCCATTCGCGGGGATGTTAACTATGTCTCCATCGGCGCACGCACCAATATTCAGGATGGCAGCGTGCTGCATGTGACCCATAAATCCTCTTATAACCCCGAAGGCAATCCACTGATCGTTGGCGAAGAAGTCACTGTCGGCCACAAAGTCATGTTGCACGGCTGCACGATCGGCAATCGCGTTCTGGTGGGTATGGGATCGATTTTGTTGGATGGTGCAGTAATAGAAGATGAGGTGATGATTGGTGCCGGGAGTCTGGTTCCGCAAAACAAGCGGCTGGAAAGTGGCTTTCTCTATTTAGGAAGTCCGGTCAAACAGATCCGCCCCCTGACGGAAGCGGAAAAGGAAGGTCTGAAGTATTCAGCCAATAACTACGTTAAATGGAAGAATGATTATCTGGATCAGGAGAGCCAGAACCACCCCTGATCGTCCTCGTCACCATCGCGGATCGCATCGCTGGCTTCTTCTTCAAGATCCCAGCGATGTTCGCGAAAGATATTGAGCGGCAGGCCCTCGCCAAAACGCCGCACCAGCGTTGCCCCTTTAATGGCACACATCATTTGCATGCCATTCACCAGAGCGGGAAAACAGACGGCCAGCTTTTCGTCGTCCCACGTTTCCCGATCCGGGAACTGGATTGCCTGATTCATGCCGACAACTCCAGTTTTAACTTTTCAATAACCGGTTCAACTGCCGGCAATACACCGTGCCATAGCATTACGGCGTGTGCGGCCTGCCCCACCAGCATTCCCAGCCCATCAGCAAGATATTTTGCGCCTTGCTGTTCACACCAGTTCAGAAAAGGCGTCTTGCCTTTTTGATAGAACATGTCATAGCAGTGAACCTGCGCATTAACTAATGAAGAGGGAATAGCGGGAACGTCGCCGGCTATACCGCTTGAGGTCGCATTAACGATCAGGTCAAACTCATGTCCGCTCAGGTCGTCCATAGCAGCCGCATGAATGCTCCCGGTATGGGCAAAAAGGGTGGCCAGTTCTACCGCGCGGGAATAAGTACGATTCGTTATGGTCACTGCGCAATCCAGAGAGAGCAGCGGCAGAATCACCCCACGCGACGCACCACCCGCACCGATCAGCAGGATACGCGCACCAGGTTTGATAAATGACAGCCGTTCCAGATCGCTCAGTAAGCCGATACCGTCCGTGTTGTCTCCCAGAATCCGGCCATCTTCAAGCCGCTTAAGGGTGTTCACCGCTCCCGCGAGGGACGCACGCTCCGTTAACTCATCGGCGCGCTCGAATGCCTCTTCTTTGAAAGGCACTGTGACGTTCGCCCCTTTACCGCCACCAGCAAAAAAGCTGTCCAGCGTCGTCACAAAGGCATCGACAGGCGCAAGCACGCGTCCATAAGGGTGCTCGATGTTCAGCTGCTGCGCAAACTGCTGATGAATAAACGGCGACTTGCTGTGGGCGATTGGATTACCAAAAACGGCGTACGCTTCCATCTGATTACCCCTGGCGAAAACGTTCGCCGGTCAAAGCATCACGAATTTCTGACGGATTCAGGCGGCCACCGGTCTCACCGATAACCACCGGGAAATCGTCACCAAACTGCGCTAATACCTCTTCTGAGGTGCGGCAAGGAGGCAAACCCGTGAGATTGGCACTGGTAGAGACCAGCGGTTTGCCAAAACGATTACAGAGTTCGATAACCAATGGATGGTCTGTCACACGAACGGCGAGTGAATCAAATCGTCCCGTCAGCCACCGCGGTGTTGTCGGCAGCGCCGGGAACACAAAGGTCACGGGACCCGGCCAGGCCGCAAAAATGGTTTCACGCTGCGCTGACGTCAACATGGAATCATCAATATAAGGTTTAAGCTGTTCGAAACTGGCAGCGATGAGAATCAGCCCTTTTTCAACCGGTCTCTGCTTGAGTGTTAACAGGCGCGTTACGGCGACCTCGCTGTCGGGATCGCATCCCACCCCAAAAACAGCTTCTGTTGGATAAGCGATGACGTCTTCTTTATTCAGTACGTCCACCGCATGCGCGATGGAGCCTGATTGCAGGTTATTATTCACTTTTTTGATCCGCCGAGATCGGCTTTCCACATTGTTTACTGGCGCAAAAACGCTTCATGCCTTGCGCCGTTTTCTTCTCGATAAGTAGCGGGTAGTGGCACTCAGGACAGCTCCCCGCCACCGGTTTGAAATTGGTAACGAACTGACATTCAGGATAACGATCGCAGGAGTGGAATGTCTTACCATAACGTGAACGCCGTTGAACAAGATGGCCGCTGTCGCACTGCGGACAGGCCAGGGCTGTTTCATCGGGTTTATCAATCTGTTCGGTGTGATCACATTCAGGATAGCGGCTGCAGCCGATAAACATGCCAAAACGGCCCTGACGCAGCGCCAGATCGCCGCCACATTGCGGGCATGCCTGTCCCTCCAGAACTTTAACAATATGCCCGTCCGCCTGGCTTTTCAGGGGACGGACATAATCACAGTCTGGATAGTGTGAACAACCGAGAAACGGCCCGTGTTTACCGGACCGGATAACAAGCTCTGCCCCGCACTGCGGGCAGGGCTCATTTTTATGCACCGTAAATAGTGCTGATTTGGCCATAACAACTCTTGGTGCTGCATCATGAATTAATGCAGCATACCTTCATTCACTTCAAAGAGTAATTCTTCCATTTGCTGATAGGCATTTTCACAGCCTGGAATGTTAAACAGAACCATCAGGATGACCCACTTCAGATCTTCCAGCTCAAATTCTGCCGTATCCAGCGCCATAACGCGCTCTATCACCATTTCTCTCGTTTCGAGGTTCAGCACCTGAATCTGCTCCAGGAATAAAACAAATCCCCGGCAACTGGCATCCAGCCTTTCACACTCTTCAGCCGTATAGATGCGTACAGACAGCGGATCGGAAGCTAACTGCATCGGTTCGGCGAGGCCTTCCTGATAATCAGCCAGTTTTTCGAGCCATATTAACGCGTTGTAAATATCTTCCCGTTCGAAACCTGCATCGGTGAGATCGCGTGTAAGTTTGTCCTGATCCACGCGTGCTTCAGCTTCGTTATGGATGTAAGTCTCAAACAAATACATGAGTACGTCGAACATGGCTTGCCCTCCTTAATCGGACATAGCCGCCGGGTACAGCTGCGATCCATCCTGCTAACTCCAGTTCGAGTAGCTGTGCTACCGTTACTGGCACAGGTTGGCCGGCACGTTCAGCGACAACGTCAACAGGTGTTACCTCATCTCCTACGTTAGCCAGGAGCTCAGGAAATGGCAATGCTACCTGCTCCTGATCTGATGAATAAACCCAATTTTCGGGATCCGCAGGCAGCCAGTTAAGGCCATATCGCAAACTTTCCAGAATATCTTCTGCCGCGGTCACTGGCGTGGCGCCTTGCTTAATTAACCAGTGCGGCCCCTCACATCCAAGGTTTCCTATCGCGCCTGGCAGCGCAAAGACTTCGCGTCCCTGTTCAAGTGCGCATTTCGCGGTAACGAGTGAACCACTTCTTATCAGGGCCTCTATAACGAACACTCCCTGACTGAGGCCGCTAATAATGCGATTGCGCCGGGGGAAATTACCGGGCCAGGGAGGCGTAGCGAGGGGAAACTCCGAAACGACGGCGCCGCCGCTCTCAACAAGACGCGTGGCCAGCGAGGTATGACGGCGGGGATAGATCTCTGATAAGCCATTTCCCAAAACCGCTACGCTTTTTCCCTTAACGGCGAGCGCGGCGCGATGCGCAATCCCATCAATCCCACACGCCAGGCCGCTGGTAATCGTCAGGCCCGCCTGGGCTAACTGCTCGCAAAGGAGCGTTCCCCACCGCTCCCCGTACCAGGAGTGGGAACGGCTGCCAACGACGGCCAACTGCAGACTCGACAGCATCTGCACATCCCCTCTGACAAACAAAGCGCCCGGGTAATCCGCAATGGCGCGTAGCTGAGCTGGGTACAGGGCACTGTCTGCACTTATCAAGTGATGACCCGGCTCAGCCAGCCACGCCATGCTGCGCTCAATTTCACGCGGCGAAAATGAAAAGAACCGCGCCTTTTGCTTTTGGGTCAGCCCCATTCCTGCCAGCACAGCGGCATCAACATGGGGTTCGCGCTGCAACTGCTGCGCTATTGCCACCATCTTATCGCCGTACAATTCTTCAATGCTTATCAGGCGTAACCATATCTCTGTGGATGTCATCCTTTCCCCTGCCACAAGCCGCTATAGCAATCTTTGCGATTGGTCACTGATGCTGTCAATCAGAGGGGGTTTTGTCTAGAATAGAGGGTATATTCTTATCAACTCCTGAACACGACTCTGGAAAAATATGGCAGTTTTGCAAGTGTTACATATCCCGGACGAGCGCCTTCGCAAAGTCGCCGAGCCGGTTAAAGAAGTGAATGCAGAAATTCAACGTATCGTTGATGATATGTTCGATACGATGTACGCCGAAGAAGGTATCGGTCTTGCGGCGACGCAGGTTGATATTCATCAGCGCATTATCGTAATCGACGTTTCCGAAAACCGTGAAGGACGCCTGGTATTAATTAACCCGGAGTTACTGGAAAAAAGCGGCGAAACCGGAATCGAAGAAGGCTGTCTCTCTATTCCTGAGCAGCGTGCGCTGGTTCCTCGTGCAGAGAAAGTCAAAATTCGCGCGCTCGATCGCGACGGTAAGCCGTTCGAACTGGAAGCAGACGACCTGCTGGCAATCTGTATTCAGCACGAGATGGATCATCTGGTCGGTAAACTGTTTATCGATTACCTCTCGCCACTGAAACAGCAGCGTATTCGTCAGAAAGTAGAGAAACTGGATCGCATGCGCGCTCGCGCATAACGTGACCCCGGATACAAGGAATAACGTGTCTACATCACTACGTATCATCTTCGCAGGAACACCTGACTTCGCAGCGCGTCATCTGGACGCGCTGTTGTCGTCTGGCCATCAGGTTGTTGGCGTTTTTACCCAGCCCGATCGTCCGGCAGGCCGTGGTAAAAAATTGATGCCGAGCCCGGTTAAAGTGCTGGCAGAAGAGCACGGCTTACCGGTGTTTCAGCCTGTTTCGTTACGGCCGCAGGAAAACCAGCAGCTGGTCGCTGATTTAAATGCGGATGTCATGGTGGTTGTGGCATATGGCCTCATCCTGCCTAAAGCGGTGCTTGATATGCCGCGCCTGGGTTGCATTAATGTCCACGGTTCACTGCTTCCGCGCTGGCGCGGGGCGGCGCCAATACAACGTTCATTGTGGGCCGGAGATACCGACACTGGCGTGACGATCATGCAGATGGACGTGGGTCTGGATACCGGCGACATGCTTTATAAGCTCGCTTGCCCCATTACGGCCGAAGACACCAGCGCCACGCTGTATGACAAACTGGCGGAGCTTGGGCCTAAAGGTCTTATCGATACGCTGCAACAGCTGGCAGATAATCGTGCTCAACCTGAAGTTCAGGATGAAGCTCTGGTGACCTATGCCGAAAAGCTCAGCAAAGAAGAGGCCCGCCTCGACTGGTCACTTCCCGCAGTCCAGCTTGAACGTTGCATCCGGGCATTTAATCCCTGGCCAATGAGTTGGCTGGAGATAGACGGGCAGCCGGTGAAAGTCTGGCAGGCCTCCGTTTTTGTCGGACAGGCAAACGCCGCGCCCGGAATAATTATCGAAGCCAGTAAGCAGGGTATTCAGGTCGCCACTGTTGAAGGGATCCTCAATCTGGAATCCTTACAACCTGCAGGTAAAAAAGCCATGAGCGCGCAGGACCTTCTGAATTCACGCCGTGAATGGTTTACGCCTGGCAATAGTCTCGCCTGAGATCATCTCCATTTAAGGCCCGGTGTTTCCGGGCATTTTTATTTTTGCGGTTATGAAAAAACAAAATTTACGCAGCCTGGCAGCACAGGCGATTGAGCAAGTGGTCGAACAGGGCCAATCACTGAGCAATGTCCTGCCACCGTTACAGCTGAAAGTTTCCGATAAAGACAAGGCACTGCTTCAGGAGCTGTGCTTTGGCGTCCTGCGCACGCTCCCCCAGCTGGAGTGGCTGATCGGCAAACTGATGGCGCGCCCGATGGCGGGCAAACAGCGTGTGCTTCACTATCTGATCATGGTCGGCTTCTATCAGTTACTGCATACCCGTATTCCGCCTCATGCCGCACTGGCTGAGACCGTGGAAGGCGCGGTTGCGGTAAAGCGTCCGCAGCTTAAGGGGCTGATTAACGGCGTGTTACGCCAGTTCCAGCGCCAACAGGAAGAGTTACTTGCCGAATTTGCGCGCACAGAAAAACGTTTCCTGCATCCTGACTGGTTATTAAAACGACTTCAAAAGGCCTACCCTCAGCAGTGGGAAGCGCTGGTTGAAGCCAATAACCAGCGGCCGCCAATGTGGTTACGCGTCAACCGCAACCACCATTCCCGCGACGCCTGGCTGGCGCTGCTGGAAGAAGCCGGGATGAGCGGATTCCCGCATCCGGATTATAGCGATGCGGTGCGTCTGGCCGCACCGGCCCCGGTACATGCTCTTCCTGGATTTGAACAAGGCTGGGTTACCGTTCAGGATGCCTCTGCCCAGGGTTGCATGACCTGGCTTGAACCGCAAAATGGCGAGCGTATTCTCGATCTGTGCGCCGCGCCTGGCGGTAAGACCACGCATATTCTGGAAATCGCGCCGCAGGCAAGCGTGTTGGCTGTCGACGTTGACGAGCAGCGTCTTTCTCGTGTCTACGATAACCTTAAACGTCTGGGCATGAAGGCCGAGGTTAAGCAGGGCGACGGGCGCACACCTGCTAAGTGGTGTGGAGATGAACGGTTCGATCGTATTTTACTGGACGCCCCATGCTCTGCTACCGGCGTGATCCGCCGTCATCCGGATATTAAATGGCTACGCCGCGACCGGGATATTAATGAGCTGGCGCAGCTGCAGTCAGAGATACTTGATGCCATCTGGCCACATCTGAAAACAGGCGGCACGCTGGTTTATGCAACCTGTTCCGTACTGCCAGAAGAGAACAGTCAGCAGATCGCGGCGTTCCTGAAACGTACGCCTGATGCCCGCCTGCATCTGACCGGTACACCAGAGCAGCCCGGCAAACAAAACCTGCCTGGGGCAGAAGAAGGCGACGGCTTCTTTTACGCTAAGCTAATCAAAGAGTGATGTTGATAACGGGTCACAAGATATGAAGATTATCATTCTGGGCGCGGGACAGGTAGGCGGTACGCTGGCAGAAAACCTGGTCGGTGAGAATAACGACATCACTATCGTTGATACCAATGGCGATCGTCTGCGTGGTCTGCAGGATAAATTCGATCTGCGCGTGGTTCAGGGGCATGGCTCTCATCCGCGGGTGTTGCGTGAAGCCGGTGCTGATGATGCCGATATGCTGGTTGCTGTCACCAGTTCAGATGAAACCAATATGGTTGCCTGTCAGGTCGCCTATTCATTATTCAACACCCCGAACCGCATCGCGCGTATCCGTTCCCCGGATTATGTGCGCGATGCCGATAAGTTGTTTAATTCCGATGCGGTGCCTATCGACCATTTAATCGCACCAGAACAGCTGGTTATCGACAGTATCTACCGACTGATCGAATACCCGGGTGCGCTGCAGGTGGTGAATTTCGCGGAAGGCAAAGTCAGCCTTGCGGTGGTAAAAGCCTATTATGGTGGTCCGCTAATTGGTAATGCGCTCTCCACCATGCGCGAACATATGCCGCATATCGATACCCGCGTCGCCGCGATTTTCCGTCATGATCGCCCTATCCGGCCTCAAGGCTCCACCATTGTCGAAGCCGGGGATGAAGTCTTCTTTATCGCCGCATCGCAGCATATTCGTGCGGTAATGAGTGAACTTCAGCGACTGGAGAAACCCTATAAACGTATCATGCTGGTCGGGGGCGGTAATATCGGTGCCGGTCTGGCTCGCCAGTTGGAAAAAGATTACAGCGTTAAATTGATCGAACGGGATCAACAGCGTGCTTCTGAGCTGGCAGAAAAACTGCAGAATACTATCGTTTTCTACGGCGATGCGTCGGATCAGGAGCTGCTTGCCGAAGAGCATATCGATCAAGTCGATCTTTTCATTGCGGTGACCAACGACGACGAAGCCAACATCATGTCAGCGATGCTGGCTAAACGGATGGGTGCGAAGAAGGTGATGGTGCTTATCCAGCGCAAAGCCTATGTCGATCTGGTGCAGGGAAGCGTTATCGATATTGCGATTTCCCCGCAACAGGCCACCATTTCTGCGCTGCTGAGCCATGTGCGTAAAGCGGATATCGTGGGGGTGTCTTCCCTGCGTCGTGGAGTTGCAGAGGCTATCGAAGCCGTGGCTCATGGTGATGAGAGCACGTCTCGCGTAGTGGGACGAACCATTGACGAGATTAAGCTCCCGCCGGGTACCATCATTGGCGCGGTAGTAAGGGGTAATGATGTGATGATTGCCAACGACAATCTGCGCATCGAGCAAGGCGATCACGTCATCATGTTCCTGACAGATAAAAAGTTTATTACTGACGTCGAACGCCTGTTCCAGCCAAGTCCTTTCTTCCTGTAATACCTGAAAGGTGCTGCTATCAGCACCTTTTCTTTTTAACCCAATAATATGTAAGGGTTATATTTCTGTGACGTATGTCTCTCTTCAATGGCAATCGGCTAATGATTTGTTAAACTTGTATCTGTCAGCTGGCACAAGGAGAACAAAATGAGTTTTATTAAAGAGTTTCGCGAATTTGCGATGCGCGGAAATGTAGTGGATTTAGCTGTGGGTGTAATTATTGGTGCAGCGTTTGGTAAGATCGTTTCATCACTGGTTGCCGATATCATCATGCCCCCGCTCGGATTGTTAATTGGCGGGATTGATTTCAAACAGTTCGCTATAACCCTGCGGGAAGCACAAGGTGATGTTCCTGCGGTAGTCATGCACTATGGCGTGTTTATTCAGAACGTATTTGATTTTGTGATTGTTGCTTTCGCCATCTTCATGGCTATTAAGCTCATCAACAGATTGAACCGTAAGAAAAAAGAAGAACCGGCTGCGCCGGCAGCCCCATCGAAAGAAGAAGTGTTGCTGACAGAAATTCGTGACTTACTGAAAGCGCAGAACAGCCGCACTTTGTAAGGCTCTGAAAGCAAGAAGGCCAGTGGTAAGAAAGCGATTTACTTGCTTGCCACTGGCCTCCCAGTTACCCCGTTTTGCATGTTTAGTTTTACGCAGATAACTTCCTTTCCCTTTCTTATTCTTCTCAATCCGCTGCCTGAATAAAGGATCATGTAATAATGCTTCGATAGCGTTATCGTTGATTTGACCTTTCTTGTGCTGATAATGACTCATAATTTCTCCGGTATATAATAAATCGACGCAAGTGTAGAAGCCGTTGGCAATAAAATCAACAGCCGCGCGATCCTCCATTTGCCCCTTGTTCGAGGGTTTCAAGAATGGAGCAGTAAACGCTGCTGTGCGCAGTGCCACAGCAGGCATCGTTCAGCCGCTGCAGAGACAGACGCATCGTTTGTAACTCTTCAATACGCGCTTCGACTTCACTCAGCCTCGCCAGCACAATGCTTTTTGATTCCTGGCAGGTATGGTGCTCAGGATCGATGCGGATCGACAGCAGTTCACGGATCGATTCCAGGGTAAATCCCAGCTGTCGGGCATGGCGAATAAATTTTAGACGCTGAAGATCTTTATCGGTATACAGCCGAAAGCCACCTTCAGTGCGAACCTCATGCTCCATCATCTGCTGCTTTTCGTAATAACGAATGGTATCAGGCGTAACGTCAGCCAGCTTAGCAATCTCACCAATACGATACATTGCTAGTCCTCATTTATTTTTTGCGCCAGTCGGTCAACGTAGTCTCCATGCAGGAATTCTGTGCTTACGCCCGCCTGTCGAAGCTTAAGCTCAAGAAGTGCAAGACGACGGTTGTAATCCGTGTGCTCGGCAGAACCTTGCCTGACCGTAGAGAGTAAATGGGCAAGCTCAACTGCCTCTTTACGCTGCTCAAGTTCTGGCGGCAGGCAACCTGCATTTTTCAACATCCGATAGCCTGCTCGCAGCTCAGCAGGAACATGTGAATCATCGTCCAGTATCAGCGGGCGGCCACTTCCGGGCAGATCATCAAACTCACCCTGGCGTTGGGCATCAAGAATGTGTCGTTCTGCCCACTGGTCAAGTAACCACATAGCAAAACTCCGCAGGGAATGAAAAGAATATGACTATTGTAGGAAAGTGGGGATTCAGCAGATATAAAAAAACCCGCCGAAGCGGGTTTTTTTACGTTACTACAGATTACTCTGCAGCAGCTTCTGCTTTCTCTGAACGATCAACCAGCTCGATGTAAGCCATCGGCGCGTTGTCGCCTGCACGGAAACCACACTTCAGAATACGAGTGTAACCACCGGCACGGCTCGCGAAACGCGGGCCCAGTTCGTTAAACAGTTTTGCCACGATCTCGTTATCACGAGTACGGGCGAATGCCAGACGACGATTAGCAACGCTGTCAGTCTTGGCAAGAGTAATCAGCGGCTCAACTACGCGACGCAGCTCTTTCGCTTTAGGCAGGGTCGTCTTGATGATTTCATGACGAACCAGTGAACCTGCCATGTTGCGGAACATAGCCTGGCGATGGCTGCTGTTGCGGTTCAGTTGACGACCACTCTTACGATGGCGCATGACCTTATCCTTCTCAGTAAAACCTTAACCTGTGATCCGGTTACTCGTCAGCAATGCTTGCCGGTGGCCAGTTTTCCAGGCGCATGCCCAGAGACAGACCACGTGAAGCCAGCACGTCTTTAATCTCGGTAAGAGATTTTTTACCCAGGTTCGGCGTTTTCAGCAACTCAACCTCGGTACGCTGTACCAGATCACCGATATAGTGGATAGCTTCTGCCTTGAGGCAGTTAGCAGAGCGGACAGTCAATTCCAGATCGTCAACAGGGCGCAGCAGGATCGGATCGAATTCTGGTTTCTCTTCTTTCACTTCCGGCTGACGTACATCACGTAAGTCAACGAAAGCTTCCAGTTGTTCTGCCAGGATGGTTGCCGCACGACGAATCGCCTCTTCAGGATCGATTGTGCCATTGGTTTCCATTTCGATGACCAGCTTGTCCAGGTCGGTACGCTGTTCTACACGCGCTGCTTCAACATTGTAGGCAATACGCTCTACAGGGCTGTAGCATGCGTCGACCAGCAGACGGCCGATTGGGCGCTCATCTTCTTCCGAATGAATTCGGGCAGAAGCCGGCACATAACCACGACCGCGCTGAACTTTGATACGCATGCTAATAGCTGCGTTCTCATCGGTCAGGTGGCAGATCACGTGCTGCGGCTTGACGATTTCGACATCACCGTCGTGGGTGATATCGGCTGCAGTCACAGGGCCAATGCCAGATTTATTCAGAGTAAGAATAACTTCATCTTTACCCTGAACTCTCACCGCCAGCCCTTTCAGGTTGAGCAGGATTTCAAGGATATCTTCCTGAACGCCTTCTTTGGTGCTGTACTCATGAAGTACACCATCAATCTCAACCTCGGTCACCGCGCAACCCGGCATCGATGAGAGCAGAATACGGCGCAGTGCGTTACCCAGAGTATGGCCAAAGCCACGCTCTAAAGGCTCAAGGGTCACCTTGGCGTGCGTCGAACTCACTTGCTCGATATCTACCAGGCGCGGTTTTAGAAACTCTGTCACAGAACCCTGCATTGTGTCCTCTCTTTGGTACTAAGCTTTACTTGGAGTAAAGCTCGACGATCAGGTGTTCGTTAATGTCCGCAGACAGATCAGAACGTTCCGGCTGACGCTTGAACGTACCTTCCATCTTGCCAGCATCAACTTCCAGCCAGGTTGGCTTTTCACGCTGCTCAGCCAGCTCCAGAGCGGCTTTCACGCGAGATTGCTTTTTCGCTTTCTCACGAATGCTAACAACGTCATTCGCTTTAACCTGATAAGAAGCGATGTTAACAACACGACCGTTTACCATGATTGCTTTATGGCTAACCATCTGACGTGCTTCAGCACGAGTGGCGCCAAAGCCCATACGGTATACAACGTTGTCCAGACGACCTTCCAGCAGAGCCAACAGGTTTTCACCGGTGTTGCCTTTCAGACGTGCTGCTTCTTTATAGTAGTTACGGAACTGACGCTCCAGCACACCGTACATACGGCGAACTTTCTGCTTTTCACGCAACTGCACACCATAGTCAGACAGACGCGGTTTACGCGCACCGTGCTGGCCAGGAGCTTGTTCAATTTTACACTTGGTATCGATCGCGCGAACGCCAGACTTAAGGAATAAGTCGGTGCCCTCACGACGGCTCAGCTTGAGCTTAGGACCCAAATATCTTGCCATTTTCTATCTCCAACAATCCTAGAAACGAACGCGTTATACGCGACGTTTTTTCGGCGGACGACAACCGTTATGAGGGATCGGAGTCACATCAGTAATATTAGTGATGCGGAAACCAGCGGCGTTCAGAGCACGAACAGTAGATTCGCGACCCGGACCCGGACCTTTTACCATAACTTCCAGATTCTTGATGCCGTATTCTTTTACGGCTTCAGCGCAACGCTCTGCTGCAACCTGAGCTGCGAACGGAGTTGATTTGCGTGAACCACGGAAACCGGAACCACCGGCTGTTGCCCAACCCAGTGCGTTACCCTGACGATCAGTAATAGTAACGATGGTGTTGTTGAAAGAAGCATGGATATGAGCCACGCCGTCAGAGACTTGTTTTCTTACACGCTTACGTGCACGAACTGGTGCCTTTGCCATTATTCAATCACCCCGATTATTTCTTGATCGGTTTGCGCGGACCCTTACGGGTACGTGCGTTGGTCTTGGTACGCTGGCCGCGAACCGGGAGACCACGACGATGACGCAAACCGCGATAGCAACCAAGATCCATAAGGCGCTTGATGCTCATGCTAACTTCACGGCGCAGATCACCTTCAACGACAAATTTGGCAACTTCGTCACGCAGCGTGTCGATTTGTTCTTCAGACAGCTCACTGATCTTAACATCTTCAGCGATACCCGCTGCAGCCAGAATGGCTTTGGAACGGGTCTTGCCGACGCCGTAGATCGAAGTTAATGCGATCACAGCATGTTTCTGATCAGGAATGTTAATGCCTGCTATACGGGCCACTATGCACTCCTACTATTTAATATGTACGCACCATGCTGAAAAGCCCGTTTTCAGGATACTCAAATGGAAACGTACAGACATACAAAAGATTGGCTGGCTAATCTAGCCAGCTCAACCCAACTTTGCAAGAAAAATATGCGAAATAATCAGCCTTGGCGCTGTTTATGCTTCGGCTCGGCACTGCAAATCACACGGATGACACCATCACGCTTAACGATTTTGCAGTTACGGCATAATTTCTTGACGGAAGCACGAACTTTCATTTTTACTCTCCGTAACTTCTCGGGCGCCCTGTTAGCGGCCGTAGCCTTTCAGGTTCGCCTTCTTCAATGCAGACTCGTACTGACTAGACATCATCAGAGTTTGCACTTGAGCCATAAAGTCCATAATGACGACAACAACGATAAGCAGCGAAGTCCCACCGAAGTAGAACGGTACTTTCATTGCATCACGCATGAACTCCGGGATCAGGCAGATAAAAGTAATATAAAGCGCACCAACCAAAGTCAGGCGAGTCATTACTTTATCGATATACTTCGCCGTTTGCTCTCCCGGACGAATTCCTGGTACAAATGCACCGGACTTCTTCAGGTTATCTGCTGTTTCACGCGGGTTGAAGACCAACGCCGTGTAGAAGAAACAGAAGAAGATGATCGCAGACGCATAGAGTAACACATAAAGTGGTTGCCCAGGCTGCAAATACAGCGAAATTGTTGTCAGCCAGTTCCAACCAGTCCCGCCCCCGAACCATGACGCGATGGTCGCCGGGAACAGAATAATACTGGAAGCGAAGATCGCCGGGATTACCCCTGCCATGTTCACTTTCAGCGGTAAATGTGTGCTCTGTGCAGCATAGACACGACGACCTTGCTGACGTTTCGCGTAGTTTACCACAATGCGGCGTTGACCACGTTCAACGAAGATAACAAAGAACGTCACTGCAAATACTAATACTGCAACCAACAGCAACAGGAGGAAGTGCAGGTCGCCTTGACGCGCTTGCTCGATCGTATGGGCAATGGCTGGCGGGAGTCCCGCAACAATACCGGCGAAAATAATGATCGAAATACCGTTGCCGATACCACGTTCAGTAATTTGTTCGCCGAGCCACATCAGGAACATGGTTCCTGAGACCAGACTTACAACAGCGGTGAAATAGAATGCAAAGCCTGGGTTAATAACCAGGCCCTGCATACCAGGCATATTCGGTAGACCGGTAGCAATACCGATCGACTGGAATATTGCCAGCACCAGAGTGCCGTAACGGGTGTACTGGCTGATCTTACGACGACCAGACTCCCCTTCTTTCTTCAGTTCTGCCAGGGTCGGATGAACGACCGTCAGCAGCTGGATAATGATCGATGCCGAAATGTACGGCATGATACCCAGAGCAAAGATTGAAGCACGGCTGAGAGCACCACCAGAGAACATGTTAAACATTTCAATGATGGTGCCTCGCTGTTGCTCAAGCAGTTTGGCAAGTACAGCGGCATCAATACCAGGGATCGGAATGAAAGAGCCAATACGGAACACAATAAGCGCACCGATTACAAACAACAGTCTGCGTTTCAGCTCGCCTAAGCCACCTTTGGCACTTTGAAAATCTAATCCCGGTTGTTTAGCCATCTGCTACTTATTCCTCGATTTTACCGCCAGCAGCTTCGATAGCAGCACGAGCACCTTTAGTAACACGCAGGCCACGAACAGTTACCGGAGTAGAAACTTCACCAGCCAGGATCACTTTCGCGAACTCGATCTGGATACCGATAATGTTTGCTGCTTTCAGCGTGTTCAGGTCTACAACGCCGCCTTCAACTTTCGCCAGGTCAGACAGACGAACTTCGGCTGTGATCGCTGATTTGCGAGAGGTGAAGCCGAACTTCGGCAGACGACGGTACAGTGGCATCTGGCCACCCTCGAAACCGCGACGTACGCCACCGCCAGAACGAGAGTTCTGACCTTTGTGACCACGACCACCGGTTTTGCCGAGGCCAGAACCGATACCACGACCCAGGCGTTTACCCGCCTTTTTAGAGCCTTCGGCCGGAGACAGAGTATTTAAACGCATCTCTTACTCCTCAACTTTAACCATGAAGTAAACCGCGTTGACCATACCACGAACAGCAGGAGTATCCTCGCGCTCAACGGTATGACCAATACGACGCAGACCCAGGCCAAGCAGCGTTGCCTTGTGTTTCGGCAGACGTCCGATTGCACTGCGGGTTTGTGTAATTTTAATAGTCTTTGCCATGGTCAATTACCCCAGAATTTCTTCAACGGATTTACCACGCTTGGCAGCGACCATTTCTGGAGATTTCATATTTTCCAGGCCATCAATAGTTGCACGAACCACGTTGATCGGGTTGGTGGAACCATATGCTTTGGCCAGAACGTTATGAACTCCAGCAACTTCCAGAACGGCGCGCATTGCACCACCGGCGATGATACCGGTACCTTCGGAAGCTGGCTGCATGAAGACACGAGAACCCGTGTGAGTACCCTTAACAGGGTGCTGCAGGGTGCCGTGGTTCAGCGCGACGTTAATCATATTGCGACGGGCTTTTTCCATCGCTTTCTGGATCGCTGCTGGAACTTCACGCGCTTTACCGTAACCAAAACCAACGCGACCATTACCATCACCAACAACAGTCAGAGCTGTGAAGGAGAAAATACGACCACCTTTAACGGTTTTAGATACGCGGTTAACCGCGATCAGCTTTTCCTGCAGTTCGCCAGCCTGTTTTTCGATGTGAGCCATCTTACACCTCTACCTTAGAACTGAAGGCCAGCTTCACGGGCAGCATCTGCCAGTGCCTGGACACGACCATGATATTGGAACCCGGAACGGTCAAAGGACACAACTGTGATACCTTTTTCCAGAGCGCGTTCAGCAACAGCTTTACCTACAGCTGCAGCGGCGTCTTTGTTACCGGTGTACTTCAATTGTTCAGTAATAGCTTTTTCTACAGTAGAAGCAGCTACCAGAACTTCAGAACCGTTTGGTGCAATTACCTGTGCGTAAATATGACGCGGGGTACGATGTACCACCAGGCGAGTTGCACCCAGCTCTTTGAGCTTGCGGCGTGCGCGGGTCGCACGACGGATACGAGCAGATTTCTTATCCATAGTGTTACCTTACTTCTTCTTAGCCTCTTTGGTACGCACGACTTCGTCGGCGTAACGAACACCCTTGCCTTTGTAAGGCTCAGGACGACGGTAGGCGCGCAGATCTGCTGCAACCTGACCGATCAGCTGTTTATCAGCGCCTTTCAGCACGATTTCAGTCTGAGTCGGGCATTCTGCAGTGATACCGGCAGGCAGCGGATGCTCAACAGGGTGTGAGAAGCCCAGAGACAGGCCTACTGCATTCCCTTTGATCGCTGCACGGTAACCTACACCAACCAGTTGAAGCTTTTTAGTGAAGCCTTCGGTAACACCAACAACCATTGAGTTCAGCAGGGCACGCGCGGTACCAGCCTGAGCCCAGCCATCAACGTAACCAGTACGTGGGCCGAAGGTCAGAGCGTTGTCTACATGATTAACTTCAACAGCATCGTTGAGGGTACGAGTCAGCTCGCCATTTTTACCTTTGATCGTAATAACCTGACCGTCGATTTTTACATCAACGCCGGCAGGAATAACGACCGGTGCTTTAGCAACACGAGACATTTTTTCCTCCGATTAGGCTACGTAGCAGATAATTTCGCCACCAAGACCAGCTTGGCGCGCTGCACGATCAGTCATAACACCTTTAGAGGTAGAAACAACTGCGATACCCATGCCGGCCATAACTTTTGGCAGCTCATCTTTTTTCTTATAGATGCGCAGGCCTGGGCGGCTGACACGCTGAATGCTTTCTACAACAGCTTTACCCTGGAAATACTTGAGAGTAAGTTCCAGTTCCGGCTTGGTGTCGCCTTCAACTTTAAAATCTTCGATAAAACCTTCTTCCTTCAGCACGTTGGCAATTGCCACTTTCAGCTTGGCGGAAGGCATGGTGACCGCAACTTTGTTCGCGGCCTGACCGTTACGGATACGGGTCAGCATATCCGCGATCGGATCTTGCATGCTCATCTGTCTTTACTCCCGTGATTCAATTGGTAATTACCAGCTAGCCTTTTTCAAGCCTGGTACTTCACCGCGCATGGCGGCTTCACGCAGTTTGATACGGCTCAACCCGAACTTGCCCACGAAACCATGTGGACGACCTGTTTGACGACAGCGGTTACGCTGACGAGACGGGCTGGAATCACGCGGCAGAGACTGCAGCTTGAGAACAGCATTCCAACGATCTTCGTCGGAAGCGTTCACATCAGAAATGATCGCTTTCAGTTCAGCGCGTTTAGCGAAGAATTTATCAGCTAAAGCTACGCGCTTTACTTCGCGTGCTTTCATTGATTGCTTAGCCATTCAGTAACCCTACCTTACTTGCGGAACGGGAAGTCAAACGCAGCCAGCAGAGCGCGGCCTTCTTCGTCAGAGTTCGCAGTAGTGGTAATGGTAATATCCAAACCACGCACGCGGTCGACTTTATCGTAGTCGATCTCTGGGAAGATGATCTGCTCACGGACACCCATGCTGTAGTTACCACGACCGTCGAAAGACTTAGCGGACAGGCCACGGAAGTCACGGATACGTGGAACAGCAATAGAGATCAGGCGCTCAAGGAACTCCCACATGCGTTCGCCACGCAGAGTTACTTTACAGCCGATCGGATAGCCCTGACGGATTTTGAAGCCTGCAACAGATTTGCGTGCTTTGGTGATCAGCGGTTTTTGACCGGAGATTGCTGTCAGATCAGCTGCTGCGTTATCCAGCAGTTTCTTGTCAGCGATCGCTTCACCAACACCCATGTTCAGGGTGATCTTCTCGACCCGAGGGACTTGCATGACAGAATTGTAGTTAAACTCAGTCATGAGTTTGTTAACTACTTCGTCTTTGTAGTAATCATGCAGTTTCGCCATCGTACTACTCCAAATTACTTGATAGTTTCGCTGTTAGACTTGAAGAAACGGACTTTTTTGCCGTCTTCGAATCTAAAGCCTACACGGTCAGCCTTGCCGGTTGCCGCATTGAAGATTGCAACGTTAGAAACCTGAATAGCAGCTTCTTTTTCAACGATGCCACCTGGCTGGTTCAGGGCCGGAACCGGCTTCTGATGTTTCTTGACCAGGTTGATACCTTCAACGACGAGTTTGCCGGAAGACAGAACATTTTTTACTTTACCGCGTTTACCTTTATCTTTACCGGTTAACACGATAACTTCGTCATCACGACGGATTTTCGCTGCCATGATTCGCTCCTTAGAGTACTTCTGGTGCCAGAGAGATAATTTTCATGAACTTTTCAGTACGAAGTTCACGAGTTACCGGCCCAAAGATACGCGTGCCGATAGGCTGCTCGCTGTTATTGTTTAAAATAACGCATGCATTACCATCGAAGCGAATGACAGAACCGTCAGGGCGACGAACACCCTTCCTGGTGCGCACCACTACCGCTTTCAGCACATCACCTTTTTTGACCTTACCACGTGGAATTGCTTCCTTGATGGTGATCTTGATGATGTCGCCTACGCCTGCGTAGCGACGGTGCGAGCCACCCAGAACCTTGATACACATTACGCGACGTGCACCGGAGTTGTCGGCGACGTTCAGCATAGTCTGTTCTTGGATCATTTCAGTGCTCCGCTAATGTCAACTACTACCTGAGACTCTAAAATCAGAGCCGTTAAAAAGCCCCATATCGAGGGCGCGGCATTATAACACCGCTTCTGCAATATGGGTAGAAAAAATAAACGGCCCATTGCTGAGCCGTTTATTCGTATTGAGAAGGCTACTCTATTACAGAACCGCTTTCTCTACAACGCGAACCAGCGTCCAGGACTTAGTCTTGGACAGTGGACGGCATTCACGGATTTCAACCTTGTCGCCGATACCACATTCGTTGTTCTCGTCATGTACGTGCAGTTTGGTCGTACGCTTGATGAATTTACCGTAGATCGGGTGTTTCACAATACGTTCGATAGCTACAACGATGGATTTCTCCATTTTGTCGCTAACAACACGACCTTGCAGAGTACGGATTTTATCGGTCATTACGCACCCGCCTTCTGAGTCAGTAAAGTCTTAACGCGTGCAACATCACGACGCACTTGCTTCAGCAGGTGGGTCTGTTGCAGCTGGCCACTTGCAGCCTGCATACGCAGGTTGAACTGCTCACGCAGCAGGTTCAGCAGCTCAGCGTTCAGCTCTTCTACGCTTTTTTCACGCAGCTCATTTGCTTTCATTACATCACCGTCTTAGTTACAAAGGTGGTTTTGATAGGCAGTTTCGCTGCTGCCAGGCCGAAGGCTTCACGGGCCAGCTCTTCCGGAACACCGTCCATTTCATACAGGACTTTGCCCGGTTGGATCAAGGCAACCCAGTACTCCACGTTACCTTTACCTTTACCCATACGAACTTCCAGCGGCTTCTCGGTAATTGGTTTGTCCGGGAATACACGGATCCAAATTTTACCTTGACGCTTAACTGCACGGGTCATAGCACGACGTGCTGCTTCGATCTGACGTGCAGTCAGACGACCACGGCCAACAGCTTTCAGACCGAAAGTGCCGAAGCTAACATCCGTACCCTGCGCCAGACCACGGTTGCGGCCTTTGTGCACTTTACGGAATTTTGTACGCTTTGGTTGTAACATCAGCGACGCTCCTTATTTACGGCCTTTACGCTGCTGCTTTTTAGGTTGCGCAGCCGGTTTTTCCGGTTGTTCAACAGCAGCCATACCACCCAGGATCTCACCTTTGAAGATCCATACCTTAACGCCGATTACACCGTAAGTGGTGTGCGCTTCAGAGGTGTTGTAGTCGATGTCAGCACGCAGAGTGTGCAGCGGTACGCGACCTTCGCGGTACCATTCGGTACGTGCGATTTCCGCGCCGCCCAGACGGCCGCTAACTTCAACTTTGATACCTTTAGCGCCCAGACGCATTGCGTTCTGTACAGCACGCTTCATAGCACGACGGAACATAACGCGACGTTCCAGCTGTGAAGTGATGCTGTCAGCAACCAATTTAGCGTCCAGTTCAGGCTTACGAACTTCAGCGATATTGATCTGTGCAGGAACGCCAGCGATATCCGCTACGACCTTGCGCAGTTTTTCTACGTCTTCGCCTTTCTTACCGATTACGATGCCAGGACGAGCAGTGTGAATGGTCACACGGATGCTCTTAGCTGGACGCTCGATAACGATACGAGATACAGACGCTTTAGCCAGTTCCTTAGTCAGGTACTGACGTACTTTAAAATCGCTGTCCAGGTTGTCAGCGAATTCTTTGGTGTTCGCAAACCAGGTTGAGTTCCATGGTTTTACAATACCCAGGCGAATACCATTAGGATGTACTTTCTGACCCATTGCTAGTCTCCAGAGTCTCAGCGATCGGACACAACCACAGTAATGTGGCTGGTGCGCTTCAGGATGCGATCTGCACGACCTTTCGCACGCGGCATAATGCGCTTCATGCTTGGGCCTTCGTCTACGAAGATTTTCGCGACTTTCAGATCGTCAATGTCAGCGCCATCGTTGTGTTCAGCGTTAGCAATGGCAGATTCCAGTACCTTCTTAACCAATACCGCAGCTTTCTTGTTGGTATAGGTCAGGATGTCCAGGGCCTGCGACACTTTCTTACCGCGAATCAGGTCAGCAACAAGGCGAACCTTCTGAGCAGAAGAACGAGCATGGCGATGTTGAGCTAAAGTTTCCATCTCTTCCTCCTACCTTATTTCTTCTTCGCTTTTTTATCAGCAGCGTGGCCGCGATAAGTACGAGTCGGTGCGAATTCACCCAGTTTGTGACCGACCATTTCGTCGGAAACAAAGACTGGAACGTGCTGACGACCATTATGGACAGCGATGGTCAAACCGATCATGTTAGGAAAGATCGTTGAACGACGGGACCAAGTGCGCAGGGGCTTCTTGTCTCCGCTTTCCACCGCTTTCTCTACCTTCTTCAGCAAGTGCAGGTCAATAAAAGGACCTTTCTTGAGAGAACGTGGCATGGCTTATCCTCTAATATTATTTGCTACGGCGACGTACGATAAATTTATCAGTACGCTTGTTGCTGCGGGTCTTCTTACCTTTGGTCTGAACGCCCCACGGAGTTACCGGGTGCTTACCAAAGTTACGACCTTCACCACCACCATGTGGGTGGTCGACTGGGTTCATCGCAGTACCGCGAACGGTAGGACGAACACCACGCCAGCGTGCAGCACCTGCTTTACCCAGAACGCGCAGCATATGCTCAGCATTGCCAACTTCGCCCAGAGTAGCGCGGCAGTCTGCTTCGACTTTACGCATTTCACCAGAACGCAGACGCAGGGTGACATAAGCACCATCGCGCGCAACGATCTGAACGTAAGTACCAGCGGAACGTGCCAGCTGACCGCCTTTACCTGGTTTCATTTCTACGTTATGAACGGTAGAACCAACCGGGATATTGCGCATCGGCAGGGTGTTACCTGCTTTGATTGCAGCATCAACGCCAGACTGAATCTGGTCGCCAGCTTTCAGGCCTTTAGGGGCCAGGATGTAACGGCGTTCGCCATCTTTGTACAGAACCAGCGCGATGTTCGCGGAACGGTTCGGATCGTACTCAAGACGCTCAACAACTGCTGGGATACCGTCTTTGTTGCGTTTAAAGTCAACAATACGATAAGCCTGCTTGTGGCCACCACCGATGTGACGAGTGGTGATACGGCCATTGTTGTTACGACCACCGGATTTGCTGTTCTTTTCCAGCAACGGAGCAAAAGGCTTGCCCTTGTGCAGCTCAGGGTTGACCACTTTAACAACGTGGCGACGACCCGGAGATGTCGGTTTACATTTAACAACTGCCATTGTATTACTCCTCCGACTTACTCAGCGCCGCCAACGAAGTCCAGGTTCTGGCCTTCTTTCAGGGTGACGTAAGCTTTTTTCCAGTCGCTACGACGACCGATACGCTGTCCGTGACGTTTAACTTTCCCTTTAACTACCAGGGTGTTAACGACTTCGACTTCGACTTCAAACAGTTTCTGCACAGCAGCTTTGATTTCTGCTTTGGTCGCGTCTTTAGCAACTTTGAGAACGATGGTGTTAGTTTTTTCCATCGCAGCAGACGCTTTTTCAGAAACGTGCGGTGCACGAAGCACCTTCAGCAGACGTTCTTCACGAATCATGCCAGCATCTCCTCAACTTGCTTAACAGCATCAGCAGTCATTACGACTTTGTCGAAGGCGATCAGGCTAACCGGGTCGATACCAGTCGCATCGCGTACGTCAACCTTGTGCAGGTTACGTGCGGCCAGGAACAGGTTCTCGTCCAGCTCACCGGTGATGATCAGCACATCTTCCAGAGCCATGTCTTTCAGTTTCTGTGCCAGCAGCTTAGTTTTAGGCGCTTCTACAGAGAAAGATTCGACAACGATCAGACGATCCTGACGTACCAGTTCGGACAGGATGCTTTTCAGCGCGCCGCGGTACATCTTTTTGTTAACTTTTTGACTGTGGTCCTGCGGGCGAGCAGCGAAGGTCACGCCACCGGAACGCCAGATCGGGCTCTTGATAGAACCTGAACGCGCACGGCCGGTACCTTTCTGGCGCCACGGCTTTTTGCCGGAACCAGTTACTTCAGCACGAGTCTTCTGAGCACGAGTACCCTGACGAGCACCAGCTGCATAAGCAACAACAACCTGGTGAACCAGCGCTTCGTTGAAATCACGACCGAAGGTAGTTTCGGAAACAGTCAGCGCGCTCTGCGCGTCTTTCAATACTAATTCCATTGCTATCCCCTTACGCCTTCACAGCTGGTTTAACGATCAGGTCGCTACCGGTTGCACCCGGAACTGCACCTTTAACCAGCAGCAGGTTGCGCTCAGCGTCAACACGTACTACGTCCAGGCTCTGAACGGTCACACGTTCGTTACCCAGCTGACCTGCCATTTTCTTGCCTTTGAACACTTTGCCCGGAGTCTGGTTCTGACCGATAGAACCCGGAACGCGGTGGGACAAGGAGTTACCGTGCGTGGCATCCTGAGTACGGAAGTTCCAGCGCTTAACGGTACCAGCAAAACCTTTACCTTTAGAGGTACCGGTTACGTCAACTTTTTTAACTTCAGCAAACAGCTCAACGCTAATGTCCTGACCAACGGTGAACTCTTCGCCTTCAGCAAGACGGAATTCCCACAGACCACGGCCAGCTTCAACGCCAGCTTTAGCGAAGTGACCCGCTTCCGGTTTGGTTACACGGTTAGCTTTTTTAGCACCAGTGGTAACCTGAACGGCACGGTAGCCATCGTTAGCCAGGTCTTTAACCTGAGTAACGCGGTTTGCTTCAACTTCGATTACGGTTACTGGGATAGATACGCCATCTTCAGTGAAGATGCGGGTCATGCCCACTTTTTTACCGACTAAACCAATCATTGTATCAACCTCTCAATCGCTCGATGACCTGATTAACCCAGGCTGATCTGCACGTCTACACCGGCAGCCAGATCCAGACGCATCAGAGCATCAACGGTTTTCTCGGTTGGCTCAACGATGTCAACCAGACGCTTGTGAGTGCGGATTTCGTACTGATCACGCGCGTCTTTGTTAACGTGCGGGGAGATCAGAACGGTAAAGCGCTCTTTGCGGGTCGGCAGCGGGATCGGACCACGGACTTGCGCACCAGTGCGCTTAGCAGTCTCGACGATTTCCGCGGTTGATTGATCGATCAGACGATGATCAAACGCTTTAAGACGGATACGGATTCTTTGGTTCTGCATGAGACCAGAGCTCCAATTATTTTATAAACGAAAATGATTACTACTCAAACCCATTACGATTGATGGGAGAGTGTAACCGTTCTTACGTAGCCCCCCAATTGGGAGCATTGTTAGGCAACGAAAAACAGTGTTGCCTGGGTTCAGATTGAACCAGCTGTCAATTACGACAAGCCCGCGCATTATACGTAAATCTGGGCAGGACGCAAGCCCCGTTTAGGAAATAGACGGCACCGTACAGTTTTGCGTAGCGACTCGTAATTGTTTTGCAAAGTTGCCGTGACATACCGATAGTCAGGAAGGCTTTACGCAGGGTTGAATTTCGCTGTTTGTTTAACCTTACGAATTGAGTGGAGGATGGCCTTACACATTCCACAGAGGCCATGAACGATGCTCACCACCCTTCCCTTCCTGTTCGTCTACCTGGGTTTAACCTGCTTATTAGTTCGTGCGGATATCCGTTCGCATCTGCTGCCGGACAAATATCTCTGTCCACTGCTCTGGGCAGGTCTGCTCTATCACCTCTGCCTTCATCCCGATTTTCTGGCAAGCGCGGTCTTGGGTGCGATCGCGGGTTACGCCGGCTTCGCGATTATTTATTGGGCTTATAAACTGATACGTAAACGTGAAGGGCTGGGATACGGTGACGTGAAGTATCTGGGCGCGCTGGGCGCATGGCATGGTTGGTGTGTACTTCCTGCGCTGGCACTAGCGGCGGCTCTGCTGGCGACGCTGTATCTTTTGATACGCTCCCTTTGTAAACCCGGAGAACAGATATTAAAAAACCCGCTGCCTTTTGGACCTTTTATGGCGGCAGCAGGTTTAATGATGGGCGGGCAAAGTCTGATCAGCTTTCCACTTTGATTTGCGACTGAAGGTAATTCTGCAGGCCGATTTTACCGATAAGATCCAGCTCAGTTTCGAGCCAGTCGATATGCCCTTCTTCATCGGCCAGGATCTGAATCATCATATCGCGGCTGACGTAGTCGTGAACGCTGTCCGCATAAGCGATGGCTTCACGAAGATCTTTTGCGCCATCGAGTTCCAGCGCCAGATCGGATCGCAGCATCTCTTCGACGTCTTCACCGATACCCAGCTTGCCGAGATCCTGCAAGTTGGGGATCCCCTCAAGAAACAAAATACGCTCGATATACTTATCGGCGTGTTTCATCTCATCAATGGATTCATGGTATTCGACGTCGTTGAGGCGAGTCAGACCCCAGTTCTTGAACATTCTCGCGTGGAGAAAGTATTGATTGATTGCGACAAGCTCATTTCCCAATAATTTATTGAGATAACTTATGATTTTAATATCACCTTTCATTATAGTCCCTCCGCTTCCACTTATTGAAGCGTAGATGGGGCTACAGGGATGTCAAAAAAAAGAATGAGCCTCAGGCAATCTCTTTGTATTCCGGGATCTGCATCAATTCGTCCTGCATGATCTCACGGGCAGCGCGAACGCACTTACCGCATTGATTTCCCACCGGAACAAACTTACGCAGCTGCTGAAAAGATTGTGGTTGAAACTGGCGAACGGCCTGACGAATTTTTTTGTCACTCACACCATTACATAAACAAACGTACATAACCACTCCCGTTCAAAATATGCGCAAAGTGTAAGTGAGAATAATTATGATTACAATAGCACAAGCACGAAGATACGGGGCGGGAGCCTACAAAAAATGCGAAAATTTGTGACAGGGAGAACTAGAGGACAACAAAAAAGGACGCCGAAGCGTCCTTTTTAATTCAGGGATAATTAATTAGCCCAGAACTTTAGCAACAACACCCGCGCCAACGGTACGGCCGCCTTCGCGGATTGCGAAGCGCAGACCATCGTCCATTGCGATTGGGTGGATCAGGGTAACAACCATCTTGATGTTGTCGCCTGGCATTACCATCTCAACGCCTTCTGGCAGTTCGATGGTACCGGTCACGTCAGTAGTACGGAAGTAGAACTGTGGACGG
>Ga0160490_100185_pt1 | contig 24152 bp, 28 predicted proteins | sample DIDnMG_7_FD_108210 | JGI IMG/M metagenome (GOLD analysis project Ga0160490, IMG submission 108210) | Enriched soil microbial communities from UW Madison campus, WI, USA - DID2934_E24_Lignin MG | ecosystem: Environmental > Terrestrial > Soil > Unclassified | place: USA: Madison, Wisconsin...
CGCACAACCTGAACGCCGAACAAGCGGTCATAGGCGGTCTGCTGCTGGACAACGGCGCGATTGACCGGATGGGCGACCTGAAGGCCGAAGCGTTTTACCGCGTCGAGAACCGCGATGCCTACGAGCAGATTACCCGGCTGCTGATGGCGGGCAAGCCTGCCGACGTGATTACCGTTTCGGACGCGCTGCGCCAGGCTGGTAGCGATGTCGGTTTGCCGTACCTGAACGAAATTGCCACGTCGGTGCCCAGCGCTGCGAACATCGGCCGCTACGCCGAAATCGTCCGCGAGAAGGCGCTGATGCGTGGCTTGCTGGCAGCTTCGATGAGGGTAGGCGACTTGGTGGCTGAAGGCGAGCAACCTGCCGCGCAATTGCTGGATGCCGCTCAAGCCGAGTTTGGCAAGCTGGCCGAGACCACTGTGCGCCGCGAGCCGGTGAGCATCCAGGAAGCCATGGGGCGGTACTTGGACGCGCTGGACAGTAGGTTTCACGGCGAGGGAAAGAACCCTGGCATCAAGACGGGCCTGGATGACCTGGACGAGATCCTGAATGGCGGCATTCGTCGAGGCGCGTTGGTCACCATCGGCGCCCGCCCCGGGATGGGTAAGTCGGCACTTGGCGAAACCATCGCCTGCAATGCATCGGAAGCTGGCTACTCGGTTTTCTTCTGGTCCGGGGAAATGCCGGAGTCGGAAGTGACCGAGCGGGCGGTGGCGAACTGGGGCCGTGTTCCGTCTACCGTTCTTGCGAATGCTGAGAAACGGATGACCCAGGAACACTGGGGAGGCGTCACAAGGGCCGTAGAACGCTCTGCAAGCGCAAAACTCTACGTGGACGACCAACCAGCCCTATCCCTGCTAGAAATCGTCACCAAGGCCCGCTACGTTAAGCGCAGGCATGGTCTTGATCTGGTGGTAGTCGACTACCTGCAGTTGATGGCAGGTGGAGAGGAAAAGCGCTACCAGCAGATCGAAGCGATCACCAAGGGCCTGAAGACGCTGGCCAAGACGCTGAACATCGCTGTCATCGCGCTTAGCCAGTTCAGCCGGGAAATCGAGAAGCGCCTTAACCCGCGCCCGAAATCGTCCGACTTCCGGGATGGTGGATCCATCGAACAAGACAGCGACATCCTGATCGGTCTGTACCGGGATGAGCAGGAAAACCCGGATTCGGATTTGAAGGGCTACGCCGAACTGCACGTCATGAAGAACCGGCAGGGCAAGAACGGGAAGATCAACCTTGCGTACTTGGGCGAGTTCATGCGGTTTGAAAACTTCATTGGGGTGGTGCCTGAACAACAGATCCGCCCGCCGATTCGTCGTAAGGGGTTCGACTGATGAGCGGATTCACCTACCAAGAGCGCAAGCAGTTGCGTGCCAAGTACGCCAGGTTGGCGCAAGAAGGCAGAGGCGCCTGGTTCCGTGGTGACCCATACGAGGTGTGGGATTGGGGCATGGCATTTACGCCAATTGAAGCAGCAGTGTGGAGCGACATTCGAGGCGCTGGCCTGGATCTGTGGCCCCAACTCCCTGTTGGTCGGTACTTCGTGGATTTTGGGAACCCGATTGCGCGCGTAGCCATTGAATGCGACGGGAAGGACTTCCACGACGAGCGACACGATTCTCTGCGGGATCTGGAGTTGTCGCGGAGTGGCTGGCGAGTTTGGCGCATTCCTGGCGGGGCTTGCCTGCAAGAGGCTAGGGACTGCCCGGAGTTGCGCCAAGTATTGGAAGAAGTTGGGACGGCATTGGAGTACGTGGCCAAGCGGCCTTTCACTGAGGACAAATCATGACCAAGCGGAAAGATGCAAAGGCGCTGACACTCGCAGCATTGCGCCAGAAGGACAACCAAACTATCGCTGACATAGCGGAGATGACGCATATCAGCAGGGAGGCGGTACGGCTTGCGCTGCGCAGGCTCGTCGCTCACGGGTACGCGCACAAAACGCACGAGGTACGCAAGTTCACGAACTACGAAAGCCACATCTTCGCGCTGGGGAGCGGGGAGCCTGAGGACGAGCCGGAAGAGCCGATCATGCACGTTCGGGAGCGCACGAAGGCCATCGAAGATACGGCCAGGACCATCCAAGGCCTACGCTCTCAATTCATTCCGGGCCTATTTGATCCCTTCCGCGTGCTGCGGGCGCAGGTAGGTGCGGCATGAAGCAAATGGACGTAGCACTGGATCCAATGGCTGGCACGTCGCGGCGCGTGGTGGGCACGCTCGCCATAGATCCGGGGCCGACTGAATCCGGCTGGTGCGTGATGTTGGGAGGAGACCTGATTCATTCGGGGGTGATGCCCAACCAGGAATTGCTGGAATACATCCAACGAAAGCACTTCGAGATCAATCGGCAGCAGCTCGCTATCGAGATGATTGCCAGCTACGGAATGGCGGTCGGGCGCGAGGTGTTCGAAACGTGCCTTTGGGTCGGGAGATTCGTCCAGGCTTGGCACGATCCGGAATCCGTGCGCCTCGTGTATTGCAAGGACGTGAAGATGCATCTTTGCGGAACCACCAAGGCGAAAGACGCCAACGTCCGCCAAGCCATCATCGATCTGTATCCCGCATCTGGTGGAGGTGCTACGCCCCAAATCGGCATCAAAACCAAACCTGGGCCTCTGTATGGGGTTTCCAGCCACGCATGGCCCGCTATTGGCGTGGCCCTCACAGTTCAAGCCCAAGGAATGCAAGCATGAAACAAGGCGTCCCACCCAGCGATATCAAGCCCATCCAGGCCCGTCCCTACACCCTAAGCATGCAAATGCGCCAGATAGCAGAGAGAGCCAAGTACCAGCCCAGGCTGGCTACGATGTCGAGCAACGTGTCTAACTTCCGGCATATGGGGGAGTGATGCGTACCAACCTGGAAATCCTGCTGTCCGACTGGGGCCATCGCCAAGACATCCGCAAGGATCGTGCGTTGGGCTACCCCACCGCCGCCGCATTCTCCAAAGAGCGCGTAGACCACGACGGATGGGGATACAGCGGTCCGGAGGCATGTGCAGCGGATGGGGACATGCTGCGCATCGACGACGCCATCAATCATCTGCACCCAGACATGCGCGTGGTCATCACTGCTCACTATGTGTGGGCTGGGCCAGTCAAGACGAAAGCAGATCGGCTGCGGATAGAGAAGCGCGTGTACTACTTCGCTCTGGAGCATGCGCACAAACAACTGTCGCAGGCTATGGGGGGTGTGTACACAACGGGATACGAGCCTAAATTGTGTACACACCTTGAGCAAGTGTGTACATGAAAGTAGAGTGATATGTGCAGGCTGTGTAGCTGTCACTACAGAGTTTGCACCTACGCCCTCCGCGAGAAATCGCCGGGGGCTTTTTCATTTCCGCGAGTATCAGACTGCCGCCTCGGGAACGCGCTTCAACCCCCCCATGGTCACTGTCCCAAGGCGCATACCTTGCAGGCGGCAGCCTAATACTCGCGCTATAGCGAGGCAACCATGAGCAAACCTGATGGATGCACTGCAGAACTCTTGCCTGGGATGATTGAAGGGCATGACTATTTCGTAGTGCGCGGTGAAGACATGCCGGACGGCATGATCGCAGTAGTAATGAAGCCTGCTGGAAAGTACACGGCCAGCGATGCAATCGAGGCAGCGCGGAGGCTTTATGGCCGCCCGTCTTAACAAACGCCACCAGGATTTCGTACGCGACAAAATCCAGGCCAGTCAGCTTATCAATGTGCTGCAAAATCATGCACTTGGGCTGACTGAGACGGAATTGACACCTACTCGCCTGAAGGCGATTGAGATCCTGCTCAAGAAGAGCGTGCCTGACCTTAGCCAAGTGGCGCACACGGGTGAGGAGGGCGGTCCTGTCGAGACCATCACGCGCATTGAATTGGCGGCGATGGGTGACAACGGTACGGATTGAACTCCCCAAGAAGCTGATCCCTGTCTTCCAGGGTGAGGCCGACGTTAGGGGGGCATACGGTGGGCGAGGGTCAGCAAAGACCCGCAGCTTTGCCAAGATGGTTGCTGTGCGTGGCTACATGTACGGCAAGATGGGACTGAGGGGGCAGCTGTTATGTGCCCGTCAGTTCATGAACTCGCTTGAGGACTCCAGCCTGGAGGAATGCAAGCGGGCCATCGAAGACGAGCCATGGCTTGCCGCGTATTACGAGATAGGCGAGAAGTATATCAAGTCCAGGGACGGGCGCATCAACTTTTCGTTTGCTGGGCTGGATCGCAATATCTCCAGCGTGAAGTCCAAGGGCCGCATTCTCCTATGCTGGGTGGATGAGTCAGAGGACGTCAGCGATTACTCGTGGATGGTCCTGATCCCCACGCTGCGTGAAGAGGGAGAAGACTGGAACGCTGAGCTTTGGGTGACATGGAACCCACGGCGCAAGGGCAGCCCGACCGATATCCGTTTCCGCAAGACCAAGGATGCGCGATACAAGGTCGTGCAGCTGAATTGGCGAGACAACCCTAAGTTCCCTGCAAAGCTTGAGCGTGAACGCCTACGGGATCTGGAGAACAGGCCAGACGAATACGACCACATCTGGGAAGGAGCCTACGGCAACCTGGCTGGGTCGATCCTCGGTAAGTGGGTAGGGCAGGCAGAGCGGGAAGGGCGGGTGTCGGATGACATCGTGTTTGATCCCCAGGGCGCGCCAATCGAGGTATCGAGCGATCTTGGTTTCAGGGATACAGCGTCGTGGTGGTACTGGCAGCGCCTGCCGGGTGGGTTCAACCTGCTGAAGTACGAGGGTGACTCAGGACTGGATGCTGACGACTGGATCCCAAGGATTCAGGAGAGCGTGCTAGACCTGGGCGCCTCTGGAGTGGGGAAGATATGGCTACCCCATGATGCTCGCGCAAAGACATTCCAGAGCAAGCACACGACGATAGAGAAATTCCTGGCTGGATTTGGTGCGGGGAAGGTCGCTGTGGTGCCACAGACGCGAAAATCGGACCAGGTTAGCGCGGCGCGAGCGGTGCTACCTAAGTGCGCCTTCAACAAGGATCTATGCGAGTCGGGCTTAGACGGCCTGCGAGCATGGGAGTTTGAATACAACGAGGACACGGGTGTTTTCTCCCGTGAGCCTATCCACAACTGGGCCTCTCACCCGTCCGATGCGTTCGCATACGGCGCACAGGTGATGGCAGAAGCCAAAGAACCTGAGAAAGAAGAATCCGCCAAGTACCCGGTCAAGGGTGTTGGCGGTCGCATCGTCACGGCCACGCTAGACGAGCTTTGGGCGCAGACGCCCGCCCGGACCGAAAGGATTTGAAATGGCGCTATTCCCTGTAGTGGACGGAAAGGTCAAGTTTGGGTGGACTGACCAACCTACGCGTGTTGGCCACAACGGCTTTATCCAAGAGGGTGACGCAGCATTTGCGGCCAACCTGCCGGTCATGGCCGATTACGACATGACGATTGTTCGCTTCTCCCAGGCGGTGCCGACTGACGGCAATGGTTCTGTCGTGCTTACGGACGCTACTGCAGGCCTTCCTGATGGCACTCAGTGGTGCAATGGCCTGCCGATCCATACGAAGGGCCTGTGCACGTCCACGGCTCCTGTAGCCACGTACAGCAATGGCATCCCCATGTCGCAACTCGGGGGCATCTGTGTCTGAGCAAGTGGAGAAGGCCGCCGAATCCACGGTTGATATCGCCCGGCGCTGGCGGATCGAGCTTGACCTAGCCAAGCGTGGCGACGAGAAGTGGATAAATCGCGGTAAGAAGATCGTCAAGCGCTATCGGGATGAGCGCGCCGGCACGACTGGCGGCAATCGCTACAACATCCTCTGGTCGAACGTGCAGACGATCCTGCCAGCCATCTACGCCAAAGCTCCGAAGGCTGAGGCTGTGCGGCGGAACAAGGACAACGATCCGGCTGCCCGGTGCGCTGCCGAGATCCTTGAGCGCGCGTTGCAGTACGAGATCGACCATTACCCCGACTTCGACGAAGCCATGCGCAACGCAGTGCAGGATCGTCTATTGCCGGGCCGTGGTGTGGCGTGGGTTCGCTACGAGCAGAAAGAAATCGCGGTAGCAGAGGGCGCGGAGCCTTCTCAGTACGAGGTCAAGGACTGCTCGGCGGTGGATTATGTGTACTGGGAAGACTTTCGCTGCTCCCCGGCGCGAGTGTGGGGTGAAGTGACGTGGGTGGCTCGGCGTGTGTACATGGCCCGTGACGAGGTGAAGGCGCGTTTTGGCGACTTCCTTGCACAACAGGGTAAGCGCGCTGCCGACGTTCCGCTGACCCATGTCCCCATTGGTCTGGACCAGATGAAGGACCAGGGCGCAACGTATGGCGACACCGAAGCCATGAAGAAGGCCGAGGTGTGGGAACTATGGGACAAGAAGACAAAGGCCGTCTATTGGACTGCCACGGGCTTTGATGACCTGCTGGATGTTCGTGAAGACCCTTACGGGCTTGACGAATTCTGGCCGTGTCCGAAACCGCTGTTTGCCACGCAGACGAGCGACACGCTGGCGCCAGTTCCTGATTACGCTCTATACCAGGACCAAGCGAGCGAACTGGACATGCTGACTCAGCGCATCGGGCGCCTGACGCAGGCTGTCAAGGTGGTTGGCGTGTATGACGCGAGCGCAACCGGTGTCCAGCGAATGCTGCAAGAAGGCGTGGACAACACTCTTATCCCGGTGGATACCTGGGCGGCATTCGCTGAGAAAGGCGGCATCAAGGGCACCGTTGACTGGCTGCCTCTGGATCAGGTCATCAAGGCGCTGAACGAGTGCTACATGGCGCGGGAGCAGTGCAAGCAGGTTATCTATGAGATTACTGGCATCTCCGACATCATCCGGGGGGCCACTGAAGCGAGCGAGACGGCGACGGCGCAGAACATCAAGCGCCAGTTTGGGTCACTTCGCCTGCGTCCTCGTCAGCAGGACGTGGCCATGTTCGCCAGCGAGATCCTGCGAATCAAAGCGCAGCTGATGATGGACATCTACAGTCCAGAATCGCTGATTGCCATGTCCGGGATCATGGATACGTATGACGCACAGTACGTGCAGCAGGCGATCATGCTGATGAAGTCTGAGCCGATGCGCGCTTACCGCGTAGAAGTGGCTGCAGATTCGTTGATTGAGCTGGATCAGGAGCAAGAGAAGGCATCGCGCACCGAGTTCCTGGGCGCTGCTAGCAACTTCCTGCGCCAAGCGGTCCCAGCTGCCCAGCAATCGCCAGAAATGGCCCCGCTCTTGGGCGAAATGCTCATGTTTGGCGTGCGGGCATTCAAGGGCGGTCGTGAGATGGAGGCGGCGTTCCAGAAGTTTGTCGACCAGATGAGCCAGCCCAAGCCGCAGCAGCCTGACCCGGAACAGATGAAGATCCAGGCCGAGGCCCAGCAGAAGCAAATGCAGATGCAGGCGGATATGCAGATCGAGCAAGCCAAGCTAGCTGCGCAGACCGAAGCCGACCGGGCCAAGCTCATGGCAGAAATGCAGGTTGAGCAGGCGCGCATGAACATGCAGGCCCAGGTAGACATTAATCGCCAGCGCGCTGAGGCTGAGCAACACGCCATGAAGATCCGCCAGGAAGCGGAGTTGCAGGCGCTCAAGGACCAGATGGCCCAGCAGCAGGCCATGCACGACATGGCATTCGCGCGCTGGAAGGCTGAGCTTGATGCTGCTACCAAGATCGAGGTCGCGAACATCGGTGCCAAGGCCAAGGTTGACAACGAGGCTACTCAGGCAGCAACGAGGGAGATCAAGTCCGAGGTGACGCAGTGAGAACGCGCTACATCCAGGATCCGGTGACGCTCAAGCTTGTCCCCGCCGAGGAATATGAATGCCAAAGACCAGCTGGCCCAATGGTGATGGGTGACATCCAGCCGTATAAGTCCATGGCGACGGGCGAAATGATCATGGGGCGCCGCCAGCACCGCGAACATCTGCGGGAGCATCGTTTGATCGAGATCGGCAACGAGAGGCCGGTCCAGCGCAGTGCAGGGCCAGACCCGAGTATCCGAAAAACCCTAGTAGATGCCGTTCGGCGCTACAGCTAACCAACCGCCTCCGGGCGGTTTTTTATTGCCCCAAGGAAATCCATGGAAAACCCACCGGACGACCTGCACAGCGCACTGAACGACGCGTTTACGCAGGCTGAAGCACAAGATAAGCCTGTTGAGGCGGTCGTAGAGAGGCCCGCTGATGACCGCGTGCGGGATGAGGCAGGGCGGTTTGCCGCGAAGGCTGAGCCGGTTGAGCCGGCCGCGCCTATCGAGGCTGCTCAGCCCAATGTGGAGGTCGCCCCGCCTCGCAAGGCGCCGTCCAGTTGGAAGCCTGATGCGCAGGCTGCATACCTCAAGGCAGAAGCGGGCGAGCCGCTGACGCCTGCCGAGGTGAAACTTCTGACGGAAGAGGCCAACCGGCGCGAAAGTGATTACCACAAGGGCATTGAGCAATACAAGACGCATGCTCATGAAGCGCAGGCGTACCAGCGCGTGGTCGAGCCGTACATGCAGACGATCCGTAGCCTGGGCGTGGATGCCCCTACGGCGATTGCCAAGCTGTTCCAGGCTGATCATACGTTGCGCTACTCGGACCCGGCCACGAAGGCTCGGTTCCTGGGGCAACTGGCGCAGGAATACGGGGTGGATATCGGTCAGGTCGTGAATGCGCCGCCGGTCGATCCGAACATGCAGTACCTGCAGCAACAGTTGCAGCAGCAACAGCAACAGATTCAGCAGTTCCACCAACAGCAGGAGATGCGCGAACAGGCCGGGTTTCAGTCTGAAATCCAGCGGTTCGCGGCTGATCCTGCCCACACCCATTTTGAGGCGGTCAAAGAGGAGATGGCGCTTTTGCTGCAAACCGGCAAAGCCCAAGACCTCAAGTCCGCTTACGACACGGCTGTATGGATGCGTGCCGACATCAGGCAATCCCTGGTTGAGCAGCAACGCGCCGAGGCCCAACGCGCAGCAACTGAACAAGCCCAAGCCACGCGAGCGAAATCCGCCGCAGTGAGCGTGAAGGGTAGTTCTCCCGCTGGTGCTGGGGTTCAGCCCGTTAAGGGGTCGCTCCGAGAGCAATTGGACGCGGCTTTTTCCGAAGCTACTTGATTAGGACATCATCATGCCTACTTTCGCCAACCTGAGCGATATCATCGCCACCACGATCCAGAGTCGCTCTGGCGTGCTGGCGGACAGCGTTACCAACAACAACGCCCTCCTGTACCGCCTTCGCCAGCGCGGTAACGTCAAGCCCGTCTCGGGCGGCAACGTGATCTTGCAGGAGCTGATGTACAACGACCCGAACACGATGAACGCCGGTTCGTACTCCGGCTACGACGTGATCGACATCACTCCGAACAGCCCCATTTCGGCGGCTCAGTACGACCTGAAGCAGTACGCGGCCGCTGTGACCATCTCGGGCCTGGAACAACTCCAGAACTCGGGCAAAGAGCAGATCATCGACCTGCTGGAAAGTCGTATCCAGGTCGCCGAGGCTCAGCTGATGAACCAGATCAGCGCTGGCATCTACTCGGACGGCACGGGCAACGGCGGCAAGAACATCACGGGTCTGCAGGCTGCCATCTCTACGTCCCCGGCGACGGGTACGTATGGTGGTATCAACCGGGCTACGTGGTCGTTCTGGCGCAACGTGGCCTTCTCCGCTGTGACCAACGGCGGCGCCGCTGTCACGTCGGCCAACATCCAGTCGTACATGAACCGCGTTGCGGTTCAACTGGTTCGCGGCACCGACCGTCCCGACATGATCGTGGCGGACAACAACTACTACCGCGCTTACCTGGAATCGCTCCAGGCAATCCAGCGCGTGACTTCGGAAGACAGCGCGGCTGCTGGTTTCACGTCCCTGAAGTACCTGGGCGCGGGCTTGAACTGCGATGTGTTCCTGGACGGCGGCATTGGCGGGGCGATCCCGACCAACACGATGTACTTCATCAACACGAAGTACCTGTTCTTCCGCCCGCACCGTGACCGCAACTTCGTTCCCATCGGCGGCGACCGTCAATCGGTCAACCAGGATGCTCTGGTTCGTCTGATCGGCTGGGCCGGCAATCTCACCACCTCTGGCGCCCAGTTCCAGGGCGTTCTGACCGCCTAAGGAGAAAGAAATGGCTGCTCCGTTTACTACTACCCCCAAGGTTGGGGTGGATCTCAACACGATCTACCTCGCCGCCGACATCGCGAACGGCATTTCTCGTCCGAAGTTGGGCGACCAGGTCTGGACGACTGACGGCAAGCGCTCAGTGTTTGCCCAGGCTAACGCCAGCATCCCGGCCAGCACGGCCGTGTGCACAGTCAACGCGACGACGTTCCTGGCTACGGCTTCGGGCGGCGCTTACCTGTCGCCTGCATTCGCCATGAACACGGGCGACCAGGCCTGGTTTGACGCCGCTTCGGTCTAAGGGGAAGCATATGCCCGCTATCCCTACCCGACTGATGGGAACGGGCAGTTCCTGGCCTTCTGCGTTGGCGATCTGCGGCGGTGTGGCTAATACCCTCACCGCTGCCGGTACGACCAACGCGAATGCCTTGGGGCTGTCCGCCGAAATCAACGTTGTCACCACCACCGCAGCCAGCACGGGCGTTCGCCTGATGCCGGTAGAGGTCGGCGCGTCCGTCCTCGTTGCTAACCAGGGCGCGAATGCCCTACTGGTCTATCCCGGTACGGGCGTGCAGATCGACGCCTTGACCGCGACGACTGGCGGGTTTTCTGTCCCTGCTGGCAAGAGCGCCACGTTCTATGGCGTTTCCAGTACCCAGTGGATTTCCCAACTGGGCGCGTAACCAGGGAGGGGCTACGGCCCCTTTCTCTTTTCTCCATCTGAGGCAAACCCTCAAGGAAAACACATGAACCCCATCCAAGAAGACCAAATGTTTGTCGAGTTCTATTCGGACGCCGTGGAATTGACCCACGAAACCGAGAAGGCAGGCCACCCGATTTACGCAGAAATGGCACACGTGAAGATCATGATTCCTGGTGATCCGCACAACATCATTGAGCGTAGGGCCACGGACGCCGACAAGCAGAAGTATCCGAAGGCATGGGCGCGCTTTGAGCGTATGGAAGCGGCGGGCCAGGAAGGCATGCCGTTGGAACAGTGGCCGCAGATCAATCGTGCCCAAGTCAAGGAAGCGAAGTACTTCGAGGTTCACACCGTGGAAGCGATGTCGGGCCTTTCGGACTCGCATTGCGCCAAGATGGGTATGGGTTTCACCGAACTGCGCACGAAGGCTAAGGCCTATCTGACGGCGGCCAAGGACACAGCTGCGGCGACGGCTCAAGCGGTCGAGAACGAGCAACTGAAATCCATGATTGCCGATCTGCAGGCCCAGATCAAAGAAATCGGCAAGCGCGGCCCTGGTCGTCCGCCGAAGGAAACCGCTGAGGCATGAATATGACCCTCCTTCAACTGATCCGGCAGGCGTGCCAGGAAATGGCTTTAGGCGTCCCGACTGCTGTAGTGTCGTCGCAAGACCCTCAGGTCATCCAGATGTACGCGCTGCTGAATCGGTTTGGGGGGGATCTTTGCCGCCAGGATGATTGGAGACGCCTAGATCGGGAGCACATCCTGATTACCGTGGCGCAGACGATCAGCACCACGATGACGCTGGATAGCGCTGTGCTGACGGTTCCGTCGACCGCAGGGCTTTCGGTCAACTGGGGCATCGACGGGACCGGCATCCAGCCTTTCGCGCAAATCGTATCCATTGACTCACCTACCCAAGTGACGATGAACATGCCTGCGCTTGAAACAGGCACGTTTGACCTGAATTTTGCTCAGGTGCAGTACCCGTTACCGTCCGACTGGAAGAAGCAGATCCCGCAGACCGAGTGGGACCGTACCAACCGATGGCCGTTGCTAGGTCCGCAATCCGCGCAGGGCTGGCAATCGTTCAAGTCCGGTATTGTCTACGCTGGCCCGCGTGAGCGATTCCGCCTTCTGGGAAACACCATTGCGCTTAATCCGCCGCCTCCTAATGGCCTGGTGCTGGCATTCGAATACATCAGCAACGCCTTCGTGGTGGCTGCGGATGGTACGACTCATAAGTCATCGTTCACCGCAGACGACGATACGTGCCTCTTTGACGATTCGCTGATGGTGGAGGGCCTTAAGGTCGCGTTCAAGCAGGCCAAGGGGCTGGATGTCTCGTTTGAGCTTTCGCGCTTCAACATTCTGCTTGAACAGTGCAAAGCGCAGGATCGATCCGCGCCGAAGCTCAATCTTTCGCCAGCGGATATTTCGATTCTCCTGACGACGCAAAATATCCCGGACGGGAATTGGCCGGGCAACTGACATGTTGAATCGTCGGATTGGATACCAGACGGCCGGTTCGGTGCCCCTGCCGGCCCCGGTTGGGGGCTTGAACGACCGAGACCCGTTAGCGGCGATGCCGGTAACCGATGCGGTCATCCTCGAAAACTGGTGGCCGCTGCCATCCCGCCTTCGCGTTCGGAATGGTTATTCGCCTTGGGCAACGGGGTTCTCTACTGCCGTAGAGACTATTGTCGAGTATTCACCTCCTAACGGCCTGAATCGCCTGTTCGCAGCTTCAGGAGGTTCGATCTTCGATATCACAACGGCGGGGCCTATTGGTACGCCTGTCGTTACGGGGAAAACCAACAATCGCTGGCAAGAAGTGTCTGCTTCAACGCCCGGCGGAAATTTCTTGTACCTCTTTAACGGTCAAGACGAACCGCAGCTCTACAACGGCACGACATGGCAGGCAGTGAATGCCGGCTCTAGCCCGATTGCCATCACTGGTATTGCGACAACGTCGCTTGTACAAGGATGCGTATTCAAGAACCGCCTGTTCATGACTGAGCGCGATTCGATGCGGGTATGGTATCTGCCGGTAGCGAGCGTGGGAGGCGCAGCGCAAAGCATCGATTTTGGTGCGATTTTCCAGCGCGGCGGCTGGGTTGTCGGTATGTACACCTGGACAATCGACGCAGGCAGTGGTGCAGATGACCACGCCGTATTTCTTTCAAGTAACGGTGAAGTCGCCGTGTATTCGGGCACGGACCCGTCCAGCGCCTCGGCGTGGTCGCTGATAGGCTTGTTCTATCTTGGGGTTCCTATTGGCCGCCGATGCGCAGTCAAATACGGCGGCGATCTTTTGATCATGTGTGAGCGTGGGGTGATGCCTCTGGGGAAGTCTCTTCTCTCCAGTTCGGTTGACCGGCGCGCGGCTATCTCTGACAAGATCCAGAACAGTGTCAATGATGCGGTGGCGGCTTACCGCAACAACTTTGGATGGGAGCTGTGCGTCTTCCCAGAGCAAAACGCGCTGCTGCTGAACGTGCCGCAGGGGATGGGTTCGAACTTTCAGTTCGCCATGAACAGTCTCACGGGCGCATGGGCGAAATTTACTGGATGGTCGGCAAACACTATCAAGAATACGTCACTCGGGTTGTATTTCGGGGATGCGACCACGGTAAAGCGTGCCTGGGTTGGAAACGTTGATGGCACGGCGATGATCGTTGCGGATGGCCTTCAGTCGTTCCAGGACTTCGGCACGCAGGCGAAGAACAAATATTTCACGATGGTGCGGCCTTATATCCAATCAAACGGGCGCCCATCTATTCTCTATGGCATCAACGGAGACTACCTGCCGTCCGCCCCGGTTGGTGTCCTGACCTACTCGCCGCCTGGTGGAATGGTCTGGGGTTCGATGGTCTGGGGTTCGATGGTCTGGGGGGGGGCGTTCCAACAATTGTCGAATTGGAACACTGTCGGAGGTATTTACCAGTCGGCAGCTCTTCGGTTGATCGTACAGAGCAACTCGTCCGATGTTGAATGGGCCTCCACCAGCTTTGTATTCCAGCCAGGGGGGCTGCTTTGAAGATTTACACCCTGGACAACTACACCTGGGTGACGTTTGACGAAGACGTGGTGGGGCCGTGGGTCTGCGAAAGAGCGGGTGGCCAGTATCAGCCGGGCCGGTTCAAGGCCATCGGCCGTGTCAAGGACGGAAATCTGATCGCCGGGGTGCTGTACGAGGATACGAACGGGGTGAATGTGTTCTGTCATATCGCTGGTGAAGGACGTTGGGCAAATAGGCACTTCCTATGGTTGATCTTTCACTACCCCTTCATCCAACTCGGGCTGAACAGAATTACGACGGTGATTGAACCTCAAAACACGATTAGCCAGGAGTTCACGCAGCGCCTTGGCTTTGAAGTCGAAGCGAAGTTGAAGGACTCACACCCTGCGGGGGACTTGTGGGTACTGCGTATGTTCAAACGTGATTGCCGCTGGCTGGAAAAGAAATCATGAGATATTCGTCGCACGACATCCCTGACCTGCCAATGCAGGCATTCCAACGTGGCGCTGGGCGCGCAATCAAGCCGCAAGGTGGTGGTAAGGGGGGAAGTGCGCCCAAGACGCCTGATTACATGGCTCTTGCAGACAAAGACGCAGCATCAAACATGGCGATGGCCAAGTATGCCACGCAAGCGAACCGCGTGAATCAGGTTACACCGTATGGAAGCCTGACATGGAATAACAATCGCTCGTTCGATCAGGCTGGCTATGACGCAGCGATGGCGGCATATAACCAAAGCCTGGCGAACCAAGGTTCAAGTGGCGGTCGATGGGTTGAAAATCCGGGGAGCTATGGCTACGCCGGGAATGATGGGCCGGCATCTAATCGCCAGTGGGTTCCTGATAGCTCGTCATCGGGTCGTAGCGGTTCACTTACTGCTCCGGATATCAATAATTTCTATTCTGGCGGCGACGACTGGACGCAAACCATATCGCTATCGCCTGAGATGCAGGCGATCTATGACCAGCAGATGAAGCTGTCGCAGGGCCTTTTTGGCTCTCAAGACGCGGCCCTGGGCCGCGTCCAGCAAACGATGGCAAATGGGTTTGATACCTCTAAATTGCCCGCCTGGGGAACAGCGCTAGACGCTAATTCGTTGCCTGGGATGGGTTCGGTATATGACCCTACGCAAGCGACCAATACGGCGACCGAAGCACTTTTGTCTCGGATCAACCCGGAGCTTGACCGTCAGTCCGAGTCGTTGCGCACGCAGTTGGCAAACCAAGGCATTGCGCAAGGTTCGGCGGCATGGAACAACGCTATGGGGTCGTTTGGGCAGCAGCGCAATGATGCTGTGACGCAAGCGGGCCTGCAAGGCATCACGTTGGGCATGCAGCAACAAGGCCAGACTTACGGGCAGCAGACTCAGAATCGGCAATTGGCGGCGGCGCTCCAGGCTCAGCAATTTGGGCAGCAAAACGCACTACGCGGTGGTTCCATGCAGGAGCAGGCCTATTTGCGCAGCCTTCCGCTCAATGAGCTTAACGCGCTGCGGTCTGGCTCTCAGCTTGAAATGCCGCAATTTCCTGGTTATGCACAACAAGCTACCACTGGCGGGACGGACTATACCGGTGCGGCTCAGAATACTTACCAATCGCAGATGGCAGCTAACAATGCCAGCGCAGCGGGCCAATCCAACATGATGAGCGGACTATTCGGCCTCGGCCAGATGGGTCTATCGGCCTACGGAATGGGCATGTTCTCTGATCGGCGCTTGAAAAAGAACATTCAGCATGTCGGCAAAGCGAATAACGGCCTTAACGTCTATGCCTATCAGTACATTTGGGGCGGACCGTCGATGCTTGGTTACATGGCCGATGAGGTTGAGAAGGTGGCCCCGGATGCCGTCGTCACAGTTGGCGGATTGAAGATGGTCAATTACGAGGCGGTGTGACATGGGCCTAGGCGGAATGTTCGGAAGCGGCGACCACTCGTCAGTACTGGGGAAGCTTGGCGGAAAGATTCAGAAATTCACGGATCCTATCGCCATGATTCCAGGTGTCGGCGATAAGTGGGTGGATCTGACCAGCAACAAGATCCCCACGGCTACTAATCGTGTCCTGTCCAAGGTAATGACGCCTTTTGACCGGATCGACGAGACGATTAACCCGGTTCGAAAGATTCCGATTGTTGACCAGATCGGGGATGCGGTACGGGATAAGCCGGGCGATGCAATCGGGCTGGCCATTGGTAGCTACTTTGCTGCTCCGGCGATTGCCGGTGCTATGGGTGGGGCTGGAGGCGGTGCTGCTGGGGGAGCGGGAAGCATTGGTGGTGGCGCTGGTGGCGGGTTGAGTGGATTGAGTGTTTCTCCGAGCTTCGTGTCTGGTGGCACGGCAATGGGAAACCTGGGTGGTGCTGGGGGTAGCTTGGGGTCTTTTATGGGCGGGGGTTCAGGCGCTGCGGCTGGTGGCGGGTTAAACGCGCTATCAGTATCTCCTTACTACCAATCTGGGGGAAGCTACACGGGCAATTTGTCCGGGATGAGTCCACAAGGTAGCAACTGGTTGGATATGGCGCAGCAGTTTATGGGCCGGCAAAGCAACCAGCAACAGCAACAGTCACAGCAGTCCAGGAAGAGTACCGGGATTGAAGAAGTGGTTGCGCGAAATCAGGCTAAACGTCAGGCCCAAGCAATGTCACTCTTGCAGTTCAATAATGCTGAGGCCCAGGCTGCGCAACAGAGAGACGGTTATAACCAGCGCCTAGCGGCACAGCTACGGGGTTATTAAATGGTACAGCGGAATACCGGTATGGGGCAGAACATGGGCTTCGGCTCGCCCATGATGGCGCCTGACATTGCGCAGAAGCAATACCAGCTTGCTCAGCGCCAGGCCTATGCTCAGGCGCTCATGCAGCAATCGCAAGAGCCGTTGCAGGGTCAGATGGTGGGCGGTCAATATATCGCACCGTCCTGGACTCAAGGGCTAGCCAAGGCGCTGGGAGCGTACCTAGGCGCTAAGTCGATGGCCGATATGCCGCAGCAGCAGATGGAATTGCAGCAACTCCAAAACCAGCGTTTGGCGGGTCAGTTCGGGCTGGGGCAGCCTTCTGCACCTCAGGATGTTCAGAGCATGCCTGTGGGGCAAGCGTCTAATCAGCCTACGATGCCGCTACTTCCTGGGCGTTCTGCGCAAGAATCGTTCACTATCGCCCAAGGGATGGGCCTTCCTGCTTATCTCAAGATGGTGGGCGAACAGGGCAACCAGCGACCGGTGGCGGTTGCGCCTGGCGGAACCCTTGTGGATCCGCGCACGAACCAGCCGGTATTCACGGCGGCGCAAAATGGCATTCAGACCACGTATGGTCCCGGAGGCGCTCAATCTCAAGCTGTGCCAGGCTATGGCGATGCCAATGCTGCCATCCAAGGCGCCGAAGCGGGGGCTATCGCAGCTGCCCGACATCCGTATGAGATCGCGCAGAATCGTGATTCCCAGACTACTGGTGCCATGTTGGATCTAGTGGATGTTCCTGATGGCCGAGGGGGCATGATCAGGATGCCGCGTGCGCAGGCGGCGCAGATGCTTGGTGGGCAGCCCCAGGCAGCCGCCCAAGGCACCGCTCAGGCTGCGCTCGGGACGACTGTCAGCCCTCGCGTACAGGAAGCGCGGCAAATGCTACCCAAGGTCGATAACCAAGTCTCTACGATGGTCAATACCATTGATCAGATCCTGAACCACAAAGGCCTTGATTACTCGGTTGGAGTGTGGGGTAAAGCCCCGACGGTGCCTGGCACTCCTCAGGCGGATGTACGAGCACTGCAAGACCAGATTCAGGGGCAGGCATTCTTGCAAGCGTTCGAAAGCCTCAAGGGCGGTGGAGCTATTACGGAAGTGGAAGGTAAGAAGGCTGAGCAAGCAATTGGGCGCCTCCAATCCACGCAGTCCCCAGCCGCTTATCGGGAATCGCTCAAGGAACTTCGTGGGATGCTGCAGGCAGCGCAAGAGCGGGCCTACAAGTCTGCCGACATGTCGCGCCCTGGCGCCGCGCCGGCATCGGGCGTGGCTGCACCGAGAAGCGCGCAAGATTTCCAGTTGTTGCCGTCGGGAACGCTGTTTCGTGCCCCTGATGGTTCTATTCGGAGGAAGCCGTAATGGCCTCTCAATGGTGGGAATCGGCGCCTAAGGTTGATCCATTTGAGGCCGCACTGACGCTTGAAGGTCTGGACCCTACGCGGGCTGCTATTGCGCGCTCGATCTACCAGCAGGAATCTGGTTCTGGACGGAACACGGCCACCTCAAATGCCGGCGCGGTAGGAGGAATGCAGATTATCCCCGCCACGTTCGACCGGATGGCGGAGAAGGGCTGGAACATAAACGACCCGTTGGACAACGCCAGAGCGGGAGTCCGCTATGTCAGCAAGCTTTATGACCTGGCCGAGGGTGATCCGCGGTTAACTGCTGCTGGGTACTACGGGGGAGAAGGGGCAATCCCGAAGGCGAGAGCGGGCCAAGCCGTGTCTGATCCGCGCAACCCGAATGCACCTAACACGTTGCAGTATGCCGATCAGGTTGCGTCCAGGATCCGGGCTGATGAGTCGTGGTGGCAAAATTCGCCGCTTGCGGAACAACCTGGGGAAGCCGTGACGACTCGTGGCCCGGACGGCGTGATGCGTATCGAGATGGGCGGGACCGCTCCGGCTGTTCAAGAACCGGTATCTGATAACTCTCTGGTAGCCCTGGGAGCTGGCCTTGGCTCCGGAGTGGGTCAGGTGGCACTGGGTGCTCAGGAATGGCTTGGGAAGGGTATGCGCGGCCTGGGGATGGAGCAAGCCGGGAATTGGCTTGTCGATGATGCGCAATCCGGGCGCCGAAAGCTTGCCGCTGAGGTTGCCCCCTACAAAGAGGTAAGCCCCTGGGCCGCTGGCGGGGGGGAGCTTGCCGGCAATATTGCGGCTACGCTTCCTGTTGGTGGCGTGCTTGGTCGCGGCGTATCGTCTGTAGCGCCGTATTTAGGCCGTGTTGCCCCCCAGGCTGAGAAACTGGCTAGTGCGTTGCGATCCGGTGGTATGACGCTGGGAGGTATGCCGGCGACTACCGTGGCTGGGCAAGCGGGGAATCTGCTTACTCGCATGGTTGGTGGTGCCGGTACTGGCGCGGCTACTGCGGGTCTTGTCGATCCTGAATCGGTGGGCACAGGCGCTGTTATCGGGGCGGTATTGCCGCCTGCGATGATGGGACTAGGAAAGGCTGCTGGCGCGGCGGGTGCCGCTCTACAACCGTTCTTCTCTGGTGGTCAAAACGCCATCGTTAGGAACACCCTGCGGGAGTTTGCAGATAACCCGGCTGCGGCATCGTCTGCCCTACGCTATTCGACTGAGGTTGTTCCTGGGTCCACTCCCACAACGGCAATGGCGGCAGGAGATGCGGGACTGGCTGCGCTCTCTCGGTCGATGCAAGGTTCCAATCTTGAATATGCTGGGGCTTTGGCCGCAAGGCAAACCGCACAGAACCAAGCGCGCACGGCTGCTCTTGAGGCAGTTGCTGGCAATCCTGGGAAACTGGCGACTGCAAAAGCTGCGCGCGATGCCCTTACCGCTCCGATGCGGGAAAGCGTTCTGGATGCGGCTGGGCAAGTGCCGTCAGCGAATCTACTCAAATCCATTGATCGGCTGATCACCAATCCAAGCAATGCTGGAAAGCTCTCGCAGCAGGCCTTGAACGAATTCAAAGGACGGATTGCACAGTTCACCCAAGAAGGTGCCATCGATGCTCGGGCCTTGTACGCCATCCGCAAGGATATCGGGGATGTTCTGGGCGGCAAGCTACAAGGGGAGGCGGGCAATATCCGTTATGCGTCGTCCCAGCTTATAAAAGTTAGGGAATTGATCGATGACGCCATTGATAAGGCCAGCCGGGCAGTAAAGACACCTGGTACGGAATTGATGCCGTATGGCGCGAATATTGAGCGTGCAGGCATGGCAGCCCCGGCTAGCCAAGGTCCGCGCACTTCCTGGAAGGAGTACCTTAAGACCTACGCCGACGAGAGCATGCCCATCAATCAGATGGAAAAGCTGGATGACGTGTTCAAGAGGATCCAGAACAGTCGGGTAGATGCCCGTGGAAGTTTGGAGTTGTCGGGTGCCAAGCTGAACAACATCCTAAAGAACGAGTCGGAAGAGCTGGCCAAGCTTCTGACGCCAGATCAGATGGCGCTTCTTCGGAACTTGTCGGCGGATTTGAACGCATCTCAGCTAGCTGAATCTGCTGGGCGGATGGTCGGATCTTCGACGTTCCAGAACCTGGCGCAAAACAACCTGATGACTCAGGCCCTAGGGCGGTCTATCGGAGGATCGACCCCGGTTCAGGCTACGCTAGGGCGATTGCTGCAGCTTCCGTATGGGCTGGCGAATCAAGGGATCCAGGAGAAGCTGGCCGAGGCACTCCTTAACCCGCGCCAAGCTGCGGCCCTGCTTGCAGATCCGAAAAACTCAAAGATCGTTGAGGCTCTGCGGCAGTTGTCTGGACCTGCGGCGCGAACTGTGCCGGTTATTTCCGCCCAGTAAAGCCGCGCCAGAAGCAGTAAATGGCGAACGCTACAACAATGGCGACCGCCTTCCAGATTTTGTAGTCGATATAGTCCATAGGCAAAAGTATAGGCCACCCCTAACCCGGGTGGCCTTTTCTATTTAGAGGTGTGTGAATGCCGCGCAACGGAACTGGTGGGTATAACCTGCCGAACAATTCTTGGAACCCCGCGATCAATGGCGCCGCGGCAACTGCTGCTGATTGGCAGTCTCTCATCAACGACGTTGCGACTGCGATCCAGAACTCGGTTTCATCGGATGGGCAGACTCCGATGACGGGAACCCTGAATATGGGCGGGTTCGTGGTAGGCAATTTGGGGGCGCCTTCGGGTGCCGGGCAATCCTTACGCTGGGAGCAGTTGACCAAAGGTGCGGATATTCCATCGGCTGCTGCCCTTCCTGTCCCTGTCGAAGGAAGCGTGTTCTCGGTCACTGGCTCGACCACGATCACGTCCATCCCTGACGTGTACCCGGGGCGGATAGTCTATCTCATCTTCCCGGCTGGGATCACCATTACAAACTCGTCAGGTCTTATTTTGCCTGGTGGCGTGAACGTCGTGACAAAGGCAAACGACGTAATCGCATTTATGAACGAAAGCCCTGGGGTGTGGCGGGCGATTGCCTATCCTGCGCGGCTGGATACAGCGACTGGCGTTATCCCGACTGGCGGCTATAAGAATGCACTAATCAACGGGAACTTTACTATCAACCAGCGCCAGGTAAGCGGCTCGGTTGTATTGGCCGCGGGGGTATACGGCCATGACCGATGGAAAGCCGGAAGTGGTGGATGTACCTACACTTTCTCGACGACCGCTGGGGTAACGACGCTAACTATTTCTGCAGGGACACTGGTCCAAACCATAGAAGGCGCAAACCTAAGAAGCGGCACCTACACCCTGTCATGGGGCGGAACTGCGCAGGGGAGAATAGGCGCTGGCGTTTTCTCAGCATCAGGCGTTACGGGATCGGTGACCGGTGGGGCAAACTTAAACATTGAGTTTGGCACCGGAACTTTGTCCCTAGCGCAGTTTGAGTTTGGATCAAACCCCACATTGTTTGAGTGGCGGCCTCTCGTAGGGGAAAGAGCGTGGTGTGAGTGGTACTACAGAATTTTGGGAACGACCTCATTTAGAGGCGATACGACAGCGGCGGGTCGCCAATTTGGCGGACCCATCCCATTCCCGACAATGCGCGTTGCTCCGTCCGTTGTATTCGGCCCGCTGGCGTTCTCCAACGCGACCAACGCAACGCTTAGTATCGTAAGTGAGAACACGCTCAACGTATTCGCTTCTGCGGTAGCCGCAGGCGGTAGCGTAGTTACCTTCACGTCCATGACCCTCAATTCGGAGTTGTGATATGTACCGGATCATCAGCGATGCCCTCGTCATGCGTAAAGAGGACTGCCTATACATCCCCCGCGATAGTGGCAATCTGGATTACCAAGCCTTCCTTAAGTGGGTAGATGAGGGTGGTGTAGCTGAACTTCCGTCAGAAGCGCCGCCCGCGGTCCCGCAGAGCGTGACCAGGTATCAAGCCAGAGCCGCGCTACTGGAAGCGGGCATTCTGGACGAGGTGGAAGCCTACTTCAGGGAATTGCCGTCCAGCAGCTTGGACAAGCTTGCATGGGACGAGTCCACTACTGTGAACCGCAACAGCGATTCGTTCAAAGGAGCCGCCAGCGCGCTGGGCTTGAACGCCGAGCAGATTGATCGGTTGTTGATCCGGGCAGAGCAATTCACGTAGCGTTGCCACGCCTCATCAACGTCGGCAACGAAGCCAGAAACCGCACTTGATAGGCCGTGAAAATGACATACGTCGGGAAGAGGTATCTGAAGGAAGCGGCTTGGTTGAGTATGAAAAAGCTGGCGAGATAACAGACCGCGAACACGACCAGCATACGGTCATAACGGCTGTATTGGCGCCAGCCGAAGAAAATAGCGATGGCGGACAGGGGGAGCCAGAAAGCCGGAAGGAGGACGTAGCGAAATATCGCGGGAGCTTTGTTCCAAACGACGAGTGCTTTTGCTGCCTGCCCGCCAGGTTCACAGGTTTTCAAGTTGCCGTTTAGGAAGACGGGCGGAGGCTCGCAGCCTACCAGCACTTGCAGGTATCCCCTGCACAGGCCGATCATGCATTCGTAGATCCGAAGCTTGGTTTGCACGTACAGAGCCGGGTTTGTGACGATCAGTTTTAGCCACCGCGCCTTTATCTCGTCAGCGTGTTCCATGATGGTTGCGCCAGAAACGGCGGCGGCTGGGCCCCATAGCAAGGGGTCAATCGTGACGAACGAGTGGTTCTCGACGGCCTTTGCGGTGTCTGCAATGCCGTCTAGGCTAAGTGCCGGATCGAGAGCGAGACCACGTTCTTTGGCTACGCGGAGCGCTCCAACGAGCTCCCAGGCGGGAGCGGCGGCTGAACTGTTAGGACCCTGAAATCCGATGGCGCGGGGCATTAAGACGATGACCGCCAGCGCTCCGAACGATATCGCAATCAACACGCCCTTTAGTACTTTTGTCGGCACGTGAGCCGTGGCCACGTAGAACCACAGGATAGGAGCGAGAACGAGGGAGTTTTGTCTGAACCCGAATAGGACCACGCAGGAGAAAGCGAAGCCAATAATGGGGAGTATTCGGCCCCCTCTTTCCATCGAGTAGAGACAGCCCACTATTGCCAAGATCGCCGCCAGAGTCCAGACGTCTGGGACGATGAAGCTCGCGTATACAAAGACCAGCGGGATTAGGAAAGGTAATGCAATCCACCATGGGCGCGGGCTTGAAGTGAAGTAGACCCAAGCTACGCCGGCAAGAAGCAGATAAGCGACTTGTGCGGCGTGGAAGTATGCCCCAGAGGATTCAGTGGCCGCAAAAGGGACCATGAACCACGTCATCGTGGGAGCTAGCCAATTCCCGAGTGACCAGGGGGCTTCGATTTTGCCGACCAGAGTGTAGGCTGCTGCCCACCGGCTCATGGTGTCCGTCATCGATATGCCTGGGCTGAAGAACAGGAATGATGAGATAAGTACCACTGCGAGCAGTACGCAAGGGCCTAATCTCGAAGGTTGCCTAGCAAGTTCGGTCATCGTTAGTCAACTGGAAGTTGCTCGCGATGATAGCGCATGAATCCCATGCAGATTAACCCCGCTTCGGCGGGTTTTTTTACGTCCAAAGGAACGTGTATGGAAGCAAGCCCCCTTGAAGGACGTGTATCCGCGCTTGAGCGGGAAATGGTCGGTCTCAAAGCGACTATCCGGGCAGCCATCGCCGTGATGATTTTCATGGGTGGTGGGTACTGGTGGTACGCCGGCAAGAGTGACAACAAGCTCGAGCAGGTCGTCATCAGCGTCAACTCGATCCAGACGGACGTACTGCTAATCAAGAAAGACAACGAGCGCAAGGATTGGGAGCGCCGCCTAATCACCCAGATGGTGAAGAAAGGGGGGGCACCCGATGTATCAAAAACTCTCAACGATGAGTAGGTGTGTGCGATGAAGCTCATTCCGCAATGGCGCGACTGGCACCGGTTCTGGTCGGTCCGCCTTCAGATCCTCGGAACCGCGATCTTGGCGCTTGCCATGGAGACTCCCAATGCACTCCTTTCTGTCTGGTCTATGGTCCCTGCTGACCTCCGCGCTGAACTCCCGGAAGGGACAGGGAAGTGGATCGGAATTGCCGTCGTCGCCCTCGGCATCATCGCCCGCCTCGTTCACCAGCCCAAGATCGATAAGCGAAACGGGGCTGACGGTCCTTAAGCACTACGAGGGCTGTGAACTGAAGGCCTACCGGGATTCGGTTGGGGTGCTAACGATTGGGTTTGGCGATACCGAGAATGTCACAGA
>Ga0160490_100187_pt1 | contig 23856 bp, 22 predicted proteins | sample DIDnMG_7_FD_108210 | JGI IMG/M metagenome (GOLD analysis project Ga0160490, IMG submission 108210) | Enriched soil microbial communities from UW Madison campus, WI, USA - DID2934_E24_Lignin MG | ecosystem: Environmental > Terrestrial > Soil > Unclassified | place: USA: Madison, Wisconsin...
CGTGCGCCTGAAGGAACACGAGCGCGACGAGGCTGGCGAATGGCAACCGGTGATCCGCCGTCATGAAACGACGGTCGGCCGCGCGCTGCTGTCCGAGATCCTGCCCAAGGGCCTGCCCTTCACCGTCCTGAACAAGGCGCTGAAGAAGAAGGAAATCTCGCGCCTGATCAACCAGTCGTTCCGCCGTTGCGGCCTGCGCGACACGGTTATCTTCGCCGACAAGCTGATGCAGTCGGGCTTCCGCCTGGCCACGCGCGGCGGTATCTCCATCGCCATGGGCGACATGCTGATCCCGACCGCCAAGGAAGGCATCCTGGCCGAAGCCAGCCGCGAAGTGAAGGAAATCGACAAGCAGTACTCGTCGGGTCTGGTCACGTCCCAAGAGCGCTACAACAACGTTGTGGACATCTGGGGCAAGGCCGGCGACAAGGTCGGCAAGGCGATGATGGAACAACTGGCCACCGAGCCCGTGACCAACCGTCACGGCGAGGAAGTGCGCCAGGAATCGTTCAACTCCATCTACATGATGGCTGACTCGGGCGCCCGGGGTTCCGCTGCTCAGATTCGCCAGTTGGCCGGTATGCGCGGCCTGATGGCCAAGCCTGACGGCTCGATTATTGAAACGCCTATTACCGCCAACTTCCGTGAAGGTCTGAACGTACTTCAGTACTTCATCTCGACCCACGGGGCACGTAAGGGCTTGGCCGATACGGCACTGAAGACCGCAAACTCGGGTTACCTGACCCGTCGTCTGGTCGACGTGACGCAAGATCTGGTCATTATCGAAACCGATTGCGGTACGACGCAAGGCTACACGCTTAAAGCGCTGGTTGAAGGTGGTGAAGTCATCGAACCCTTGCGCGAACGCGTGCTGGGCCGCGTGACGGCTGCCGACGTTGTCAACCCCGAGACGCAGGAAACGGCTGTTCCGGCCAATACGCTGCTCGACGAAGACGTCGTTGAACTGCTCGACTCGCTGGGCGTGGACGAAGTCAAGGTGCGTACGCCCCTGACTTGCGAAACGCGTCATGGTCTGTGCGCCCATTGCTATGGCCGCGACCTGGGCCGCGGCACGCTGGTGAACCAAGGTGAAGCGGTTGGTGTGATCGCCGCTCAGTCCATCGGTGAACCCGGCACGCAGCTGACCATGCGTACCTTCCACATTGGTGGCGCCGCTTCGCGTGCCGCCATGGCCAGCTCGGTGGAAACCAAGTCGGCTGGTACCGCAGCCTTCGCGCTGGGTATGCGCTACGTCACCAACGCCAAGGGCGAACGCGTGGCCATCTCGCGCTCGGGCGAAATCGTTATTTATGACGACAACCGCCGCGAACGCGAACGCCACAAGCTGCCATACGGCGCCACCATCCTGGTGGGCGACGGCGATACGGTCAAGGCTGGTCAGCGTCTGGCTTCGTGGGATCCTCTGACGCGTCCGATCATCTCCGAGTACGTCGGCAAGGTCCGCTTCGAGAATATCGAAGAAGGCGTGACCGTGGCTCGTCAGCTCGACGAAGTCACAGGTTTGTCCACGCTGGTCGTGATCACGCCCAAGACGCGCTCGACCAAGGCGGCCACGCGTCCGCAGATCAAGCTGCTCAACGAAAACGGCGACGAGGTCAAGATTGCTGGTTCGGACCACTCGGTCAACATCTCCTTCCCGGTCGGCGCACTGATCACCGTGCGCGATGGCCAGGATGTGTCGGTGGGCGAAGTGCTGGCGCGTATTCCGCAAGAATCGCAAAAGACTCGCGACATTACCGGTGGTCTGCCACGTGTGGCCGAGCTGTTCGAAGCTCGTTCGCCCAAGGATGCCGGCATGTTGGCCGATGTCACGGGTACGGTTTCGTTCGGCAAGGACACCAAGGGCAAGCAGCGCCTGGTCATCACCGACCTGGACGGCGTCAGCCACGAGTTCCTGATTCCCAAGGAAAAACAGGTGCTGGTGCACGACGGCCAAGTGGTTCACAAGGGCGAGATGATCGTCGACGGCCCGGCCGACCCGCACGACATCCTGCGCCTGAAGGGCATCGAGCAGTTGGCCACCTACATCGTCAACGAAGTGCAGGATGTTTACCGCTTGCAGGGTGTGCGCATCAACGACAAGCACATCGAAGTCATCGTGCGTCAGATGCTGCGCCGGGTCAACGTGACCAACGCCGGCGACACCGGCTTCATCACGGGTGAACAGGTCGAGCGCTCCGAGCTGCTGAACGAGAACGATCGCGTCGACGCCGAAGGCAAAATCCCCGCTACGTACGACAACGTGCTGCTGGGTATTACCAAGGCTTCGCTGTCGACCGACTCCTTCATCTCGGCCGCATCCTTCCAGGAAACCACTCGCGTGCTGACCGAAGCCGCCGTCATGGGCAAACGCGACGAACTGCGCGGTTTGAAGGAAAACGTCATCGTCGGCCGCCTGATCCCGGCCGGTACGGGGATGTCCTTCCACAACGCCCGCCGAGCCAAGGAACGCCACGAAGCGGCCGAACGCCAGGCGCTGCGCGCGCTGGAAAACCCGTTCGAAGATGCGCCGGCAGTGTCGGCTGACATCGGTGCCGAACCCGAGGCTCCCGCAGCGGATTCGTCTTCCGACGCCGAGTAAGCATCGAAGCCTTCTACCGCCCCTTAGGGGCGGTGTGTTGGCAGATATAGGCCGTAGTGGTAAGCACAAAGCCCGCCAGGTAAAAGCCCGGCGGGCTTTGTGCTTATCTGTGCTCGAATAAAGCGAAAGCTATTCTGTCGGCGTATCCCGAGAGGCGACGTAGGGTTTATGTGAGTCGGGAAGCTGGCCATCAGTGAATCGATTGATGAGCATTGCCATATATGTTCGTGCGACTTCGCTGGCGGTTTCTGGGCTGGATTCCATGATGGCATCCAATAGCAGCCCTACGAACCTCACGGAGATGTCCCGGTTCTCCTTTACTTGATAATGCTTGTTGCGCATGATCAGGAATTGATCTTCGAGGATACGGGCTACGCGTATCAGGGCATTGTTGTGTGTGGCGGCGATTAGATGGACATCGAACCTATGCGCGCTGTCGACGAACTGTTTTAACTTGCCGGTGGCATGAGAGCCGCACATTTGGCCGTAGTATTTTTCCAGCATTAGCTTTTGCTGATGTGTGGCGCGTGCGGCGGCATGAGCGGCAACGGTGGGATCCAGGGAAAGTCGAACGGCTAGGCGATCCAGGAAGTCGTCGTGCGTATCGGAGGGGAGCGAGTAGCCTCGATCCGACTCCTCCAGAAGGCCTTCGCGCGCCAATTGAAACAGCGCTTCGCGCACCGGCGTGCGTGACACGCCGTACTGAGCGGCCAGATTGAGTTCTATCAGGCGCTGGCCTTCGGCGAAGGTGCCGTTTTGCAGATCTTCCCGTAGCATGCGATAGACCTGGTCGCGCAGTTTGTCTGTTTGAATAACGCGTCGGGAAGAACTCATGACAGTTGGCTATTCAAGACGGATGGAGAGAAGGACGGCGGTATGTTCAAGAATCAAGGCCGACGTGCTGAGGTGTAAGGGGAGAGCGTAAATTAGTATATAGATTATGGGGGTTATATGCGGCGGGCACGCATGATGCAATGCATGATATTTGCTCATCGCCAAGCGTGGAAAAAATGATTTGTCGCTATTTGCCTTGTAGTCCTATTCTCTCTATGGATCAGGTAAAGGAATCCGACAATGCAAAGGCAGAGCAAGCCCTCCCCCATAGTTGTCGTTGGCGCCGGCATTGCCGGCGTATCGGCTGCTGCGGAGCTGCGTACGCAAGGATACACAGGCGATATCTTGTTGCTCAGCAAAGAATCGGTGCCGCCATACGATCGCCCGCCGCTGTCCAAAGAAGTGCTGTGCAACGATGCGCTGCCCAACAATCTCTTTTTGAGAAGCGATTCCTTTTACGCCGAGCAGCACATCCAATTGCGGCTTGGCGCCGAGGTGGTGAGTATTGATCCCGCCAAGAAGCGGGTGGCGTTGTCCGATGGCGCGAGTATTTCCTATTCGAAGCTTTTGCTGGCAATGGGTTCTCGGGTACGGCAACTGGATGGCCTTGCCTTGGGGGCTCGCCATGTCCATTACTTGCGCAATGTCGAGGATGCCATGTCTTTGCGTAAAGACATGGCGCGTTTGCAGGGGCAAGGGCGCCTGTCCATTATCGGCGCAGGCATTATCGGCTTGGAGGTTGCGGCTGCCGCCACGGCTTTGGGGCTGGACGTTACGGTAATCGAAGCGGGCCCGCGCCCGTTAGCGCGGGCCGCCAGTGCCGTGCTTGCTCAATTCCTCGCCGACGCGCATGCCGAACGTGGCATAGACATTCGTTGTAATGCGCGTATCGATCATATCGAATTTCATGATGCCGGCCACGCCATCTTTCTTTCCGATGGAGCTCGCATAGACGCGGATATTGTCGTCGTGGGGATAGGCGTCGTTCCCAATAGCGAGCTGGCAAGCCTTGCTGGCCTCGCCACAGGGCCGCAAGGCATTCATGTAGACGAGTTTGGCAAAACCAGTGTTGACGATATCTACGCGGCGGGAGAGGTCGCGCTCCATGGCAATACGCTGTATACGGCCCCTCGTCGGGAAGAAACCTGGCAACACGCCGTCAGTCACGGCGAGCATGTGGCCAAGTGCATGCTGGGCTGCCGGGAAGCCTATGCGGAAACCACGTCTTACTGGACAGATCAATACGATTATGCCGTTCAGGTGTTTGGCACGCCAATCGGCGAGAGCGATGTCGTGCGTGGCGACGTTGCCAGTGGTTCTTTCATGATTTTTCACTTGATTGATGGTGCTGTGCATGGCGTAACCGCCGTTAACGCTGCCAGGGAATTGCGCAAGGCAAAGCCGCTCGTGTTGACACGCGCCATGCTTACTGAAAGCGTGCTTGGTGATACAAGTGTGGAACTGGCGAAACATATGCAACACCGCCAGCAGCATCCCGTCGGTTGATGGTTAGCATTTTTTGGAGTTCTCACCAAATGAGTTCGGCACCATTTCATCTTGCTTTTCCCGTACGTGACCTTGATGAGGCCCGGCGTTTCTATGGCAAGGTTCTCGGTTGCGAGGAAGGGCGCAGCACGGATCACTGGATTGATTTCTCGTTGTTTGGCAATCAGATCGTGACCCATCTTTGCAATACGGGGGGGCAATCCACCAGCAGCGATGTCGATGGGCACGGCGTTCCCATTCCCCACTTTGGTGTCGTGCTGGCCATGGACGCCTTTGATCTGCTGGCCGATCGCGTCCGTGCCGCGGGCATTAAGTTCGAACTGGAGCCGCAGATTCGCTTCCAGGGCCAGCCCGGCGAGCAGGCAACCATGTTCTTCAAAGACCCGTCCGGTAATGCTTTGGAATTCAAGGCGTTTGCGGATATGGGTCAGCTGTTCGCAAAATAATCGCCAAATGTCATGAAGATCCTTCTCGCAGTAAATGGGGCAGACACCGAGGCTTGGTTGTTCGCCCTGAAGGCCAGCATGCCCACGGCGGATATTCGCGTTTGGCATGCGGGGGATACCGCCCCGGCTGACTATATTCTTTACTGGAAAGTGCATGCCGATGCGCTGTCGCCTCGTGCCGGTGTCAAAGCAATTTTCAATTTGGGCGCGGGTATCGACGCAATCGTGAAACTTGTTCATGACAATCCGGGTACCTTGGCGCGGCAAGTTCCGGTCATTCGTCTGGAAGACGCTGGCATGGCGCAGCAGATGGCACAATATGCCGTGTACTGCGCCCTGCGGTACCAGCGCCGTTTCGACGAGTATGAGGACATCGTCCGCAAAGGCTCGTGGCAGCCCATGGACGCGCATCCCATCGAGGCGTTCACGGTGGGGGTGCTGGGCGCGGGCCAGTTGGGAAAGCCTGTTGCATTGGCCTTGCTTGGCATGGGTTTTCCGGTTCGGATATATAGCCGCTCTGAAAAGACCATACCCGGTGTTGAGGGTTATGCGGGTGCGCATAACCTTGACGCCTTTGCTCGTGGCGTGCGAATGCTTGTCAATTTGCTACCTAATACGCCCGAAACATTGGGAATACTTTCCGGTCGCCTATTCAGGCAAATGGCCAGAGGGAGCTACGTCGTCAACCTGGCGCGCGGCAGCCATCTCGTTGAGCGGGATGTCATAAACGCCTTGAATGACGGCACATTGTCCCGCGTTGCGCTGGATGTATTCCAAGAAGAGCCCTTGCCGCCTAATCACGTTTTCTGGAAGCATCCGGGCGTTGAGCTTACCCCACACATTGCCGCGCGTACTTTGGTGCGCGAAAGCGTAGCGCAGATAGTCGAGAAAATTGCCCGCCATCAACGTGGCGAGCAATTTACCGGTTTGGATTTTGCGCGGGGCTATTAAGCAATGCTTCGTGCTGCAAATCGGTAACCGTCCGTACCGTGCCGAGTAGTTTGTTCTGGTGCACCGCGATTGGCACAATTGCCTGAGTCGGAGTGACTGGCATTGTATTCGGCAGCCTCGCGAAGCAGCCAGTCGCGCAGGGTGGCGACGGCGGGGTCGGGCTTGGTTTCTTCCCGGGTCAGCAGGCAATACTCACCAGCGCTGTGTATGTCGGGGTCTATCGGGCAAACCAGATTGTCGTGCTCAGATAGGCTTTTGAAAATGACGCGAGGAATCAGTGCAATGCCCTTACCCTCGCGCGCGGCCTGGAGTGTCATGAAGAAATGGCCGTAATTCAGTGTCATGCTGGGGTCATAGGTTTTAATGCCTTGGCACCCCAGCCAGTCTTTCCAGGCGCTCTTGCGCGTGATGTTGTCGATCAGGCGAAACTGGAGCAAATCTTTCGCTTCCCGGATGGGGGTGCCCATTTGCGTGAGCATTCTTGACATGACAGGTACGAGTACGTCGTCAAACATGGGGTAGGCATGAACCCCACGCCAGTTCGATGTCAGTTCGAGATCGACCTGGGGACAGGAAGGGTCATAACGTTTTCCGGGCAGGCGGCCCACCTTGATGGCGACATCGATCTCCTTGTTTTGCATGTTTGCGGGTTCGATGGACGAGACGACACGCAGCTCGATCTCGGGGTACCGGTCGCTGAAACTGGCCAACCTTGGCATCAGCCAAAAAGAGCCCAGCGTGGGCAAGATATCGATGGTCAGTACGCGCTGCTCGCCCACGCGGCATTTTCGTGTGGCTGACTCAATGATGCCTAATGCCTGCTGGACGGCTGTGAGGTACTCGCGGCCAGCCTCGGTGAGTTCGATGCGGCGGGTGAGCCGGACGAAGAGTTTTTGCTCGAGAGAGTCTTCCAGTTGCCTGATTTGGCGCGAGATGGCGCCCTGAGTCAGGAAAAGCTCTTGGGAGGCCAGGGTGAAAGACAATCGCCGGCCGGCAGCCTCGAAAGCGCGCAACGCAAGCAAAGGGGGAAGACGATGGTTTGATGACATGGTGACCTCTTGGAATTGACACATGTTCATAAAGCCTGCGGAAGTAATGCGTACTGTATGCAATGAAAAGCATGATGTAAATGGTGGTTTCCCCCAGGGCTTATCCATGACGGCAGCGCAAGCGTACAGGCCGGTTAAATGGTTTGTCGTGATGGTTGGGTCTTCCTAATATGCGAGGGACGCTGTTTTCCATCGAAATGGCGCAACAAGAAAAGACCCTATTCATTCAAGGTTCAATTCAATGACAAACAAACAAGAGCTGAAGGTCGGCATTGCGGTACTCGGGACGGTGGGAAAGAGTCTTGCCAAGGCAATGGATCAAGGCATTCCCGGTGTGAAGTTGACGGCTGTCGCCGCGCGTGATCACGCTAAAGCGCAGGCTTGGCTGTCACAGCTTGTGCATAAGCCCATGCTTATGACGTACGAGGAGATGGCGGGGGCTTGCGACATCGTGGTCGAGTGCGCGCCCGCAACCATACTGGGCGACATACTGACACCGGTGTTGAGGGCGGGAAAAACCGTGGTCGTCCTTAGTTGCGGCGGCCTGCTCAGCCGACCGGACCTGATCGAACTTGCCAACGAGTCGGGCGGACATATCCACGTACCGACTGGCGCGCTGCTGGGATTGGATGCCGTCATTGCCGCGGCCGAAGGCAATATCCACGCCGTGCGCATGATTACGCGCAAACCGGTCAAGGGCTTGCTGGGTGCCCCTTATCTGGAGGCTAACGGCATTGATATCAGTCAAATCAAGGAGCCGGTGCGAGTGTTCATGGGCAATGCGCGCGAGGCGGCCAAGGGTTTTCCTGCCAATCTGAACGTTGCCGTGGCTTTGTCGCTGGCCGGCGTGGGCCCTGACGAGACCGTACTGGAAATATGGGCCTATCCCGATGGCGAGCTAGCGCGCAACAAGCACAGCATCATTGTGGATTCCGATGCGGCGAAGTTCGAGATGACGATCGAAAACATCCCGACCGAGAATCCGAAAACCGGTCGCATCACCGCGCAGAGCGTGCTTGCCTTGCTACGCAAAGCTGGCGCGCCATTACGCGTGGGCACATGAAGTAAGCACCTGCCGGGTTGGCATAAGCCGCATGTATATGCCGGCCCGATGGTGTGCGCATGCTCCGCCCATAAGCACGCGCCATGCATGAGCCAAAGTGATGTGAAGACCGCAATCTTTTGCGTTGTACAGGGAAGGGCAAGGTCGCAAGATAACGCTCATATCGAGTTGTTTATGAGCGGCGAAGAAAATGCCTTACTTCCAAATACAAGACAGCAATCTGTACTACGAAACACATGGCAAGGGCGAGCCCCTGGTGCTGTTGCATGGTGTTGGCGGCAATCATGCAAGCTGGTTTTACCAGATAGATGCATGGTCTGAAAAATTCCGCCTTATCACTGTTGATGCGCGGGGGTTCGGAAACTCCACCGATACCGAGAACCTGGGCCGTAGCGCTTTCACGGAAGATTTGCTTGCTTTGCTGGACCATCTCGGCCTGAACAAGGTTTGCATCGTTGCCCAGTCCATGGGGGGCGGCACTGCGGTGGACTTTACCTGCCGGTTTCCCCAGCGGGTCGCGGCGCTGGTGCTTGCCGATACGCTGGTATGGCTGAATCCGCCGGACGACATGGCGCAGGGCTATGCGGATGTCATGAAGGCAACAGAAGGGTTGAGTCAGGTCGAGCGCGTATTGGGGCCCACGTTTCGAAACGCGCAGCCTGCATTGAGCCAACTGTATCTGCAAATAGCCAGCCTCAATCGCTATACGGTCAAGACCTTGACAGGCACGCAGGCGCGCTACGACCCCGAGGCACTTGCCGAAACAGGCGTGGCGCTATGTCTGGTGGTGGGCGAAGAAGACGTGTTGTTCCCCGCCGAACTTGTCGCTGTGGCACAGCGCAAGATACCTGGTTCGACCCTTATCAGATTGCCGCAGGCGGGGCACTCCGCCTACTTCGAGGTTCCCGATGCGTTCAACCAGCAGGTTGAAAAGTGGTTGGCAACACACTCAGGAAGCAGGACTTCCTGATTCTTAAGCATGATCCCTCATTCAAAATGGAGAACACACCAATGAGGCTCCTTAGAAATCAAGCTGTTGTTCTTGCAGGCACTATCGCCATATCGTCCGCGCTGCTGGGGGTCACCGGCACAGCAAGCGCCGCTGGCGGCGGTTCTTCCGTCACGTTGTATGGCGTTGTCGATACTGGCCTTATCTACGTCTCTAACCGAAGCGCCAACGGCAATTCGTCCTTGGGGCTGTCCGATGGTTTCACCCTGCCTTCACGTTGGGGTGTAAGGGGTTCCGAAGAATTGGCGCCCGGCTACAAGGCGGGCTTCAGATTGGAAAGCGGTTTCGACTCCACTACGGGTTCGTCGTCGCAAGGGGGGCGTCTGTTTGGCCGCCAAGCGCATATTTACCTTGAAACGCCGGTGGGCGAGTTCCAGTTTGGTCGTGTGTATTCACGCATGCAGAGCGGTTTGTGGAATTCCGACCTGCTTGGGCCCAATCTGTTCGGCCTGGGCAGTCTGGATCTGTACATTACCAGTCTGCGTAATGATAATGCGATCTCTTATGCCACCACAGTGGACGGTTTTACCTTTGGCGCGACATACAGCTTTGGTCGCGATGCCGTGGACGCGCCGGGCTTGAGCCCCTTCGGCCAAAACTGTCCTCAGGTCACGGGCGACTCCAAGGCTTGCCGCTCCTACTCCGCCAATCTCAAGTACGACGCTCAAAACTGGGGGGTGGGCGTGGCATATGACAGGGCCAACGGTGGTCCGAACGTGGATGCGCCTTGGGATTTCACCAACTTTCCCTCTATCCAGAATTCGCGCGATTATCACGAAACCCGCTCTCTCATCAGTGGTTGGGCGAAAATCGAAAAGGCCACCTTGGGGGCTGGCGTAGTCCGGCTTCACAACGAGAGCGCGGCCTCCTTCAAACGAAACCTGTGGTTCGTGGAGGCGCGTTACCCGATAGCGCCGCGCTGGACTGTAGAGGGCGCTGTTTTCATCTCAGACCGTCTTGGCAGCAAGAAAGACTCGCAGATGTTTGTTGCACGAGTCACGCACGAACTGTCGCGCCGTACGCAGTTGCTTGGTTATGTCGGCTATCTCATAAACGATGGGGGCGCGGCCAACTCCCTGGATGCCAAGGGTGCAACACCCGGCAAGAACCAAACCGGTTTTGGTCTGGGTATCCGCCACTTCTTCTGATGGTGGCAGCCCACCAGCCATGCATGAATTTTCAGCATGGCTGGCGGCGCAATAAATCATTTGTCGGCAATGCGCTAGCTACTTAAGGTAACGATGATGAGACTGCCGTTGATGCAGATACATTGCGCCTGGTTTCATTGCATACAGTACACCTTGGCAAGTTGGCTGATTTTTCAAGAGTCATGGAGACGTCATGAGTTCGAACAACAGTTTCGTGAATGAAAACCTGCTCAAGCGCGTGCCGCGCTGGAGCCGCTACCTGGAAGCCAAGCTTGGCTTTCGCAATCACTGGTATCCGGTGATGATGTCGCGCGATATTGGCGAAGACCAGATATCTACCGTAACCGTTCTCGGTGAAGACATCATCCTGAAGCGCATTCAAGGAGAAGTCCGTGCCATTCGAGATCGTTGTTTGCACCGTGGCGTGAAGTTTTCCGAAAAACCCGAGTGCTACACCGAAAATACCATTACCTGCTGGTACCATGGCTTTACCTACAAGTGGGATGACGGCGCGCTGTGCGACATTCTCGCTGCGCCGGACAGCAAGGTCATCAACAAACGCAAGGTTAAAACGTATCCGGTGCTAGAAGCCAAGGGCCTCGTGTTCGTGTTCGTTGGTGATGAGGGTTTCGAGGTACCGCCGCTTAGCGAAGACGTGCCGCCGACCTTTCTCGATGACGACATGTTCGTGCTCAACGCCATCTATCCGGTTGACTCCAACTGGCGTATCGGCGCAGAAAACGGCTTCGACGGCCTGCACGTGTACATCCACCGAACCTCTTCCCTGGTGGGCGACACTCAGCGCTCCTTACCCATTGGCCACACGGCGGACTCCGGTAAGTTCGAGATCCATGATAAGGAAGGCGAGCCCAAGGGAGTTGAGGACGACTTCGGCAGCCACCATAGCGTGTGGGACGGCGTGGTGGAAGGCAAGGTGGTGGTGCATGGCGTGAAGCGCGCATCAAGTAAGCCCACACGCACGACATCCGCTTCGCTGTTCTTGCCGGGCGTGCTGCGCGTAGACAACTTCCCCGATCAGGACCTGACCCACTTTGAGTGGTATGTGCCTGTTTCGGAAGATAAGCATCTCTATATCTGCAACATTGGCAAGCGCGTCAATACCGATGGCGAACGCTCCGCTTTCGAACATGAGTTCTGGAACCGCTGGAAGCCCATCAGCTTCGAGAACTTCAATGCACAAGACATTGTTGCGCGCATCGCTCTCCAGAAATTCTACAAGAACGATACGGCCTGGATAGACGAAATGCTGATCGAAGGCGACGCGCCCGCCATCAAATGGCGCGAGCTGGCTCATAAGTATGCGCGCGGCGTACAGAAGCCGGAACATCTTTGATCGGTCGCCAAGGAAAGATAGCGATGACATCAAAAGTTTTCTTGTTGCGCAATGGCGATCTGGCCGAAGGAGGCATGCGGCAAGTATGCCCGAAGGGTACGAATAAGGAGTTGGCAGTCTACAAGGTGGATGGCCAGGTCTACGTAACCGACGATATGTGCACGCACGGCATGGTTGCCCTGACGGAGGGGGATCTCGAAGGCACGACGGTGTATTGCCCATTGCATGGCGGCGCATTCGACATCTGTACAGGAAAAGCCACGGAAAAACCCTGCGTCACGCCGTTAACGACTTACAAGGTTGTCATCGAAGCAGACGATATTTATTGCATGTACGAGGATTGAGCGGAGCCGCGTAACGCGCGCTCGGTCACTCATAAGGGATGAAGTCATGATCAGTAAAGCAGATAACGAACGTCTGTGCCGCGTGGGCCCGGGTACGCCCATGGGCGAGGCTTTTCGCCGGTTCTGGATTCCCTTCCTGTTGCCGGAAGAGTTGGATACACCCGATGGCGCGCCGTTGCGAGTACGCCTGCTGGGTGAAGACCTGATTGCTTTCCGCAATACGAATGGCGAGTTGGGCTTGCTGGACAGATACTGTCCGCATCGCCGCGTCGATTTATTCTTTGGGCGCAACGAACAGAGCGGCCTGCGGTGTCCCTATCACGGCTGGAAGTTCACTGTGGACGGCAGAGTGGTCGAGATGCCCGCCGAGCCCGAGAGCACCCAGATGCTTCAGGATACCCGCATAAAAAGCTACCCTATCATGGAGTGGGGCGGCGTCATCTGGGCCTACATGGGAGATCCGGCGCATAAGCCTGACATGCCGCCCCTGATGGAGTGGGCGACGGTTCCCGATTCGCATCGCTACATTACCAAGCGTTTGCAGCGCACCAACTATGCGCAGGGCGTGGAAGGCGGTATCGACTCTAGTCACGTGGGTATCTTGCACAGCCTGCTGGATCCCGCCAAGAAAGACTTGCCATTCCGGCAAAAGCAGGTGTCGCCGGTTTCTACCGTGCCTTGGCTGGCCAAAGACACGGCCCCCAAGTTCTTCGTCCGGCCCGCCGAGCATGGCATGACCATTGGTGCGCGCCGCAATGCCTCGGAAGATAGCTATTACTGGCGCTTGACGCAGTTCTTGCTGCCGTTCTACACCATGATTGCGCCGGCCAAGGAGAACGGGCCCATCATGGGACACGCATGGACGCCCATTGATGATAACAACTGCTGGGTGTACACCATGACTTGGCTACCCGATAGGCCTTTGTCGGAAGCCGAGCGCGATCTTGGCGTGGTACATGCGCCGTTCAAGCAAGACGGCAGCTATGAGCCTGTGATCGACGGCAGCACCGATTATGGCTTGAACCGCGAAATACAGCGGCTGCACAGCACGACTGGCATTGATGGAATCGGCATGCAAGACAGTGCCGTGCAAGAAAGCATGGGGCCCATAGTCGATCGTTCGCTGGAAACCCTGGGTTCGGGCGATGCCGCCATTACTCGGTTTCGCAAGATTCTGCTGCGCCTTGCCGATGAGGTGGAGCAGAGCGGTGCCGCCGTCGCCGCGCAGAATCCTTACTGGTACAAAGTGCGCTCTGCTGGCATGGTGTTGCCGCATGATACGGACTTCATGGAAGGCGCGGCCAAATATACGCGCGTCGATTGAGCCTTATGAGCATGAGTATGCCCGTGAGTACCATTCATTCCATTTCTAGATCAGACGAGTACGCGAAGACGAAGCGCAGACAGGACAAATCGTACGGCAAGCGAAGTCGACAAAGTCATCGGTTGATATGGAAATGGAGTCAGGAGTAGATGATGCGGCCTCCCGTTGAGTTACACCGGCTGATTTCGGCAGCCATCTGGGATCGAGACCTGGCCATGCGGCTGCGCGAGACCCCGGAGCAAGCGTATGCGGAGTTTGACGTGCCTCAATGGCAACGCGGCGAGCTGAGTAAGGATGCGGCGGCGGCCTTGCCCAAGCTTGGTGTACATCCAAATTTGCAATTCAAGTTCCTGGGACAGCTGGGCTTGCTCAAGCTGGGCACCTTGACGTCCGTGCAGGAATTTTTGGATACCCTGGAGGCCCGCCATGGGAAGCATCGTTAGCGCGGCGGCAACCTCGCATACGTTTGGTAGCAGCGCCGCCGATCCGATGGCTGCGGAGCGGATACAGGCAGGCATGGCCGAAATAGGCCGCATCGTCAGCCAAAGCAATCCCGATATACTGATCGTGGCGTCCAGCGATCACCTCAATAATTTCACGATGGATGCGCAGATTCCGCTGGCCATAGGTATCTCCGACGAGTACGTGCCCTTGGGCGACATGGGCGTGCCCAAGGTGCCGTTTATGGGTAGCCGAGAGTTCGGTAGCGCGTTTGCCGCCTTTTGCGCGCAGTTGGACTTCGACCTGGTGCCGGTTGAAAACGTCCGGCCGGACCATGGCATAGGTTTCCCGAATGCGTTCAGCAACGCGCAGGGCAAGGCCAAGCTGGTGCCACTGTATGTAAACACGGTCATGACGCCCTCGCCTTCCTGCGCGCGTGCGTATGCGTTGGGCAAGGCCTTGCGCAACTTTGTCGAAACCCAACGCCCTGCGGGTGAGCGAGTAGCTGTTTTGGGTACTGGCGGCCTGTCGCATTGGGTCTGTCTGCCTGAGTCAGGCAACGTCAATGCCCAGTGGGATCGTCGAGTGATGGAGTGTCTGACTTGCGGTCGGGGTGCTGAACTGGCGGCGCTGACATATGAAGAAATTTTTCGTGATGGCGGTAATGGCGGTCTGGAAATCGCCACCTGGGCTTTTGTGGCTGGCGCCAGCGGCGACGCCAAGGGCCGGGCTATTTACTACGAAGCCATGACGTCCTGGTGGACGGGAATGGGCGGCGTGGTGATGGATGTGTCGTGAATACCCAGGGTGTAGCGTTGTGAGCAAGTTGTTTTTGAGCAGAGGATTTCAAACTGATGAGCGCACCAAAATTGCCCGATTGGGCCGAGAAGATTGCAAAACGAGTTGTGGCTGATAGTATCGACACACATTATCTGGATATCGGCGACGGCCCGCCCTTGATATTGATACACGGCGGTGGCCCGGGTGCCGACAGCTATGGCAACTGGAAGGGTTCGCTGCATGAGTATGCCAAGCATTTTCGCGTCATCGCCTACGATATGCCCGGCTTTGGTCGTACGGCCAGGCCGTCGGCGGATGACTATGCGTATGACCAGGCCAGCCGCAACCGCCACCTCATCGGCCTGGTCGAGGCGCTTGGGCTCAAGCCGGCTCATATGATAGGCAATTCCATGGGCGGCTCGACCTGTCTGGGCGTGGCGATCGAGCGCCCCGATCTTGTCTCCAGGCTTGTTCTGATGGGATCGGCGGGGCTGGCGGTTCATAATCCCGACCCCAGTTATAAAGAGCGCCTGAAGGGCTACGATGGTACGCTCGAAGGTATGCGCGCCATCATGAAGGCGATGGCCGGTTCACGCTTCGAGATTGATGAGGAGTTGCTGCGCTATCGTGACGCCATCATGCAAGACCCCGATGCGCGGGCGGTAATCGGCAAGATCATGCGTTCCGATCTGACCTACTCTGAAGAGCGTATCGCGTCGGTCAAGCATCCCACTTTGGTCGTGTCGGGCATGGAAGATCACGTGTGCATTCCCGCGCGTACCCTACGCTACCTGGAGTTGCTTGGGAACTCATGGGGCTTTACCCTGCCGCACGTGGGTCACTGGGTCATGATAGAAGCCCCTGACTTGTTCGTCAGGCTGACGACGGATTTCCTCACGCAAGATTGGGGATAAACCGTCGTCTTGCTTCATCCATGCAAACAGGCCGCTCGCACGAGCGGCCTGTTTGCATGCGGGGGCTGTGGCGCGTCTGTCATCAGTCGACGAAACAGTCGCAGTCCTGGAAGCTGTCTGGGATTCGCTTGCCTAGCTGAGCGAAACGTTTGCGGCTGATGTGCGTCGTGTATTCGCTGGGGGGAGGGTTGGAGGGAGCGAGTTCGCTGGTTTTCTTACCGTCCTTGAGAATCTGGATGGCAAGCTTGCCGGCAGAGGCGCCCACGGTTTCGTACGACATGCCGTAGGCGACGGCCACCATTCCCTTTTTGATGAGCTCGGATTCTTCGCTAAGAATGGGGACGTTGTAGCGATCCATGACAGATGCGATGGCGGGGATGGCCGACTGGATGTTGTTGGAGGCCAGGGCGTAGAAAAAGTCTACATCCGTCAAGGTTTGCGCGCGTTGCTGCGCTTCGGTAGGGGATTCCTGGCCGACTTTCTTCATGACCAGGCCCAGCTTTTTGGATGCTGCTTCAAGCTCCTCAATGGACACAATGTCGTTGGAGTCCCCCGGATTGTAGATAACGCCGAACTTCTTGGCGTTGGGGAAGATTTTCATGGCGAAAGCCAGGGTGGCCTCTTTATCGTTGACGCCGGAGACGCCGGTGAAGCGGTCGCTGCCATGCTCCCAGCTGGGTACTATGCCGTCTCTTACCGGCTGGCTAACGGTTGAGAACACCATGGGGATATGCTTGTTTTTCACGGAGCGCAAGGCGGCCTGCGTAACCGGTGAAGTCAGAGTCAGGATGAGTGCCGGCCTTGCTGCTTCGATCTGGCTAAGCACTTGCGGCAGCATGGTCATAGTGAAGCTGGCGTCGCCGTAGACGTACTTGGTGTTTTTGCCTTCTTCGAAGCCCTCTTTGGCGAGTTCCTGCTTGAAACCGTCTATGGTGGCTGAAAGTGCCGGATGAGGGCCGATGCTTGCGATACCAATGACAGTTTGCTGGGCGAACACATTGGAACCCAGCGCGAGTGCCGAGATGGCGAGCAACAGTTTGAAGTGATTCTTGAGCATTGTTGGCCTTTGGGGTGAAGGTGAGGAAATGGCTCAGACGGTTCGTTTAGCCGCTGTGCCGCGGTTATGTTTCTTTCTACGCATGATCAGGAATGTGGCGACGACGAAAAGTGCGGTAACCAGTTTCAGGTCGGCGGGTTGGAAGCCCAGGGCCAGGGCGGCGGACACCAACTGGAAGTACACGACGGACCCGACCACCGGAGAAACAAGCAGGCGCTTCAGGGTGCGATTGCCGACTAGCGCTTCTCCCAGCAACACGGCGGCCAAGCCATTGACCAGTGCGCCCAGCCCCATATTGACGTCGGCGAACCCTTGGTTTTGGGCTTGGAACCCGCCCCCCAGCGCCGCGATGCAGTTGGCCAGCCCGAATCCCGCCAGGATGTAGATCGTTACGTGAATGCCTTGGGCGCGCGCCATGGCCTGGCTGGAGCCGATGGCGCGCATCGCCAGGCCGTGCTGGGTATTGAGAAACCAGAGAATCGCGCAGACCAGAACGACATTGACCGCGATCAGCAGCAGAATGCGATTCAGGGTGGAGTCGACGGGCAGATAGGCGAACAGGTTGGGGTAGTTGAACAGTGCGGTATTCGGGTGCCCCATGACCCGGATGTCCAGGGTATAGAGGATGCTGATCAGCAGCACCCCGCACAGCAGGCTGTCGAGCTTGACCTTTACGTGTATGAGGGCGGTGGCCAGGCCGCCGAGAAAGCCCGCCAGGGCGCCGGCACAGACGGCCAGAACGGGTTCGAAGCCAAGCACCAGGCATTGGGCAGTGACACAGCCGCCAAAGCCGAACGTGCCTTCCGCGCTGATGTCGGGAAGACTCAGAATGCGGAAGGGGATCATGATGGCCATGGCCACCATGGCGAAAATCAGGCCTTGTGTTAGTCCTATCGGGATCAGGCTGATGAACGAGTGAATGACATCCATGCGGGTGTTACCTTCAGGCTGCGGAATCAGGAAAGGAGGGCGTGGTCGTCAAATGCAGCGACCAGGCGTTCGACTGTCATGCCTTGCTTTTGCGTGCCGTTGATGTCGGCTAGAACGCCGCCTTGTTGCATCATGATCAGCCGGTTGCCGTAGGCGATGGCGTGATGCATGTTGTGTGTCACCATCAGCGTCGTCAGCTTGGATTCTGTGACGATCTGAGACGTGACGCGCATCACTTTCTCCGCTGTTTTGGGGTCGAGCGCTGCGGTGTGCTCGTCCAGCAGGAGAAGCTGGGGACGGTTGTATACCGCCATCAGCAATGACAAGGCCTGCCGTTGGCCGCCCGACAATAGCCCAGCAAAGGTTTTCATCCGATTCTCGAGGCCCAGGCCGAAGGTTTCCAGGCGTTCGCGGAACTCGCCCGCCAATTTGCCGGACAGCCCTTGTCCGAACGTGCGCGACATGCCGCGGCGCGCCGCCACGGAGAGATTCTCTTCGATGGTGAGCCCGGCCGCCGTGCCGACCGAGGGGTCTTGGAAGACACGGGAAAGATAGCGAGCGCGCTTGTGGGTCGGAAAGCGGGTAATGTCGTGACCATCAATATGGATGAGCCCGGAGTCAGGGAGGACTTCGCCTGCGATCATGTTCAGCAGAGTGGATTTTCCCGCGCCGTTACCGCCTACCACGACTGCAAAGTCGCCCTGGTTCAGGGTGAGCGATACGTCGTCTATCGCCACACGTTCATCTGGGGTGCCAGGATGGAAAAGCTTGCGAAGTTGGTGGGTGTCTAGCATGGAGTGGATGAGTCAGAGGGAAAAAGCGATGAAGGAATATTGCCTTCAAGGCCGGCATTGGCACAACGCAATAAATTGCAGTCGTCGCATTCCCTGCGCTCATGCACAGACATCTCGCGCAGATCTGCGAAGTTCAATAAGCCGGGGGCTGTCTTGTGGTGAGTGACGGTTGGAATGCATGAGGTTTTCTGATGCGTTCGGCCAGGAAAATTCGTTTGTCCGGGGCTCGGCGCATACCAGAGAATGTTGCAAGGGAACCCTTGGCTGCCGCCCCGTGCGCGAGCGTCCGGTTGTGGCACAAGACAGTAGTGGCTACGAAATGCGCGCGGCAACAAGTGGTTTGAATCACCTGGAGCATAAGCACCAGGGCAAGTCGTCATTCACAGAGGAAAATCATGGCGAAGATAGTATTGGGGGTTGGTTCGTCGCATAGCCCGGCGCTGTTGATGGATCCGCCGGCATGGCTGGCGCGCGCAGAGGTGGATGACCGAAAATTCTTTGCGCTGCACGACTTCGAGGGCAAGCGTGTCACTTATGACGAGCTGTTGGCCAAGGCTCCGGCGTCGATTGCGCAAGAGATCGAAATGGAGACCATGCAGCAGCGTCACGAGCGTAACCAGAAAGCGATGGTCGAAGTCGAACGCCGTCTGCATGCCGCCAAGCCAGATCTGGTCATTATCATCGGCGATGATCACAAAGAGGTGACGCAGGACGACAACATGCCTTCCATACAGGTTTACTACGGCGAAAAACTGCCGTACAAACCGCAGGGCATCATGAAGTGGAAGTACGACCCCACACTCAATCAGGACTTGTGGTACCCCCAAGAAGAAAAAGAGTATCCCGTGGATGCGGAGCGCGCAGAGCGCTTGATCGGCAACTTGATGGACAATGATTTCGATTTGGCGCATTCACGCTACTTGGCGTCCGATCAGGGCATGACCCATTCGTTTGGCTACATCTACTACAAAATCATGACCCAGAAGGTGTACCCGGTGATTCCGGTCACCCTCAATTCCTATTATCCGCCCACGCAAATCCGCCCGGCCCGCGCCTGGAAACTGGGCCAGGCGTTGCGCGCCGCAGTGGAATCCTGGCCGGAAGATCTGCGTGTGGCTGTCATCTCCACCGGGGGCCTGAGTCACTTCGTGGTGGACGAGGAATTCGATCGCGCCTTTCTCGAAACAATGGCCTCGGGCAAAATCGATGGACACCTGAAGCTGCCGCTGGAGAAACTCCAGTCGGGTAATTCCGAGTTCCGGTGCTGGACCGCGCTCGCCGGCGCGGTCGAGGGCATGAAAATGGATTTGATCGACTATATCCCTTGCTACAGAAGCCCGGCCGGAACGGGTTGCGCCATGGCTTTCGCCACGTGGGAGGCTTAATCCGCCAGCGCGTACGAATGCTTCGGCACCAGTTCGGGAGGCGGCACTATGCGGGCGGGGTTTTCGCTTTCCGCCTGCAAGCGCCGCTCCAGCAGGCGCCGGGCGCGGATGGGGCCTTCGTCCAGCTTGATGGCAACGGCGGGAAGCGGGCGATTCAAAGCCCGCGCTTGCCGCTGCTGGATTTCCAGTATGGCCTTGTCTTCGTCGAAGGTGCGCCTGATGGCTTCGCCCAGTGTGTCGCTTAGCGCCGGGTCGTCGACGCGATAGTTGCGCACAAAGGACCAAAAGTAGTGAGTGGAGTCGGTTGTTTCGGGCGTCAATAGGTGTTGGGCATGGCCTAGCGCGGCGCTGGTTCTATCGGTGCCGATAGGATGGATGCCGACGACGGTAATGTTGATGCATGGGGCCAGATGCACGGCGGATTGCCAGCGGTTGATGGCGCCGTCATGTTGCAGAATCATCTTGAAGAAGGGCGGTGGGTCGATATCGGGCATTTCGCGGTGCACGCGAACCAGGCTGTCGTCCGTCACGCTGACTTCGACGGGGTAGTTGGCGATGGACTCTTCTTCCTCGTTGCCTATAGTGTGCTGGTGCACGTAGGTTTCGTGGCTGAGATCCAGCAGGTTGTCGTTGAGCAGGCGGTAGTCGGCCTGTATGTGGTGGTAGCCTCGGGAGGCCGCCCAGCCAGGGTCGTCATTTAGATGCAAATCAGGGATGAGCGCGGCATCGGCCAGCTCGGGCGCGCCCATCCATATCCATGCCAAACCGTGGCGCAAGACCAGCGGAAAGCTGCGTACGTGGGCGGCGGCGGGAATATTGCCTTGGCCGGGCACGTCGGTGCAGCGCCCCTGGGCGTCGAAGCGCATGCCGTGATAGCCGCATTGCATCTGATCCTCGACGCGCTTGCCACAGGACAAGGGCAACAGGCGGTGCGGGCATAGGTCTTCCAGCGCGGCCAGCGTGCCGTCGCCGGCGCGAAACATGACGACGGGAACGTCCAGCAGGCGGCGAGCGACGAAGGGTTGATCGAATTCGTGGTCGAAGGCGGCCACGTACCAGACGTTTTTCAAGAACATGGTGTTGTCTCCTGGCGTGTGATGGGCGGCGATGTGCCGCCTTGTGTCCCGACGAGGCCGAGTCTATGCTCGGTTAAAATGCAACTATATAAAATTAATATAACCATGTTGATTTTAGACCTGGAAAAGGAGCGTGCGCACCAAGGGATATCCCTGGGGGTTTGCCGCCGCCAGGGGGCGAAGGTTGGTGTCTCAGGCAAGTCTTGACGGGACAGCACACACCCAGCCACCCAATCGTGTCATGATTAACAGCTTGGCGCGGCCGAACGGATACGGCTGCGAAGATTGATGGAACAGCGATGAAGCGCAAAAGCACGCATGAGCAGGGGGCGGCTGGACAGGAAGCCGGGGAGCGCAAGCCGCGTGGCATCCAGTCGGTGGTCATTGGTTATCGCATACTTGAGTACCTGGCCGAGGCCGAAACGCCGGTGGGCCTGAAAGAGCTGGGACAAGCGATGGGCATGCCGCCCAGCAAGCTGCGGTTCTATCTGGTCAGTTTTCTGGAGCTGGGTCTGGTGATGCAGCACGGAAGCAACGGCCGCTACGATCTGGGGCCGACCGCACTCAAGCTGGGACTGGCGGCGCTGGAAAAAATCGACGTCGTGCGCCTGGTAAGCGCGCAGATGCCAGGGCTGGTCGAGCAGTTGGGCCATACGGCTTCCATGGCGGTATGGGGCTCGCATGGCCCCACCATCGTAGATAGAGTGGACGGACGCAAGCGCACCGTACTGGAAATTCGCGTGGGCAGCGTGTTGCCGCTGCTCAGCTCGGCCTCGGGCCTGGTGTTCGCCGCCTTCATGCCGCCCGCTGCGACGGAGGCGCTGCTACACAGGGAGGCGCGGGAGCGGGGCGAAGGCCAGGTTGACGTGTCCACCGCCGACTGGGCGCCTACGCTACAAGCCATACGCGCCCAGCGCTTTGCGCGGGCTGCGGGCACCTTGCTGACGGGCTTTACCGCCATTGCCTCGCCCGTACTGGATCGCTCTGGCATGCCGGTGGCGGTGATCTCGGTGGTTGGGGCGATGGGCAAGATGTCCGACGACCCAACACAGGCGCCGGCCCAGGCCTTGCTGGAACTGACCGATCGTCTCAGCCGGGGAATCGGGTGGCGCGGGCCGACGCTTCCAGAGGCGCTTGCTTGAGTCTCTAGGCTGGGCAAAGGTGTGGCATGTTGGCGCGCGCTACCCCGTGTGATTCCATTTCCAGATCAAAAGAGTACGCAAAGGCGAAGCGCAAGCAGTACATGTAGTACGGCAAGCAAAGCCGACAAAGTCATCGTTTGATCTGGAAACGGAATTAGCTAGTGTAGAGCTTGCCCAGTTGCCGGGTCGACGGCACGCGGCGGTTTTCCGATTGCAGCAAGTTCTGTTCGTAGCCGGCCAGATTGACGGCAATGCTTTCAAGCACGCGTCGGGCTGCCTGGATGTCGGCCTCGCTCAGGTCTTGCACTGACGCGGCGTTGATCTCCTCGGCCAGCGGTTGCAGCTTGCTTTCAAGCTTGCGGCCTTCGGGCGTCAGAAAGATATACACGTTCTTCTTGTTGCCGCTTTTCTGCTCGCGGCGCACGTAGCCCAGGGTTTCCATGGCGTTGATGGCCGTGAAGGTGGTGGGCGTGGTCAAGATGGTCAAGGTGTATCTGGCCGTCAAGCGCCGCTTGCAGCCCGGCGACAAGATGGCCGGCCGTCACGGCAACAAGGGTGTGGTCTCGCGCATTACGCCGGTCGAGGACATGCCGCACATGGCCGACGGCACTCCCGTCGACATCGTACTGAACCCGCTGGGCGTGCCGTCGCGGATGAACATCGGACAGGTGCTCGAAGTTCACCTGGGCTGGGCCGCCAAGGGCCTGGGCCGCCGCATCAACGACATGATCGAGCAGGAAAAGGGCGTACAAGCCAAGCAGGTTCGCGCTTTCCTCGAACAGGTCTACAACGAACGCGGCCGCGTCGAACATCTGGACGAACTGAGCGACGACGAAATTATCGAAATGGCTCGCAACCTGAGCAACGGCGTGCCCTTGGCTACGCCGGTGTTTGACGGTGCTGCCGAGGATGACATCAGCGGCATGCTGAAACTGGCCTATCCCGACGACGTCGCCGACAAGCTCAAGCTGACCGCCGACCGCACGCAGGCCTGGCTGTTCGACGGCCGCACCGGTGAGCAATTCGAGCGTCCCGTTACCGTGGGCTATATGCACTACCTGAAGCTGCACCACTTGGTCGACGACAAGATGCACGCGCGTTCCACCGGTCCGTACTCGTTGGTCACGCAGCAACCGCTGGGCGGCAAGGCCCAGTTCGGCGGCCAGCGTTTCGGCGAGATGGAAGTCTGGGCCCTGGAAGCCTACGGCGCAGCCTATACGTTGCAGGAAATGCTCACGGTCAAGTCCGACGACATCACCGGCCGTACCAAGGTCTACGAGAACATCGTCAAGGGCGACCACGTAATCGATGCCGGCATGCCCGAGTCGTTCAACGTTCTCGTCAAGGAAATTAGATCCCTGTCCCTGGACATGGATTTGGAGCGTAACTGATGAAAGCGCTACTCGATCTATTCAAGCAAGTCTCGCAAGACGAGCAATTCGACGCCATCAAGGTCGGTCTGGCTTCGCCGGAGAAAATCCGGTCGTGGTCGTTCGGCGAAGTTCGCAAGCCCGAAACCATCAACTACCGCACGTTCAAGCCTGAGCGCGATGGCCTGTTCTGCGCCAAGATCTTTGGCCCGGTCAAAGACTACGAGTGCTTGTGCGGCAAGTACAAGCGTCTGAAGCACCGCGGCGTCATCTGCGAAAAATGCGGCGTCGAAGTCACCGTCACCAAGGTGCGCCGTGAGCGCATGGGCCACATCGA